>Ga0224558_1004973_pt1 | contig 10009 bp, 8 predicted proteins | sample 714S32024metaG_FD_180682 | JGI IMG/M metagenome (GOLD analysis project Ga0224558, IMG submission 180682) | Peat soil microbial communities from Stordalen Mire, Sweden - 717 S3 20-24 | ecosystem: Environmental > Terrestrial > Soil > Wetlands > Peat | place: Sweden: Norrbotten County, Stordalen... | reverse complement strand
GATCATTTCGCCCGGCTGGAACCGGACTGACCCCAAGGCCAGCCCGCCAAACCGAGGCGTGATCTTACCGGCTCACTAGTGGTTTTTAATTGTCATCAATGGTGAATTATAATTGTCGTTCTACACTCGGGGTAGCCTCGGGGTAGCCTCAGGGTGGCTTCGGGGTGCCTACCGGTTGCCTACAACATGGCCTGAGGGTGGCCTCGGGGTGGCCTCGGGGGCAGCCCGGCATGCTATTCCGCCCGTTCCACCGAAAACGGCCAAGAGTGATCGCGCCCGCAACCACCTAAGTCCGCTATTGAGAGGCATTTGAGATTTGCAGAATCCTTCCGTGTCCACGGACCTATTTCCAGGAGCGAATCCGCTGCCGTCTCGACTCCGCCCCCACGAAACAATTCGCTGTGTTACACTGCACGTCGCCGATCTTCAGCGGCGGCCAAGCGCCTATTCGGGTTTGGCAGCGTCTGGCCAAGACTACTGGACCTGCGCTGGCTCGACACAAGTCACTTCGGGGAAACGCGCGAAGTCGCCGGCGTTAAGCGTGAGCAGGTGCGTCAGGCCATGTGCTTCCATCAGGGCGACCAACCGAGTGTCATGGGCCTGCTTGCCCAGGACACTGTGGCTATTCACAAGGGCGCGCCAGCGTGCGCCATTGTCTGGCGGCTCTTGCAGCCAGACCAGCCACTGCTCGGCCCGTTGCAGGCCGGCTTCGGCGTCATTCAGTCGCGACCGCATTCATCGCTCGCTGTCGCCATACATCTGTTCTCGACGCAGTATTCGGTCAGGGATGTCCGCACCCTTGACGGCATGGGCGACAAATTCGCTAAGAGCGGCCAACCGCCCCGCCGTGTCAGCCGGATCCTTGGCGGCTTCCATCGCGGCGGCGACCTCAGGTGAAACGCCGTTGGTGTGGTTTACCTCCAGTTCCAAGGCCGCATCTACCGGTAAATCCACCGGTTGGTCAGGCACAATCACGGCGCCGTTAAAATGGGCGCGTATTGTCATGACCACCTATATTGTACCCGGCCACACCCGGCGACTCAAACGGATCCCCCGGGCTCCTAGCGTCCTTGAAATCCAAGACTTGTTGTAATCAGGTCAAGTGTTGCCGCACTAACGGCAGCCAGGCTATCTGCCATTTGCCATTTGCTATTGGCCATTGGCGATGGGCTATCCCGTCTGAGGCCGCCTCGCTAGTTGTCCCGGCGAGGTTGCGCCAGTATGCGCCCATGAGTAACCTTGCTGAAACCGTAGCTGCGGCTGGCGCGCAGCCACCAAAGCAGAAGCAGGAATTAATGCTCTTTCTCGCGGCCCGGCTTCGCGTAGGGCGTTCGGATGCCCGAACCGCGCAAGTTCTCTACCGGGCAGACCGCCTCCTGGATCGTCGAAGACGAGGCCGACATGCAGCGGTTTTGTGAGGGCAAGTGAGACTTTTACTGGAAACCGGCGTTCCGCGCATGTTGGGCTCTCTGCTTTATTCAGTGATCAGGGCAGCAGCGTCCCCTACCGCCCGCTGACACCGCCGTAGCCCCACCGGAGCCTCGCCGGAGCCTCGCCGTAGTACCTCTTATCGCGAATAAGAGGTACTACGGCGAGGCTCCGGCGAGTGTCCGGCGAGGCTCCCATGACTTTCCCTGGCTGCCACAAGTGGTCCTGCCTGTAAAACCGAGGCTCCAGCAATGTGTCCAAATATGGGACAATTGTCCCCCACGTAGTCCGAATTGCCTTCACCAACGCCCCCTTCTGGGTTACTAGAACTGGACTAACCCGGCCTGATCGCATGCAGAAGGGAAAGCGCCCAGAAGGTTCTCATTTCCTCAGGCTACCAACGAGTTGCCGGGCACAATCGGCTTGCGAGGTTTTCGCGGCATGGGTAGATTGCCGACATGAGCAAGGCGAAAAACCAGGGTACCGATGGCAGGGTTGAGCTGGGGCGATACATCGTAGCCGACCCGGCGATTTGCCACGGCAAGCCCACCTTCCGGGGCACCCGGGTGTTCGTGGCAGATGTGCTGGCCGACGTTGAGCGCGGCTTGTCCTGGGATTTCATTGTCGGGCGGTGGGGCGGTGGCAAAATTAGCAAGGCGGCCATCACGGAAGCCGTGCGTCTGACTCGCAACGCTCTGCTCGACGAGCAAGGGCGCCTGGCCGCTTTGTCCGCTGCGGCGTGAACATCCTGGACGAAAACGTCCCGCTGGAACAACGCGACCTGCTGCGGGCCTAGAGCATCCACTGCTGCTACTGGATTACGACCTCAGTGCCGAGGGTTTGCTCCGGCGCGAACCGGAGGCAACGGGCATACAGCGCGCGAAGAAGGCAGCCAGTTATCCCTCGCACAAACCCGGCAAAGCCGGAGTGTTGGCTGAGGAAGCTGACCATTCCGCCCCTAAGCCCGGCGAGACGGGTGGACGGCCCTCCCGTGATGTCGAGACACCCTGAAGGGATCAGCTTTCGCAAGCTCGCATCCCAGCGCTGCCACGACCGGCCGTTCTGCATGAGTCGAAGTTGTTAGCAAGCTGCGAGGGTTCTTGTGGATGAACTTCCACGCGAAGCTTTTGGAGTGCGCCCAGCTTGCTGGCGCTGTTGCAAGGCAGGGCTAATTTGAAGGCGGAAGCGAGCTCCACTGCCCTATCTGGGCGATAAGCCAAGCAGAAGAACTGGACGGCACTTTTAGCCGGGCGCCCCGCTAACACCACTCCTCTCACGGCATCATGGCTCGGTAGAACCGTGCGCCACGATTCGTGACTGCCGGATCGGCAAACAGCACCGCCCCATTCGTGTTCACGAGCAACGCCGTTGGCGACCAATCCACGAGGTTCGTCGAGCTCTGCACCAGGTAGTTGTAGCCCGGCGCTGCCGCCAGCTTGAGGACTGGGGTGTTGTTGCTCCCCATGAGCAGCATATTCAAGCTGATTGGCTGTGTAATGCCGACGAAGCCGGTTGCCACGTTCGTCACCGTGACGGACGACTCAGTATTGGTGAAAACGTCCAGCCGGAAGCTCAGTGTGTACAGGCCACTGCTCACGGGGGGCGCAGGCAAGGGGAATCGGTAGGTCTGCATGCCTGAGGTGGCGACGCGCTCGTCTATGAGGCCAATTTGGTTTGTGTTCCAATAGACCGTCATCAGCCCTTGCGAGCCATTGGTGTCCGTGAACCCAGAGTCAAATCTGACGAAGTTGATGGTGCTCGTGACCCTCACGCCCAACGCCAACCATGCGGGTGCGTTGGTGGAGACATCGAGAGGTCTTGGCCCGGGAGGGGGGAACTGCGAAGACACCGCGCTGAAGGTCGCGCCGCCAATTCCTGTGAAGCTCACCCCGAAGCTGCTCGTTGAGGACGGCATTAAACTGAACTGAAACGGCTGGCCGACGTTTACCGGGAATAAGTTCTGCGGTATTGACGGAAGGCCGCAGAGAACAAGCGGGTTGGCACTGTTGGGTGGGTAATTTCCCCGATTGGCCCAACCACCGCCTTCCTTGCTAAGGGGGAAGCCATAACCGGCTGCGCAGGTTGGTAGTGCGTTTGCGACGCTGTTCGAATAAAAGTCCACCAGGTAGCCATGGGAGGACCATGCCTGGTACCCGCAAATGTTGTCTAGCAACGGGGGTGTGCTGCCGGCAGTCGAGCTTGGGCAGGGAATGGGAGTCTGGGTGTGGTCTGGGTCCACCCAGGAAATATCCACGTTGAAAGCGTCAGCAAGGCCGCCTCCAGTGGACGCTCCTGTCCAATCATTCACGAAATAACAGTCTGACCAATCTGCATTAGCCCCGTACACCTGTTGTCCAGCCAGCGTGATGAATTCGGTGTATGGGTCTAGGAATGTCTCGTGAATCTCAGGAGGATTCGCACCCGACTTCAACTGCTGGGCCATTGCCTCGATTACCGCCGAACCCGCACTGTGACCAATAAAATGAATATGCTCCCAGTGTTGTGATTGCAAGCGGAGCTTCGCATAGAGTCCTCCAACAGCCACCCCTCTGAAGAGCGCGACATCAGGGTCAAGAGACCAAGCGGCAATCGCCCAGTCAAAAGGCATCACCACCCATTTGGCGGGATCCACTCTGGTCCGGATGGCGTCAGCCATTCCCGTGATCCAGGAAATGTTGGCAAACGGACCTTCCAACTCCCAGCCGTGAGTTACGATAACCAAGCTATCCACGCCGGTCGGTTTGGTGGGTGAGGCCGGAACGGAAACCTGTGCGGGCTGAGTGCCGTTGGCGCCGTCAGTCAGCACAGCGAGCGAGGCTGGAGCACTTACGACGGAGTTGATGGCGTTCCAGACCACGACGGAATACGCGCCGTCGTTACCTGCGCCCACGGAGTTCAGGGTCAACGTCGCGCTGGTCGCGCCGGGGATGTTCGCGCCGTTGAAGCGCCATTGATAACTCAGAGGCAGTTGACCATCTGCGCCGACACTGAATGTGACGCTCGCACCCGCCAAAGCATGTTGCGTCACGGGTTGTATCAAAATGGTCGGTGCCCCACCGGTGATGAAGGTGGCGTCGTCTCCATTGCTCATGCCCTGGCTGTTCGAGGCTACGATGCGGTAGTGGTACCTGGTACCTGCTGCGAGTCCGGTAACATCAAAACTGACGTTCTGGGCGACGGTGCCGACGTTGTCGGAAACTGTGGTGTTGCCATAGACCAGCGTTGTGCCGTACTCGCAGTACGCTGTCGTGCTCGCGCCGTTCGGGTACACAAATGCGTTTAGTCTCGCCGAGGTCGTTGATACGGGCGTGGCAGGCAGGGTTTGGACAATTGGGGCAGCACTGGTCGGGTTCCCAGCGACCGGGGAAAGGTAGGAGCCATCAATGGGCAGTTGGCCGTTAATGCTCACAGAGAGGTTGTCACCCCCGGCCCAGTTCTCCTTCCCTATCGCCTCAATGTAGTAAGCCTTCCCCTGCGTGAGACTGATCGTATTGCCTGTGGGCCACTGTGTGGCGGTGTATTGATCGGATCGCTTTTGCCTCGGGTCACTGCTTGGCGAAGATGTGTACTGGCGCAAATTTGACCAGGATGTCTCGGCTGCGATCAGCCGTTTGTTACCGGGGTTGGCGTCGGTGCTAAGAAAAAGTTCGGAAGTGTCGTCCGAGCAGATGTAAAAGGTGTAGTTTTCGGTTGTAGGCGGGTGAAAATAGCCTGTCAACCGGGCGCCGTAGGAATGGTATCCTGTTCCGATCACGGGCACTGTACTGATGTCGCCAGTTGCCCAAAGCTCAAAGTAGGGCTCGCTAAAGACAATATCCGGCTGGTTGGGGAACCGCGGGTTGGTTAGGAGGCTTGCCAATGTGTAGCCCGGGCCGTCGTTCTCAAACAACTGCGCCAGGACACCTGCCTGGGGCGAACCGCTCGTTGGCACGACCCGCAGCGGCGCCACTTTGGATGTCAACTCGTCTCCACAAGGCGTATAGGTGATTCGCACGCTGTAGAGACCTTGGTTGTTGGCACTCGCGTTCAAGATGACCAACGGATTTCTTGTGGCCCCGGCGATGGGAACGCCGTTGAGGAGCCATTGATACTCGACGTCCGCCGGTCGAACGTTAGCCACCGTCACGGAGAACGCTGCCGTGTCCCCGGCAACAACCTGCTGTGGGAGCGGTTGCTGGACGATCGTAAAGAACTCTCCGAAGTCGCTGACTTGCGCCGTCACCGTGGCGCCAGCGACAGGCGCATCCACGTTATGTGCCGTGGTGGCAATACCCAACAGCAAGAATGCTGGGAGGCCTGAATTGAGGCCATTGTTGCTCGTGTCATGGACGCTAAACTGGTGCCAAGTGTACCCATCCGAGCTGTAATAGTATTTGAAGACCGGGCCTTCCCGGCGCAAACGCAGCCACGCATTCGGATAAGTCGCCGTGGGCTCCGCATTCGGGTCGTACCAACTACACCCACCGAACGAATCTCGCCCCTGTGCACAGTAGAAACCGTTGCCCGGTGGCGGCGGTGTTGCGGCGCAAAACACGTTGGCGCTTCCAGGAGTCAGGTTAGCGCGAGCCATCAAGCCGCTCTTGGACCAGGCGCTAGGAACGGTCATTGATACAACTCTCAGCCGATAATCAAAATCACCCGTGATCGGCAGGTAATCGAAGACAAACTGATCGATGGGAGAGCCACAACTGCTTGCCGAGTTCCAGTTCAAGTCCCATACATCAAGGCCGCCAGCGACGATATTGGTCACGCCATTAACGACCGTCACGGACCAAGGGTCGGTATTGTTTATGTTGGCAATGCTCTGAGGTTGGGACTCAGCACCGCCTTGGAACGAAGATAGCAGATCAAGCGGAATGGGACTGACGCCGTCGATGCTCACGGAAAGGTTGTCGCCCCCAGACCCTTGCTTCATCAGGGCCTCAATGTAGTAAGCCTTCCCCTGCGTGAGCGTAATGGTATTGCCAGTAGGCCACTTTGTGCCGGTGTATTGATCGGATCGCTTCGCCCTCAGGTCACTGCCCCCGGCCGACGAGGTGTATTGCCGCGCTTGCGACCATGCGGTTTCAGCCGCGATCATGCGTTTATTATCAGGACTTGAGTCGGTGCTGAGGAAGAGTTCCGATTGGTCATCCGAGGAGAGGTAGAAAGTGTAGTTGCCGGTTGTGGGGGGGTAGAAATATCCGATCATCTGGGCACCGTAATTGATATACCATGAGCCCACAGCCGGGGGAAACGGCGCTGGGGCGTCGGCGGTGTACCCCCAAAGCTCGAAGCAACGTTCATAGACTACCATGTCGGGTGAATCCGGGAAGCGCGGATCGGCTAGGAGGTCAGCTACGGAAAGCCCAGGACCGCAGTTCATGTACACTCGGGCCGTGATGAATCCGTCCGGGAAGCTAGGAACGCCTGCCAGAGCGTCAGCAGTCGAAAGAACACAAGCCAGCAGTGTCACGCCAAGCAACCAGAGAAGGTGTTGCTTCCGTTTCAAGCAATTCAGCGATATGTACCGGAGGCAACGTGGCCCAGTGCGATGTATCGAGAGCTTGGGTGGGGGGCATGGCGAACCGCATTGACGTGGTCTTTTCATATAGAATCGCTTTTCATTCGTTCAGTAGCTCGGCCTCCACACCTCCTCGCAGTTGAGACCTCCCTCGCGGATGCCTGGTCAGTTGGAGCGACGGCGCGAATGGTTTAGACCAATCGCTTCCAGTGTTTGAGCCTCTTCGAGCATTGTGCCAAACATCCATCCGGTGCTGCCGACGTGTCCTCCACCCCTTCAGTCGCCGATCCCTGGCATGAAATCTGGGATGGTGAGCTGTCAACGCCTGCTCGCCCGAAGTGGATCTCGCAAATGCCACTGCCAATTTCACAAACATCTGGCTCCCGAACAAGACCGCCACGAAAACCAGCAAGCCCTGACAGCCCCTTGCCGATTTCGACTATCCGATCACCTGACTTCACCAAAAAGCAAAGGTGGCGTCGAGCACAATCGTATTCATACAAGTGTCACTATTGACACCTTTGGCGCGTCAAGTTAGCGGCGCAGGCATGTTTATCCAGGGCGGCGGAGGGCACCGGCACCACGGGCGATGCTCTCGCTGCCGCCGACCATCCAGCCAGCCCAGGCATCCGCGGCTTCTCATAATTGTCCGACAGGGCGCAGCCACTGCAAGGTTTAAGCCGACAGCTTTTCTGGCAGGTTGATAATCTGAGCCCACTGGGCACTTCACCAGCTTGAGTGCAGCAGAAACAGCAGGGCATCACGGGCCGACGTGACTGAGGTCAATCGGATGGAAGCCGAGCTTGAAAGCGAAGACGACGATGCCGTTGGCTTGGATCGCCGAACGCTTGAACATAAGTAACCGAAGACCTCCGGCGCGGTTCCTCCAACGACAGGGCAAGAGCGGGCTTTCTTCACTCGCCGATCAATAACCACTGAGATTATGACAATCCCATTAACCCGTTACGAGGGCGGGAGCAAAGCGCTCCCGCCCCGGGGAAGCGTCGCCTCGGCTATCCGTTTAGCGTCCAGCCAGCGCGATACTTGCGACTCAGCAATTCGTTCGCCTCGGGGCAGTCAGTTACCTTCCCGGCTGCGCCATACCGCCGTTTTTGGCTCCCCTGGGTGCGTGATTTTGACCCTGCTCGGATTCAGGCGGTTTTGGCGGTGGCTATCGTAACCCGCAGGCCCAGGGCTTCCAGGATGGCTTGGAGCGTTTCTAACGTGGGATTGCCTCTCTTGGAAAAGATCTTGTACAAGCTCGGGCGTTTCAGTCCCACGCGCTTGGCCATCACGCTCATACCTCCGGTGGCTTCCACGACATCTTTCAGCGCCACCAGAAAGGTGGCCTTGTCGTTTTCCGCCAGGACTTGGGCCAGATACTCAGCGGCATACTCCGCATCCTTGAGCCGTTCCAGCAAATCTTCTCTGTAATTCTTAAGATGCATCTTAAGTGTAACCTATAGGTTACAACTGTCAACCTGATAGACCTCTTGAAAGGGCGGGAGCAAAGCGCTCCCGCCCCGGAGAAGCGTCACCTCGGCTATCCGTTTAGCGTCCAGCCAGCGCGATACTTGCGGCTCAGCAATTCATTCGCCTCGGGGCAATCAGTCTTCCCGGCCGCGCCATCGTAATTGATCTTCTTACCGACGCGGTAGGCCACCAGGCCCAGCTCCATCGCCTCGATCATCTTGCCGCCGTAATCAAAGTCGCAGCAGGTCTTGAGGCTGCCTTTGCAGGCGTTGATCCACTGGCGCTGGAAATCCCCGACGGGCGGGAGCAGGTTCTCCTTCGTGCGCGGCTTGTAATAGGTCATGTCCCCTTTTCTACCCGGCAGAATCATGCGGGACTCGAAACCGGCGACGATGCTGCCCTCGCTGCCTTCAAAGAGCGCGCCGTGATCAATGCGTTTGAGGTCCACGCTTGACCCCGGCGGGTTTTCAGGCATGGCGCCGCCCTGGTACCAGGCAGCCTTTATCCCTGACCTCCAGTTGTTGGCGGGAATATCAAAATGCATTTCCAGCTTAACGGGGGTCACCTCGGGATTAAAGGGATCTCCCTTGGCCTCGGCGGTGGTGGGGAGCTCCGCATCGAGTGGGTTCCAGGCCAGGTCCATCGTGTGGCTGCCCATATCGCCAATCTGTCCGCTGCCGAAGTCCCAGTACATGTTCCATTGGAGGCAGTTCGCCCCGGGGCCGCCGGAGAAATATTCCGGGTTGTAGGGGTGTTCGGGAGAAGGTCCCAGCCACAGGTCCCAGTGAAAGCCTTCCGGGGGAGTGCCTTTCGCGGGAAGGTAGCCCGGCTTGGGTATCTGGCGGTTGCCCCAGGCGCTCACTTCCTCCAGTTTCCCGATCGCCCCGTCGAGGATCAGCTCCCGCACGCGGTTGAAGTTCTCGTACTGGTGGCGTTGCGTGCCGACCTGCGTGGCCAGCTTATTCTTATTCTTGAGATAGTTCGCCCGCACCACGCGCACTTCTTCAACGCAGTTGCCCAGCGGTTTCTCGCAGTACATGTGCTTGCCACGGTTCAGGGACCAGTTGGCCACGAAGGCGTGCGTGTGATCCGCCGTGCAGCAGATCACCGCGTCGATGTCTTTCTGCTCGAGGCATTTTCGCCAGTCCACATACTTCTGGGCCTTGGGGAATTTCCGTGCCCCGAAGTTCAGGTGATCCTCGTTGATGTCGCAGAGCGCCACCACGTTCTCGGTGGATATCCCGCCGAAATGGGCCTCACCTCGGCCCCAGGTGCCAATGAGGGCAATGTTGAGTTTGTTGCTGGGGGCGTCCGCTCCGAAGAGCCGAATTTCCGGGAGGATAAGGCCGGCCGCACCGCTGAAGGCCACACTTTTGAGAAACTGGCGTCGTTTCATTGCGCGATAATTGATCATCCCTCCAATCATGTCAAGCACCCGCATATGCATCGCCACCAAAAGGGAGCAACTCGCCACCACCACCGGCGGTAGTGCCAAGATGTGCCCCGGTCACAAAAGTGTGAGGGAGAGATCGCCCAAACCACTCTCGGAGAGGAATTGGGGGGCGGCGAGCCGGTGGAATACAAAACGATTCCCCCGCAGCCTTG
>Ga0224558_1004970_pt1 | contig 10011 bp, 7 predicted proteins | sample 714S32024metaG_FD_180682 | JGI IMG/M metagenome (GOLD analysis project Ga0224558, IMG submission 180682) | Peat soil microbial communities from Stordalen Mire, Sweden - 717 S3 20-24 | ecosystem: Environmental > Terrestrial > Soil > Wetlands > Peat | place: Sweden: Norrbotten County, Stordalen... | reverse complement strand
CCTTGGGTTGGCCATTGTGTCACTGGCCCCCATGGATGTCGAGAGACACAAAGTCCCTCATTGCTCCGGCGCGGACTTCCTCGCTCTTGACAATGCCGCACCGTAGGCTAGAATGTTAAGTGCCTATGTCAAAACTCATTTTGCTGGTTACTCGCGAGGGTCTGGGCCACGTCGATCTCAGCGACAAACAATTTGGCTTGGAGATGTTCGACCGGCTTCTGCACGCCTGGGAGAGTCAGCCTGTTAAGCCTCACGCCATCTGCTTTTACACCGATGGCGTGAAGTTGGTCTGCAAGGGTTCACCGGCGCTGTTGGGCCTGAAGATACTCCACAGTCAGGGCGTCCGCCTGATTTCCTGCCGGACGTGTCTAGAGCACTTTCAGCTCACTGAAAAGGTTGCGGTAGGGGAAGTAGGCGGAATGAACGACATCGTCGGACTCCTGGTGGAAGCCGATAGCGTTGTGACTGTGTGAGCGAATGGCCTTAGGGTTTTCGGCTGACTTGGGCTACGAGATCCCGTTCGCCTTCATGATCCAGTCGCTTAATCGCATCCTGAGGCGCCAACCAGTGAACAGACAGCACTTCTTCCGAACTTTCAAACCGGGATTCGCCAACTGGCCTCATATTCCAGAATCGAACCACCTTGGTAATGTCCCCCGTGTCATAACACACCCAACCTGCATGGCTCTCAACCTCGACATCGAAGCCCGTTTCTTCCTGGACCTCTCGCATGGCGCACAGCAGCCAGGATTCTCCCGGCTTGACTTTGCCTTTCGGCAGCGTCCAGTCCTGATGGCGTCTGCGACGAATGACGATCAGTTCGCGGCCATCGCGGCCCGGCCGCCAAACGAGGCCGCCCGCGGCGGCTACGATTCTTACAGGTTGGTCGGAGAACTTCATGTTTTCACCCTCAGTAGCAGATATGACCCCGCCAGCCCGAAAAGCACGTCCGGTGACCAGGCGGCGACCAGGGGCGGCAACTGACTCAAGTTGCCCATGGCTTCGAACAAGCTGGAGATGGACCAGTAGAGAATGGCGATGCCGATACTCAGCGCGACTCCGGAAAGTGCGCCTCTGCCACCCGTAGTGAAAGAGAAGGGAACTCCGAGTAAGGCCACGACGAAGGCTATAAGGGGGTAAGAGAACTTTCGATAAAATTGGACGGAGAGGCGCACGACGTCGAATCCGCTCTGGCTGAGTTCGCGTATGTAATGCCGCAGCTCGAGTGCGCTCATCTGTTCCGAAGGTCTCACTTCCTTCTTGAAGTAGGCGGGGTCTTCCGACATCTCGGGGAACATGTCAACCGAAAAGGGGAAGTACTTTTCGACCAGTTCTCCTTTCAGGTCGCGCACCCAGCCGTTTTCGAGCACCCATCCTTGGATGGCTGGTTCCCAGAAAGCCCGCGCGGCATAAATCCTGCGGGTGAGGCGAAAGTCCTTAGGATTAAACTCGAAGCAGGTGAAGTCTGCAAACACGTTCTTATCAGGGTCAAGAAACCTGTAGTTGTAAATGCGATCTGACCGCCCGAATATCCATTGCCGCTCCGGGCGGTAGAAGGTCTGTGGCTGTTTCCCCTTGATCTGACTGCGGTAGGCATCCTGCTTCTGGTTGGTTTGCGGCAGGAAATCGTCGGAAAGGAAAAACATGCCAAGGCTCAGCAGCACAGCCACCAGCAGCACGGGCGCGGAAATCCTGTAAAGGCTGACGCCCGCTGCTTTGATGGCGGTAATCTGGTTGGATTTGGTGAGCAGGCCGAAGTTGACCAGCGTGGCGACAAGGATACTCAGAGGCAACATCAAGTAGATGATTTGAGGAAGAAGAAAACGGTAATAGTTCAGCACCAGGCCTGCCGAAGCGTGATTGCGAACCATATCTCCAAGGAGTTGGAAGAAGTCGAAGATAATGTAAATGCCCGTGAACGTAACCAGCAGGATAAAGAAGTAGAAGAACCAGCCTTGGATAATGTAAATGTCGAGGATCTGAAAGATTCGACTGCCGGGGGTGCGAGGCTTCAGCGACGGTTCGGAGACTTTCCCGCGCCGCGGCCGCGCCTGCCGGGCTTCCCAGCGGCGTGCCAGGTCGTCCATCCAGTCCTGTACGAATTGGAGGTGGCTCCGCACACTGCGAAGTTGGGCCAACATCAGTACGCCGGCGATGGCGAAGATGACGTTTGCAATCCAAAGCCCGATAACAGGAGGAAGGCGGCCTTGCTTCGCGAAGCTGAGACCAAAGACCATGATCATGTAATAGATAAAGACAAGCACCATGGTCAGGATCAGTCCCACTGCCTTGCCGCCTTTGCGCGTCGACAGGCCTAATGATATTCCTACCAGCGCCAGAACCAGGCTGGCCACCGGCAGGGCAAACCGATAATGGAGTTCCACGAGGGCGGCTTGGCGATCGCGGGGCGAGTGCGTCTGCGCCATCAGCTTGTGGAGAGAAAGCAGCGGAACGGGGAAGCTCTCGGGGCCGGAAGCGGATGCCTGATCGAGTGCCACCGTGATGTCGGTGTTTGTGAAAGTGACCACGGAATACTGTGCCGGGTTTTGCGGGTCGAGTTCGTGGGTCATGCCCTGATTCAGGTGAATGACCAGCCGGCCGTTGGCGGCTTCGTTGACAAGCACACCGCTTTCCGCTAAGGTTACTTTGACTTGGTCACGCTGAGTGGTGTCTGCAATGAAGACACCCCGCCATCTGGCACGGGAGCCCGTTACATCCTCCAAGTAAAGAAGTAAATTGGACCACTGTTCAATAAACACGCGCGGTTGGATCTCGTATGGCGCCTGGCTGGCCTTCAGCCCGGTCTCCATGCGAATCAGACTGCGGCCGGCTTGGGGCGCAAGGAAGACACTCATCCACAGCGTGAGGGCCCACCCGCCAAATGCAAAGAGCAGCACCGGCCTGACGAACTGCGCCAGCCCGATCCCCGAAGCTCGAGCCGCGATAACCTCGCCGTCTGCCGCCATGCGGCTGAGGCCGATCAGGGTTCCAACCAGAACCGCCATGGGAACCGTGAGCACCAGGATGCTCGGGATGGGCAGCATGAACAACGTCAGCATCTGAGAGAGCGGCAAGCTATGGCGCACCACCAACTCCAGCAGATGTCCCAAACGCGGAATGAAGATGGCAAAGGTAAAGACCAGCAATCCGAGGAGTGAGTGAGAGGAGATCTCTTTTAAAATGTAGCGGGTGAGTATCCGCATGTTTCCTTGCGGGGGCGGAGCGCGGGCTTGAAACGGATGTCCCTGATGCCGTCCTCGCTTTCATCGTAGCATACGGGTTTGTAGTTTTGTAGCGGCGCGTTGACCTCGTTGTTCGTAGGGGCGACTTAACGCCGCTTCTATTCGAAAGCAACTTATTGCCGATTAGTATCTTATGCCCCAGACCTATCTAATGTTGCTGTGGCACATGCACCAGCCCTTCTACAAGGACTTGGCGGAGGGCCGCTACACCATGCCTTGGACGCGACTCCACGCGTTAAAGGATTATTTCGGCATGGTGGCGATGCTGCGGGATTTCCCGACCGTCCACATGACTTTCAATCTGGTTCCGTCGCTGGTGGTGCAGGTCCAGGACTACGCGCAGCAGACGGCAGTGGAGCGCCCCTATGAGGTCGCATTCAAGCCTGTCGAGAGATTGAGCAAGGACGACCGTCTCTTTCTCTTACAGACCGCTTTCCAGATTAACCATCAAAACCTTCTCAACCGCTTTCCGCGCTTCCGTGAGTTGTGGGACAAGTCTCGAAACGCCGGCCTCGACTCGTCGGCGCGCTTCTTCTCGGCGCAAGAGTTGCTCGACCTGCAACTGCTTTCGCAGCTTGCCTGGTTCGACGAAATCTACCTGGCTGACGATCCGGAGATCCGAAAGCTCGTGGCGCAGGAACGCGGCTATTCCGAAGCCGACAAGTCGCTGCTGCAGGAGAAGGAAGTGGAAGTATTCCGGAGAGTTCTGGCTGAGTACAGGGCCGCCGGCGAACGGGGGCAGATTGAAATCTCGACGTCGCCCTTCTACCATCCCATTCTTCCTCTCCTCTGCGATTCCAATATCGCGGCGGAATCTCGCCCCGGGATTCGTTTGCCGCGCCATCACTTTCAGCACCCGGAAGATGCCCGCGACCAACTCCGCGCGGCGATTCGCCTGCACGAGCAAGTCTTCGGCGGCAAACCGCGCGGGCTTTGGCCGAGTGAGGGAAGCGTCTCGGATGAAGTCTTGCGTCTTGCCGCTGACGAGGGGTTCGCGTGGGCGGCTACTGACGAAGGAGTACTGGGGCGCTCAATCCACACGGGATTCAACCGTCGAGGCGACGGGACCACGGACGGCGGTTCGGAACTCTACCGGCCGCATGTCCTATCTTCCGACGGACGCAGCATCTCCCTCTTCTTTCGCGATCACCAGCTTTCTGACTTGGTGGGGTTTGTCTACTCCCGCATGAATCCGCAGGATGCCGCCGCAGACCTGCACCAGCGGATCAAAGCCGCAGGCCGCAGTGTTTGGGGCAAACCTGCCGTCGTCTCTGTGATCTTGGACGGCGAAAACGCCTGGGAGTATTACCCCGGCAACGGCAGGGAATTCCTGAAGAGCTTCTACGCCCGACTGGCGTCAGACCCCGAACTGAAGGCGGTGACTGCCAGTGAGGCCCTGAAGGTTACCGAGCCAGGACGCTTGAGCCATATCCAGCCGGGATCGTGGATTAATGCCAATTACGACGTTTGGATCGGAGCGGACGAAGACAACCGCGCCTGGGACTTGCTTTCGGAAGCGCGCGATTTCTATGCGCAAAACAGCGTCAGGGCCGGGAAGAAAGACGCTGAGCTCGCGCAACAGGAGTTGTGGATTGCCGAGGGAAGTGATTGGTGTTGGTGGTACGGTCCGGAACATTCCACCGCCAACGATGAAGAGTTTGATCTGCTCTATCGCAAGCACCTCAGTAATCTCTACAAGATGCTGGGAGGTTGTCCGGCTGACCAGTTGGTGGAACCTATCAAGCGCCCGCGCACCACCCCAATGAGCGTTCCGCCTACGGGGCTTATCCAGCCGCGAATCGATGGCGCGGTCACCAACTACTTCGAGTGGTTGGGCGCCGGCCTTTATCTTCCCGACCCGCGCTTCGGGTCTATGCACGGAGCCGCCAGGGTCTGGGAGGCGCTTTACTACGGGTTCAGCCGGGAGGCGATTTTCCTGCGTCTGGATCTCAGCGAGGCGTTTCTGAAAGATCATGCCGAATTCGAGATTCGAGTGAATGTCGTGGACGGTTCCCACGTTCGCGCCAATGCTTCCATCCGCAACTCCGGTCTGAGCGGGGTAACCTGGTGGAAAAACGATGAACCGTTGGTGGTTCCGCCGGGAGAGGCTGTCCAGCCCCAGGTTGCCTTCCAGCGCATCTTCGAGATGAGCCTGGATTACCAATTGCTCGGTTATGAACCCCACCAGGAAATCCGCTTTCAGGTTTCAATTTGGGCGAATGCCCTACCCATCCAAGTCATCCCCCAAGAGGGATGGCTGACTCTCCGGCTCTCCGAGGAACTCATTAGCTGGTAAGGGAATCGGCGGTCCAAATTACTGAATGACCCAGCCGGGTACCACCACATCCACGGGCTTGGCGCCGACTGGGAAGGTTGTGAGGAGGATTGTGGGATCAGTCTGAAGGACCGCAAGCGCCGATGCGGACGTGTCCGCGACCACAAGAAACCGTTCATCGGGAGTGAGCGCCAGGGCGCGCGGTTCGATTCCAATGTGGACTGCCGCCAGGAGAGTTCGGTTCTGTACGTCCAGGGCCATCACGGAACCATCGCCGGCGTTGGCGAGGTATAGAACCAATGGGTCTCGCTCGAATACTCCAGCTACCGGCCGATGGCCGGTGGGGTAGTTCTGCTCCACGTTGTCCTGCTCGGTATCCACGATCACCATGCGGGTTCCCTCATCTTCAAGGACGAAGAGCTCTCCGCCGTCCGGTTTGAGGACCATCGCGCCCGGCCGAATTGCCATTTCGATATTGGCCAGAAGCTGCCGCGTGCTCAGGTCCACTGCGGATAGGGCAGGCTCCTCGGTGTCACACACGAAGACCTTGGAACTGTTGGGAAGAACAACCATCGGACCGGGCCCTCTGCCGACTTTGACGGCGCCGAGCACGCTCCGGCTATCGACCTTTACGAAAAAGAGCTGCTCGGTAGCGCGAGAAGAGGCCACCAGCGTGTTCCCGTCGGGCGTCAAAGCAAGGTCGTTGAGCGCGGCGCCCAGGTTGAGGCGAACTGCTTCTTTGTAATTTTCCGTGTCGATGAAAACGATTTGCCCTTTTCCAGGCTCGAGGATGAAACCTTGGCGCCCGTTCGATGAAAAAGTGAGGTCGCGAGCGCCTTCTCCAACGGGGAGCTTCCTCACCACCCTCAAAGCCGGAAACGCAACGATGCTTATTTCGCCCGAGGCTGAAACGACCCAAAGTTCGTCGCTCTGCGGCCTTACCATGACCCGCTCAGGCCGGGCAGCGACCGGCACGCTGGCGCGCACGCGGAAACTCGCCAAATCAACTTCCGCCAGAGTCGAACTCTCATTATTGGCCACAAACGCGGCGTAGGCTTTCGGAGCGATGAGACGCCGCCCGCAGCCACCCGCAAACGCAGCCAGACAAACTAGGATTATCCCGGCTCCCAAGCTAGATGAGTAGCCCTCTCCCGTGGGGAGAGGGTGTCCGGCGACGGCGCCTTCTCCAGCCGTCGCCGGACGGGTGAGGGGTTTCGTCGTTTCCATTGAGCCCTGAAACCCGGGGGCGTTCGTGTCCCACGACCAAAGGCTAAGGGCAGAGTTTCGCCGCCCTCGCCCTGCAAAACCGGATCGCGAAGTCCGATGACTGGACACAGCCATCCCCAACGCAGGAACTTCGGAACAGCATGCCTTGCCGGACTGGTCCAAAGACCCCTCACCCGTCCCGCTCCGGCTGATGTAAACGCCTGATCGGGACACCCTCTCCCCAAGGGAGAGGGCTATCAATGTTTTTTACGGCTGACACTCCATATCGCAAGGTGTCACACGCAATGGGCCACGCGCGCCAGGATCTTCCTCAATCCTTCTTCGAATGCCGCCCCCTCGGTCAACAAGCTTATCACCAAGTGCCCCTCCGAGCTGAAGTCGAAGAAATGCCCCGGGTGTGCCAGGACGCCGTCCTGGCGAGCGAGTTCTACGGCCCAATCCTCGTCCGTCTGGATTGAGGGAAGCCGCAAAATCGCGTACCACCCTCCTTCAAATTCCAGCCGGCTCACAAGTTGCTGGTTCTCCAGTTGCTGGTCGAGCGTCTGAAGGTTGGACCTGACTCGTCCCAGTATCTGAGGCTGAATCTTTCGGCGTGTCTCGAGCAACTTGGGCAAGGCCAACGCCACGGGCGCGCTCAGCGAGAGATACGTGTCCGCAATGACCTCCAGGCGCGCCAAGGCGTCTTGCAGCAATTGCGCAGGCCCGTTCACGACCACCCAAGCCGCCTTCATTTGGGGCAGGGCGGAAATCTTCGACAGGCCGCTCAGCGTAAACGTAAGCGCTTCGGCGACCGCCGCGTGGCTAACGGCACGCGCAGGGTCCGCGGCGAGCGAATAATCGGCAAAGACTTCGTCAGCGACCAGGGCCATCTCCCGCTGTTGGCAAAACGTGACCAGATTGGCTAGTTCGTCCCGCCGAACAAACGAGCCCGTGGGATTGTTGGGATGAACCACCAGGATGGCTCGTGCGCGGGTCTCCAGGCGCTTTTCGAGCGTGACCAAATCAATCGTCCATCCGCGGTCGTAAAACAGCGGATAGGCGATGACCCGAACATCGTTGAGTCCGGCGAGGAAGTCAAAGAGCGGATAGCTGGGCTGCGGCACCAGAATGGCGTCACCGGGATCGGCGAGCAGGCGGAAGATGTAGCTGTAAGCTTCGCTGGTGCTTGTGGTGAGGAAGATCTGAGCCTGATCCAGCGCGATTCCCCGTTCAGCGTAGTAGTCCGCCACCGCCTGCCGCGCCGAAAGTAAGCCGCGCGGGTCCGGTGTGTAAGAGAGCGCCCGAGGATTGGCGAGCGCACCCAAGATGTTCTCCTGATCAAACACGAATCCGCAGCGCGTGGGATTCGATTCGGTCAGGTCGAGTAGAGGGACCCCTTCACGCTTCAGTTTTTCAATCTCGAGTGACAAACGATTTGGACTGAGCGGCCAATTGGTTCGGGAAGAGAACATTTTAAGTGACAAGTGACGAGAAAGGAGTCAGGAGTCAGAAGTCAGGAGTCAGAATAACAACCTCGCACCCAGTGTCATGCTGAGCGGAGCGAAGCATCTCTGCAGTTGTTTGCAATCTGTTTAGTGGCCGGCAACTGCAGATCCTTTGGCCACCCAAAAGCATGGCGGCCTCAGGATGACAAAAGACTTCGATGAAGAGTCCTATTCTGACTCCTGACTTCTGACTCCTGAATCCTGACTCCTGTCTTTTTACGATTTCCAAGCGCTGAGCAACCCTTCCAGGCACTCGCGCGTGGCTTCCAGCTTGTCCTTATCGGGGCGTACGTAGGAAGTCTCGATGGACATCGTTCCCTCGTAGCCATCATCGCGCAACGCTTTGAATTGCCCCCGATAATCGATCTCGCCTTTGCCGACAGGAACATATCGAAACTTCCCCGCGGCGGGATCTTTGCGCATGTCCTTGACGTGCATATGAGGGAAGAGTCCGCGGACTTCCCGATACCCGTCGGGGTAGGGAGTCTCGCCCAGTCCCAGCGCATTGCAGGGATCCCACATCGCAAGCAGGCTGGGTGAATTGATGTCCCGGACCATCCGTCCCAGCTCTTTTCCCGTCCCCACATTGCAGTCGGTCTCGTTCTCGAGAAGCAGCGTGATGTTGTGCTGAGCCGCCATCGCGGCTGCCTTCGCCAGCCGGTCGCGGACCAGGGGGTAAGCCTTTTCCGGATCCTCGACCCGCCAATAACTGAAAACCCTCACTTTGGAAGTCCCGAAAAATGGAGCGAGCTTGAATACCCGTTCCAGCAGATTTTCGGTATCTTTATCCGTCAAGTCTGCGGCCTTGAAGGTGTCGCCCCAATTAGGGCGCGGTGAAGGCATGCCGGGCAGATGGTACTTGAAAAGCGGCGAGGCAATTTCGGAAACCTTCAGGTTATGCTGCTCGATCAGTTGCTTGGCGCGCTCCAACTCTTCCTGGGAGAGCCTGGTCACATTCTTGCTCCAGAGTTCACGCACCTCGCAGTAGCCGAGGGAATGTTCGGATATGAATTCCAGGGCTTTTTCGAAGTCCTCGCCCAGTTCGTCCGTAATGACACCGAGTTTAGGCGCGGGCGACTTCGGTACCCGCTCCCCGCCTGCGAAGCTCAATTTCAAACCTGACCCTAGCAGCGCCGCTATGGAAAGAAGACTCCTGCGCGTCAGACTCCTGGCCATGCGATATCCTCCCCTCACTCAAAAGCAGTTGCCGGCAAGCGCGCAAACGCTCAATGACCGCGTTCCAGTCACTCGGCACGAGTCTAGCTCCGGCCTCTTCGACATCAGCAGTTTGTCAACCCGTGCCAAGACGATTGTTTCCCGAAAGCCGCCCCGTAAGCAAGTGGGTTCCTTGGAGTGCGGCCGCAAAGCTGCCGCCTTTGGGACGGTTACCGGTTTCCTCTTAACGAAGAGAAGGCGCAGCCTCGCTGCCGCACTCCGAAGCTTCGTGCCCTATGGTTGCTGCGCCTGGCCATTGGGCTTGCCTTCCTTTTGTTTGTCGATCGCCCGGTGGCAGGCGTCGCAAACGCTTTCGGCGCCGTTTGCCGAAAGGAGCAGGTGTGGCAGAGTTGAGGCGTGCGAGGCATGGCAACTCAGGCACGATATCTTCTCGCCCGCGTGAAGCGGGTCCGCAACACCGGCAACTGGATGAGCCGGGCGGGGATGTCCGAAGCGCAAGCTGGGATCAAGATCAATTTTGGGAGCCGCTTCGAACTCCGCCCTTGTGATTGTCTGCAGACCGAAGAGGCTCACAGTGCTCCCCGGGTTGAGTTTTGGCGAGTGGCAC
>Ga0224558_1004969_pt1 | contig 10014 bp, 12 predicted proteins | sample 714S32024metaG_FD_180682 | JGI IMG/M metagenome (GOLD analysis project Ga0224558, IMG submission 180682) | Peat soil microbial communities from Stordalen Mire, Sweden - 717 S3 20-24 | ecosystem: Environmental > Terrestrial > Soil > Wetlands > Peat | place: Sweden: Norrbotten County, Stordalen... | reverse complement strand
CAACTGGCCGAAGAAGGCATGACCATGATTGTCGTCACGCACGAGATGCAGTTCGCCCGCGACATGGCCGACCGCGTGGTCTTCTTCGAAGGCGGACGCGTGGCCGAATCCGGACCGCCGGAGCAAATCTTCTCCGCCGCCCAACAGGAACGGACGCGCGCGTTTTTGCGGCGAGTGGCGACGCGCTAAGGCTCAGCGATGCGATCCGGTCACTTACGCTGGAACGCCTTGCTGGACCTCGGTCGGGTGCGACCATAAGTAGTCTCGAACCTCCAGTGTCATCCGGTCCAGTTCGGCCAGATAGCCGGAGGCCGAGAGGCGGTAATTCTCCGGGTTGCGCTCCACGAGACGCAAATTGGCCACTTGAAGCTGAAATTGCCTCACCCGCTCCAGAGTCGCTTGAAGTTCTTGGTCGTTGCTAATCATCTGGAGCCAAAACTGTCTGACATGAGCAGAAAGATGTCAACGTCATTGGGCGCAGCTTTGGCGGTCACAAACGAACCGAAGACTATGAACCGGGCCAGATGCCCACTGGCTTTGGCCAGGGCGTAAATGCGCTCCAGGAGGCGGGCTACTCGCTGACGCTGAGGAGTCCCGGAACCTAAATGCGCGACCACCTCGGCGAGCGAGCCCGCGTGAATGCCGGGCGGCAGGTCACCCTTCGCATCGAATTCCGGCCAAGCCTTCATGACGCGAGCCTGTCCGCCAGCGTGCTATCGCGCAAGCGCGAAGTTCGGCCGAAAAGCGTCATTTGGAAGTACTGAGCTGCGGGAGGAGGTCCTGGGCGTCATGCCCCAACTGGCCGAAGAAGGCATGACCATGCTAAGCGGTACATATTCAGAGAGGGTCCTCTCCGTCAACAAGATCGGCCAGCCCCCGCCCGGTCCGCGTGTCTTCTGGACACGGCGAGTCCTCAACCGCCGGAACGCCGCGTTCCAGCAGACCTACGCCGACGTGCCCCCGCCCGAAAATCCAGGGAAGGGCGCTCTCAAGCAGCCCGAGGCACAACCGTAGGCCCATGGTAGCACCATAGCAGCGCTATAGCAGCGCTATAGTTGCAAGCATGTTGCAAGCATGTTGCAAGCACGTTCCTAGGATGTTTCTAGCTTGTTCTTAGCTTTCGCCCCCTCACGTCCCCGTCCCCCCATCCGCCGCTCCTCCTCTCCGACCGTTGTAGTTTACAGACGCCGAAAGAGTTGTCAAGGTTACAGCCAACCTCATAGCGCTTCTTTCCGCATGGCTATACCTCAGAAATTGTGCTGCTGAATTAGAAACTTGAAGTTGTTGAATCGCACCCGCCTCAACCCCGCACCTTCGCCAGAGAATAGCGCGAAGCGTATGGAGTGCGACCAACTTTCTGGCGCTCTCGAGTTAACTGAGCCCTTTCGAACTTCATCCTTCTGGCCTCGGACTTCGCCGTCGCTCCTTTAGCCTTAGGGCCTTCACCCGTGACTGCGCGTCCTGAGATTTGGACGGAACTCAACAGCGAGGCGGTGCCTCCCAATTCCAGGACCGAGAGCTTGGTAACGCGACGCGCCTCGGGCAACAAGCGCAGCGCCTGGTCAATCTGCTCCAGTTCTGCCTCAACCTTCTCGCGCAGGCTGGCCATAGATGGGTATCCCGTCCCGTCGGATCAGCGCACTTAGCTTTGACCGTCCCTCCAAAGCGACGACATCCACCGGCCGCGAGAGCGCTAGCATCAACTCACCCATGAACTGGAAAAACCGCGCGGGCGCCACGCCTTCCACGGCAAGGTCGAGGTCCCGACCTCTCCGGCGCCCGTCGGCGCTGGAACCGAAAAGCCAGACGGTGGCAGCACCGTAGCGGCGCGCCAAGGTGGCGATAGTTACTTTGTCACGATCGGATACCATGTCAGCAGAATACTCGTCGTCCCCCTCAGTGCCAACCGGCAAATCCAACCGCCAATTGAAAACTCCAACCAGCCGGAACCGGAGTTCGGGAAGGAATCCGCTGCCTCCAGCTTAAGGAACGACCCCGACCTGCAAAGCCGCTCAAAACATGCCATTCTCACGAACCGGCTCCTTCACGACCCCTTCACGCAAGGAGACATTTCCCACTGATGACCGGCCCTGTCGAACCGCCAATCCTCCAAGGACTGCATAATCCAGCCCAGGGTCAAACCGTCGCACCTCCAACCCTTTGCATTCCGCGTCCCGGCTTTAGACTTTGGACTTTGGACTTCAGACTTCGCCCTGCGGTTCTACCCTGGGGTGCCACGCAAAAAGGTCCCCAACCCTATTGAAAGTGGTTGCCTCAATCGCCCGCATGCCCTTCCGCCGTCGGAAGACCATCCGTGAGCTGGGCGGCACGATGCCGGAGAATCTGCCCACGGCGGAAAGCATTAGGATGGCGGAAGGCCTCGAATCGAGCGGCTCAAGGCGAAGCAGAAACGCGCATTGCCAAGCCCGCCGCCGGCCGGTCAATCCGGCCTCTCTCCGTTCCCGCTTCTGGAGTCTATCCGGCCCAAGGTGAAGTGAGGTGCAGCCAAGTTACCGCCGGCTCATTTGAGCAGCGCAGTGAAACCCGCTTGCTTGAAGAGCTTGTCGCCAGTCAAGGCTTGGGTGATGCCTTCGTCCTGCATGACAACAAAGGATAGGCAGTCTGTCAAAGGAAGTAAAAAGTGTCGGCGAACGCGCTCGTCATTTCTCCGGCTCGCCGCGGAGGGAATGGCCGTGGTTGAGCGCGTAATCTCTCGGCAGGTGCGGGCGGGGTTTGGCTAACTTCTCAACGGCTGCCACCAAGGGATCATCCTCCGGTGTAAGTTTGAGGGTCTCAATCCTCGCCTCCGCCCCCTCCGGCAGCTTTGTCCCGGGCGGCAGAACCACCAACCCATTGACGACTTTTCCGGTCACACTCACAGCATTTTCTTACTCCGAATCTCGCTGAATGGCAAGCCACCGACGTCCGCCGACGCGAAAGCGAATTGAAGGGGCGGCCGCACTTGATTACTCAATCAGCCCAAGCGCATAGTTCTGCTTATCCTTCGGTCATCCGCTCTTGGCGGCGGTTCTCTGGTGAAACCTACTAAGAGTAAGGACCGACACCGGCCCATGATCAGTCATAGCCTGCCGCATTTTGCTCGAAGGTCAACCCACAGGTGGCGGAGTTCAAACGGCGATACAGGGAATTGGCGGGTTAATCTATGGCGTAGGTTACTCACTGCGGCTACCTTCCAACCGCCGGTGGAGAGAGTTAGACTAGGAATTTGGCAGTTTTGCGCCGTTCCATTTACCGCCTTCAGAATGTCGTCCGCGTCCATGGCCTGCCAGTAGCCGACCATGACTCCCGAGGGAACGCCGACTCCGTATTTCTTGCCGACATCGAGGAACCTCTGAATGCCGTCCTCAACGTAACTCTCATTGTAATTCCAACTCTGCGAGGCGTGACGCAAGCGCTTGCACTCAATCGTGAATTCCCGGGCGTCCAGCAGAGGGTTCGGTTCGGACGCATCAACATAGCCCCACACGAAATCTGGCGTAGCTTTGAGCCGGCGAGATGTTTCTTCGGACTCACCGTATGGCAGCGGCGGGCACTCGGCTCTGAGCGGCGGGTAATTCCCCGCTGGACGAACCTCTCTGGCCGCAATGCGCAAACAATCGAGAAGTTTCGCATTCAGGGCGTTCTCGCCCTCCGGCAGGTTGTCCGAATTCCTGAGGCTACCCAACGCTCTGTTCAGGCACTCAAAGCAGAAGCCTTCCCATCTTTTCCACGTTCTGTGCGCTGGGATGCTGGGGCCGGTATTGCTCATGCATTTGCGGGTTCAGCCTGCAAACGCATGGCGCTGACTGTCGCAGCTTCTGCATCCTCGCGCGCAGCGCTCTTGGTCCAGAACCGGCGCTCGTTGCGCTTCACGATGAGAATTTCCCGCTCCGTTGCCACTCGGAAAAACGTATCGGTGAAAATGCGTGAACTGCCAGCGGATACGTGGGCATACTTGGCCAGCTTCTCTAGAACTTCCTGCCAGGCGGCATCATTAGCGGTGTCGAACGGGGCAGAAGCGTTACCGGGGTAACGGGTCTCGAAACTGACAGCTAACAACGGCGCTCCTGACGGGGGGGAAAGGACGCGCCAGGCGAATTCGCCGTCCGGTGCCAGTTCTGCATTCCACCATTCCAAAAAGACCCTCAGATACGCAGCCAGTCCGTCCTCCGCCTGCGCTACGTCAGCAATCGTCCCGGAATTACGGGCCAGGCGTACGACCTCCATCACCGCGTCGCTCTCATGGTTCAGGTAAAACAGGTCCAAACCGACCATGCACATCTCGCGCACTAAGTCGCGCTCTGCAGGATTCAACTCATACAGGTCCAAAATGGCCTCGTCGAGTTCGTCTTCCAACTCGGGGAGACGGCGTTGCGCGGCCAGGCCGCGGAGTTCCATTCCTCCAGGCGCCAAATCCAACCCTCGCAGCTCTTCAACCAGACGGACGATGCGGTCACGGAGCTTTGGTGTTCTGGGGAAAACGATGGGCAATCCGCCAGCCGTTTCAACCTGGAATTCATCGTGCCACATCCCCCAAGAACCGAGCGTCGTGAAGAAATAATATCGCGCTAATGAGGACCAATAAATGCCAATCAAAACGCTTTCCATCCACCCTTCAAACCCAACCAGCCGGAATCCCAAGACCGAGTGACGGAAGCAGTATGGCCTGGTCTCATGCCGCACAGTCAGCCTGCCGCCGGCAGGGATGCCTCGCCTCAGGAGAATGCGAGAGCCCTCAAAAACCTCTCGTTGTCCTGTACGCTCGACGCGTTTAGGCACCTCGACGAGCGGGTCTAGGGGCTGCGCTCCATAAGCTCTAAGTTCATCCACAGGCATCTCCTTGAATTCGGCCAGCCAACCGCTTGGTCGCTCCCGGTTTCCCTCCAAGAAGCCTCGTCCCGATATTATTTGAGTGCCAGGTAGCTGCTCACTAAGCTTCAGCAGTGCGGTGTGGCTGTCGAGTGAACTTACGAGCGCCTCATCCCGGCGGCCACCCCACCAGTAAACCTTCCACAGTTTCTCATTCGCGACGCAGGCGCGCTGCGAGAGATAATGCATGTCGCCATGCGTCATGACGACGGCTCGCGTGTTTTCTAGGACCGCCGTACGTTTGGCTGACCAGTAATCGAAGCGATTATCCGGCGCGGCGGATAGTGGGTTCTTCTCAAAGACGACCGAAGCAAATGGTGAGATGCCCTTGGTTTTCCGGCGCGGCCCCGAAAAGAAGACGTGTCTCACGTGAGCGAAGTTCACGACATGGCGCAACTGAGCGGCCTCAAGCCAGACCTTGCGAAAGGCTTTGCTCTTGTCGTGATGCTTGAAGAAGACGCCGGAGGATACGAGGAGTCCCGCCTTGCCGCCGTCCCCAAGAAGCGAGAGGGTGAGATGGACAAAGGCTTGTGACCGTTCGTTATCGCCCACAGGCCGACCGTCATCAGCGTTGCACCAGGCCTTGAGGTCTGCGACTGCCTGCTTTTCGCGCGCAGTTCGCGGCGTTGGGTCGCCCCAAGGTGGATTGCCGACGATCGCGTCCGCGCAGCCCGGGCCAAACGACTTATTCACCTCCGCGTCACATTTGCCCATTATGGGATCGAACGCGCTCGCCGCCAGAAGCGTATCGAAGAACTCCAGGCCAGGCCTGGCCTTCTCGCGCTGGGCTTTTTCCGCTGCCGGGACATGCATAAGGCACGGCAGTCGAATGGAACCGAGCTTCTCGGGCTTCTGCGATAAGTTCTCCCCTGGGTCCGGTAGGATTTCGCGTGGTTGCTGGTAATGGAGGAAGGCAAGACAGAGGCTGAATGCCGTCACCCGAACGGCTTCTTCATTAATGTCCACTCCGGCAATCTGTTTGCGTAGAATCGCCCGCAGTTCCTGCCGGGTGGGCCGCAGCACTCCCTTTTCCGCGCAAAGGTGCCGCACCATCCGGCGAAACGCCTCAACAAGGAAGATCCCCGAACCGCAGGCAGGGTCAAGCACACGCGGCTTGGTCTCCAGCACTTCACGCGTAAGGGTGTTAGCCAGCAAGAACTCAACCAGCGCGGGCGGTGTGTAATGCGCGCCCTGGTTTCTGTCGTCGCCAACGCGCTCGTTGTAGAACTCCTCGTAAATGCTGCTAATGAGCTCGATGGGGATAATGCTAAAGTCGTAAGCGTGGAAGAAAAGCTCCGGCTGGTTCGCGCCGCGGACGCCGAGCAGAAAGTCGCGGAGTTTAGTCAGATGAGCCTGGAGCAGGCAGCGCCGCTCATCGTGCTCGACCGGGAAGGTGTCGCCGTTAAAGTCATGTGCAAGCTGGTCAAAGAGGGCGTAGGTGAACTCTTTGTTGGCGAGCACGCGCGGGAACAGCAGGCCCCCCTTCGCCCGGCTCACGTCCGGGCAGAACAGTTGCTGGTCGAGGAGCCTGCGCCATTCTTTCCTTTCAGCCGCGTCCCTGCCGTGCAACTCGATCACCTTATCGAAGTAAGCGCGGGTGATGATCTGCCGATCCTCCAGGTACCGGATGAATATGGCGCGCCCGATCAGCGAGTGGAGCATTTCGGACTTCCGCGGCTGAGAGGGGCGCATACCATCACGGAGCGCGAGGGCGTCTAACGAACGGCGGACCGCTTTCAGGTCACGGATGAGGGCGTCGTCGGCGCGATTCAGTCCTTTGCCAAAGCGTTCATCACCGAAAAAGGCACCAGTCTCAACCAGCTCTCGGTGGAACTGGCTCCGTAATTCTTGTATCTGTGCCAGGGTTTCGGCCCTTGCCAGCAGTTGTCGGCAGCCGCCGGGTTGGTCGTGTAATGCCACCGGAGGCTTGCTGAGGTCGTAAATGGCTAATTCGCCTGGACGAGCGAGAAAAAGAAACTGTGGCCGGGCCATGCACCAAACCCGGTTGTAGAACTCGCGGTACGAGGCATCGTCTGAGGATTTCAACTGGGCGAAGACCACGACGGGTTCTCGTTCAACGAAGAATATCTTTTCGGCCCCCACCTCTTCCGCTAAGGCCTGCCAGTCACCCTTCTCCAGCCAATCGTTAGGGCGGTTCGGGTCTGGACGTTTGGACGCTGGCAGCAGAACTCCTCTATCGAACTCCAACTGCATATACGCTGCATCAAGCAGGGTACGGGCGGATTCTTTGGAGACATGCACCGGCATGGCTATTCCTTCCCAGAACATCATGGTCGTGTCAATTCAGAACAGTCTTCAACCGCTCCTCAGCAGCATTTGACCTCGATATGGGCGCGGATGTGGAACAGGCTTTACTGCGTTTCCTGAAAGAGGTCGCCCAATGAGATTGTCACGAAGTCCATGAGAATACCATGCTGGCACCCCCCCGGAACCTTGACGCTGGATCGCAGCAGCCTCGTCAACCAAGCCCACGGTTCGGCTTCCAACGCAGCCCAGCCGTATCCAATACAGGTTGAGGGCTGACCTTTGCCGAAGAACCGGGTCCAGACCTGCCGCCATGGAGGATGCGCAATACCCGGTTGACGATCTGGTCGAGGTTCTCCTCGGCCAGCGCAGTGAACAGGATGGGCAGGCCGCTCATCGCCGTTGGCGGCGGCGGAGAAGGTTCGTCGCTGGAATCAGGGGACGCTGATCCATGAGGGCGGTCTGGATAATGCGGCTCAGGTCAACCCGGCTGGCGGCGGCGGCAGCAGCTTCATGCTCTTCCAGCAGGCGCAGGCCGGCACGAATGCCCTCGGACTTATTGTTGAACCGTCCACTGGCGACAAATCGGTCAATCAGCTTCTCAAAATGCGGCGTAATGACTTTGCTCATGCCGGAAACATATTCCGTTAATTGCTAACTGTTATCAATTGCGGACCCAGCGCCGTGAAGGGGCCGCCCATGAGAATGCAATACTTCCACCCCTCGCCAAAGCGTTGACCTCGGATCGCAGGTTCCGCTGCCTCGTCAACCAAGCCCACGGCCTGATTTCCAATGCAGCCAAGCCGTATCGGGTGATATTAACCGAGTTCTGGTAACAAAGAGGATGGCGTGCTTGACGACATTTTGAGCAATTGTCAGTCAGCACTTTTGACACTCTCCAGCAGCGTAACGCCATAGAGGCCACCACAGCCTTCGTTCAGGTGGTAGTTGTCTTTGTTTTCCTGGCTGAGCGACTTACCTTCTTGGCCGGTTTGGGGTGGTAGCCAGGGATCGAGTCGTGCAGGGCGGGAACTGGCACGTCCTGGGGTGCAGCGACAGCCGGCGTGTGGAGCTGGATTTGAAGCTCGGCGTGGCTGAATAGGGAGGTGTTCTCGTTCATGAGGCGCGACGCGGCCATACGGCAGTATTCGGTGTCGAGCTCGATGCCGATACTGTTACGCCGAGTCTTCAGGGCGGCGACCATGGTGGTGCCGGTGCCGCAGAACGGGTCGAGGACCGTATCGCCGACGAACGAGAACATCTGGACGAGGCGCGAGGCAAGTTCGAGGGGAAAAGGAGCGGGGTGCTCTTTGGTGGAGGCGCCGGTGAGGTTCCAGAACTGCTGGAACCAGCGGTCAAACTTGTCCTTCGGGATCATGCTGAGCTTGCGCTGTTCTTCGGTGGGCTTGCGGTAGCCGCCCGGCTTGCGCTCCATGAGGATGTATTCGATGTCGTTTTTGATGATGGCGTTCGGCTCGTAGGGTTTGCCCAGGAACTTCGAGCCATTCGAAACCTCATAGGAGGCATTGGAGATTTTGTGCCAGATGATCGGGTTGAGGTTGTCGAAGCCGAGTCGGCGGCAGATGACGCAGATGTCGGCATGGAGCGGGACGACGGTGTGTCGGCCGGCATTTTCCCGGCGCGAGAGACAGACGTCGCCCACCACGCAGACCAACCGGCCCCCGGGGACGAGCACGCGGAAGGCCTCGCGCCATACCTTTTCCAGCTCTTTGATGAACTGCTCGTAGTCGGCAACGTGGCCGAGCTGGCCTTCGCTGTCGTTGTAGCGCTTGAGGGTCCAGTAGGGCGGTGAGGTGATGACGAGGTGGATGGATTCGTCGGCGATGAAGGATAGGCAGCGGGCGTCTCCCTGGACGAGTTTGTGAGTAGTCGGGAAGTCCTCCGGGATGGCGGCACGGCTGGGAAGCAAAGCGGGGGCGGGGTATTTCATAGCTCTTTAATGCGGCCCGAGAAGGCGGCGACCTGGGCGACCAGTGATTGGGCGAACTTCTGAAATGCCAGGTCGGCAGCCGGCTCGGTGTAGTCGCCATTAAGGCCAGCTCGGGATTCGGAGAGGAGAAAGGCGGCGGAATCATAGTGCCGCTCGAGCACCAGGCGGCGACAGAAGATTTCGTAGCGCCTGGCATAGGAGGAGTTTCTGAACTCCTCGAAGACCTTGAAATGAGGTTCTTTGACCGCGATGGGAGCGCGGGACCTGGCGCAGTCGTCCAGAAGGAACATGTAGCCGAGCCAAGGGCGCACCCCGATGCCGAAGGCCTTTTCGCGGAAAGCGGTCCAAAGGTCGAGGGCGCTGCCCATAGCCTCCTCGGTGCGATTGTTGAAGTTGTTGCCGAAGGACGGGCCGACTTGGGACTTGGCTTCGAGGGCCGCGACGAGTTGGCCTTTCACGACCACCAGGAAGTCCCACTTCTTGGTGGGGCGAAAGTAGCCGGGGAGTTCGAGGGATTCGTTGTAGAAAACGTGGCTTCTATCAATGCCCGCCTCGATGACGAGCCTGGTCAGGAGGCTGATGAAGCCGTCCATCTGCGCTCCGCCCGCGACAGCGGACCGCAAGCCCTGGTCCTTCGCGCCCGAGCCGGCCTGTTTTTCGAGCTGTTTGGTGCGGGTCTGCCAGTAGAAACGCACAGCGTCGCGCACGTGACGGGGCAAGTCTGAAAGGATCGTGGATGCTGCAGCCATAGTCAGCAAAAGAGTATCCCGTGCGATCGCATGAGGTCAACGAGGGAGTGGCGTCCCTGATCCTCGCCTAATTCTTGGATTCCCATAAAAAGAGCGGTGGGGTGCAGTTTTATGTGGACAATGTTCTATAGGATTTGTATAGCTCATTGCCATGTCTGCGCGCTTGCCTTTGCTGCACAA
>Ga0224558_1004968_pt1 | contig 10016 bp, 7 predicted proteins | sample 714S32024metaG_FD_180682 | JGI IMG/M metagenome (GOLD analysis project Ga0224558, IMG submission 180682) | Peat soil microbial communities from Stordalen Mire, Sweden - 717 S3 20-24 | ecosystem: Environmental > Terrestrial > Soil > Wetlands > Peat | place: Sweden: Norrbotten County, Stordalen... | reverse complement strand
ATCGGTGTGCTCGAAGTGCCGACGGTTCGCGGCGATGCGCACGGGGCCGTGCTTCCGCAGCGGATTATCTCCCGCATAGGCGGACACCTCGAGCGTGCCCGACTGCCCGTGCAGGTCCCCATTGGCCGCATCGCTGCAAATTGTGCGATAAGCGTATTGCCCCGCGGTCGCGGGAGAAAAACGCACGCGCCAGACTTGCTCACCCGCCCAAAATGCCGGAACTCGCTGTTCGTTACCGCGAGGGTCGGTGAACACTACGTCCACGTCGAGGTCATTGAAAGGGTCGGCGTAAGCTTTGCCAGAGTAATAGGCCCACTCCACGACGCATCGCTCGGTGCCGTATTGAACGATGGCGCCGGCCGTCGGCCGTTTTGGCGCTCCGCTCGCCGGAGGTCCGCCGCCCTTCGCGGGTGACACCTCTGAGAGAGCTCCGAGCGTCACTCCTGCCTTTTCCAAGAACGACCGGCGGCTTACTGTGCTCATGCCTGCCTCGAGAAGTCGGGATCCGAGCCGTGATCGGCTAGTTAAACACAGAATCAGGGGTCTTGCCAACTGCTAGAGATGAGCTAGAGATGGGCCGCCGCCGAACCCCGCCCCGCCGCGAGCCAAATGCACATTACTCAACTGGGTTTGTTCTTTGGCAGAAGTGAGCTAGAATGCACAGGGGGCCCTCGTTCGACTCATCGACAAAGGAAACAGCGTGCTTGGGCCTAACGAGTGGCGGACGACCTACGCTTTCAAGTCGGCGGCAGCAGCCTATTTCGAAAACAGCACCGCGACGAACCGGGGCGCCACGATTCGAATTAGGACATTAGAGGACCCTCTGAGCACTTGCTTCGGAGATGCCGCAAGCTTCGCCATTTGCCCAGAATACGACTGCGAGAGATGAAAGTCCGAACCCTGTTCTTAGCCCTACTCCTGGTGACGCTGCTTTCAGCCGCATATTACCTTCTTGTCTATGTCCCCAAACATAGCAAAGCCGGCGAACCGGTGCTGGCGTTCATGAGTTATTTTCTCACCTATTCTCCTCTCCAACCCATTCGCGAGTCTGCTTACGTTTTGCCGGATACACTGGGAGTTTGGGACAGCCCTGCTGAGATTCGCATGCAAATCGCCACTCTCAAATCCGGGGATCGCGTTTATGCTCTGGCGCGATTTCGCACCTGGGCTCATGTGAGCTTGATAAACGGCCAGGATGGCTGGGTGGATAAAGACGGGCTGATGACAGCCGAAACCTACGCGGCGGATGAACATCTTCTCGGCGAAATGTCGAACCTGCCTGCGCAAGCGGCGGGACACACCGCCGACTCAGTTAATGTGCATATCGAACCCTCGCGCAAAGCTGCCGTGGTGGCGCAATTGAAGCCGCAGCAGCCGTTGGACATCTTTGGCCGGCGCATGGTACAGCGCCCGACAGAGGGGAATACGACGGATGTTCCTTCGCTTCCCTCGACTCCTGTCGAGGCCTGGTATTTGGTCCGTTGGGGTTCGCGCGCGGGCTGGATTCTCGGACGTCTGGTGGAACTCGACGTCCCCAAAAACATCTCGGCCTATACCCAGGATGTGAATCTCGTCGCCTGGCTGGTCCTGAACACCATTGATGATAACGGGCGGCAGGTGCCCCAATACATTGTGGCGGACCGCGCGGGCACGGAGACTTATGACTATACGCATCTTCGAGTGCTCACCTGGTGGAAGAGGAAGCAGACCTATGCCATCGCCTATCGGGAAGCGGATCTGCAAGGATATTTCCCGATTCTCGTAACGCATGAAGGCACTCTTCCTGGATTCCGCTTGCGGTTGGTGGACAGCAGTGGCGCCAAGTATCAAAAGGTCTACGCTCTGTTTGACACCATCACGCGTGCGCTGGGAACGGTGGCAGGCTGGCAAAGCGACGCGATGCCGGAGCGGCCTGAGCCCAAACATACCCCGAAGCGCGGCCCCCGACACGTGAAAGCGCGAAAATGAATTCCCAGCACGCCTGCCCTTGACGAGCGCCTTACCCAAGAGGGAATGCCCGCGAATACTGTCGAATCAGCCAGTAATGACTACACAGCGCTCGAGTTCAACACAAATGGGAACACCAATGTGATTATCGCGGTCGATCCAGAAGGTATGTCGGAGAAGTTCGTCTTCAGCAGCGCTAACGTTCAGCCTGGATCATGAAGAGTGACATGGTGAAACACGCTACCGTTCAGGGAAGGGAACGACACTGGCAGCAGTAGGGGCAACCCTCATCGTTGCCCCTACCAAATTCCGGAAACCTGGAACCTGGAACCTGGAACCTGAAACCTGCTCTTTACCCCCGGGCGTGCTTGGCGGTTTCTTCGCCGTTACCCGGCACGTGCACCACGGCCTTGATGTCGGGCAACGGCCCCATGGCGTACTCGGTCGGGCCGAGGCGGTCGTTAGAGCTCATGAGGGCTTCCCAGGTAACTTCTTGCCCTGTATAAGCGGCGGTCCTGCCCATCACTGCTGTTAACGTTGCATGGGCGACGTGCTCTGCTTCGTTAATCGGTTGGTTTTTGCGGATGGCGGTGACGAAATCCACATGCTCTTGCTCATACGGGTCGAACTTGGTCTTGCCCGGGTCCGCCCCCGCTTCCTGGTACTGCCACACCACCTTCCCGGCAGGATCGTAGATGGTGTTCTTGCAATTCGTGTAGCCGTCTGTCCCAACGACATACTCGGAGACGTCGTTGATGCAACCGTCGACCTGGCGGCACATGCTGGCCAGACGCGTGTTGTTTTCGTAGGTGTACTGAATGGAGAAGAAATCGAACTGGTCTCCCGTCACGCGGCGAGCGCGCCCGCCCACGCCGATGGCCTTGGCCGGGTTCATACCGGTGAACCAAAGGACGGCGTCAAGATTATGCACGTGCTGCTCGACGATGTGGTCGCCGGATAGCCAGGACCAGTTCACCCAGTCCCGAATCATGGCTTCCATATCCGACCATTCTTTCTTCTTGGGCGCGTACCAAAGTTGGCCTTGATTCCAACGGGCAACGGCGCCGGTGATCTTGCCAATGGCGCCATTGGCCACGCGACTCTGCGTTTCCTGATAGGCGCGGTCATGCCGCCGCTGAGTGCCTGCCACCACGCAGAGATTGTAGTTCGCCGCTTTCTGGCCGGTAGCCACTACGGACCGCACGCCGGGTGCGTCGACGGCCACGGGCTTCTCAATGAAGCAATGTTTCTTCGCCTCCACTGCGGCATCGAAGTGGATGGGCCGGAAATGCGGCGGCGTAGCCATCAGCACCACATCCACATCGGATTCAAGCAGCTTCTTATAGGCATCGAAGCCGATGAAGCAATGGTCGTCTGCGATCTGCTGTTGGGCTCCCTTTGCCAGGCTGGCGCGGCAAGTGTCCAGATGGTCCTTCAGCACGTCAGCCAGCGCCACGATCTTCAGGTTTGGCCCGGCCTTGACAAACTGCGTGGCCGCCCCTGTGCCCCGCTCGCCGCAGCCGATCAGGCCTGCCTTGAGCGGAGGACCGTCCGGCGCCGCGTCCACGAAAGTCAGAGTCGGATAGGACTTGTTACAACTAGCCAGCACCGCGCCAGCGCCCGCCACCGCGATAGCGCCGATAAAAGTCCGCCGGTTAAGATCTACCTTCCCGTCGTCACTCATGTCTGATCTCCTTTGAAATTGGATGAAAGTTTTCGAATCAACCAGAACTCGAATTCGACAAGTCATCCTGAGCGAAGCGAAGGATCTGTGCAGCCGCTTCTCGCCGTGGGTTTGGCCGAAAACTGCGGAGATCCTTCGCTTCGCTCAGGATGACAGCCGGTTTATTTTTCCGTACCCACTAAAGCCGTCGCCGCGCCCGTATCGTCTTCCCGCACCACACGGAATCCCACATCGGTGCAGTCCGAGTACCACCAAACGCTTTTAGGCACCTGCGGGTCTGTGAGCAGCCATTCGTCGTGCCGCGTATGGTCACGGGCAGCGCAACGCAGATCGGCGGCGTCAGAGCGATACGAGCCCCCACGGATTACGTGCTCCTGCCCCGCAGCCGGGCCGCGAGGATCGACAGCTTCAGAATCTCCGATGTGCGCGTAAGCCTGGAGGTCATACCAATCCGAGCAGAATTCCCGCACGTTGCCCAACATGTTCACAAGCCCCCAAGGATTGGCCTTGGTCCCACCGGCCGGATAGGTTTTGCTCGCGCTGTCTTCCAAGTACCATGCGTATTCGCCGAGCGGCGCTGTCTTCACGCCGATCCACCGATTCAGCCACCGCTCGCGGGTGAACCGGGCCGGATCGCCGGGAAAGAAATACGCAGACGTTGATCCCGCGCGAGCAGCATACTCCCACTCTGCCTCGGTGGGAAGACGGAACTTCTTGCCGGTGGTTTCCGAGAGCCACTCGCAGTATTTAGTGGCGGCGTAGTGGGTCATGGTGATGGCCGGACGCGAGCCTCGCCCCCAGCCTTGGTCGGGAGACCCGTAGGGCGGCGTAGGTCCCGTCACCGCGTCAGGATTATTGGCCCCCGGGTTGTCACGAGTTCGGCTGCGGCTGCCACGTTGTAGCAGGTATACTTCATACTCCTTCCAGCTCACCTCGGTCCGTTCCATCCAAAACGGGCTGAGCTTCACCCGGTGCACAGGACCTTCGTCCGGACGCCGATAGGGTTCCGACTCGGGGCTGCCCATGAGGAACGATCCGCCGGGAATAGCCACCATGCGGATCTTCACTTCCGAGCCGGGAATCGTTTCGGTGTAATTCCGGAACCCTTCGGGGTTGAGAGGGAAGGAAGCGTCGAGACCGCGTTCCTCGGCTTCAGCTTCCTCAGGAGCTTCCTCGGCCTGTTTACCCCGATAATGCCCCACATGCAGGTGGCAGTTAATGCAGCGCATCTTCTCCTTCGAGCGCTGATAATGCAGGTGCCCGTCCACTCCCTTCTTCGAAAGTCCAGTACTGAAGAGGTTGGCGTGGCAGCGGATGCAGGCGGAGTCGTAGGTGAAGGTGCGGGCCTCATCGAGGTGCTGCTTCGCCTGCCAGTCTATCTTGCTGAGATCTTTGAAGGCTTTACCGTAAATATCCTGCGCGCCCAAGCGGGCCTTTTCGGTGTAATAGGTGAACCCCGAGCCGGGAAGGTGACAATCAATGCAATGCGTCACCACCCCGCTCTTGGTGGTGAAATGCGTCGACTTGATCCAGGTTTGGGTCGCCTCGGGGTGCGCGTGGCAGGTTTGGTCGCAGAACTTGTCCGTCGAGGTAGCATCGACGCCCGCCTTGCCTCCCAGCATCATGGCGACGCCCAGCAGGGCGCCCGCTCCAATCAGCGCTAAACTCGTACGAACTCGCTTGGGACTGGAAACCATGCAAATAATCCAGAAATACGTCAAACCATTTCCGATGCCTTCCGATGGAGCATCGATGCGCCGCGGTCTATCCCATAACCTTCTTCATGATGTTTCGAAAACGAGTGCGGCTGATCTGGTGATCGGCCAGAATTCGTCCCTTATAGACAATCGCAAACACCGCGTAGGGCGTCGGAGCGTCTCGGGCATCTTTGCATGACTCAAGATCGATCGTCTTGGGATTGAGATGAAATTCTGCCTCGGCGGTTTGGGAAATTTCAGCGGCGAACTTCGCGATGTACGGACATTGAGCCGAACGGATGATCGTCAGCCCTTTGCCGAATCGTGCGGCCTTCCTATCGTAACCTCCTTTGAAGACCGGATCGGCTGCACTGGCTTTGAACTTGTGAACTAACAATTCATAGTCCGGCGGCGCAGCATCAGCGAGCTTGAATCCTTTCGCCAAGAACAGAGACCGGCCGGCCGACCAGGGACCCGCACGCGTCAGCACGGCGACGCCGTTCATGCCTGCTGCCTTGGCATCCTTGACGCAGGCTTCAAGCAGGGCGCTCCCCCACCCTTTGCGCTGATGCAGGCTCGACTGATTCCATATGCAATGAATAAACATGTAACAGGCTGCGCTCACGGCACGCCAGGCGAATTCACCTGGAAGGTATTCGATATAGCCGAACGGTTTGCCGCCCGCATCCAGGAGAATCTTGGTTCTTAGACCCAAGTTGAACTGGGCCTTCAGCCAGCATCGCTTGGCGAGGAGCCCCGGGTGCAATGGGTTCTTGATGCCACAGCACGGAAACTCGGCCAGGTTCGATGAATCGATGTCGATCAAAACGGGTGTAGACATCGTTAAACTCTCTTCCGCTAAGGCTCCAAGCTCAATGAGAAGTGCAAGCGTTCAGTTCCGGGCCACGCACGATTCTGGAAACCTTCGCGAAGAATATCTCTTCCAGCCGCGCTCAGTCTGGCGAACCATGTAGACTGCCACTCCTGGCAGCGATTCGGCAAGTCGAATTCCATCGGCAACCGGAAGGATGGAAAGAGCCGTCCCCAGCGCGTCGGTGGTGGTTGCGTCCCGGGCGAGCACCGTGGTGCTGGCCATGCCTTCAAGAGCCACGCCGGTGGAGGGATTAATGACGTGCGAATAGCGCTTGCCGTTGATTTCGACGAACTGCTTGGAATCCCCCGAGGTGGATAGGGCGGCGTCATGCAGCACGAGAGTGCAAGGCGTTTTCCCCACCTTCGCGTCGGCTGTGTCGATGGCAACTTTCCAGCCCATTGCGCCGGGCGGCGGCGCTCCAATGGCCACTTCTCCTCCTGCGACCACCATAGCGTGGCGGAGTCCACGCTTCTCCAACAAGGCCAGCATCTGGTCCGCGGCGTAGCCCTTGCCGATCGCGCCGAGATCCAGCTTCATCCCGGTGCGTTTCAGGAAGACTGTGTGGCGTGTGGAATCGAGTTCGACGAATTTGTAATCTACCAACGCTTTCGCCTTAGCCAGATCCGAAGCATCGGGAAAGCGTCCGGTGGTGCGAGCTTCCCGCCACAACGCTACAAGGGGACCGACGGTGACGTCGAATGCCCCGTGCGACAGCTCGGAAATGCGGATCGATTTCGCCAGAACCTTATAGAGGTCGTTGCTGGCCGGGAAGGGCGCACGCGCTCCCTCGCGCGCGAGGCGCATGAGTTCGCTGTCCTCCCGGTAATCACTCATGATCTGCTCGAGTTCTTCAGCCCGCGCGAAAGCGGCCTCAGCCGCTCTCGAGGCAGTCGCATCATCGGGAGCGTACAGTTCAATGTGAAAGATCGTCCCCATGCGGGGCAGGGAGTACTCGTAACGCTTGAGCTGAGCCCCGTCGGCGGAAAGGGTACAAGTGAGAAGGAGGAGAGTGAGATCTAGGCGGGAGCCCCAACTCCGAAGCATTGCGCGGTAAGACCCCCGCCGCCCAGAAGAGGCCGGACGGCCCGCCGTTCCACAACATGTACCGCGTGGCAAATTCAATTCCAGCCCCGAACCTCCGTCAACAAACCGGTGGCAACCCGGCATTCTCTCGCCCTCAGCCGCAGCTGTCAAGCAAACCAAGGTTAGAAATTCGCGACCCTTGCTAGCCTTGCTGCAGCACTTCGCATATAATCAGCGCCCGCAGTTCGACTCCTTAGGACTGGAGGCTTGTCATGGACCGTCGTTCATTTCTTGGCGTTGCGGCTGGAGCTCTCTCGCTTACCCAGATGCCCGCGCCGGCTCGGGCGAACCTGGAAGGGAAGAAGGGCCTGCGGCTGTCGATTACCTGGGGCATGCTGGGTCGCATGCCCGTGCCGGAGGCTTTGGCATTGCTCAGCCGCCTGGGTTACGACGCTTATGAAATGTTTGATTGGCGCAGCCCGGAGACGCTCCAAACGTTTGTGGGGGAGAAGGGCAAGTCGCCGCTGATCTGCGCTTGCCTGGTGGCCAACAAGGGTGTGGCAGCGCCTGGTTGTGGCTTGGTGAATCCTCGCGAGCGCCAGGGTTTCCTTCGCGAACTCGAGGCGTCGATCGAGGCGGCGCAAAAAATGGACTGCAAGCAACTAGTGGTCCTGACCGGAAATGAGCTTGGAGGAATGCCGCGCGGGGAGCAGATGGCGAACGCGGTAGCGGCGCTGCGTGAGGCCGCGCCCCTGTTGGAGAAGAACGGCGTCACCGCCATCATCGAAATCCTGAACACGTATGTTAATCACGCAGGATACTTTCTCTATTATGTGCGCGACGGGGCCGAGCTTGTGGATCGCGTGGGAAGTCCCAACGTGAAGCTGCTGTTCGATATTTATCACGTTCAAATCATGGAAGGAAATCTGATCGAGAATATCCGGATGAATATAGACCGGATTGGATACTTTCACATTGGAGACGTTCCCGGGCGACACGAGCCGGGCACCGGCGAGATCAACTACCGCAATGTGTTCAAAGCGATCTACGAGCTTGGCGACCGCTTCCAAGGCTCTGTCGCCCTTGAGTACAGTCCCTTGGCGCCGCTCGAAGAAGACATGGTTGCGATGCGCGGACTGTCCAGCTTCCTTTAGAGGTTACGGCAAGCCCTGTCGCGGCACAATACGTGCCGGCGTGCCGGCCGCCCAGAGCGGTAAGTGGTATCCTTCTTCGTCCAACTCGCTAGAACCCCTTGGCGGTTCCCTTAATTTTCTTCGCCAGCTTTTCGATCTTGGCCGCCTTGTCGATGACGTCGAGCGACAGAACGTTGCCGTTGGATTGGCTGAGCTCGAGTTGGAGGGCCTGCGCGAGGCCGGAAAGTTGCATGGCGTCGTGTTTAGCCTGTTCGAAGTTAGCCTGCGCCGCCGCGCGGTTCTTTTTCCCTGAAGATGCCGTTTGCGAAGTCGGGTCATCGACTCCTGGCTCGTGAGTCCCTTGAGAGTTTTCGCTTCCGGTAATGGTTTTCAGCGCTCCTTCCATGTTTGCAGTTACCTTGTCGCGGTCGTGGCTCGGGTCTTGAGGAGGCGATGCGGCAGCGGGAGCAGAGATACCAGGAAGAACCAAGATCATCAGCGCCGCCAGGCAAATCGCGAGTCCAAGGCGGAGTACATTCCGATGAAACGATAGCTTGCAGACGTGGCGTGCCATGTTGATAGCCTCTCCCTTCAGGGCGGCAGAAAGTCCAATAACGGATCTCTCCGTAAAAGGTACTCTAAACTTCGGATTTAGCCCGAGGCCAATATACCGCTATCCGCACCCCAAAGCAATTGCTAAAGGCGATCAGACTTGTTGGTTAGCTCTTATGTCTCCCCATCCGAACAGAAAACCGTTCCAGGGCTACCCGGATCTCAGCAGACGGTCCAACGTCAGAATATTCAGCATCAGTTGCCGCAGGGGATGATAGTTGTCCTGGCGGCCAACGTGAAATTGAGGGGTGATCTTGCGGTCGGCGAACAGAATATAGCCGGCCGGGAATCCCCGGCCCTTCTGTGAGAACTTCTCATCGATGATGTTGAACGCCAAATTGAAATACCGCGCCGCCCACTCCGCTCGCGTGCGCTCGTACACATTCAAAGCCGCCACCAGGGCTTCGTTCTGCGCCCAGAGCGGCTTCATATATTCGTACTCGCCTATGAAATGGTATTTCAGGTTGGTCCCGGGCGGCGTTTCCACGGGCCATTGGTAGCAGGGATGGTCAACGTCGACCCACTGTGAGAGCCCACCATAAACGTAGTCCCATCCGACGTCGAGATGATGATGGATTCTATCTGCGGCGGTTTGCCATAGAGCCTCGTCTCCGCGCCGGTTTGCTTCTTCCATCACCATCCAGTAGGCTTCCACCGAGTGGCCGAAGCGCGACTTGTTCGCTTCCTCCTTCGGTCGCGTGAAATCGAAGTACAACATTTCCGTGTTCAAGCCGATGTCCGGCTTGTAATGCTTGTTCACAATCGCGTCCACGGAAAGATCCGCGATGGATGCGATTTCCGGATCGTTCCAGCGCTTAAGAATCTGCGTGGCAATGGTCAGATTCAGAAACCACAACCCTTGCGGGCGCACCGCGCGCTCGCTATTCCATAGGTAGGGGAAATCCGCTCCCCGGTACCGGAAAGCCGGGCTGTTGAAATCCCGGAAAAGTCTTTTGAGGATCCCGAAGGCAGCTTCCCTGGCTTGGTCATCTCCACTGGCGGCAGCAAACTCTTGAAGGCCCTCGGCGAGATGGGACATGCCTTCG
>Ga0224558_1004966_pt1 | contig 10019 bp, 6 predicted proteins | sample 714S32024metaG_FD_180682 | JGI IMG/M metagenome (GOLD analysis project Ga0224558, IMG submission 180682) | Peat soil microbial communities from Stordalen Mire, Sweden - 717 S3 20-24 | ecosystem: Environmental > Terrestrial > Soil > Wetlands > Peat | place: Sweden: Norrbotten County, Stordalen... | reverse complement strand
CTCCATTATGGAAAAGCTGTCTCGCTGCCGCCAAACACTGGAACAGATTCAACCTGGATGCACCCTGCCACGCACACGAAAAAGGAAGCAGTCTGCCTGTCCAGTTATATAGTGGACACTACACTAGGATGCTGAAATTCCCATAAGCCCGTATCTACGAAGTCGAATGCATCAGTCGGAGATCTGGGACCAACTGTTGACAGCAAGCCGGTTCGATTCCTTAGTGCGGAATTGGAACCACATTTCTCGATCTCACAGGAATGCTTATGGTTTCTCGGCCGATGTAGTCGAAATCGTAGCGGTCAAAGCACTCTGGAACCATTCAGAACCACAGCTTTCAACAGCATGGCCGCAACGCTTTCAATCGAAAGCAATTATCTTCACTCAATTTCAAGAGACTTCAATAAACGGCTGAATCTGGTTCGGGACCAGGTTCTCTACCTAAAATCCTCTTCGTAAGTCTTCTATTTTCAATCCAGGGTTTCCCACGACTGTTGAACCGTGTTGAATCTGGCAGCTACAAAATCGACTACAGTCGCACCCCGAAAATCGCTTGGCGTGCTGAAGCGCTTTGAGAATACTGGATTTATGGGGATGTCCAGCAGGCCGAACACCTGGGTTTGCAACAGGGGTCTTACCTAAGGCCAGCCTTGCCTGCTGCCGGGCTTTCGGATCGCATTCGAATCGCGAACAACTTGGGAGCTTACCAATCCATGGAACCTGGAGCGTTTGGCGAGATCGACCGATCCGGAAGATAACGGCGGGGCAGCTGCGGCCGCTCCTGGCAGGGTCCGCAGGGGCTTTGGCTCTATCCGTAGAAGAGAGAGGATTCGGAACAGCACGCTGGTCCGAATCCCTTCTTGCTTGCGAATTGTTGCATCGGCTTGCTGCTCAACCTTGCGTCTTGTTGCATTGGCTTGCTAGTCAATGGTGATCGAAAGGTTCAATGGGACTGTTGTCGAGCCACTGGTTACAGTGATCGGTACGCTGTAGGTGCCGGCCCGTGTGGATGAACTGCTGCCCCCGCACCCGGCCTTCCCGAGCAGACCTGCGGCTGCAAGGCATGTTCCTGCCAGCAGCAACAACCCAAGCCACTGACTTCCGGCCTTCCTGGTGCGAAGGACGCGCCGCATGAAGCCCAGAGGCAGCAGAATCAGGGCTGCAAACAGCGTGGGAAGAACGGTTCCTGCCGGTCGATTGCCGAGGGACGCGGTGGCGGTTCCGGTGGTCCCGATGGTGAGCGTGGTGGTCAGCGGCGTGGAGGAAGTGACCGTGAGGCTGGCGGGCGCGAAGGTGCACGTGACCAGGGTTGGCAGCGTTCCGCAGGCGAAGTTGACAGTGCCTGTGAATCCGCCTGTCGGCGTCAGCGTGATGACCGTACTGGCCGACGAGCCGCTCTGGATGGTGAGGGACGACGGGTTCGCGTTCAGCGTGTAGCCGGGCGCCTGCGCCGAGCCGGTTGAGACGACCAGGTTGACCGCAGAGCCGGAGTTGACGCTTGTGCCCGCGCTTGGGCTCTCGCTAATCACGTTGCCGGATGCGACGGTGGAGCTGCTCGCTGTGGTGACTGTGCCAACCGCGAGTCCAGCTGCGATGATGGCTGACGTCGCGGCTGCCTGGGTGTCACCAACCACGTTGGGTACGGTGACCGGCGCCGGTCCGGTTGAGACGACCAGGTTGACCGCAGAGCCGGAGTTGACGCTGGTGCCCGCGCTCGGACTCTCGCTAATTACGTTGCCGGATGCGACGGTGGAGCTGCTCGCCGTGGTGACCGTGCCAACCACGAGTCCAGCTCCGGTGATGGCTGTCGTCGCGGCCGCCTGGGTGTCGCCAACCACATTGGGCACGGTGACTTGCGCCGAGCCGGTTGAGACGACCAGGTTGACCGCCGAGCCGGAGTTGACGCTGGTACCCGCGCTTGGGCTCTCGCTGATCACGTCGCCGGACGCGACGGTGGAACTGCTCTGTTGGGTGACCGTGCCAACCGCGAGCCCGGCACCGGTGATGGCTGTGGTCGCGGCTGCCTGGGTGTCACCGACTACGTTGGGTACGGTGACCTGCCCCGCGCCGCTCAGACTGGTTGTGCCCGACACGCTGGCGGCATAGTTAGAGTCTCCTGGATAACTTGCCTCTACAAGATGCGCACCCGAACCGGCAGGCGAGACCCCGGTTGCGGTCGCCGTTGCCATCTGCGCGGGTTGCGAGTTGAGCACCGTCACCGATCCGCCGGTTGCGCCGCTGTTGGCTACGGCCACGCCCGGCTTGCCGCCGGTGATGAAAGCTCCCACTGCCAAGGCAGAAGGAGCGTTCCCCGTTGGGGGAGTTGCCGCGGCCGTGAACGTCCCGTCGCCGTTGCCCTGCAGGATGGTCACCGTGTTGTCGCCGCTGTTGGCCACGGCCAGGTCCGGAATGCCGTCCCCGTTGAAGTCGCCTACCGCGATCGAACTCGGGGAGGAACCTGTCTGGGGGCTCGCAGCCTGCGTGAATGACCCCTTGCCGTCGCCCAGCAGGATCGTTACGTTGTTGCCGCCGCTATTCGCCAGAGCCAGATCGGACTTTCCGTCTCCGTTGAAATCAGCCACTACCATCGATGTGGGGCTCACTCCAGTGGACGTTACCGACGGCCCACCCGTGAAGTTTCCGCTACCATCGTTCTCATACACCGTGATGGTCTGCATGCTCGATGTACCGGAAAGGACGCCCACCACGGCAATATCCGTCTTGCCGTTGCCACGAATGTTTCCTGCCCCGATCGCGAGTATCGTATCTCCGGTGGGAATAATCGTCGGCGCCCCAAATGTTCCGTTCCCATTGCCCAGGAAAATAGCGAGAACTGAGTTGCCGGACACCTGACAGGCGGCCACAAAATCCGGCTTCCCGTCTCCGTTGAAGTCAGCGGTGAGGACTGCCGAAGCAGATCCGCAGGGAAGGCTGAACGGAACCTCCACAATTTCTCCACCGCTTCCATCGCTGAGGATCAGTTGGGTATTGTCGGTCGGGCTGGCGCTGTTGCTGACGGTAAGGATGCCCGTGGGTTTCCCGGTTTCAAACGCTGCTGCCGCCATCAACTGGTTGTTGCTCAGGGCAGCTAGATTGTTGGCGGCCTTGAACGTGCCGTTGCCATTGCCGATCAGGATGCTTACGTAGCCGTTGGACCCAGCGGCGATGTCGGGGATTCCGTCGCCGTTGAAGTCTCCCACCACGATGGACTGTGGCGCGGGTTCCGTCGCCGGAGTCTGGGTGTTTGTCCAGGTCAGTCCTCCCAATGTCCCGCCGCCCAGTGTCGCCGTTGCCACCACGGCGTCGCCATTGCTTGTGTCCAGAAAGGACACAGTCCCGGTCGGTGCGGCACTCAGGGTTCCAGCCCCCACCACCTTCGCCGTCAATGTGTAGTCGCCTGGGCTCCCGCTCTGTGTGATTGAAGTGGTTGTGGAGGCTAGCGTTTGGCCGGTCCCCTCGGTGCGGGTGTCTGCATTGTCGAGTCGCTGAGAAGCCTGGCCCCAAAGTTGCGATGCCGCAAGAGCCCAAAGGAGCGCGACCGTGAGGTGAAGAGAGGACGCCACAAAGTACTGCCGCGACCAGACGTTGGCGAGCGCGCGGGTCACAACACGGGTGGTGGGATTCAAGCGGATTCTCCTGAGTAATGATTGCCGGTGGTGGGAAAAGGGACTCTTGGCATGGTCAGGTTGGCAGAAAGCATGGCAACGGGCAAGAGACACGGCAGGACAAGTCAGGACATCGCGGGACATTGGGTTGAGAATGCGTTCACGAAACGTCGGCTATACTTGAACCACGCATCCCCCGGCGAGCGGTCCCCCAGGTGGTCAAGGCATGGCTCAGAACGCAACCAGCGCGGTCCCCAACCGGCGTATCGATTCCTGGAAGGAAATAGCCGCGTTTTTCGGGCGGGACGAGCGCACGGTCAAGCGCTGGGAGAAGGAACGCGGGCTGCCAGTGCAGCGGGTGCCGGGTAATCGCGGCAGCGTATTTGCTTACGCAGACGAGTTGAGCCGTTGGCTGCATTCAAGCAAAGCGCAGCCGCCGGTCGTAACGGTATCGGAACAGACGAAGGGCTCGAAACCGGTGGCGGCGCCAGTTGCGGCCGAGACAATACAAAAATCCAATTGGGCCCGCCGGAAGGCGCCTCTGTGGGCCGCGATCGCGGTGCTGGCAGTTGCGGCGCTCGCCCTCTGGGCCGGAGTCGCAAGGCATCGCCATCACCAGTCAGCGTCGCAGCAGCAGGCCCGGCTGGTGATGGCGCATATCCCCGATCCGGTGGCGCGCGAGTTTTACCTGAAAGGGCGCTACGAGTTGAGCCGGCGCACCAACGACAGCCTCATCCAGGCTGTCGGCGCATTCACGCAGGCGGTGGTGCACGACCCGGGATATGCAGCGGCCTACGCGGGGCTGGCCGAGTGCTACGACATCATGCCGGAGTTTACCGCGATCACTCCATCCGAGGCCTTTCCACGGGCGATTGCCGCGGCCCGGAAAGCCATTGCGCTCGATGACTCGCTTGCCGAAGCGCATCGCGCGTTGGCCTTCGGACTTTTTTATTGGGAGTGGAAAGTGCCCGAGGCGCTGAACGAGTACCAGCGGGCCATTGCGCTTGACCCACGGGACGATGAAGCGCATCACTGGTATGCAACTTCCTTGCTTGCGCTGGACACGCGCACCAAGGATGCTTTGGCCGAGATCGACACGGCGCAGCAACTGAATCCGGCTTCGCGCTCAATCCTCGCCGACCAGGCGCTCATCCGCTATTTGAACGGCGACGCAAGCGGCGCCATCGCGCAACTGCGTGACATGGAACGCGCTGAGCCGGAGTTTGCTTCGCCCCCGCGTTATCTGGCGCAGATTGCGTGGATAGAAGGCGACGATCGCGAATGGATCGTGCAGACTCGGCGCCTGGCGAACCTGTCGAAGGATCCGGCCACGCTGGATGAAGCTGCTGCGGCCGAAAAGGGGCTGGCAGTTGGTGGCAGCCGCGCCATGCTCGAGGCGTTGCGGCATGTGCAGAAACGCAAATTTGATCGCGGGCAAGATACGGGATTCCATCTCGCTGAGACTGATGCCCGCCTGGGACTGAAACCGGAAGCTGTCGCGGCCCTTAGAACCGCGTTGACTGTCCGCGACTTCAGAATGATCTGCCTCGAGACCAATCCGGCATTCGCCACGCTCCGCGGCGTTTCCGGTTTCGAAGAGCTGATGCGCGAGATCCATAAGAGAGCCACCGGAGCCCCCTGAGATTTTGATGGAGCAATCATTGCATCTATCTCCAGAAGGCCATCGCGCCATGGCCAAAATGCCCCCTTGGCACTCATCTAGAAATTACGAGCTGCCTCAACATCCTGAAATTGTGCCATATAGAGCGCATTCGCAGGATTGGTCCCGATGTCGGCAAGTGTTTACAAATCCAATCCACTTGGACGTAAAACCGCCTACTCGTCATGTTCCAGTAAACAGTTTGGAGGCCGTATAACGGTTTTCCACGGCCGGCTGATTGGCAGCGCATCAACATATGGATCCAGCGGTCCGCGGGTCTTTGTGCCTGGATTGTGCCTAGGAATGTCGCTTCTGGCGATTTGAGCGATTCTGTCGATTTTAGAATCAGTAACTTGCGTATTTCTAACACCGGCTAAGGTTCGACCCCCTCCCGGCACCATAGCTAACATCTATAACATCAATCATTTAACGTAACCATAGATCCTTTGTGCCGAAAATTGTGCCTAGACTGTGCCTGATTTCCCCTTATAGGCATCAGTTTTGTGCGGCTTCCCGCCATAGGTCGCGCCGACCTTTTCGCTACTGGAGAAATGGTGGGCGCACCGCTGCGCCATTTGGCCGGGTCGTTGCCGATGAAGTAATTGGCCGTGCCGGGGAGTTGGTCCATGCCGGCGACATGCGTTGCGCGGTTGGCGCCGGCCAGATCCATCCGGACAACATCCGTCTTGGTCGCAGGGTGTGCGGAAGCGGGCTTGAGGCTTTTTCCGGCGGTATGGCCGAGCTTCCCGTTTGAGGTGTCCGGTTTAGTCAATGCCAGCACGGCGGACGAATCCGTGAGAAACAGCGAATAACCGCTGCCCCTGGAAACAAACTTCACGGTTTTGTCTGCCTGACCCTGGTTGGCCTCAAAGCTGAGCGGGATTTTCCCGTAGTTTTGCGCGACCAGTGCTTTTGCCGCTGCTGCGTTAACGGGCGGCTGAGGAGCCGGGCCTGCGGCTACAGCCAGGGGAGCCGAGGCTGCGATGAGTGCGGCCACCTGCAGAATCCGGAGTGCGGGGAACTGGGGAAGTGGAGCCTTCATGGTGAATCTCCTGTGATGCAAATGCCGTACGAGTTCAACAAACTGCTCCAGGCCTGCTTTTCACAAGCGGACCACTGAACGGCCACGAATCCGCTACTGATGTTCCGGCTGGCCGGGAAGCACGGCGAGCGATGCTGCGCTGAATCAGGGGTAGCGCCTGAAAAAACACGGTTTTGGGGACGGGGCCGGGCGTTGCCGCAGGGACTGGCAGATGCGATAATCAGCGCATACGGTTCCTTGCGCAAGTGCTAGAAGGGGACTTTTCGGGACATATCGTGACATGCAGCCAAACGGGTAAGGACAATCGATGCCAACGCCCCAGAAAGACCGGTCAAGCTCTGAAATTGCAGACCTTGGGGCGCGTCTGGATGGCTGGAAAGACATCGCTACCTACCTCGGTAAAGTCGAGCGAACGGTAAAGCGCTGGGATGCGGACCGGTGTATGCCGACCCATCGAGTACCGGGCGGCGGACGCGCTTCGGTCTACGCTTACACCCGAGAACTCCATGAGTGGTTGAAATCCGGGAAGGCGCTGGAAGGGGACAGTGCTTCGGAACCAGCCGCTGATGACCTGCCGGAAGCCAAACCCGCAGATCTTGCACAAAATGGCCCGGCGCGTGATAGCGAAGAATCTATATCCCCACGCACCCTCGCACCGGGTGGACCCACGGCACCTCAGCGACTGCCGCGGAGGTGGCTGCTGGCGGTTTGCGGACTGCTGCTCGCCGGGCTGATCGGAGCGGCGGCCAATTCTCCGGGGGTTCGCGCTGCCAGTGAGAAGATTGCCCATTTGCTGCCCGGCAATCTGGCAAGGCGGCCGGCGGAGCCATCGCATAGAACAGCGATCGCTGTTTCCCGATCCGAAAAGCGACAAGCGCACGATCTCTACCTAAAGGGTCGATTTGAATGGAGCCAAAGAACTCCTGACAGCCTGAACCGTGCGCTCGATTACTTTACACAGGCTCTGGTTCACGATCCCGAGAATGCCGAGGCTTACGTCGGGCTGGCGGATACTTATGACCTGATGCGCGAGTATGGAATCATGCAAGACAGTGATGCCTATCGGCGCGCAATAGCCGCTGCCAGGAAGGCTGTGGAACTGGATGACTCATCGGCGGAAGCTCACCGGGCCCTGGCGTTTGCCGAGTTCTACGGTAACTGGGACTTCGTTGATGGCGAGAAAGAGTTTCGTCGCGCCATTGCGTTAAACCCAACCGATCCGCTCACGCACCAATGGTATGCAAACGCTATGTGCCTTCTGAAACGCTGCGCGGAAGGGTTGAAGGAGATCAACATAGCGCAGGAACTGGACCCATCGTCTCTGAGTCTTGTGGCTGACAAAGGTCAAATGATGTTCGTCGCCGGGCAGAGAGAAGAGGGCATTGCAATGCTCAAAGAGATCGAGCGCTCAAGCCCCGAGTTCGTTTCGCCGCACTTCTACCGGATGAAGATCGCTTTTGACTTGCGAGACTACCCCACTTACCTCGCGGAAGGAAAGACGGTCGCGGAATCGAAAAATGATCCGGTGCTCAAGGACATCTTTACTGCCGCCGAGGCGGGGTACACCCATGGCGGAGCGCGCGGGTTGCTTGACGCGCTTTATGGAAGGCAGGAAAAGTATTATGCACAGGGTAGGGTGAGCGCGGCAGAACTGGCACAGGTATGCGACAGGTTGGGAAAGAGGGCAGAAGCGCTGCGGCTGATTGAAGAGGCTTGTGCGCACCATGACACTCTTGCACTCGTAGTGAAATTGCCGTCGCTGAGCGACGACCCACGATACGTGGCGCTCATGGAGCGGATCAGGCTCTCTCAGCCACCGCTGTTTGTACCGTCAGCGCGATGATTCCAGTTGCGAGCAGAGTTCGCAGATTTGAGAATTCACCCCATGTTGGCATTTGTTCTCCCTCGCTTGGAGTTGGATTCGCTTTTGACCCTGCACAATTGAACGCGTGAAGCGAGGACAAAATGCCTCAAGCTTCTGGGGGGCTGCGAGCGTCCGATGCCCTTTCCATCCTCTTCGGCGGCAACGATAATCAGAGCCTTTTCCTCTGCCCCTCTGCCGATCGCGCCGGTTTCCTCTCCGCCCCAGTAGGCCTCGTCCACCTCGACAACGCCATCCAACCGGTCGCGGCCGGGACGAACCATGGCCCGGCGCAACTTACGCAGCACCGCCCAGGCCGTCTTGTAGCTGCCCAGGCCGAGAACCCGCTGTAGGCCCAAGGCGCTCATGCCGTTCTTCTGACTGGTGACCTGCCACATGGCGCGGAACCAGAGCGTCAAAGGCATAGGACTGTCCTGAAAAATGGTCCCCGCAGTCACCGACGTCTCATGCCGGCAATGGCCGCAAAGCCAACGCGACCGCCGAAGCGACCAGGCATCGGTTCCCGAACACCGTGGACAGACCCATCCGCTGGGCCAACGCAATGCCGCGAGGTACTCAATGCAGGCTTCCTCGGTCGAAAAGCGTCGCTCCAGTTCAAGCAAAGTCTTCGGATAATCCTCTTCCATGGTCCCAAACGCTATATCTTGGGGTCGGTGGCGTCAAGTCAATACCCCTAAATTCAAAATGATTCTTAGCGAGCGCAAAAGAGGGTTTAATCCGATGGTCTCATTAAGTGACAAGCGAGGCGCAAAGGCTGGGCGAAACGAATTTTCTGTGAGGGCACGGACTCACGATGTAGAATTCCGACTTGCAGAGCAGATGGTCTATCGAGGGATCTCAGCATGACTAACGAAGAGCGCAAGCACAAGAAAGCTGTTAAGAAGATTAAAACTGCTGTCAGGAATGCCGTGAGCAAGGGAGTCAGCAAAAAAGTCATTGAAGACACCGTTGGGCAGGCGATCATTAAGGCCACGGAGAAAGTTGCGACGAAGAAAGCGGCCGTTAAGATAACACCGGCCAAGGAAGCTCCCGCGAAGAAGGCGGTCGCCAAGAAAGCTTCCGTGAAGAAGGCGGTCGCCAAGGAAGCTCCCGCGGAGGAGGCAGTCGCCAAGCCGATTTGAGCGTTGGATTCTTGGACTCTTGCCGTTAGTTGGTGAGGCGTGAGGATGAAAACTGCTTTTGGCGCGCGGTGACTGTAGACGAAAACGTAGTTGTCAAAGCACCCAAGAGCCACAAGGATCAACAGGGATCGGCTGGCACGCGGTAAACGGTTCAATCAAAACCACTTATTTTCAACTAATTTCAACAGGGTTCCATAGACGATCTGATCTGTTTGTTCCATAGACGATCTGATCTGTTTGTTCCATAGACGATCTGATCTGTTTTGGGAGCAGAGGGTCGGGGGTTTGAATCCCGCCGCCGACCAATTCCAGCTCTCGATTCTCCTCGCGACTCCGCAAACTCCACTTGTCAAGATTATGTCCTCGGTCAGCAAAGTGTAAGGCGCACTTGCAGCAAAGGCCCCGCGGACCAACGCCGGAAGAGCGTCATGGGCACATTCGCGGGGAAAAAGTAGAGGTCGTGGGCAGAGGTCTATCGGGCAGAGGACGCGGGCACGTTAAGGCCACGATAAGCGTTCCCATGTGTTCCTTAAGGCGCTCAAAGGAGCCATCCATTACGCCTAGTTTCAATAAGTTACGGGTTTGATTTCGTCAACTTGACTTGGCCCCTTTTGACGGTCTCATTGGCCCCACCTAAAGGCATGTGTTCTGTCATTCCGTGTTGGCCTTGGCGGAAGGAGCCCGTAGGGCGACTGGAGCCAAGGCCAAC
>Ga0224558_1004965_pt1 | contig 10021 bp, 6 predicted proteins | sample 714S32024metaG_FD_180682 | JGI IMG/M metagenome (GOLD analysis project Ga0224558, IMG submission 180682) | Peat soil microbial communities from Stordalen Mire, Sweden - 717 S3 20-24 | ecosystem: Environmental > Terrestrial > Soil > Wetlands > Peat | place: Sweden: Norrbotten County, Stordalen... | reverse complement strand
GCCTGCACGGTGGTAGGCTGCTGGCGGCGAAGTAGCGCATCCGGCTGAGGGAGCACGTTTGGCTGGGCGTGCTGGAGCGTGAGACGATGCTGGTATGGCATCGCACAAATATCGAGATATTCAGTCGTCAGGGCTGGAGGGTGCGACTCGCGCTGAGTTCCAATCATGAGAAGCTCTCACTGTTGCCACTGGGTTTGCCCTGTTGAATGTGTCCGGTGCCAATACCCTGGCATCGGCAACGGGCGGCCTCTGTATTCGTACCGATAGATTCTCTGTCACCTCTTGGGGCTTTTCGGGTTCTTATAGGGTGATATGATGACAACCGAAGCGATGCAGAGGGCAGATATCAACGATGCCGAGCTGGTGGCCGAAAGCCTGGACGGAAATCGGGATGGCTTCCGGCTGATTGTTGAACGCTATCAAACCTTGATCTCGTCGCTGGCGTACTGTGCCACTGGCAACGTGAGCCGGAGCGAAGACCTCGCCCAGGAGACCTTTGTATCGGCCTGGAAGCAGCTTGCGGAATTGCGTGAGCCAGCCAAGTTGCGGTCCTGGCTGTGCAGCATCGCCCGTTCTCTCATCAGCAAGGACTTCCGGCGCCAGGGACGTGAGCCGGATCATGGCGCCGAATCCCTGGAGGCGGTGGACGAATGGGTCTCACCAGAACCGCTGCCTCCGGACCAGGCCATCAGCGACGAGGAAAAGGCGATTCTCTGGCGCTCGCTCGAACGCATCCCGGCAATCTATCGCGAACCGCTGGTGTTGTTTTATCGCGAACAGCAATCCATCGAGGCCGTCGCGCAGGATTTAGGTCTCAGTGAGGATGCGGTGAAGCAACGGCTATCGCGCGGGCGGAAACTGTTGCAGGAGCAATTCCTCGCCTTTGTCGCCGGGGCGCTGAAACAAACCAAGCCGGGCAAGACCTTCACGCTCGGCGTGATTGCCGCCCTGCCGCTGCTGGCCACCACCGCCAAGGCGGCCACAGTCGGCACGGCGTTGGCGAAGCACGGCAGCGTGGCCGCCAAGACAACGAGCTCCGTCGGGTTTCTGCAAGCCATTGCCAATTTTGTTATGGGCATGGTTTGCTGGGTTGCCGCGGCTTTGCCCTTGGGCGGATACATCGGGTACAAGATGGGAGGCGACCGTCAGAACAGTGAGCGGGCGAGCCGCTCGGTAGCCACTTTTTGGCGCATCATAGGGCTCAGCATGTTCCTCTTTTTTTGCCTCCCTCCGCCAGTGCTGATCTTAGTCGCCAAAACCCGCCTATTCGGCGCCAAAGGCTACCACGCCATGGCGGGTTTTTGGGTGAACGTCTGTTTGCCGATCTTCATATTTGGAGTGGTGCCTCTGTCCCTCGTCATCTGGATTTGGCAACGCAGGCAGCGAACCGTTCCTGAAAGGGCTCTGGGCGGGCCAATCTCTGCCCAATCGCCAAGATCCGTTACTAATTGGGTGGCGCTGGCGATGACAGTGGCTCTCATTTGCCTGGCGTTATTCTGCTGGGCTTCCAGTCTCATCTCCGCCAGCCATTTTCCCAAAGCGCGCTACGTGTCCACCAGTGAAGTACAAAGCCTCATCGCCAATTCGCAGGTGCAGAAATTTCGCTTTGAACTGTTCCAAAGTGCCAGCGGAGCTCGCATGCTCTCTGGCGATCTGATCGAGAACGGGAAGATGTCCCCGTTCGTCGCGCCGGCGGAGAACAGCACGATGGCCTTGCTGGCCGAGAAAGGCATCAGCTATGAGACGAAGATTGAAAACCGGGATTCTTCCCATCTGAGGATGACGCTCGCAGGGCGGTGCTCCGAGCGGCTGCTGAATCCATTCTGTTGTTTCATCCTCGTGGCTGGGGCCGGCACATTGTTGCGTGGAAGCCATAACCGCCAATCCGGACCACATTCCATCACCGACCTGAGAAACGAACGCCGCGTGGACACAACTTTTGCCGCATTGGCCGCGTGCGGAATGGTTGCCCTGGCCGTTTTCCGCGGGGTAACCACGGACTGGAAGGTTCGCACCATCTCCGCCTATCAGGTCCCGGCCATCGTCGCTGAGCACAAGAATGCCCGATTCGAAGTATTTGAGTATATGGATGGCTCCAGAAAACTGTGGATTTCCGACCTGCGTAATCCAGATTTCATTGCCCCAGCCGACGAATCCACTCTCAGACTGCTGGCTCGCCAGGGCATCACTTACCAAACCTACGTGGCTGGCCAAACCAATGTGGCTGGACAAACCTACGTGGCTGGAACCGCGGGCGTTACGGGACGGGGTCAATCCACCTCTGTGCTGTGGATGCTCGTACTAGCGGCGGGTGCCGGAAGCCTTTTTGGGTGGGCGGTGAAAAGCCGGCCTGTTTCCCCATCACGCATCCAGGCAGTTACATTCGACTGATTTCCTGTCACCTTTTCCTCCTTCCTGACCACGTATGCGGTGATATGATAGCAACCGAAACGATGGCAGCGACGGCCTGCAAGGACGCGGAGTTGGTGGCGGAAACCCTGGGCGGCAACCGCGACGCCTTCAGTCAGATCGTCGTGCGTTACCAATCCCTCATCTGCTCGCTCGCCTACAGCGCCACCGGCAGCCTCGGCCAAAGCGAAGACCTGGCGCAGGAAACCTTCATCACGGCCTGGCGGCGCCTGCGATTGCTGCGCGAGCCGGCCAAGCTCCGCGCGTGGCTTTGCGGCATCGCCCGCAACCGCATCAACAACACCCTCCGCCGAGAAGGCCGCGAGCCGTTGACCGCCTCCGAGCCTCTGGAGACGGCCCACGAAGCCCCGGCGTCTGATCCCTCGCCTCCCGACCAGGCCATCAGCAAGGAGGAAGCGGCCATCCTCTGGCGCGCGCTGGAGCGCATACCGCAGCTTTATCGCGACCCGTTGGTGCTCTATTATCGCGACCACCAATCCATCGAGGCCGTCGCGCAGGATTTAGGTCTCAGTGAGGATGCGGTGAAGCAACGGCTGTCGCGCGGGCGGAAAGTGTTGCAGGAGCAATTCCTTGCCTTTGTCGCGGGCGCGCTGCGACAAACCAGTCCGGGCAAGGCCTTTACGATCGGCGTGATTGCCGCCCTGCCGCTGCTGGCCACAACCGCCAAGGCGGCGTCTGTTGGTGTGGCCGTGGTCAAGGGCGGCAGCGCGGCAACCAAGACAACGGCCTTGGGCGGGTTCATTCAGGCCAGTTCCCAAGTCCTTTTGGGCTTCGCTTACTGGATGGCGCCGGTTTTGCCGCTGGGCGGGTACATCGGGTACAAGATGGGCGGCGATCGTCAGCACGGTGAGCGGGCGCGCCGGTCCGTGGCCACCTTTTGGCGCCTTACGGGAGCCAGCATGCTCCTCTTTGTCATCCTGCCTGCGCTGCTCTTGTCCTTGTTCGAGAAAACCTTTCACATGTCCGGCGCAAGAATCATGCCTCTCGCGGGAATTTGGTTTGACTTCTTGATTCCTGTCTTCATCTATGGAGTGGCACCCCTGTCTTTGGTCATTTGGGTTTGGCAGCGACGGCGCCGAATCGGTCCTGAGACGGCTGGCGGCACGCAAATCTCCAGTCAGGCTGGAAAATCCACTACCCTTTGGGTGGTGCTGGCAATGACCGGGGCTCTCGTTTGCCTGATATGTTTCTTCTTGCTCTCCAGAGCAAACTCCCGCGTTCACGTTCCCGAAACCCGGCACCTGTCCACCGCTGAAGTTCAAGACCTGATCGCCAATGCCAAGGGGCGCGACATCGGCGTTTCGCTTTGGCAATATCGAAACGGGTTCCGCCGTCTCAACGGCGAGGTGCACGAATACGGCGCGCCGGCTAGCACACCGCCTGCTTACTACTTTGACGCACCGGCAGAGAATAGCACATTGGCGATGCTGGCTGCTGAAAAAGGCATCCGCTATAACACGAGAATTGAAGGCCGGGACTTTACCCTGTCCATCCGGGCACTGTGGTGGTTGCTCGGCAGATGGGCAATGCATTTGTTGATGCCTGTCTTCTGCTTCTTCATCGTCGTCGCGGGCGCGGTGACCTTGCTGCGCAGACGCGATCACCAGCCATCCGAGCCGCGCCCCATCGCTGCCGCCAGGAACGAACGCCGCGTGGACAAAGCCTTTGCCGCATTGGCTGCGTGCGGAATGGTCGCCCTGGCCGTTGGGCTGGGCCTGACCACCGACTGGAAGGTTCGCCGGGTCGCCGCTGACCAGGTCCCGGGCATCATCGCTCAGCACAAGAATGCCCGATTCGAGGTGTTTGAATACAGGGATGGCTCCAGCAAACTGTGGATCTCCGATCTTCGCTCTCCCGACTTCATCGCTCCCGCCGACGAATCCACGCTCGGACTGCTGACTCGCCAAGGCATCACTTACCAGACCTGCCTGGCGCGTATTGAGTGGTGGCACCGGCAGCCAAGCGTGCTAGAAATCTCCAGCGCTCAACCAAAATCGTCAAGCAGCGGCCGCGCAGGGCTGAGCCAATCCACTTCTGTGCTGGCAATCCTCGCACTCGTGGTGGCGGCTGGAAGCGTTTGGTGGTGGGTAGTGAAAAGCCGGCCCATTTCCATATCGCGCATCTGAGCAAGCACGTTCGACTGGAAGTCAAGCGGTTGTTATTCCGGCGAGAGAGGAGTCGTCGTCCTTCAACTAGACCGCTTCGCGGAGGGGAGAACCCCATTCGAAATGAATGTCGTAAGCCAGAGCGCGGTTGATACCGTGCTCGCGCATGAGATGGAAGGAGACGCAGTCCGTCATTGACTATTCAGCCCGCCTGCTTACCTTGTTCTTCCAGCGGCGTGACCGGGTCCATCGCGAGCCAGCAGAAAGCGCCCAGCACATAGGCCGTTGCCGTCACGTAGAACGCCAGGTTCCAGTTGCCCGTATGCTTCACGAGGTAGCCGCAGACGATGGGCGAGACGAAGCCGCCCACGTTGCCCATCATATTCATCGTGCCAGAGAGTGTCGCGACCGCTTTTCCGCCCACGTCCATGCACGCGGTCCACGCGCCGGGCAATTGGATGTCGTTGCAGAAGGCTACCAGCGTGATGGCAACTACCGCCAGGTATGGGTTCGTCAGCCACGTCGCCACCATCAGCAGCGCCGCCGCGCTGAAGGCCCCAATGGCTCCGATACCGCGCCGGACCGTGCCCGCGCTCCCCAGCCGCCGGCTGAGAATGGGCGAAATCCAGCCTGCGAACAGCGATCCGAACGCCCCAACGAACAGCGGCATGCCGGCCAGTAGGGCGCTTTGTTTCAGGTCGAAGCCGCGCGCCTTAAGCAGATACGTCGGAAACCATGTGATGAAGAACCAAAACGAGTAGCTGCACGCGAAATACTGCCCGCATAGGCACCAAACGGTCCGCGACGTGAACAGCTTCTTCCAAGGCGCTTTGAAGCGCTCGCCGGCTGCCGCTTCGACCGGCAGCAGCGCCGCCTCGGCTGCATTCACGCTGGGGTGCTTGCGCGGGTCGTCACGGTACCACCGGAAGAAGAGGACTGCCCAGACAACCCCTGGCAGGCCCAACAGCAGGAACGCCGTGCGCCAGGTGACGTGCTGCAGGCACAGGTACACCAGCATCGGCGTGAGGGCGCCGCCCAGCCGCGCGCTCATCCACATGATGCCCTGCGCCCGCGGGCGCTCCTGCGGCGGCAGCCAGCGATTGAACGCTTTGGTCAGGTTCGGAAACGCGCCGGCCTCCCCCGCCCCAAACAGGAATTGCGTCACCATGAGCGATCCGCAACTCCACATCCGGCCCAAGGCCGCCGTGCAGACTGACCACCAGATGACAATGCGCAGCAGTACCGGTCGCGGGCCGAAGCGGTCGCCCAGGTAGCCGGCGGGGATCTCGAACAGCGCATACGCCAGCGTGAAGGCGCCAAACACCCAGCCCATCTGGTCCTCTCTCAAGTGGAGATCCTTCTGAATGAACGGCGCGGCCTGGGAGATGCAGACCTTGTCAACGTATTGAATGATCGCCAGGAAAACCGCAAAGACGATCACCCAGTAACGGGCATGCGTGGGCCGCAACGAAGCGGTCTGAGCCGAGTTCACGGAGGCTGGGTTCTCGGCAAACGGCTGCGGCATCTTTCGAGCGTAGTGGCGCCCCTCCCGCTCCGCAACGAGAAGTTCGGGAGAGTGGTTACTTGCCCAGGCTATGCAATTTCGCCAGCGCCTGACGGGGCACTTCAAAGCCGTTGCCGTCAGCGCTTCCCATTTCGACAATGTACCACCGGGTGCCGCAAGTGGTCTCGCACAGGTGAAAGACTTCTTTGTAGTAGTCGCTGTCGAAAGTCTTCTCCTCGTGTTCCTTGATGTGGATTGTCCGAGTGCGTGCTGGGAATTCCTTGAGCATGGCGATAGGATCACCGCCGCCCGACAGGCAGTTGCCGACGTCCATCTGCATATTCACGTTGGGTTGCGTGCGGCTGAAGAGAAGCTCCCAGGCGAACCGGCCATCAATCTTCGCGAAGTCAAACGGGTGCGCATGATACCCCACGATCATTTTGTGGGGCAGGCATTGCGCCGCCACCTGGTTTAACAGGGCAGCCAACTCGGCGATCGTTGCCGCCGAACCCATTTTGTCCTGCGCCGCTGCGACGTTGAGATACTCGTTGCCGAGCACCCGGTTGTTCTCGATCGTCTGTTTCAGGTTGTCCGCGGACAGCGCCTTCAACTCCAGGTGCATGCCGCAGCACTTCAGGCCATTGGTATCCAGCAGCTTGCGCAATTCTGCCGCCGAGTATTGCTGGTAAACCTTGGGCGTGCCGCCATAGCCCCAGAACTCGACTCCCTTGTAACCCAGTTGACCGAGTGTCTTCAGCGTGGCCGGCACATCGCGGGCGAATTCGCCCCGCACGGTATAGAGCTGGAAGCCAATGGGGATCGGCTTCGCCTGGCCGGCAGCAAAAGAGACTGTGCGGCCCAGGGTCATGCCGAGGGCGCAACCGCAGCCGGACTTGATAAACTGACGACGTGTTGTCTGCATAGAGATCGGCAACCGTTCACCATGGCCCAAGCCTTGCCGCGCCAGGCCGTCCTGTCAAGCCTTGGAGCGCCTCGGCGGGTCGCAGGGGCGCATCTGGTCGCCGCCAAAGGGTAGCAGCGCAAACCGCTGGCTTGTCCTGCTGCAGCGCTGTGCTAACCGGCACCATTGTCCTTGCGACGTGGGCGCTGCTTGGCAGAGATGGACTTTATCACCATGTAACCGCCTCCCGTGGCGGCAAGTGGCGTCTTCGCTTGCGCCACTGCCGCGCGTATGAGCGTCAACACGTCGGCAGACCTAAGCGGCTCGAGCGTCGGAAGGCGAATGAAACGGTTCTGCTTGCCAGCGCCAAGCAGGACCTTCTTGGGATCAGGCAGCGACGCGCCATGGAGGAACGCCAAGCCGACCCCATTGGCTGCGGCAGCGATGGAGAGGAAGGCGTCCGACGCGCGCTCGGTCGAGCCATAGCCGATGACGAAGAAGTTGTAGTTGTCGTAAACGAGCTCGATCGCGGTGGGCAGGAGCTTGCGCATTTCGGTCCGGCACGCGCGTATGAGTTTTGCGACCTTGGGGTCAAACTTGGCGATGAAGGCCGCAAGCTGGTTCGAAGCAGAAGCAGTCGAGTTGGCCGATGATGCTGTTGATTTCATAACGCGAATCGCAGACGCCTGGTTCGGCCCGGCTTTCATCCTTCATCCTTCACTCTGGGGTGGCTTTGGTGTCGCATTGGTGTCGCATTGGTGTCGCATTGGTGGAGCCTTGGGGTGGCTTTAAGGTGGCTTTAGGGTGGCTTTGGGGTGCCTATCCGTTGGCATTGTCAGTTGGCTATCAACACGCTTTGGGGTGGCTTTGATGTCGCATTGATGTCGCATTGGGGTCGCATTGGCCTATGTTCTGCATTCTGCATTCTGCCTTCTTCATTCGCTTTCGCGCCCCGTGCTGAGCCGGTGCTGCTCCGGCGGCGATCTGGTGATACACAGGCGTATATCCGGTGTTGATCACGAAATCTCCTTTGTTTGCAAGGCTTCCATAGCACTTTTTGCCTCCAGTGCGCTTGGCGCTGCCTTCGCCCTCAGGTTCAATGTTGGATTTGGATGTTGGATGTTCGATATTGGATGTTGAGGTCCCGTCCGGCTCGGAACGAGCTAACCTGCGAGGGGTTTAAGTCATTGTTAGTTCACGGCGCAGGTTGCCGCGCCAGCCGATAGAAACGTGGCGCAACCGGATTCGTATCCGTGACGGACACCGTCGTCACGCTGCCGGTGCCCGTCACCGAGGAGAGGCTGCTCCACTGGTTTGTCAGGGCCAGCGAACCGCTGGACTGCGCGGTGTAGTCGTAACCAGGCACTGCCGGGAAGCTGATCTCGAAACCCGCTGGGGTGTTCGTCGCGCCGGTGATGAATGGCTGCGGCACCCAGTTCTCGGAGGGCATCGCCAGCGGCTCGGGGTTGGTGTCAGGGTCACCGGTTGGATTGGTTACAGGGTCAAATGGGTTTCCGTTCGGCCGCCATTGCGACTGCGGCAGGCTGTTGTTGATGATCGTCTGGCGAATGGCATAGACGCCAGCGGCATTGGTCGGCGCTCCGTTCGCGGCGATGTAGAGCGCAACCAGGCCGGCGACATGCGGAGCGGCAGCGCTCGTTCCGCCGGCAGAGACGTAGCCGCTGTTAGTCGAAGTTGAAAGAATGTTGACGCCGGGAGCGGCCACGTCAATTGCACCACCGGGAGAAAAGACATGGTTTGTAATGCCCAAGGTGCCAACGGCGGGGCCATTGGTGCGTGGAATCTGGCTAAAATTCGAGAACCAGGCGATGGTGTCGTTGGTGGGGTTCATGGCACTGACCGCCATCACTTCGGGTAAAGCGGCGGGCATGATGTCATCATTGTCTCCGAAAATGCCGTCCGGTCCGGCAATATCATTCGTGCTGTTCCCTGCACCCGCGACAACCACGATGCTCTGGTTCACCAATTCCCAGAACGCGCCATGAGTCGCCCCGTAAGGGACGGGACCCGCGTTGATGAAGCTACAGTTGACGACTTGAATTTGGTTCGACTGCTGAAGGACATATTCTACCCCCCCGAGGATTATTGACCAAAGGTTGTCCTGCGGAGCTGCGCCCACCACCTCCACGGACCAAAGCCGCGCCCCGGGCGCGACCCCTATCACCCCGAAGCCGTTGTCCAAGGCTCCGATAATCCCGGCCACAAAGGTTCCGTGGCCTTTCCAGTCATCGCCGCCATTCCCCACGCTGGTCAAATCGACAGCCTGGACCACATTCAAATCCGGGTGGTCCAATTGGATTCCGCTATCGAGCACGGCGACGTTTACATTGATGCGATGGTCGCCCCCGTCAATGTGGGCCACCGGGAAATTTGTGATCCCCATTCGTATGAGTCCCAATCCGACTGTCTGGTCGGCGAGTGCAGTGTGGCCGTCCGGTTCCACAAAGAGCACCCGCGGATCGTTCTGGAGTCGCTTGATGGTCGGGTCGTCAATGGGAGCGGCGAATCCGTTGATGGCGCGACGGTAGATGAACCTTGGCTTCAATCCATACTCGGCCACGAGACTGTCCACGTCTGTGGTCTTAACGCAGGTCACGATCTGGGCTGAAGTGGGCGGGGGATTGGTCGTGATCACCGTGGATTGAACCGGTGAGGCGAAGGCAGCAAGGGCTGCCAACAACGCAAATAAGGCGAAAAGTCTGTTCATAGTGCAAGCAGTGATGTGCTCATTGGCTGCTTAGAAGAACGCACGGTCGGTTTGAGTTGTCAAACGGTGCGCGGCCGGGTGTCCCCAAAAAGGCGTCGAGTTGATACGCACTTGTCCCGGAGGGACCTGCCGACGATAGCCCAACGTTTCAACCTCGGCCTCTCAGGGAGCGGGCTGTCTGGCCAGCCGATAGAAACGTGGCGCAACCGGATTCGTATCCGTGACGGACACCGTCGTCACGCTGCCGGTGCCCATGACCGAGGCGAGCCTGCTCCACTGGTTTGTCAGGGCCAGTGAACCGCTGGACTGCGCGATGTAGTCGTAACCAAAAAGGGGTCGTTAGAATGTCATAT
>Ga0224558_1004964_pt1 | contig 10022 bp, 9 predicted proteins | sample 714S32024metaG_FD_180682 | JGI IMG/M metagenome (GOLD analysis project Ga0224558, IMG submission 180682) | Peat soil microbial communities from Stordalen Mire, Sweden - 717 S3 20-24 | ecosystem: Environmental > Terrestrial > Soil > Wetlands > Peat | place: Sweden: Norrbotten County, Stordalen... | reverse complement strand
GGCCAGCAGGTCCTTCTCCGTGTCCGACACTCCGTTCATCAGCTCGCAGAGGGCTTGCAGGTCTTTCTCCCCCTGCTGCATGATCAGCTTGTAGCAGGGGTTGTTGATCAGGGCCGAACCGTACTGCATCACCTCTGGCGCCAGGAAGTCGATCAGGTTCTGGCTGATGACCACCAGCGAGCCGTTGTAGTGCCTGATCCTCTTGGAAGCGTCCCGCAGGAACTGAAGCGCCTGGGGCGTCTTTCTGTCGATCAGCATCCAGGCCTCGTCGACGACCAGGATGATCCGTTCCCGGGCATCGGTCTCGATCATGTTCCAGACGAAGGTCAGGACGTTGAAGAACTGCGCCGCCCTGGTCGCCGGGTCGGCGTTCATCAGATCGTGGATGTCGAGCACCGTCAGGTCGGCGGCGGCGTCCACCGTGCTGGGGCCGTCCCATAGTGCGGCGTCGGCGCCGAGGGTGGTGCGCCTGATCAGGATCGCCAGGCGTTCGTAAAGCTCCGGCTTCTTTTTCGCCTGCTCGTCGATATACCGGCTCAGGTCTTTCATGAGCGGGTAGTCTTCCGGCTTCAGACCCCGGACCTGTTCCGACTTGCTGGCGAAGGTGATGCCCTTCCGTTCGTAGGTGGCGATCAGGGAGTTTTCCAGGCAGGCCTTCTCGGTGTCGCTCAGATCCGGCATGTAAAGGGAGAAGAAGGTGCGCAGGATCTTGATGTGCAGCGAGAGATCGTTGGCTGCGGCGAAGTATTCCTCTCCCTCATCCCCGTCCTGTTCGCCCGGCGGCAGCAGCCTGATCTGCAGTGGGTTGATCCGGCCCTTGCCCCCGGCCACGTTCAGCCAGTTTCCTCCCAGGCGCTTGCACATCGCCCGGCACTCCCGCAGGGGATCGATGATGATCACCCTCGCCCCCTGAGGAAACTCCCGGACCACCAATAACTTGGAGGCGAAGCTCTTCCCGGAGCCGGTCTTGCCAAGAATCGTGATGTTGGAGTTGGTGCGGTCCCCGCCGCGCTTCCAGATGTCCACCAGCACCAGGCCGCCGTCCTTGTCGCGCCCCAGCACGATCCCCGAACCATCGTTGATACCAGACGCCACGAATGGAAAGCTGGCCGCCACGGTCTCGCTCAGCATGTTCCGGTAGCCGACATTGTAGATGTCGCCAGGCAGCTCGCACCAGGGACCTGCCGCTTTCAAGCCGTCTTCCTGCCTGAAGACGACAGTGTTGCCCCTCATCCTGGCCGCCGCCAGCATCGCTTCTACATGGTGGGTTTTGATCTCCAGAGCTTCCATGTCCTGTGCCACCAGCAGCAGCACGGCAGTCCAATAAAACGCCTGCTGGTTCTCTGCATCGATCTTTTGCAGCAGTTCCTCGGCATCCCTGATCGATTGCTCGGTGCGCTGCCGGATCAGGGCGTTGTTGTTCTGAGACAGGCGCGCGTTATATTCGCTGATTGCCTTGGTGATATCGTTTACCAGCTTCCCGGGGTCATTGTCCGGAACTAGGTGGATGCTGGCCGTCACCCCCTGCAGGGCTGCCACCCGGGCCAGCCAGGCCGCACCCACCCGGGGCGGATAGCCGGTGATCGCCAGCACCCGGGCAAGCTGGTCTCCGAAGGCGATCTGCCGGGCCTCGAACTTCAGGGCCTGGGGCGCCAGGGCGTCCAGGAGTCCGTTGTTGCCTGTGATCTGCATTTCCTTTCTTGCCAAAGTCAATTAACTCACCACCTGGGTAAAGGTTGTCAGACCGTCAGGAGCGCTCTCGTAGGCCGCCTGGCGGGGGGTGAGAAAGCTGAACAGCAGGTCGATGATCTCCGGGTCGCCGCACATCTGCACCCGGAGGCCGGATGCGCCGAGGTTGCCTGCAAATTCATAGCAGCGCTTCTGGAGTTCCTCGCCCTGGTTCTGGCGTTTGCCACTCCCGGGGCGTTGTTCAAGCAGGATGTAATACCTGCGCTCCAGGACATCCCCTTCGGTCACGAGGCCGGCGACATACCTGACGTATTCGGCCAGCAGCCGCCTCTTCAAGTGGTTGGTCGTCCTTTTCAACCGATCGTTCAGGCCGGACAGGTAATGGTCCAGGTCCAGCGCCCGGGGCAGGCAGATGATCTGGAACGGTTCCCGCTGACCGTTGATCGCCTCGTGGACGGCGCTGATAATGCGCTGCTTCTCGCCCTCGGACTTCAAGCTGATGTTGAGCGGGTCGACACGAAGGACGGCCACCATAGAGCCGTCCCGCTTGTACATTGCGCCGTTAAAGATATCCTTGAACGGCAGCCAGTCCTGGGCAGACTTTTTCTCGATCTGCGCCACGTCCGGCTTGGGCTTTCTTTTGAACCACAAACTACCTCACCTTCCTCTGGTACAGATAGAGTTTCTGACCGGCCATGTACTTCTTGTAGCGCTGAAACGCCGTCAGGAAGCTGTCGCCGCCGGCCATCATCGGTTTGACCAGGAAATACCCGCTAGCCCCGAATAGGGCAATGAACAGTAGACCCCACTGTGAACCGGTGATCCATAGCACAAGGTAGCGAAAGGCCAGGCCAGTCAGGATGCCGGCTACCGTGATCAACAATTCGGCCCAGCCGAAGCCGGGCCAGAACTCGAATTTGGCGCTCACGTTTCTGGGAATCTGATACTCCCGCAATCAAATAACCCCCTTGCGTTAAGTCTTTCACATTAGTGAGTAGATGGCCATTTTGCCGATCTGCTGAACAACTCCGGCAGTGGCGCCGCCGATGCCTGTCTGCACGGCAAACTGCTGGACGAGCTTCGGGCTCTTGTAGGTCACCCATAACCAGCCGATGATCAGAAAGAAGTTGGCACCGTTAAGAACCACGCCGCTGCCCATATAGAGCAGCGTAAGCCGCAGCATCAGGATCTGCAGCGGCTGCGCCATCATCTGTACCAGCAACTCCTTCCACCAGGCAGCTCCCAGACCCTCTGTCGGGGAGACGAAGCCTATCGCCATCAGTGGGCCGGCCATCGCCAGCACCCCGATCTCCACAGCGCGGCAGGCCATCTGAAAGTTGATCAGCAGCCAGATAACGAGCGCCACGATGATCATGAGCAGGAGGCCAAAGCCTGCGGTAGCGCTGATGGAGTTGATAAAATTCGTAAAGGGATCGCCGGATACGCTGACGCTCCCGACGGTGCTCACGTCGGTCGCCATGGAGATGGAAAACTGAAGTAGCCAGCCGACTGCCCAGGGCACCCCCATGATGAAGGCGGCGGCTTTGGCCGTGCGGAGCAACACGCCCTTGGGGTCTGCCGTTCCATCCCCGGCCATGTAGAAAATGTAGTTGTGCAAGATCTCGTAACCCACCCTGACCCCCAGCACGACCAGGGCAAAAGCCTGGACGCCGAACATGATATGCTGGACGTTGGTATCATGAAAGACCGAACCGACCTGCGACATCGAGCTTGCATAGCCCGCAGTGAAGAAATTGATGATATCCGTTAGAAATTTGCAGATCCAGTTGTTGACAATGTTCTGAAACAGGGTTTCCAGCGCGCTCATCTATTCCCCCTTTCCGCCAGGCCGAAGACTCCGGCCGCCTGGCAGGACATCAAACGAAATATGCAAGATGCGTCATGAGCATGGAAGTGGTTTGCTGGTTGGCGTAATAACTTGTTATTCCGGCTATGATCCCCGCCGCCGACTCCCCGATGACCGCCGCCACGACAACGTTTTTCATGGCATGATTGGCCCTCATCGCCACCTGCGGATCTCCCTCGTTGAACATCTTCATGAGGGCGTAGTAGGCCAGCATGGCACCCGCTGCCACCGGTATGATCACCAGCATCCAGGTCGCAATCGCCTGCACCAGAGTGGTTGTGTCGGAGAGGAAAGTGATAGCCGCCCAGGCCGGGGTGGCAATCGACAGCAGCATCACCGTCATCACCAGCACCTGAAACAACCGCTCGTAGTTCTTCATGGCCATATTGACCTTCTTTCCGATCGCAGACAGCAACCAAAGATACAACTTGATCAGAACGCTCACATCCAGTTCCTCCCTTGTTTTCGAGAATTGAAAGGATCAAATAATCCTGCTTCAACAAAGCAGGATTGATGGCCAGATATACAGGTTTTCAAACCTTTAAAAGTCTATAATGGTGTCGGCTCTATCAGGCTCCACGTCATCATTTTTCGTCGTAGCAGGTGGCGCATGAGCCGCTGACGGGGTCACCACCGGCAGCCAGGCTTCCGGTAGCGTGACCGGCTTCTGATCCGGCTCAGCGGCCTCCGGTAGGTCGATGTACTCGCTGAAGTCCGGCAGGGGCAGCCTGGCCGGAAACATCCTGGTCCTCAGGACGCAGGAGATTCCAGCCGGCCAACGCATCACCTCGTCGGGCATGACCAGATACCGCTGGGCAAGCCCGGCGCTCATTCCCGTGCTGAAGCCCTGGCTCTGCTGATTGCTGGAGTAACTGTCCGTCTGGATCGTGTACTTGCCGATCTTCTCGGCGATCAGCTCGGCGGTCATCTTGTCAGACGTCAGCAGGTACACCCACGTCCAGCAGTTGCCGCCGATCGTCCGGGCATCCTTCAGGTAGAGCTTTTCAATCTGGTCCAGGCCCTGCACCGCCAAGATAAAGCGGATGTTTCTGCCTGCGCTGGTGGTCAACTTCTTGCAGAAATCAGGGAAAGGGGGCAGATTCCCGAACTCATCCAGGATCAGATTCATCCGGACCGGCAGCTTTCTCCCGGGACTGACGTTGCTGAGATCCACCAGCGCCTGATACATCTGGGTCACGTAGAGGGTCGCCAGCGTGTCGTAGGTGCTTCGCTCGTCCGGGATGACCAAGTAGACCGCGGTCGGCCCGGTTCCGGCCTGCGCCAGCTCGTGGTCCTGGCCGGATGTCAGCCAGGCGATGGACACGTCGGACCACAACCGGATCTGCCCCAGCGCCCCGGAGAACACGCCCGCCCGGGTCTTATCGGTCGTCAGCCGGGACTGGCCGAAGGCGGTCCTGGCCGGATGGTTTAAGGGCAGGCTGTCAAACAGCTTGTCGATCTCTTTGCCTCCGTCCTTGCCCAGTTCCACCAGCATGGTGAAGACCGTCCGCATGTGCCTGGCGCTTGCCGGAGCCTCGATGGCCACATACAGGATCAGCGCCGCGATCAGAGCCTCCTGGGCGAACGTCCAGAACTTTTCACTAAAGAGCTGCGGGTCGTAGGAGATGATGTGCGCCGCGTCCCAGGCCGCCTGGCTTGCTTTCGCCATATCCCCGGCCTTTAAGGCCCGGTCCACGGCGTCGATCGGATTCCAGCGCCTGGACTTGGCCGGTTCCCGGAAGTCCAGCCGGACCACGTCGTAGCCGCGCTCCCGTAAGAATTGGCTGGTAAAGTCGTAGATCTCGCCCTTCATATCGGAGATGATCATCGACTCCCCGGCGAGTCCCAGTTGCCAGATGGTCGGCACGACCAACCGCCGGGACTTGCCCGACCGGGTGGCGCCGATGATCAAGCAGTGCGTATCTTCGGCATCCAGCCAGAGTTTGCCGCGCTGCCGGTCAACACCAATGACCACGCCGCCTTTTGCCTTCACCGCCCACCCCTCCTCTCCAAAATTCCGGTCATCCGATTTTTGATACCGGCCAAAGAAAAGGCCGGCAGCAGACACCCAGAACAGGGTATCTTCCTGACGGTAAAGTTGCCGTCGATCTCCGCCTCGGACTGCCACCTGCTCGATCCGAACTGCCCTTGCCCGGCAGGCGTAGGGTCACCCTCCGGGTTATAGCCATGCGTCAGCGATTGCCCGGAGGTCAGCACCAGGAATACGAACAGCCCAACGATCAGTTGCAGCCATCCCCACAACTGGAATACCCGTGGGATCAGAGTTATTCCGCCGAACAGGGTCAGGCTGTGCAGCCAGATCGTAGGTGCCCGCGCTATGCCGTGCAGTTTGATGATCAGCAGAAAAAACAACGCCCAGGGCAGGGCGAACAGGTCTAGCAATATCAACACAATAACGAAACCGTACCGAACGTAACTCGCCCGCTCTCGTCTTGAGGCCACAGATAATTCCCCTTTCTCATTTTTAGCCATTACCGTTCGTATCCCTCCTCCTGGTATTGGTGATAGCCTTGCTGGTGCTGGTGTTCCTTGATCTCCCTTCTCCTCAGCTCCCTCATCTTCGCTAGCCTGCCCCTGGCCTCGGCCTTCTGGCGTTCCCGCTCGACAGCACGGAGGGCGCCCTGCCAGACATCTCTGGCTATGCCGGATGAAGAGTGCTGTCCGACGCCATGGCCACCACCTGCAAAGTCTGCATGCTCTCGTCCCGGTTCTGTGCCACGCTCTGCCCGCTCATTCTTTTGAATCTCTCCAGCGCCTTTTAACAACACCTGGGATACCCGGTCCCGCACATCGTTACAGGCATTCTCTCTGGCCCTGTTAAAGGATTCTTCGTTTTTGGTGTAGGTGGTGGCCAGTTCCCCGGCGATCTCCTGGTAACGCCCGGCCTGTTCGGCGAAACCCGGTTGCCGGAGCAGCCAATCGGCTGCTGCCTGGATTTCCTCTTTCACCTCCGGTGGCATGTACTGCAGGGCTATCCGGCCATGTCCGGGCAACACCCGGGCGATCTCCTCCAGCCTAGACTGCAGTTCACCGCGGACTTTATCATCCAGCGCCGGGGCCAGCCCCGGTCGCCCGCCTGCTTCCACTTCCACTCCCAGGGTGGTTTCTCTCAGGTAACGGCGCAGACCCAAACCACGCAGTTCTTGGCCTGACATATCACGCAAGAGATCCCTGATCATGTTCTTCTCCTGGTACAGTCGCTCCCGCTCCTTCTCATAGATCACATCCATGAAAGCCTTGCGCATGTCCCGGCGCTGATCATTGGTGATCACGCCCCGGCTGCGCTCGGGTTTCTGCTCCCAGAAAGAGATGTGGCAGTGCGGGTGTCCCGCTTTCTGGTGAAAGGCTGCCACCCAGCGCAGGTTATCCTCGCGGATCATCATGGCCTTGGCGACACCTGGCATCGCCAGCCTTAACGACTCTTCCCATGCTTCACGAGTGGTATGACCCAGGCGGGCGGCGTCGTCCTCGTGCAGGCTGACGACATCACGCCAGATGATGCCTCGATGTTGTCTGATTTCACGCATCGCATCACTTAGATTCGCCGCCCCGCGTGCATCGAACAGTCCGTGGCTCCCGGGGCGCTCACCTATGTACTTGACGTGTCCAGCGGCAGTGCCGGCAACAGGTCCTAATTCATGCTCAAGAGATATTTCTTTCGGGTCCCTCTCCGCTTCCGGCGTCTCCGGTTCAAGATCACCCCTATCTGCGCCGGGACGGGTGGCTATGTACTTGATGTTTGCAGCGTTTTTTAACTGGTTGGTGGTGGTGGGCAGATAGAAGGATTGTTTAAAGAAAAATGGACTATGCATCATTACCCCCCTCCCCCCACAAAGGCCCTAAAACAAAAATCATGGATTTACGATCTCATCGACCTCCTCTGCGAAAGATCTTTTGAGTTGCATAACAGCTTTCTTTCTGGCATCTTCATGCAACATTCTGGCCTTTCGCTTCCTTTCTTCAGATGTGCCGCCCGAAGATGCTGCCTTCTCTAAGATATCAACCATTAACTGCTCGGCAGTACCTGCAGCAATCACCGACTTCGCCCCAAGGCTTCCAAGGCGATCCGCAACTCTCTTAAGCTCTAACCTTACTTCTGCCCTTACAGCCTGACGAACTGCAACCTGACCGGTGCTTGCTGATTCTTCGGACAGAGATTCTGACAGCAACTTCCTGACCAGCTCGGCAACCGGAGCATTCCTTTTGGCTGCAATGTTTGTTAAATCCAACTGCATCTCTTTTGAGATAGAAACCCTTAGTTCGACTGGATATTTTTTTGTTGTTGGCACAATTAAAGCCCTCCTTCTCAAAAAAATAGAAGCACGCATTGAAAGGCGTACTTGAAAAACCGCATAGCATGTGCATTAAGAGTGATACCTGGTGGATATGTGGGCGGAGGAAAGTAATTTAGGGCGGATATTAAGGCGGGTACTTATGATGCTTTTACCGCCCGGCTTTGCCGGGCGTGGGTGGATATGGGCGTACGCGCCCCTTATCCTGCATTATCATCAGAGCAAGTAGTAATACAATAAAAATACCTGGCGCTATCTTTAGCAATATCACCTACAACAACTGTGCCATCGTCATCGAACATAACAGCAGAGGGCGTTAAGCGCTTACCCTCGCGGTTTGTAATGATCTCCGGCCTACCATCCTTGTTCATATAAGCTATAGCTGAATCTGTCGTCCCCAGATCGATGCCCACGATCATGCCATCACACCCTACCCAACATTACCCAACATTTATATTTATGTCTATCCAATACATTTGTGATCTATTTACCAGGCTTGTTATTTAGTAGCATTTAATCTCTGGGAATTTGACTTTAACCATTGAGTCAATAGGCGTTTCCGATACTGAACTTATGTTTCAGCCACAGCCAAGGGGGCGTTGCCAGTCGAAATTATCTTAATAATATTAGTTTTAATCTCGACTTCTAAATTATAGACATTAGATGGCCAGGGTTATGAGTGACAATCTGCTGCGGTTGTTAAAAGTGGGGTTAGTTTACTTATACTAATCGGTTTTCGCAACATGAAGACGAGGGTCTCGATTTTCCATTAGCCATTCGATACCGTCACGCACGAAGATAATTCGAGGATCATTCGAAACCTGATTAAAGGGAAACTCCTCGGTTGACGCCACAGGAACCCTGACTTTTCCATCAATTGAACAGAGGAATGTATTGCCATCAATCTCTCTTGCTTGCAATAAATCTGCATTATCAACATTGTCTATTGTGAAAGGTGGAAAGGTGGGTGTATTAGAGAGGCGGCGTTGAGCAGCATCATTAGCTAGAAGATCTAACCAGCTTAAAGTTTCTTCGGAAACCACAGGGTAAAGTTGTACCACAAACGCTGGCATGCACAAATTCAGGCTAATCTCTGAAACACTGTTCCCAAACGAAACATCGATAGTAGATAATTCGGTAGCAGCCGTTCGAGAGCGTATTCCAGCAAGGAATATATATGCTGCCTTATACGTCGAAACTCCAAGTTCCACCAGCAATGCGATTTTGTCAAGAACATCCGACCGCTCGACATCATCGGCTGCGCGGAGTTGCCTGGATGCCGCATGAATGACCCACGGAAGCTGGTACCCGTAGAGATCTTTCGTAATATTAGTAGCATTAACATCGAGGGCAATAAGTTCTCGTAAACTGATGCCCCCGAGCCATCCTCCCCTTATTATATCGAGCGTCGTTACTGGGGGCATTTGTTGGACAACCGTAACTGCTTGGACTCTTGCCCATTCCTCGATGCTTCGGACAGCGTTCACTAACGCCTCGAACATTGTTTCTTCTTCAAGGTAGGAGTCGACTATGTCTTTAAAAGTTTCAATTGTTTCTTGGGCTTTGAGTGCAACACTCAGGGGAAGCCCAGATGACACTACCGCCTTTCGATCCGCCTGTGGTACCTTTCTTAGCGTCCAGTCGGCTCGTGACTGCAAAAAGGCAATTATGTTGTCAGCACTGATCTTATAGCTCCCAGATCTTGCCTGAATGACTGCTAAAGAGTCCCGAAAGACTTGCTCTACCCATATCGATGGATCTGCTCCTTCTGGGTTTACCAACAGATCTTCATGTAATGCAAGTAAGGCGTCGTCTATAAAGTCACAGTATTCCTCATACTTCGTAGCATTATCCCCGAAAGGCAAAAAGTCATTGTTGGCGGCAAGCTCAAGTAAAACTTCGAAAGAGACGCCTGCTTGATCTGCTAACTGTTTAAGCTTGCGGATTACAAAAAGCAATCCGCTTTCAACCCTATCACTAGTATGGTCTGCGAAATATGAGCGTGCAAGCTGCTCATCTCTGCGTATTTGCCAGCCTTCGCGTGTGTCATCTATAGCATAAAGGATCTTGCCCTCCCCATCAACGAATGCTCGACCAGCCCGCCCGCAGATATTCCAGAAGTCTCGCTTGTCAATAGGGTCTTTCCCTGCATA
>Ga0224558_1004962_pt1 | contig 10026 bp, 11 predicted proteins | sample 714S32024metaG_FD_180682 | JGI IMG/M metagenome (GOLD analysis project Ga0224558, IMG submission 180682) | Peat soil microbial communities from Stordalen Mire, Sweden - 717 S3 20-24 | ecosystem: Environmental > Terrestrial > Soil > Wetlands > Peat | place: Sweden: Norrbotten County, Stordalen... | reverse complement strand
CGGTTGTCAAGATGCCTGAGTCTGCCTAGACTCTGGTCGCTACGTTTTCTTTTTTGTTCTGACCGAACAGGTCTACTTAAATGCGCCTTCGTGGGGAATTCCCGTTACTTTAAACATTTTCAGATTTGTTCGCCTCCCCTCAGGTCGCAAGCCTTCAACCAAGAAATAGCCCTGCACGTTCAAGAGCTAGTTTTCCACATCCTGATCCCACAACTACCAGCGGCGTCCGCTACAGGCCCTCAGCAAGAATCGCAGCAAGAATTGCAGCCAGAATCACTCTTGTCGTCTTTATTATTATCTTTGGTAATCCCTTTGATCACTGCATCCAGATGTTCTTTGACTTTTCCCTTGATCATTTCACCAATTGACACTGCTTCCCTGATCTCCATTTCGGTTGCCCCTGCCTCACGGGCAGCGCTCAAGTGATATCTCAAACACGGCACGCAACCGCCGGCAACACTGGCACCGATTGCAGTAAGCTCATTAGTTTTTTTATCCATCACCAATAGGCTGGTCCTCCCTTCGGCTAACATTCACGATGAACACCTCTCCTTCGTCAACTCCTTTGGATTTATCAATATAGACGGAGACTATTGCAGAAGAGATACACCGGTGGTTTACTTAGCTATTTTAAAGGCATCGCTTGCGTTCGCAAGCCAGAACATTCCGCTCATCCCGGTAAAAAGCACAGTTTGCTTCCAACGTCTTCTTAAGCCGGGTGCGGGCTCGGTGCAGCCGCATTTTTACAGCATTGAGGCTGATTCCCAGGATATCTGCAATATTGCTATTGGCTAATCCCTCGTATTCGCTCAATACCAGTACTGTTCGGTAGTTGTCCGGCAGGCTGCCAACATAGGAGCGAATGCACTGATTCATCTCATCTCTGATCAGCAGTTGATCATAATCAAAGGCAGGCATCTTTATCGCTCCATCAAACGAAAAGCTCCCTTGCGCCAACTGGTGCGCACGGTTGCGCTTTTTATCCCAGGCGGCATTGGTGGCAATCCGGTAGATCCAGTTAGAAAGTTGAGACTCGCCCCTAAAGTCCTGCAAAGCTTTACTGATCTTTACGAAAACCTCCTGGGTCAGGTCTTCAGATTCACTCATGCCAACCAGATGCGTCAGGTAGCGATGTATCTTGGGATAAAATTCTGTGTAAACTGCCGGAAATTCTAACTGATTCTGAATCATGGCGCCCATCCTCCTTTGCAACAAAATCTTTCTGGCAAATGCCTCCTCTTTATTAGGCAGAAATAGCTGCAGAAGGGATGCAGAACTCCAAACTCTAAGTGATAGGCTCGCCTGCAGGCGTGAAATACTTGCGCCCAAATCCCAGCGCTACGTTGACCAGGCCGATCATCACCGGCACCTCGATCAGCGGGCCGATGACGGCGGCAAAGGCTTCGCCGGAATTGATCCCGAACACCGCCACCGCTACGGCGATGGCCAACTCGAAGTTATTACTAGCGGCGGTGAATGCTAGCGAGGTAGTCTGGCCATAGTTAATCCCGGCTTTCATGCTGATGAAGAAAGAAACGAAGAACATCAACATGAAGTAGATGAGGAGCGGTATGGCGATCCGCACCACGTCCAAGGGCAGATTGACGATGAATTTGCCTTTCAGGGAGAACATGATCACAATGGTGTATAGTAAGGCAATCAGTGCCACAGGACCGATCCGGGGGATGAAGCGCTCCTCATACCATTCCTTCCCCTTAGCCGGCATCAGGGTGAACCTGGTGACTGCCCCAGCCAGGAAGGGGACGCCCAGATAGATGGCCACACTCTTGGCCACTTCCGCCATGGAAACGTGAATTACCGTTATCTGCCCGGCTAGGTGCAGCCACTGGGGCAGCAGAGTAATAAAGAAGTAGGCATAGACCGAATAGAAGAAAACCTGGAACAGAGAGTTGAAGGCCACCAGGGCAGCCGCATAATCCGAGTCGCCTTGAGCCAGGCTGTTCCAGACGATGACCATGGCGATGCAGCGGGCCAACCCGATCAGGATCAGCCCGACCATATACTCCGGGTAGCCGCGCAGGAAGACGATCGCCAGGATAAACATCAGGATCGGCCCCACCACCCAGTTCTGTACGAGGGACAGGACCAAGACCTTTATGTTTGTAAATACCTTGCCCAGTTCCTCATACCTGACCTTGGCGAGTGGTGGGTACATCATTACGATCAGTCCGACAGCGATGGGAATGGAGGTGGTGCCGACCGACAACCGGTCGAGCAGCTTGGCGATGCCGGGAAAAAGGTAGCCGCTTCCCACGCCAATTGCCATGGCTAGAAAGATCCAGAGGGTCAGAAACCGGTCCAGGCAGGAAAGCCTGATTGTTGCTCGCTGTGACATGTAAAAATCCTCCTGACTTTGAATCTCATTAACAGTATTTCTTGCAAAATCTTGATTCAATAACTCGCAGCCTACTTCAGCCTGAAGGTTGGATCCAAGCACTTTTACATCTGCAATAGGCATCGCGTTCCGATCATTTCATTACAAGCTATCTAATTTGAAGATGTCATCATTACCGGTCTCACGCAGACCCTAATTATCTAGCGCGTCATCAGTGCAGGCTGGATGCTGTCTGATCGGGCTTCCGTCAGCAGCCTTCAACTGCCTTGCTGGTTGGAAGAGCATCCTGTCCAGAAGGGTGGCGGCAGACTCGAACGCTTCGTGGTCTAGCGAGTAGAAGATCCATTTCCCCTGGCGTCTGTCAGTAATCAATCCGGTCTGTCGAAGAACTCTCAGGTGATGAGAGACCGCCGGCTGAGAAACGGGCAGGGCTTCCATGATCTCGCAGACGCACATCTCGCTATCCTGCAGCATGGTCAGGATCGCCAGGCGCGTCTCATCGGCCAGAGACTTTAACAGATCTGCCAGGATGCGTAGCTCGTGTTTGTCCGCAACTGCTCCCATATTCTTCAACACCGTCCTCGCCTCCTTTCCAGCAAATACAAGCTGATGGTGCATTTGCCGTTTTGATCACAAGAGTTGCAACAGCCCGAAACACCCTTGCGGGGCCACTGCCTGCCAGGGCAGGCTGACTGCCTTACGTGACAGTGTCTCGGCCACCTGCTTTAGCCACGGGGCCTCCAGGCCAGCTAGCTTGCCCAGTACCGGATCGGTTGTCCGAATGCCAGTCCAGGACTGATTCACGATCCACCAGTCGGGCTCAATGCCGGCGCGGCGCAGGTCATCCTGTAGTCGTGATGCCTCAATAACAGGGGTGGCCTGTGGCAGCGTCACGATCATGACGTGGGTCAGGTCCGGGTCACGCAGGCGCGGCAGCAACTGGCGCACTTCCTCGGGTACCTCTCCGGTGCTGCGCTGCACTTCCTTGTGATAAGACAGCGTGCTGTCCAACAGCAGCAGGGTGTGCCCGGTAGGGGCGGTGTCCAAGACAACGAAGCCATCATCCAAGTCCCCGACAACACGCGCAAATGCCCGGAAGACCGCGATCTCCTCAGTGCAGGGTGAAGCCAGGTCTTCAGCCAACAGGGCGCGCCCGTCCTCATCCAGCCCGGAGCCGACCGTCTTCATGATCTCTGAACGATATGCTGCAACTTCCGCACCAGGGTCGATCCGGCTGACGGTAAAACGGTCGCCGATGTCGCTCCCGGCCCCCTCAAGCACCAGGTTCAGGTGGGCTGCCGGGTCTGTCGTGGAGAGACGCACCTTGTGCCCGGCTTCGGCCAGGGCTAAGGCTATTGCAGAAGCAACCGTGGACTTGCCAACGCCGCCTTTCCCCATCACCATGATAACTGACCGTTTGTGCTTGGCGAGGTCATCGACCACCGGCTGCAGACCAGTCAGTATGTGAGGCGAATCGCCTGATGTTATTTCCTGCGCGGTGGGATCATAGCTGACAGCAACGAATTGACCATCGGGAATCTGTAATTGGGCTGCCAGATAGCGCAGGCCTTCGATTCCCACCAGCGAGACCGCCAGCAACGGCAATTCAGTACTCGGCAACTGTTTCAAGGCGTCCGGCATCTGCTCCAGGGCTTGTTCCTGTTGCTTGTGAAAAGCGGCGGCGACAGGGTCGTTCCCTGCGGTTTGCAATACGCAGTTGACTACCAACTGCTGATTGCGCAACCCCAGTTCACTCAATTCCCGACTTGCCCGCAGGGCCTCCGACAGAGCGGGCGCCTCAGGCTTGGTGACCAGGACCAGAGTGGTCAGCACAGGATTGGCCAGGGCCGCTACGGTATTTTGATAGCGCTCCCGGTTTTCAGCCAAACCCGCCAGCGGCCCGATGCAGGATGCGCCGTGCACGTTGGCGCCAAGAAAGCCCGACCAGGCCTTGGGCAGGGTCAACAGGCGCAGAGTATGCCCGGTGGGTGCGGTGTCGAAGATGATCCGGTCGTATGCTTCTGTGCGCGATGAATCAGAGAGCAGGCGTGTGAACAGGTCAAAACTGGCGATCTCCACTGTGCAGGCACCGGAGAGCTGTTCCTCGATGGACTTGATCACGTCGTCAGGCAGAATACCCCGGTACGATCCGACTACCTGCTCGCGGTAAGCCCGGGCAGCTTCTTCCGGGTCCAGGTTCAAGGCATCCAGGCCCGGCACACCGTTGATCGGAGTGGGTGATTGGCCGACCCTGGTTTGCAGCACATCGTCCAGGTTGGAAGCAGGGTCGGTGCTAACCAGCAACACCCGTTTGCCGTCATCCGTCAGGTTGATGGCTGTGGCGCAGGCCACCGAGGTCTTGCCCACTCCACCCTTGCCGGTATAGAAAATGTAACGGGTCTCGATCATGTTATCTTTTCACATGCTGCTCCTTTATGCCAGATATCCAGGCGTTCCACTCTAATTCTGTTGGATATCTTCCGGTAAACATCAATTGCCCGTCGACCATAACAATAGGAAGAGCATCTGTTCCCTTGTCTTTGAGCAGTTGCATCACTTCTGCCTGCTGGGCAAAAGCGCCCGGGCTTTGTGACAGGTTGTAGCGTTTCACCATGGTCCCCTTTTTGGCCAGCAGGTTGAGGTTGTTGGCCACCTGCGCCAGTTCGGGGTCGGGCGCTGCGCCGCATACTCCTGTAGAGCAGCACATGGGCGGGTCATAGACAGTAATCTCTTGCATCTTAATCCCTCCTTGGACAATCTATAAACGTATCCATTTATATTTATATGATACGCCAATGATTAATTTGCGTCAAGAATGCTTTCGAGATGCTGCAAAAAGAGAGTGACCTTGCCTCATCAGTGGGACCATCCAGGAAATAATGAGAACAGCCTCAAGGTGGGGCACTGTTCCAGTTCACACCGCTCCTGGATCAGTCCGGCGGCGAAGGCTAGGCAGGTCCATCTCCCCGCATTCCCTGCAGGTCGTCTCCGGCAGGTGCCTGTATATGGTGTATGGGCTGAGTTGCAGATGGGGTTTAGCTGAGGGAACGATATTGTCCCGCTCCCGGGCAACCTTATTAAGGATCTTGAGCACTGCATCCAATATTTCCTTAGCCTTCTCCACGTTTTCGGTCTTGCCCAGGATGATCTGCTCAGGTTCCACGATCACCGGGCGCTTCTCGTAGGAAAAGGTAAAGGTTCTTCCCCCTTCGTGGTAGCTGCCCCTCAAAATGGAGTTCAAATACGGCAGCAATTCCTCGTGCATTGCGCGGCAGCGAAACAATAACCCTGCCCTTATGCTCGTCCACATAGCAGGGAGCAGTTCGCTGAATTTTGTAGCCCGATACAAAATCCCCGGCTTCGAAAGTATCCAGTTGTTCTCGGGAAAAGGTGGCTGGCGCTGCCTTGGCAGCTATCTTTCTTACAGAATTGATGAAATAGTCGATATCCTCTGCCGTGTTGAAGAAACCCGGACTGACCCGGACAGTGCCATGCTCAATGGTACCGATCGTCCGGTGCGCCTGGGGCAAGCAGTGAAGGCCGGCGCGGAACATGATGCAGAATACCTCTCGTCCAGCAGGCAAACGGCACCATGGACGTGGGTGGTACCGGCCAATTCCGCCGCCGGGAAGAGCGTACCGGTTACGTTGGAGGCATGCGTTATACGTTGCCATCAAGCAAGCTGTTATTATCTCTTCGAAGAGACAAAAAAACCTGCCACTCAGAGGGCAAGCTAAAGCTGCAACCAGGCTATCATGATACTGACAAGCATCTTAGATCCCTATGGCTTTGTGCCCTTGCCTTTCGACGAGTTTGCTCATGTTCCCTTATCGTTGCTCTGCCATCAGACTTCAATTTAAACTGCTGCGCGACTTCAGACCTCATGCTAGATGGTATAGGTTAACTCGGCGCTTTCTTGGTGGTACAGGTGGAGAGTGGCCATTATCTTGTTGCGCAACTGGAAGAAATCTGGGTGCTCCCGTGCTCGCGGATAGCCTAATTCCACCTCTATCACCTGTTGCACACGGGCTGGCCGGGGCGTGAGAATCACAACCTGCTGACTTAGGTAGATCGCCTCGTCCACATCGTGGGTTACCAGAAGCACCGTCGTATGCTGAGCACGCCAGATTTGGTATAGTTCATCCTGCATCTGCATCCTGGTAAAGGCGTCAAGCGCCCCCAAGGGTTCATCCAGCAACAGTACCACCGGCTGGTTGATCAGTACCCGGGCCAGGGCTGCCCGTTGTGCCATGCCTCCGGACAGTTGATAGGGATACATCTCTTTGAACGGCCGCAAGCTTGTCAAATCAAGATATTCATTGACAACTTCGTCGCTGACCCGTTCACCACGAGCCGTGGGACCGAAGGAGATGTTATCCTTCACGGTTAACCAGGGGAACAACGTCTGGTCCTGGAATACTAATCCTCTGCTATAGTGCGGCCCTTCCACCAGTTTGCCGTCAACATAAAGATGACCGGATGTTGGATGCTCCAGGCCAGCCAGCAACCGCAGCAGGGTTGATTTACCGCATCCGCTGGGGCCTAGCAGGCTGACAAATCTGCCAGCCGGAACCTCGAGATCTATCCCTGTAAAAGCTTGAATTGAATTACCGTTATTAGCAAACGCCTTGGAGACTTGTTGCAGCAGAATTTCTCCCTTGCCCTCGGCAGGCATTTCGTCGCCTCATTTCCAAAGCTAAGCATTATAACTCAACTTTCGCAGCAACAAACAGCCAGCCGTTCCTTGAAAAACGAGGGTAAATTGCTGATCAAGTAGTCGATCAGCTTGCGGATCTCCTCCTCCGCCAGTTGCAGTCGCTCATTCAGGAACTGCTCCGGCAGGGAGAGGAGCTTCTGCAACGCCTCCGCCAGGCTGATATCCTTGAGCTCGTCGCAGCAGTAGTAGAACAGATTGCCGATGGTTCTCGGGTCTTCACCGCACCGGCTCTCCAGAGCCAGCATGATGTATCGGATGAACACGATGGCTGTGCTCGCCACCAGGGGAATCGTAGGAACGTCCCTGAAACTCTTTGGCGAGCCTCAGATAGGACTTGGACATCTTGAAGAAAACTTCGATGCTCCAGCGCTTGCCGTAGATCCGGACCACCTCTTCATCCGGCAGTTCGGTGTCCGTGGACAAGAGCGCCAGCCACTTCTTCCTGGCTCTCCGGTCTCTGACGAAGACGATCCTGGCCATGGCCTGCTCGCCGTTTTCGAGTTGGCCGATGCCGACAACTATGGAGGCGAGGATCCTGGCCCGGCCCCGCTTCTTCCTGACGGCGGCGTACAGCTTGTTCAGGGTCAGTTTCTGCCCCTGGTATTCATATTTGACCGTGGGCAGGGATTTGAGCATGCAGATAGTGTGAAGCCCCTGTTCCCGGATCTTTCTGATCACACCCGGGAAGGCGAACCAACTGTCAAACAGCAGGTAACCGGCCGGAACCAGGTATGCCTTGGCCTGTTTCAGCAGTTCCAGCAAGACATCGGTGCTTTTGCGGATGGCCTCCTGGCGCCTTTGATAACCATTCGTCCGCTTGTCCAGAGGATCCATGCCGCAGAGGCGGTTTGCTTCCTTCTCGGAACTGAGCAGCGAGAAGGCCAGGGGCAGAAAGGTGTTACCGTCCGACCAGCCCAGGGTCAGCATCCGGAAACCCCGGACATATCTATTGCTCACGTGGTCGAAGACCCTGGCCAGCAGTTCCACCGCCTTGCTCCGCGATCGGCTGTACAGGGAGTCGTCGATGATGAAGACGTTGACTCTCTTCTCGTCGGTGAGCGGGACAATGCGGGTGCGAATGATCTTTGAGCTCAAAAACAGCAAGAACTTGCGCCAGTTATAGTGGCAGTCGTTCAGGAACCGGTAGACGGCATCCTTTTGAAAGGGAGCGGCACCGGCGTCAGAATCCAGGTAGCGCCACAGGTTCTTGCCCGAAAAGACCAGGGTCACCAGAAACTGCAGCAGATCTTTGCAAGAAAAACCCCCCTGCTTGGAGAAATTCGATTTTCTGAGCGCCTGGCCGATCCTCAGTTCTTTGAAAAAGTTTGCGGCATAACTGGCTGACTTATTTTCAGCGGTCGTTTTTTCTGGTAACATAGAAGCCACAAGAACACCCTTCTTTCCTTGGTATGATGGGGTTTTGCCACTTCTATTTTACCATAAAGAGGGGTGTTTTTGTTGTCAAAGTTCAGATATACCAAGGGTTTGAGGTCATTTCCCTAGTGCGAAAGTTGAGTTACAATGAAACAAACTTCAGTGCGGGTTTGAAGGGAGAATGATCCGCATGAAAAAAAGCGTCGATCTAAAAAAGATCAAAAAGCAGGCCGAGGATTATTACCGTAACGGGGATTTCTTCTGTTCCGAGGCCATCGTCAAGACCATCCGAGATGAATTCGATCTGCCGGTACCGGACGGCGTGATCGCCATGGCGTCAGGTTTCCCCGTCGGCATGGGCGGATCTGGCTGCACCTGCGGGGCGGTTGTGGGAGGGATCATGGCCCTCGGACTGGTTTTCGGCAGGACTACGGCCAAAGATCCTAAAGTATCTAAAACGATGGAACTCGCCAAAGAACTGCACGACACGTTTAAAAAGCAGCATAAAAGCCTGTGTTGCCGCGTCCTGACCAGAGACATGGAACTTGGTTCGCCGGTGCACATGCAGCAGTGCATTGCCTTTACCGGCGAAGTCGCCGAGGCGGCGGCCAAGATCATTGTCCGGGAACTGGCGCCAGCCTCCACATAACAGGTTGGCATTCTCGTCCCGGGAATTGAACATGCCATATTTTCAAAGCTGCGAGCGCCAAGCGATGTTTTTCCCTGACTGCTCTCAGAAAAAATTGCGACGCATCAACACGTCCTTCAATATTTTGTGGCACTTTCATAAGGCGCCCTCACGGGGCTCAGCATACGCGTCACTTCCGGGTGTTAATCTCGGTCTCCCGGATCAGCAGGTACTGGTATGGTTCGTATTGTTCCTCGGGCATGATTTGGCTGAAATACCGGCAGCCCCAGTCCCATCCGGTCTCATCGGGAAGTCTGATCCGGTTGTACTTCAGGCAGAGGCAGGTTCCATCAGCGCCCATGCGTTGGGCCAGGACACAGGTAAGGCAGGTTTTCTCCGTGTGGACATCACCCTTTCGCGCCAGACGTTTTGAACAGGATCTTATCACTGCGCGCAGCGCTTTTCCGGTCGGTCAGCCCAAAAAAAGCTTGATGCTGTTCTTGTCTTTAAGTTCGGTTTCCTTTAGCAACAGGTATTACTGCCTGGTATAATCCTCGCCGGGGATAACATCGGTATAGTACCGGCAACCCCAGGACTGGTGCGCCACTTCGGCAGACATGAAGCGTTCGAACTTGTAACAGTGAATGGTTCCATCCGGCCCTGCTTGCTCTCCCAATGCGCAAACCTGGCAGTTCATCGTCAGCACATCCCCTCTCGTGCAAACTATAATATCGTGGGAGCGCTCCACAACGATATTCGCCAACCCGGTTCGCTCAACCACCGTCCGATCTCAGGCCGAGGAAACCCCGTGCAGTGATCATGGCGCTCTTCCAGCAACACTATACAGGGATTTCTGAGACACAAAACGATATACAACTATGACACCGGCATCCCATCTTTATCTTCGAAGATGAAACTGATCCTGACATTACCCAGCCAAGGGATCCGTGG
>Ga0224558_1004956_pt1 | contig 10033 bp, 8 predicted proteins | sample 714S32024metaG_FD_180682 | JGI IMG/M metagenome (GOLD analysis project Ga0224558, IMG submission 180682) | Peat soil microbial communities from Stordalen Mire, Sweden - 717 S3 20-24 | ecosystem: Environmental > Terrestrial > Soil > Wetlands > Peat | place: Sweden: Norrbotten County, Stordalen... | reverse complement strand
TCGATACAACGCACTGCCCCGGGAGGGCCATCATGCCTGCTTACGGCTGGTTAGTGGGGGTGGGCGGCATGCTGGCGCGGCTGGGGGCCGGGCTCGCCAGCGTCGCACCAAACACGTTCGGTTCAGATGGCAGTTCCAAATACTGCAGATTGAACTGCGCGTTGATGTTCTTGGTACGCTTACTTACTTCGTTTCGCAGGCGGTCCGCGCGCAGGGTGACCTCGATCTCCTGGCGAGCGGACGCGATCGGCACCAGGTCCTTGGACTCAACCTTGTAAACGGCAAAAGCCGCGGGCATGTCGAGAACGGCGGAAACCTCGCCGGGGTTGAGATCAAACAGCTTGGCCTCATCCCCTTGAAGGCCGCTCCGCCGCAACGTCAATACGTTGACCGGAGGCGGCGTGGCCTGGATGCGCAAATGGTTGTAGGCATCCAACTGCAACTGGTTGAAATCTTCGCCAGCGACTGCCCGCTTTCGCAACTCTTCCATTTCGGATTTCGCCGCCGAAAGGTCCAAATGACGCCCGCTTTCGGTGGGAACCTCGAACGGCACCGCCATACGACGCACTTGAGCCAGTTCGTAGAGGTCCCGGTGCTCGTCGTAATACTTCTGAATATCGGACTCCGTAACGGCTGGCACCTGTGTCTGCAGTTTCGCCATGAACGCGTCCGCCAGGACGCGCGCGCGCACGAGCTTGAGCTGGGCGTCCAGCTCTTTGGCCACCGCTGGATCCCTGGCAAGACCCTGCTGCTCCGCAAGGGAGGAAAAAGCGAGCGCTTTGGCATACTGAACCGCCTGGCGGCCACGCGCCGCTCTCGCGACGTCCGGCGTCGACGCCTGGACAAACTTGTCCAAGTCCTCGCGGGTGATCACGGTCTCACAAGGGGTCTTTGCCTGGAGATCCTTGCAGACACCCCGCAGTGTCACCACAGGCGTATTGGGCGCCGCGGTGGGCGCCGGCGTCTTCACGCTACCCGACGCGGCGCCGGGCGGCATCGGCCGCCTGGAGCGTGGCCGGGCCGGCGCCTGAGGCGGAAGCACTGGCTTTTGAGCGGGTGGCTCCACGACGGGGGTCTGCGCAATTACGCAGGGTACACAAGCGAGCATGACGGCACTGACAAAGAATCGCATTCAATCCCTTCCTTTTCTAAAGAGCAAGTCACGAAAACAGAGCAGCCCCAAGCCGCGAAGGAGCGCTACGCGATGACAACTCAACCGAACTGTGACGCTCTTCTCAGTAAAGACTGTCAGGCAACGGGTGTCTTTGTTCTGGGGCAAACACGTGTGCTGGACTCTCGCGGTATGCTTTAAGTACCATGAGGAAACTAACTGTCTGTGTGTTCCTTTCACTTGCGCCGCAGGTGCTTCCGGCGGCGACAGGTTACCTTGTACACAACCTGGTTGCCGACACGGCCTCAACGGCAAGTCCGGCGGCCGATTTCATCGATCCCCGCCTGGTGAACCCGTGGGGGCTCGCCGCCTCGGCGACCAGTCCTTTCTGGGTGTGCGACGGAGGCACGGGCCTCTCGACGGTCTACACGGTCAACGACACCAACGCCACGGCTTTGGGGACTCCCAACGCCACCACTCAACCGACGGTGCCGGGCGCGGGGGGAACGCCCAATGGCATCTGCACGGGTATTGTCGCCAACACCGCCCCAGCGACCACGCCTCCGACCTTCCCGGTCACCGCACCCGGAAAGGCCGCGGTGGCGGCTGGTTTCATCTTTGTGACGCAGGACGGTGTACTCTCCGCTTGGGCCAGCGGGGCCGATTCCACGAAGGCTTTCGTGGAGAAGGACAACTCGGCTACCGCGGTTTACAAGGGTTTGGCGCTGGTCACCACGCCGGCCGTCGAACTCTACGCCGCCAACTTCAAGGCCGGAACGATCGACGTTTTCGATACCCAGTTCAATCCGGTCACTCTGGCCAGCGGCTCCTTCACCGATCCCGCCATACCGGCGGGCTTCGCCCCGTTCAACATCCAGAACCTGGGCGGCAAACTCTACGTGACCTACGCCAAACAGGACGCGAACAAGCAGTTGGACGTATCAGGCGTGGGCAATGGCTACGTCGATGTGTTCGATACGACCGGAAAACTGCTCCAATCGCTGGTGGTGGGAGGAACGGGCAGTCTGTTGAATTCGCCTTGGGGCCTCGCCATCGCTCCGGCTGGCTTCGGCAAATTCGCCAGCGACCTGCTGGTGGGCAATTTCGGCGATGGCCTGATTAATGCTTACGATCCGGCTAGTGGCGCATTGGTCGGGACGTTGCAGGACGCCAGCGGCACCAATATCGCCATCCACGGTTTGTGGGCGCTCACCTTGGGCAATGGCGGCAGTGGCGGCGACAAGGCTATGTTGTACTTCACGGCGGGCCCGGGCGGGCAGTTGCACGGACTGCTCGGCAGCATCTCGGCGAATCCTAACGCGGCCTCCGTTGTCAACGCCGCACAAGTGGGCGGCGGCATCGCCCCCAATACCTTCCTCAGCATCTATGGCACCGATCTGGCGGCCACCAAGCGTACTTGGACGACGGCGGATTTCGGCGCCAAGGGCACCACCTTACCGACTTCGCTGGATGGCGTAAGCGTCACGGTGAACGGCGAACCGGCGTACATCTGCTACATCAGCCCGGTCCAGATCAATTTGCTGACGCCGACCGATATGGCGACCGTCGGGAAGGTCACGGTGCAGGTATCCAACGGCACATTGACCAGCAGCGTGGTCAATGCGACAGTACAGGCCACGGCGCCTGCGTTCTTCCTGTTTGACGCCGCGGGGCACGTGGCGGCGACTCATGCGAATAACACACCAATCGGGACGGCCACTTCCACGCCGCCCGGCACGCCGGCCGCACCGGGAGAAGTGATTATCCTGTACGGCACCGGTTTTGGCCCCACCATTCCGCCGACGGTGAACGGCCAGCTCCAGACCGTTCCCGCACTCATGGCCCTGTATCCGGTAATCCAGTTCAATGGTGCCACCGGCACGATCGCGTGGGGGGGGCTTTCGGCGACGGGCCTGTATCAATTCAACGTGACGATACCTAACGGGGTGGAGGACGGTGACATTAGTGTGACCGCAGCGACCGGGGGGGGAATCAGCTCCCCGATCACCGGCTTGATTACGGTCAAACAATAGGGCGGCCGACGGACTTGGATTCCAGATCTTCGATGGCCTTCCGGCAGGACTCGGGGAGGGCAACTGTCTTGTTCCGGCTGTAATCGAGGACCACTATGGTGGACTCCACCTCGGCGACTACCCTATCGAGGGCTTTGCTCACCACCCGATGCTGCAACTGAAAGCTGCGGTTCCCGATGCGTGTCACTCTGGCGCCTGTGTAGGTCGTATCGGGGAAGGTCAAAGCGTGCTTGTAGTCGCACGAAATGCTGGCCAGAATCGGCCCGACGCCCTTGGGCGGCAACGGAGGCCAGAAGCCGATGCGCACCAGGTATTCTACACGGGCCGTCTCGCACCAGCGCAGGTACGCCAGGTTGTTGACGTGCCCGAATTCGTCGTGGTCGCCCCAGAGCAGGGGGATCGTGACTACGACGGGATAATCGATCAGGGATGCATGGCAGTGTTTCATTGGGATGACTTAGTTTCCCAATATAGCTGATTGCGCATACCGCTCGACCGGCCGAGCGGCGCTACCGTGGTCCGCGGCCGGATCGAGGACGAAGCTGTCCGACGTCGCCCACGCGCGTTTGCAGGACCCGCAGATCTGGAATGGGGCGATCACAAAACCTCCGCCGCATAGTCCGCGGCGGCCCGAAACATGGCGCGGACGTTCCGATCCGGGGTATCGCGATCCATGTTGATCGAGCAGACACCTACGCGATCGCGTCTGCCGGCTGCGTGCAGCAGGCCGCGGACGTCATCATAGATTTCCTGTTCGCTCAACTGCAACATCCGCACAGGGCTCAATCGAAGATTCAGGAAGGCACCCGGCAGGTCCACGCTCGATCGAGCCACGTCGGAACCCCAACCGACATCGAAAAAGCGCGGCGAGACTTGCGAGTAGGCCTTGGTGTATCGCTGCAAATTATTGCCGCAGTGGTGAATCCCGTAGGGCCGAAGGTGGTCCGCGAGGTACTGCTCGAAGCGCAAGACCCGAGTCTCGTACAGCGACGGGGAGATCATCTGCACCGTGCAGTTGCTGGTCAGATAGGTAGCTGGATCGGCGTCCAGGACGGAGCGGTTGGTCGAGATGGCGCAAGTGCCGGTCCTGGATTTGACGCAGGCAGCCACGGCGGCCTGCGTACCCGCCACCACGCTCAGTATGTGATCGGCCAGTTCCGTGTCCTCCACCAGGTCGAGGAAGAACTGCTGCCCGCGCAGTTCGATGGCCGTATTCACCAATCCCGCCGTGTTCAGATCGCCCGTGACGTATCCGAATTGCCGCTCCAGTTGGTCCATCTGGCGGATCAGCACATCCATGGGCCAGGTGGAGCGGAGGTCGGGAACACGCAGGGAGAGGGCTGATTGGCGGTCGAGACGGAGCGGCACCGGCCAGGCCGCCTGGTCGCGGGAGAAACGCGGCTCGACGCCCAGAAGCGCGGGGACCACAAAGCCGCCCGCGATGTGTCTGGACCCGATGACGGGCCGCGGCTGCGGGTCCGGCTGGCCCAGGCGGAAACGCTCGTACAGAGCCTTCCGCATTAAGACATCGTTTCGAATGCGTGTTTCCGCATCCAGGTAGAACGGCTCTTCGAAGGAGACTCCGTAATGATGAAACCACCAGCTCGGGCTGAAGACGAGATTGACCGGTATCTTGCCACGACTATCCACCAAATGGACCCTCCGCAATAGCTCAATGATAATTCGCGGCCGCGAGCTGCGCCTGCATCCTCGCCGCATCGCGCCGCACGAACCGCGCGATCCCCACGATCAGCAGCGCGCCCGCGGCCACGTACACCGCCGCCGCCATGGCGATGGCGAGACCGAGGCTGGCGCGCTGGGCGATGTAACCGATGACGATAGGCGCGGTGCCACCGCCTCCCAGCCACCCCACCATGTTCATGAATCCCGCCGCCGTGCCGCGCGCCTCCGGCCGGATCACGTCGAACACCGAAGCGAAGATATTCGCATCATACAGGCCCTTGAACAGCCCCCAGGCGATTAGCGCCACTACCAGCCACGTCACCGAGGTCGTCAGCCCGCACAGCACCACGAATGGCGCGCCGCCGAGCACGCCCACGGCTTGCACCATCATCCGCCCGCCTGGCGTACGCCTGCGCAGGATGTCCGCCAGCCAGCCGCCCAGCGGCGATCCCGCCATGCTCGCCAGTTGTACGAATATCGTCGCCGTCAGCCCCGCTGCCGCGAGGCTCAGGTGAAACTTGCTGTACAGGAATGCCGGCATCCAGGAGAGCAGCACTACCGCCACAAAATTCGAGCACAGGAAGGCCGCCATCAGGATCAGCGCGGTAGGCGTACTCCACACGATGCGCAGGAATTCCATCAAAGGAATCCGCTCCGCGCTCCGGCCAGCCGTGCATTCGGAAGCGCCGCGTTCCGGCTCGATCAGAAACTTGCTCAAGAAGAATCCCAGGGCCACGCCCAGCCCGCCGAAAACCAAAAACGACCACCGCCATCCGTAGCGCTGCCCAATCAGACCGGCGAAAAATCCGCCCGCGATGGTCCCGATATAGACGCTCGTCTGATGGATCCCCAGGGCGCGCGAGCGCGTCTCCTTACCGTGATAATCGCTGACCAGCGAGACGGACGCAGGAAAATAGAATGTCTCGCCCAACCCCTCGGCTGCGCGGAAAAGCAGCAGGTTGCCGAAGTTGCGCGATACCGCCGTCGCCATGCAGATGACGCTCCACGCTTGCAGTCCACCCAGGATCGCCGACTTGCGCCGGATGCGATCCACAATGTTCCCGGCAAACGGCGAGCACAGCCCGTACACCCATGCGAACGACGACGCCAGCAGCCCCAGTTGCACCGGCGTCAGGCGCAGTTCCTTCTCGAGCAGCGGAAATACCGAGAAGATGGCCTGGCGATCCGCGTAATTGAAGAACGCGATCCACCACAGCATCGCGACGACGTGCCATTTGTAACGTGGGTTCATTGGTGAGGAGCGGTCATTTCCTGATCAGCCACACTTCGGCCACCTGGCATCCGCGCCCGTTTCCCCCCAGGGCCGGTTCCCGGTACCAGCTCAAGTTCAGCACGCCTGTCCCGGTTGCCTGCTTCGGGATATCGAACTCCAGCGGCCTGGGGGGCGCCGGCTTGGCGATCAACGGATGCACCTCGACGGTGTCATTGGCGGCGTCATGGGAAACCAGGCGGATCTTCACGCCGGGGCTGTCGCCGGCGTACACCACGCGGATCTTGTATTGGGCGTTTGGATCGAGATCCTCGTAGCGCATCCGGAGCGGAGAGTCGCCCAGCGATTCCGCGTGCGTCCACCATGAGCTGCGCCAGTTCGAGGGCCCCGCAAATCCCACCAGCGGCGATTCGAGGAATGCCGGGTCCTTCTCGTACCCCGCCCCGCGCACCAGATGCGGCTGCTGGGCCGGATTCCCCAGATCGTCGTAAAACCCGCCCGGGCCTGGATCGGTCCAGTGGACAATCTGGTCCAACTCCGTCAACCGCGCGAGTTCATCCGGGGTCTGCCGCAGGTCTGCGAACTTCTGCTTCAGCCACATGCGGTTGTTGAGGGGCGCGTCTACGGTATCGAGGTTCGCCCCGCGGTCCACCGAGATGGCCTTGTACCGCGGGACGCTCAATTGCATCCGGATGCTCTGAAACAGGGCTTCGGCCAGTTCGAAGATGCGCGCGCGCCAGTCCGCCGCCACGCGGGCCGTCACCGCGCGATCCAGAATTCCTTCCGCGCGGCTCATGGCCGCCAATGCCCCGGCGGTTCTCGCGTCGCGAAGCTCGGCCATGGCTTGGTCTTCGAGTTCGGTTTCATGGAGCAGCCGGCTGCGTGTGGAAGCGTCGTAGTAGGCGCGATAGAGCGCCAGTTGAAAGCGCCAGTTGGCAAGCACGCCGGGAGCCGCGGTCCGCTCCATCTCCTGAAACTGCTGGAGCGTGGCGTATACGCCGGCATTAGTCGCCAGCGGCCCGCGCCAGTTCCGTTCCAACGCCATGAGCCCCTGCGCGAAGGTGTCGGTGTAGCGGTCGCCGACAAAATACCGGCTGTACTCCCGCAGGATGTCTATCACCTTGGCATCGGGATTCCAGCCCAGGCCGCTCCACACGATCTTGTTCACGTCGTCGTTGCAGCCTTCCGAATAGGTCAGGAACCCGGCGGTGTACGGCTGTAGCAGGTGGAAAATAGCGGCCTCGTCTACCGGGCGCGGATTGATGGTCTCGCGCCCTTCGGTGACCGCGTATGCCACGTCCCAGTCCGGCACCGGATACTGGGAATTGCGGCTGTGCGTGATGTCCGGGTAGTGGCGGATGGGATACCGTTTCGGCACCGCCGCGCGCAGCTCCGGCAGGCTCATGCGCACCTGCGGTCCGAATACCACGCCATCCAGCCAGGCCGGCTGCTGGTTCTTCAGAATGCCCAGGAACTCGTCCATCCATTCCCCGTTGAAGCTCTGCGGCGAGACCCACATTTGCGCCCGCGGGTGATACCGGTGCAGCACCGCGGTCTCTTTTTCAAGCAGCGCCATTAAAAACTTCGGCTGGGTGTGTCCCGGGTCGCCGCCGGGCACAAAAACGGCGTCGATGCGCGGCAGTTGCCGGAACACCTCGCCCCACTCCTTAAGCGCAAACTCGACCGTCTTCGGATCCGAGTAGTCGCGGTCCATCGCCGGATACCAGATCCACACGCCCAGTCCGTAAGAATCGGCGATGCGTGACATCTGGACCATCATCTGCATTTGCGGCAGCGGAAACAGTGGGCTGTCGGCGGCGTCGTCCGAGCGCGGCGGAATCAGCTCGATGGTGTTTGTGCCGAACACCGCGAGATCGCGCATGTACTGCTCCCAGACCGGCGCGCTCCAGCCATCGTACGAATTGGACTTCGGGCGGTATCCAAGCTGGTGGCCGCGCAGCGGATACTTGGGCGCGCTGGCGAGTTTCAGGCTGTCGGGGACCTCCAGCGTGTCGCGGTCCATGCGCAGGTTCCGGAGCAGCGCTCCCACGCCGAACAGCGTGCCGCGAGCGTCGTTGCCCGCCACCAGCAGCACGCCGTCGATCACTTGAACCCGGTATCCCTCGGCCCCGGAGACCGCTGGTATCAGACGATCGGCGAACTTCCGGCCGATGGTGCGCAGTTCGGACTCCTGGCCAATGAGAATGGCGGCCCCGGAACCGGACCAGCGATCGGTGACAGGCAGGCGGATGCGGGTGCGCTTCTCGATTTCATCGGCCAGCATGCCGGCGGCTTTCTTTTCGGGGCCGGCCAGGCCGGCTGACGCGACTACCACCGAGCTTCTCAGGTCGAGGCCCAGGGCTGGGGTGGCTGGCAGGCACCCAAGAACCGCGCAGAAGACGATCGTTTTCTGAAACATCGCTTTCAGCATTATAGGAGTTGTTGGGTCGCGCTGAAAACGTGAATTTGTACTAGGCCGTGGTCCTCCCACTGGTACAAGTGGTACAAAACAGGCGTTTTTTTTTGCCCCGTTGCGGCTACAATTGTCTTTGAGAAGCGCCGATAGAGTAATCGGGGAAACTGGATGGCTATTGTTCAAGTCTTCATCTACCTGCAATTGCTGGATGTGCTGACCACCCTGGTAGGGTTCAAGCTGGGGGCGGCCGAAGCCAGCCCCTTCATTCAGGTGCTGATGCACGCAGGCCCGGCCGCCGGAGTGGTAGCCTCTAAAGTGCTGGCGCTGGGCATTGGAGGGATCTGCATTTATACCAAGAAGCACCACTTGATCCGCTGGATCACCTACTGGTACGGCGGATTGGTGGTGTGGAACCTGATGGTGCTGCTATCCGCGCCGGGCCACTTCGTACACTAACCGCGAATCAGCCACGACGACGTCAACAGCATGGCCAGCAGCAGCCCGCCTTCGGCCAGGATGTGGCGCCAGGGTAGTGCTTCCAGTGCTTCCCGCCGCTCGCGGATCAGCATCCACATGGCGTGCCTGCTTTCACACCTCGAATCACCACACGGTGGCCCGGAGCCGATTGCGTCACGGCGCCTTGCATCCGGTCTTCCAGCGCGTTCATAGCGCGCTCATCTCTGTAGAGGAAACCGAAGAAGATAAGCGCCACCACCATTAGCGCGTAACGCTCCAACATTCGCGGCCGGGCCGCTCCCAACAGGGCGCAAACGCAAACGCCCACACCCAGAGCCATGCGCTCGGCGACGTATGCCAGCGCGTGGTGAAAGCCCGGGATCACCAACGCAACCGGCAGGACGAAAACTCCCGCGGCGCCGATGACGCACACTTGGAAAGGGATGCTCGAAACCAGGCGGCGCATTCCCCAATGGTGCACCAACTCCAGAAACATGGTCCCCCAAACCAGCAACACTCCCACCAGCACCACGGAGTACTTGGCGTCGAAGACCCAGCTCTTATCGGTGCCCGAGGTCATGAAGATCCGCTGCAGGCTCCACTCGGCGATAAAGCTGCGGTCGACCAGGGCGCGCAACAGGACCATGGCCGGCAGAGAAACGGCAATCATCCAGGCGCGGGTGCGCGGCGCCGTACGGCCAGCCAGATACAGGTACGCCAACAAGCCGGCGGTCCAGACTACCGGCAGCGCGTGGGCGAGATAGGCAAGCGCCAGAATGGGCGCCGCGGCGGCCAGCCGCCAAGGCTTCCATTCCCACGCCAGAGCCAGGACCCAGAAGCACAGCCCGAGACTCAGATAGAAATTGAAGAAGCCCATGTGGAAGACCCAGCCGTAAGCCAGCATGGCGATCACGGGCATCAGATGCCAGGCGCGGCGGCCCGACACCGCGGAGATAAACGCAAACGCGCCCCAGACGAATGTCAGGACCACCAGGGAAACCGAGATCCGCTGCGCCGCTTCCGCGCCCACGAGCTTGAGCAGCCCGTTTAGAATGAGGTCGAAAAGAAGGTTGGTGGTCTGGTGGATTGCTTCCAGCCCCTGG
>Ga0224558_1004954_pt1 | contig 10037 bp, 12 predicted proteins | sample 714S32024metaG_FD_180682 | JGI IMG/M metagenome (GOLD analysis project Ga0224558, IMG submission 180682) | Peat soil microbial communities from Stordalen Mire, Sweden - 717 S3 20-24 | ecosystem: Environmental > Terrestrial > Soil > Wetlands > Peat | place: Sweden: Norrbotten County, Stordalen... | reverse complement strand
TGAAGTCTTCCATTTCGCGTGGCCGCGGCTGGGCAATCCGCGCCGCTGGTCTTACGAAGCGCTGCTGGGCGAGGAAATGCGGAGCCGGGCCCGCGGCGAACTGGGCTGGTCCGCGGAGTGGCGCAAGCAAGCGCTTGGGGCGCGCGACCCCGGCCGCCGCACCCGGCGCTGGCGCGAATACGTCTGCGAGAGCTTCTGCGATACGGCGGCCTGGATCTTAGCCGGCGTCCCGGCGCATCGCGAATACACCCTGGCCCGCCGCTTTCGCCAGCGCCGCCGCCAATGGTTCGAAGAGTCCGATGTATCCAATCGAATCTCGATATAATCCATATAGTAGCCACATGTTGAAAGTGGAGGAGGTTTTATGTCGGCTCTGCGCCTGGGTACCGTGCTCGCCACCGGTGTCCTGCTTGGCTGCTTGGTCTATTGGGGCTGGCCGGCGAAGCCCGCCAGGGCCGCGTCGCTCAAGCCGGATGGCGAAAGGCACGCCGCTCCCGATTTCGCCCTGAAGGACGCCGACGGCAAAACCGTGCGCCTGTCCGATTACAAAGGCAAGGTGGTGCTACTGGATTTCTGGGCCACCTATTGCGGCCCCTGCAAGATCGAGATCCCATGGTTCATGGATTTCGAGCGCAAACACAAAGACCAGGGTTTCTCCGTGCTGGGCGTCTCCATGGACGACGATGGATGGGACGCCGTCAAGCCTTTCGTCAACGACGTGGGAATCAACTATCGCATCATGGTGGGCAACGACTCCACTGCCGACATGTTCGGCGGCATCGAGGCTCTCCCGACCACCTTCCTGATCGACCGGGATGGCAAGATCGCCGCCGTCCATGTGGGCCTGACGAGCAAGAGTGATTTTGAAAATGCCATCGAACAACTATTGCAAACACCTGCGCATTCCGCTGGCGGTCGTGGGCGCGTGTCTCTGCCTGCCGAGCTTGTGGGCGCAAGGTAACCAGTACCTGACGGCTGAAGCTTCCCAGAAGCTGGTAGTGAAGCGCGGCGCCTCGGCCGAGGCTAAGATCGCAGTGTCCGTGCAGCCCGGCTTTCACGTCAACAGCAACACGCCCAGCGACGCCTACCTGATCCCGCTGAAGCTGACGTGGGTTCCCGACGGCGCGCTGGAGCCCGGCGCGGTGGTCTTCCCCAAACCGCAGCTGGAGAAGTACGAGTTCTCCGACAAGCCGCTCTCCGTTTTCACCGGCGACTTCGAGTTGACCGCTAAATTCAAGGCGCCGGCCAGCGCATCCCACGGGCCGGGAATCATGCTTGGCAAGCTGCGTTACCAAGCCTGCAACAATAACTCCTGCTTCCCGCCGAAGACGGTGGAAGTGCGGCTGTCCTATCAAGTGCAATAGGTATTAGAATTGGAGGGCGGGCAATCCTGCCCGCAGCCGGCTTTCAGCCGGCTTCTGGCCGCCGTCCAATTCTCAATAACTTACGGTGGGTTTTCGACCGTGCGGCGGTTTTCCGCGGGGGCAGGCCCTCTAGGGGTGCGTTGCCACGGTAGTGGTCGTAGTTCTACCGCTACTATGATTGGCCGCCGATAAACGCGAATCTTGTGTGCGAACTACCCTACGTGGCTTGCAGCGCCTCGGCGATCTCCTCTTCCTCGAGGGCGCCTTCGCGGATCGTCTTCGGAGCACGTCCCGCCGTCCAGCACCCGGTCCGCGTGGCCGTCCATCGTTAGCCCGCCTGCTGCTCACGTTCCAGCGCCCGATGCAGAAGCCCTTTGATGAAAGTCTGATAAGGCAATCCCCGCTGTTCAGCGAGTCTCTGCGCGGACTCAATGTCGACGACGGCCATTCGGATCGTCACGGGCTTAGTCGCGCCACGTACCACGGGCAGCCGCTTGATCTTTCCTTCCTTCTTCGCCTGCATGAAGAGCTCCGTGATGACTTCCGGATGGGCATCCCACCACTGGGCCTCCTCTTTTTCCGACCTGAAGTTGGGAATCCTGGTCTTGGCCGTCATACTTCTCTCCTCGATGGATCTCGCGCTGCGTCGGATGCATGGGATGGGCGGTGACGAAGCGGATCTTACCTCTGCGTTCCGTCACGACAAACGTCGGCAGTCTTCCCCTGTTCGTCTCGCCTAAACACAGTCTGCGCCGTTCGCGTCGTTGCCTTTGGCGCTCGATGACCATCGGGCGCGTTCCGATAAGCCTCCTCGCATTCCTCCGCGGTGACTCCGTGGCGGGAGATGTGCCCACGTTGGCCGCGTCCCAATCAAATACCATCCGTTAATACATTGTACGTACGATTGACGGCGAGCGCAAGCATGGTCACCTCCCAATGGCTGCTCAAACGGGTCGCCGCGAACGAACAGAAGATCTACTTGGACGTCGCCTTCGGCGAACAACAGTACAAGATGTTGGCGCAAGTGGCCAAACAACGCGCAACTGGAGCGCTCCTTCCGCACCGCCATGACGGACTTGTGATTTTGGAACGCACCTGTTAAGCTCGACGCATGGAACGAACCCGCAACGTGTTAAGCCTGATTCGAGTATCGGGCAAACCCCACGTTGACAGGACCGGCATACCAAGGCAGATCGAAGACATCGCCGCCATTTGATCTGTTCGACTGATCCCGAGAATCCTTTCACCGGCCACGACGGTCGAGCGCACAAATCGCAGGGCAGAAGGAAGAAACCATTCACGGCTACGGAATTGAAGGCTCTCGGTCGGTAACGGCTCCACGGCGACACGCGATGGATTCGCCGTGACTGAACTATGTTTTGGTAACGGCGATGATTAGCCCAAGCACAAAGAACACCATCAAACAGAGGAAGTCGGGATCGCTTCCATTTCGGAGTATCATTCGTACATGAATGGCAAAATGAATTCCCTTGTTCTCGGAACCTTCGTTGGGCTTACCATAACAGCATACGCTCAAATCGGCCGCAAGGCCGCAGACAAGAATGGTACCCCAACAACCAGCCATGACCAGCCACAAGCCGTCAAAGTAGTCGGGATACCGAGGGTAACAGTTGATTCCGTTAAAGATCGTCTCGACATTGCTCTGCTTTGCATCAGCGGGATAGTCGCTGTCGTCGCAATCACTCAACTCCATTACCTTATCCGGGCTACCAATGCGGCTGCGGCTGGTGCTGATGCGGCAATGCACAGTGCCGACGCCGCTTGGTTGAGTGCTCAAGCCGTCATGAATGCGGAGCGGCCCTGGGTGCTTGTCAAGAGAATCGGCAATCCACAGTCGTGGTATGACCCCACCATGCCGAGCTACTTTCCTGGGATGGTTCTTGAATTTAACGTCTACGGGAAAACGCCAGCCCGAGTCCTCAACGCAGACTTCAAACTCCATCCTGTTCCAGCGAAGCCAGGGGTGATACCACCCGAACCGGACCTTCCTGCAATCCCTGACTATAGGAGTGGAAGCCGGAATCCAGAAATCCCGAAAGGCGGGCGGGTATTACCACCCGACGAGAGTTTCACAATCAGGCTCCGTCTTGATCCTCCGACCTTGACGGAAGAACAATGGCTCAAGCTGAGGGATAGCGAAACGATCATGTGTGCCTACGGCTTCATCGAATATAAGGATGCTTTTAACAGAGGGGGAAACACTTGCCTTTGCTACGTCTATGACTTCGCATGGGGAGGCGTAATAACTTCTACCGATGGTACAGTTCTTAACCCACCGGGATTCCGCCTCGGGGGTCCGTCGGCGTATCACGAGACAACATGAACTACTCGTGCGATTCGGCGAAAGCAAGCGGCATGGCAAGCGTGTCACCGCTTTATCTGGCTAGTCAACTTGCAGGAATGGCTCCCGTTGTCCTGCCAGAAGGTATTATCTAAGAAGCGAATCCTTTCTACGTAGACAGTGACATCTCCCAGTCCGTTTGCCGATTGCAGTGAGCGATCCATGAAGTAGCTCTTCTCTTCGTGTCCTGGTTTGATTGGCTTTGTGTTCTGAGAGACAAGCGTTTCATGAGTGGATTGGTTTCCCATCACATTGGAGTACACCACCACGCTTTCGACGGCCTTGATCGGCTTGTTGCTGTTGTTGAGCATCCGCATGTCAAGATAGTGCTTCTCTTTGCCTTCATGTGTTGCTTTATCCGTTTGTCTTTCATAATCGCTCGTGGTGAGTGTGTCGGCCAGACTGTGGCCGAAACCTCCGTCACTTGAACTTACCTTTACCACGGCTACTGGACACTCCTGCGGAGTTACGACCGTAGGTGAAGGTGAAACTGGCTGCGTGGGAGTTACCTCCGAAACCGGCATGAGACTTTGCCCTGGTACTAGTTCCAAGTAATCGGCCAGCTTTTTCGGACCTATCGGAGCGCAACTATCGAGCTTCGTGCCATCTTCAAACTGGAGGACCAGCGTTGCTGCCTTCAGTTGATCCTCAATCATGGCACGGGTTTCCGGGGGCAAGCTGCTCATGACCTTCGATGACAACGGAGGCATCTTGTTAGGCTTCACCGAAACTACGGTGGCCCGCTTTCCAGAATGGGCAAGATCAGCGGTGTAGGTTCCCGGCTGACAAAGCGGCATACGCTGGACGTTCACTTCTTTTCCGACCAGTTGTGCAGGATCTTGAATGGTGGGCTGATCTTGCCCGAAGCTGATGAATGGCAGCACAAGCAAGAAGGTCAATTTGATGTTCTTCATAGCGAACTCCCGTTAGCGAGATAGCCACATCTTTCGGGGTCTCGTTTCATCCGGCTTCTCCAGTTCCCGGTCAAGCCCCTCGGCCTCGAGAGGGAGACTGTTCTACGCACAGGGCTTCCTTAATCGGACATTATGATCCGAATGGCCGGCGATTGCAAGGGGTACAGGATGGCGTCAACTCGCAATTCATACGTAGCGGCACACGATGAAAGAATTCCGCCGCCCGGAATTTGGAGATCCAAGCGGCTGGCGTCTTGGCGGTGGCTGGCGTGGTTGCGGGCAGGTCCTTCACTTTGGTCTGCGCCCAGGCTGGGCGATATTGATGATCGCCTTTACGTGGCCGATTCAACCTTCGCTTCGGCTTCGGGCGTGTGCCACAAATCCTTGCGGCCAGCTAACGTGAGCGCCCCCAACAATTTGCCGAAGGCATCGATATCCTGCATGACCTGATCTTCCTTGCTGCTGAGCGAATAGTTTTCATGCATCTTGGCATTCGATGGCAACGACGCAGTAAGGGCTTCGTCGCCTGTGGCAAGGGTGGCTATGCAAATGTTCGCCATGTATTCTGCAAACAGCGTTCTGTACTCGTGTAGGTTAGCTGCCTTTTCTTCGTGAGTGAGTTGCAATTCGGCTGCATTGTCTGGCTTAAGTCTGCTCTGTTTCTTGACCAGGACTAGAAAGTCGTAACGTTTCCGCAAAAGCGCAGTCACGCTTCTTAAGAGGCTCACGTAAGCATCCTTTCGAAAAGACCACCTATTGTCTTGGCTCCTGTATTTGGCTGCAATCTCGGCTTTTGCGGCCTCAATCAGAAGTTGATGTTCCCGATTGGCGGCGTTCTCGGCGGCGTTGCGCTTGTTCGTCCACCAAACGCCTAAGAACGCAATACCAGCACCAATGATACCGGGTACGACAATTTCGGCGACATGTACCCAACGGTTCGCAGGCGGCGTGTCCTGCTTTACGACAATCGGCGTATCCAGCTTTACCACTATCGGCGGTTGGGCCGGTTGCTGTGCAGAAGGTTGCAACCAGCAGGGAACGCTGAGGACTGTGAGAATGACGAGCAACCGTCGCATCGTGGTTTGGCTCCTATGCGGAAGAGAGCGCTACGTTGGCTCAGCGAAGGATCTTGATTGGCAACGTAACGGAGTGCCGACCAGGTCCGTAAGTAACGAAACTCGGCGAATCGCTATCGAAACGACACTTCGGATGTATCACGCCAGCGTACTCAAATCCGAATTCGCCGAAGCGTCCAAGCATCTGCTCAAAGAAGCCCCGCAGTCGTTGGTAATCAGCGGAGTCGATGTCGCTGCATTCGACATCGAACGAATCGAGCCCTGTGTCTTTGATCCTAATCCCAGATTTGGGCATGGGAAATAGTTTTAGCTCCATAAGCTCGGGCCTCACTTGTAAACAGTTAAACTAGAGAACATCAAAATCTTCTGCCATTCCTGACGTGCGTGCAGGCATCTAGGATAGCAGTTTGATCCTGAGGCATGTCGAACTGCATTACAATCGTGCTTCCGTAGGCTTCCGGCACACCGATGATTTCCTGGTGGATCAAGTCACCCTTGCCTTCTTTATGCGGCAACCAATGGCCCCACAAGATCTTCAGCAGGTCGATGCTCGGGTCCATGAATACGGCCAGCCCATCAGTGCCCACGCCCCAGAATTCCTTGCTCAGTTTTCCATCAAGGCGCATCTCCACAGGCGCTCCATCCGCACCACCGTCTACGACCGCACCAACGAAGATGTAGCCGTCCTTCAGTTTGCCGCCTGAACAACGCAGCACCATCATGGGCGACGTACCAATCGTTTTCGATGGTGGCGTCAGGTACTTGCCTTCGAGCGTGAAAACGTCGAGCGACAGTCCGTGTAAGGGGTCATCTTTCGTGGAGTGGACCCAAGCTGGCGGTTGGGCTTGTGGGGTCATCGGGTTCTGCGCAGCGGCGCTACCGGCAAGAGCTATTAGGATGAGAATGTATGGGCGCATCGTTATCGCTTCGTGCTGAAGTAAGCATCATAACCGGGCGGTGAGGAAGGCTCCGGTTATGGCGGTGTGTCAGCTAGAAAACGCTGTCTGCTTTCTTGTTCTTTGCGTCAACGTATTCATTCCACCCTTCAAACTCATAAGTGAGGACGACATAGCCTTTGTCAGTTGATAACGCTCTAGCGTCTAGGACGATGGCACAAATTCGGTTCGGGATCGCCGTATTCCAATCGGACGCAAGGTCCCTCTCCTTTTTTAGTAGGCCCATCATCCAGTATTGAGGCTCGGTCCAAAGGCTTCCGTCCTTGAGATGATCTAAGGTAAACGCAGGCTCTCCGTAGGTCTTTGAAATGGCATCTCGGATCTCTATGAAGGAGTCATGGACTGCCTCTCCAAAGCCGTTGGTCCTAATATCCTTGGCGTATGCTACGATCTTCAATAAGCCGTCGTTAGGCGAAAAGATCAACGAATACTCGTCAAATGCTCGGTGGGGTTTGGGAACGGCAAATAACCGCAGAACGTCGCCCTTGATCTCTTTGACTGCATCCTTGCCGACGATTTGGAGTACCTGCTCTTTGGTCATTCCTCTCCGTAGCCCAAAGGGACCGCTGGTCTCTTGAGCGAAGAAGCCAGACGAAGCCAACGCCGTAGCAGCGACGGCGAAACCCAGGAATCTCGGATGTTGCACGCCAGTGAAACCTCCGGTGTTCATTATCGTACATTTGAGTCCTAAATGGAAGGACTCTGGCGAAGCGCCAGCAACCGGCTCCGAAACAGGGGCTTCGCCTTATGTTTGCCCTTGCGGTATACCTAGGCCCGGCCCCAGCCGCAGCCCGCGAAACAGGCGCCGGCGCCGCTTTCGAAGCCGGCAGCACACCACCCCGGCGCATGGCCCCTGCCCCGGCCCCTGGCCCCCAGCCCCCGGCCGCGGCGCGCAACGCGTGCCCGGATACCCGTTAGCAACCTTCCTCTCTGGTCTTTGACAATCAGGCAAACGACGCCAACTGACACGCGATCACGTCTCTTTCGCCGCGTCACCGCGTCTCCACGACCCATAACCAAGCACCCAGAACCCAGCACCCCCTTTACGTCCAATCACTTGGGCTTTGATCGTCCGGGTTTGCGGGATAATGACAGCTTGCAGCCTTTCGTGCCCCTCTTCAAGAACCCACACCTGCAGACCATTGCGGCGCACTTCTGGCCCCGGCCATCCGGCACGCGGCACCATCCCGTCGAAAAGAGGCTTTACCACACGGAGCCCGAGGTTCAGGTACTCGTCGAAACCGAACGGCCGGCCGGCGCGCCACGGGGCGAAATCGTGCTGGTGCATGGCCTGGAGGGATCGGCCGACGCTGGCTACATGCACAGCATGGCCGCCTGCGCGGTCGCGGCCGGATACACGGCGAACCGCTTGAACCTGCGAAGCTGCGGCGGCACCGAGCGGCTTGCCAGGACGGTCTACCACGGCGGACTCACCAACGATCTGCTCTTCGTAGTGCGCGCGCTTGCCGCCGAAGGCCGCGCGCCGGTGTGGCTGGTGGGTTTCTCGCTGGGCGGCAACCTGGTGGCGAAGCTGGCCGGCGAGTTGGGCGAAGACGCCCGGCCGTTGCTGGCGGGAGTGGTGGCCGCCTCGGCCGCCATCGACCTGGAAGCCTGCGCCAGGCGCATCGGCCAGCCGGACGACCGCCTCTACGAATATCGCTTCTTACGCCTGATGCGCGCGCGGGCCCGCGCCGTGTGGCGCTCCACTCCCGCCGATCTGCGCGGCATCCGTTCGGTCTTCGAAATGGACGATCGCATTACCGCGCCAAACTTCGGATTCGGCGGCGCCGAACACTATTACCGAACGCAATCCGCCAACCGGTTTCTGGAGCGCATCCGGGTGCCCACCTTGTTCATCGCCGCGCAGGACGACCCCTTCATCCCGTTCCGCATCTACGATCACCCGGCGTTCCGCCAAAACCCCTGCCTGCAACTGCTGGCGACGCAATACGGCGGGCATGTGGGCTTCCTCGCCAAGGGGCGCCCCTGCCGGTGGCTGGATCACGCCATAATGGAATGGATAACGGATCGCGGAACAAAGCACCCCCTTATCTCGTCTGGATATTGAATGAGAACCAACGCTTCTTTTGGCGAGGCGGTCACCGGCGCGGCGCTCTCCCTGCGCGGCAGCAAGCTGCGCAGCTTCCTCACGCTGCTGGGGATCATCCTGGCCACCACCACCCTCATCGCCGTCATGTCGGTGATCGACGGCATGAACGTATACGTCGCGCAGAATGTGTCGAGCATGGGCGCCGACGGCTTCAAGGTGCGGCGCATCATCATGATGGGGATGTGGGATCCCAAGAAATATATGGAAATGGATCGGCGCAACCCGCAGCTTTCCAAGGAAGAGTTCGACTTTCTGCGCGCCAATAGCAAGCTGGTCGAGGAAGTTGGCATGTCGGTGAACCGCATGGTCTCCATCCATTTTGGCAAAGAGCACCGCGACAACGTCCAACTGGAAGGCGCCACCGCCAACCAGGGGGTGCTCTCCGACATCGAGCCCGCCGAGGGACGCTTCATCAGCGATCTCGAAGACCAGCAGCGCGCCATGGTGGCGGTGATCGGCAACGATTTGAAAGACCAGTTCTTCGCCAACGCCAATCCCATCGGCAAGTCCATCATCGTGGAAGGCCGCCCCTTCGAAGTCATCGGCGTGGCCAAAGCCAAGGGATCGGTCTTCGGGAACTCCCGCGATAACTTTCTGATGATCCCGGCCGAGAGCTATTTCAAGATTTATGGTCCGCGCAGCGGCATCGGGTACGATTTGAAAGCGGCGGACCAGACCGTCCTGCAGCAAGCCCAGGACGAAGTCCGCGTGCTATTGCGGGCCTACCGGCACTTGCACCCGAAGGACGACGATACTTTCGGCATGGTCAGCTCGGATTCGCTGGTCAACACGTGGAATCAGTTGACCGGCGCGATTGCCGCCACCGCCGTCGGTGTGGTTTCCGTCTTCATGGTGGTGGGCGGTGTGGTGATCATGAATATCATGCTGGCGGTGGTTACCGAGCGCACGCGCGAAATCGGCATCCGCAAGTCGGTGGGCGCGCGGCGCAGCGACATACTCAACCAGTTTCTGGTGGAGTCGTCGATGCTCTCGGCGACGGGCGGGGTGATTGGGATTCTCATTGCGTGGGGGATTTCCATTCTGGTAAAAGCGCTCACCCCGGTGCCCATGCACATTCCCATCAGCGCGGTGATCGTGGGGGTGACGCTTTCGGCGGCAGTGGGACTGTTCTTCGGGATCTATCCGGCGCGGCGCGCGGCCGGGTTGGATCCCATCGAAGCTTTGAGGATGGAACGATGACGATCGGTTCGGTAGGTTCGGGAGTAGCCCTGGCGTTGACCACGGTGCGGGAGCA
>Ga0224558_1004953_pt1 | contig 10038 bp, 9 predicted proteins | sample 714S32024metaG_FD_180682 | JGI IMG/M metagenome (GOLD analysis project Ga0224558, IMG submission 180682) | Peat soil microbial communities from Stordalen Mire, Sweden - 717 S3 20-24 | ecosystem: Environmental > Terrestrial > Soil > Wetlands > Peat | place: Sweden: Norrbotten County, Stordalen... | reverse complement strand
TATCCGCGGGCTGCGGGAACAATTTCAAGCAGGCTGCGGTGATGACGCCCAGCGTGCCTTCGGCTCCGATGAACAACGATTTGACGTCGTATCCCGTATTGTCCTTGCGCAGGCTTTTCAGACCGGACATCACGCGGCCATCGGCCAGCACCACTTCCAAACCGAGCACCAAGTCGCGCATCATTCCATAGCGCAGCACCGCCGTCCCGCCGGCGTTTGTCGATAAATTGCCGCCGATCTGTGCGGTGCCCTCCGAGCCCAAACTCAAGGGAAACAAGCGGTCGGCGCTGCGCGCAGCGGCTTGCGCTTCGGCCAGGGTGCACCCGGCTTCCACGATCATGGAAAAATTGGCTGCATCGATCTGTCGGACGTGGTTCAAGCGCCGCAGGCAAAGCACGACTTGCGAGCCGCTCTCGTCCGGCGTTGCCGCTCCACAGTAACTGGTGTTGCCGCCGTGCGGAACCACGGCCACCTCGTTGCGGTGGCAAACGGCAAGGATTTTAGACACTTCGGCGGTATCGCGAGGCAACAGCACGAGCGGCGTGGCACCCCTGTACAGATGCCGAAAATCGACCACGAAGGGTGCGAGATCCTCCGGCGCATCGAACCAGGAACCGATGCCGACGGCAGCCTTCAGTTCGTTTAGCGTGTCCTGGCTAGGCGGGCGAGGCATAGACAGATGCAATCGGGGCCCGGCGACACAGCGGCTTCGTCAACAATATTTGTACGCCCCCAATTACCGCTCCACGAATCCACCCTCGCAATAGCACAGATAATACTCTCACATCCGCAGAAAACTCTCAGGGTACCCTTGGGCCCGTTGCTCGCTCGCTTGCATGTCGGATTGCGAAATGCGCTTCGTCAGCCTTTTCTTTGCGAAAAATAGCCACAATATGCTAGGAAGGCCACCTGGTAGTCGGGGCGCTGGGCTCTAAATTCAAGTGCCATACCGAACCATTCGGAGGCGGGCAAAATCAGATGCGTCCATACGGCGCAGGCCGTAGGCTAGGGCGACGGCCGCGCGCTAGGCGGTTGTTTCTCAAGAAATCAGATCATTTAGGTTGGGGCATGCAATTCAAGGATTACTACCAAACGCTTGGCGTCTCTCGCGGCGCCGATGCGGAAGAAGTCAAACGCGCATATCGCAAACTGGCTCGCAAGTACCATCCCGATGTCAGCAAGGAAAAGAACGCTGAGGCGAAGTTCAAAGACGTTCAGGAAGCCTACGAAGTACTCAAGGATGCCGACAAGCGCGCCGCTTACGATCAGCTTGGCCGCGATTATCGCTCAGGACAGCAATTCCGACCGCCCCCGGATTGGGAACAGCGCTTCGGCCAAACGGGTGGGCATCGTTTTTCCGATCTCAATGGTTTCAGTGATTTTTTCTCCAGTTTGTTTGGCGCGGCCGGCGGCGGCGGTGCAAGCGGCTATGCCCAACCCGAGCCCGAGGGCGGCCAACTCGAAGTATCGGTCGAGGAGGCGTACGCCGGAACTCGGCGCCGAGTCACCATCCATGAAAACGGGCGTGCGCGTCTCGTCGATGTGCAGATCCCGGCCGGAGTGACGGACGGTCAGGCGTTGCGCGTCGGTGGCGTCGGTGGCGTCGGTGGCCGCGGCGCGTTGATATTGCGGGTCAAACTGCGGCCTCATTCGGTTTTTGTTCTCGAGGGCAAGGACGTCCACGTCGAACTCCCGCTGGCGCCGTGGGAAGCCGCTTTAGGGGCCAAGATCGCGGTGCCGACGCTGGGTGGGACCGTCGAGTTGACGATTCCGGCCGGCGCCCAGGCCGGACAGAAGCTCAGGCTCCGCGGTCGTGGTTTTCCCGGCGCTCCGGCGGGGGATCAGTTCGTAACTCTCAAGCTCGTCACGCCCTCGGCTGAGACGCTGCAAGCCAAAGAGGCCTATGAGCGCATGCGGCGCGAGTTCAATTTCGATCCCCGAGCCGGGTGGCCGTAAGCCGTGCCGTCAGGCCCGCTTGAAGTATCAGGCTGTGACCCCACCTCCGCAAAGGGGTTGCCCGCTGTATTGATCCATCCATAACGATTGTAAGGCCATGACCACCGAAACCCAGCCACAGATCAAAGAGTTCCAAGCCGAAACCAAACAAGTGCTGCGACTGGTCATCCATTCGCTGTACTCGCATAAAGAAATATTTTTGCGGGAATTGATCTCGAACGCGTCGGATGCCTGCGAAAAATTGCGTTTCGAGGCGCTTGCCAATCCGAGTCTCATGGGCTCGGACGAGTTGTCCGTGACGTTGAACCCTGACGCGGCGGCGGGCACGCTGACCGTCAAGGATAACGGTATCGGCATGAGTCGGGACGAAGTCATCGACAACTTAGGGACGATTGCCCGTTCCGGTACCAAGAAGTTCCTCGAAACCTTAAGCGGGGATTCCGCCAAGGATGCACAGCTCATCGGTCAATTCGGGGTGGGCTTTTATTCTGCGTTCATCGTCGCCGACCGGGTAACCGTCTTGAGCAAACGCACGGACAGCGAAGCGGTGCGTTGGGATTCGGACGGCGAGGGGTCGTACGAGATTCAGAGCTCAGACAAGACGGATCGCGGTACCGAAGTCATCATGCACTTGCGCGACGAGGACAAGGAATTCTTGGAGCCGTCGCGACTGCGGACGTTGGTACGCAAGTACTCGGATCACTTGAGCATGCCCATCATCCTCAAGACGGGCGATACCCAAGAGACCGTCAATCAAGCGAAGGCATTCTGGACGCGGTCCAAATCCGAGCTCAAGGATGAAGATTACCAGGCGTTCTACAAGCACCTGACTCATGGCACGGACGATGCGCGCGCGTGGGCGCACAACAAAGTCGAGGGCAATATCGAGTATACATCGCTGCTTTATTTGCCGAAGCAAGCACCGTTTGATCTTTTCGAACGCGACCCCCGCGGCGGCGTACAGCTCTACGTCAAGCGCGTCTTCATCATGGACAAGGCGGCGGAACTGGTGCCGCCCTGGTTGCGATTCATGCGGGGACTCGTCGACACCGCCGATCTGCCGCTCAACGTATCGCGCGAACTGCTGCAGAACAATCGCACGGTCGAGAAGATCAAGTCCGCACTGGTGAAACGATCATTGGACCTGCTCGAGGAACTCGCCGCGGATAAACCGCAGGAGTACGCAGAATTTTGGAAAACCTTCGGCGTGGTGCTCAAGGAAGGCGTCATCGACGATGCGAGTCAGAAAACACGGATCGCCAAGCTGCTGCGCTTCAACTCCACCGCGTCGAGCGGCGATGCACATGGCGCGTATACGCCCGACGTGACGCTCGATGCCTATGTGTCGAGAATGAAGACGGACCAGAAGGCGATTTACTATTTGACTGCCGATTCACTGGCCGCGGCTCGCAATAGCCCGCACCTGGAGGGTTTTGGAAAGTCAGGGTTCGAGGTGCTGTTGCTCATCGACCGCATCGACGAATGGGTGGTGAGCCACCTCCACGAATTCGAGGGCAAACCGCTGGTGAACGTGGCCAGCTCCGCCGCCGACGTGGCATCCGCCATCGAAACGCCGGAGAAGGCCGCCGCGGAATCGAACTATAAGCGCACGGTCGAACGCCTCGGCAAGACCTTGCTCGGTAAGATCGCAAGCGCGCACGTCTCGGGTCGACTGACGGATTCCCCCGCGGTACTCGTGGCTGGAGAGTTCGGCGTGAGCTTGCGTATGGGTCGGATTCTGAAACAGGCCGGCCAGAACAATCCGTTCGCCACGCTGCCGATTCTCGAGTTGAATCCCAAGCATCCGTTGGTGGAAAGGCTCAAGGACACCGCCGATGACGCCGCGTTTTCCGATCTGGCTCACGTGTTGTACGATCAAGCGATGCTGGCCGAGGGCGGGGATCTCGATGACCCGGCGATCTTCGTCAAGCGGGTGAATAAGCTCATCGTCGAAGGCCTTGCAGCCGCGCCGAAGATCATCTTGAGCTGACGATGCTCATCGATGCGAGTTGGATCGGTCGAGATTGCGAACTCGAGCTATTGCGCCGATCATCCATCATCCATGTGACTCTGCGGCCCATTGAGTTGCCCGCGCAGAGCGCGTGAAAACGCAGGAGTCCAGTTCATGAATCAGCCATCCCATCCGATTACCTTGGCAGTCCCGCCCGAGCCCACCGATCACAGTGACGGGGCGGAGCATGCTCGCGTGACGGTGGTCGAATACGGCGATTTCGAGTGCCCGAATTGCAAGATGGCGGCGCCGACTCCGAAGCTATTGCTGGAGAGATTCCCAAGCAAGATCCGGTTCATATTCCGGCACTTTCCGCTCGAAGAGGCGCACCCCCACGCGTTGTTGGCCGCGGAAGCGTCAGAGGCCGCCGCCGCGCAGGGGAGATTCTGGCGGATGCATGATTTGCTGTTCCAGAACCAAGCTCATCTCAAGGCGAGTGATCTACGCCGCTATGCGGCGGAGTCGGGTCTTGATCTGGTGCGGTATGCGGCTGAGATGGACGATCACATCTACCTGCAGAAGGTGCGCGAGCATATCGACGGCGCCCGCCGCAGTCACATTCGCGCCACGCCTGCGTTTTTCGTCAACGGGGTGATCCACGACGTTTCGTTCGGCATGCAGGGACTGCACGATGCGGTAACGGCCGCGCTGCATCGGGCGGGATAGCGGGAGGGGCGCCCCCGGGGCGACGCCGATGCTACGGCCAATACCGCGCCCGCAGGCGCTGCTGCGCTGCATCATTGCGCGTCGCTTCCGGATGATGGAAAAAAAAGGGCGCTCCGAAGAGCGCCCTGTATCGGTTCGTTGACGCGGGGCGGCCTATGACCAGTCGTCGCCACCGCCGCCACCGCCGCCCCCGCCGGAGTCATCCCAGGAGCCCGAATCGTTGACGCCGAAATCGCTTCCGCCCATGTCATTGTTGCCGGATTGTTGCCGATCGTTTTCACCGGCAGGAGGCAACACGGTGCCCTCACGGGTCGAGCCATCAAGGAAGTGATGCGCGAGCTCCTCGCCCGCCACGACACCCGCACCCACGGCGAGCCCTGAAGCAAGCCCGCCGGCGATACCGGATCCGATGCCGCCACCCATCGGGGCTGCACCGCCACCGTATCCAGCGGGGCCACCGTACGTACCGGGGCCGCCGCCCATGACGGGGCTACCACCAGCGGGGTATTGCGAATAGGTAGGACGGCGGCGGAACATCATCCACACCAGGCCTACGACCAAGATCACGATCAGCGCCGTACCCCAGGGGAAATGCGCGGGCGCGGGAGCGGTGCCGATACCCGTCACCTGCGGGCTCTGCGTGGTGCGAACACCCATTCCGAGCTGCGCCTTCAGCGCTTGCACCGAACGGAGATTTTCGTGCGGTAAGCCAGGATCCAATTCCTCCGCTTGACCGAGTTCCGCGCGGGCCAGAGCGGTTTTACCTTCCTTGGCGTAAAGCTCGGCTTGAACATAGTGCGCCTTTGCGCTCTTCGGATGATCGCGCAGCACCTGGTCCATCATCTGCTGAGCCTGATCGAGATGACCGGCTTCAGCGGCTTCGTAAATTTGATGCACGGTGGGATCGGCAGCGTCGGCGAGCACCGGTACGCTGAACGACACCGCCAACGTCAATGTCGTTGCGGCTAAGGATGCAACCAGGAACTTACTCATTACACGCCCCCACATGGTCAATTTGACCGTTACGCCATTAGATATGGGCAAGTCCGGGAAGTTCAACGGGTCCACTGGAGCGGTGTGCGCACCGCCAGCACGTGCGGCTAGGCTAGTCACCCGTCAAATCACGCCGCGGCGCTTCTGGTGCACTATTTCACCACGAATTGAAGGAAAATGTGTCCATGTCCAATCGCATCGCCATTGTCGGCGCAGGCTTCTGCGGAACCGTGACGGCGGCCAACTTGTTGCGCCGGCCGCCGCCGAACATCACGGAAATCGTTCTTATCGAACGCAGCTCCGTGATGGGCCGCGGAATGGCGTATGCGGTGCACGACTTTCCGTATCTGCTCAATGTGCCGGCGGGTCGGCTGTCGGCAGATTCGCAAGATCCACTGCAGTTCTGGCGCTTCGCGCAGCGGTCGATGCCGGATACCGACTCCGAAGATTTCCTGCCGCGGCGCCTGTATGGCGATTATCTGCAAGAATTTCTCTTGAAGGCAGAGCAAGAGTCGTCGCGACACGTCAGTCTCTCGCGGCTGTTCGGCGAGGTGACCGGCATCGCCGGCGGCGAGGGCGATGAACCGTTGACATTGAGTTTTGCCGGCCGCGAGCCCATTCAAGCGCAGCGCGCAATCTTGGCGTTGGGCAATCCGCCGCCGCAAGTGCCGCCGTGGGCCGAAGCGCTGCGCCACCACCCGGCGTATCGCGACGATCCGTTGGACTTACCGGCGAACCTAAACTCGGAACACTCCGTGCTCATCATAGGAAACGGTCTCACCATGGTGGATGTCGCGTTTTATTTCGCTCGCGATGCCGCTCGCACGCCGCGCCTGATGACCGTATCGCGGCGCGGCCTGATTCCGCTGCCGCAGTCGGTCTTTCGGGCATCGGCCGTGCAGGGCGGCGCAGAATTTTTTGACGGCGCCGCATCGGTGCGCGAGATTCTGGCGGCAAGCCGGGCGTTGGCGCGTGAAGTCGAACATCACGGCGGCGATTGGCGCGAGGTCATCACCTTCATTCGCAATTTGGTGCCGAGACTTTGGCAGCGCTTGCCCGAATCCGAGCGGCGGCGCTTCTTGCGTCACCTCCAAAGTTACTGGGACGTGCACCGACACCGGCTGCCGGAACAGTTGGCGGCGCGCGTCGAGCGTCTGCGCCGCAGCGGGTCGCTGGAAATCAACGCCGGCCGGATCGAGCAATTGACGCCCGAAGGCGATCAGGTACGCGTGATATGGCGACGCCGCGGCCGCGCGGCGACGGAGACGCTGGTGGTCGATGCCGTCATCAACGCCACCGGCCCGGACTACGCGATCAAGCGGTCGCGCAATCCTTTGCTGCAAGCGTTGCGAACCGACGGCTTGGTATCGGAAGATGCTCTCGATCTTGGGCTGCGTACGGCCAGCCACGGAGCGTGCATAGGGGCCGACGGACGTGCCAGCGAACGCCTGTACTATCTCGGCCCTATGCTCCGTGCCGGACATTGGGAAGCGACCGCGGCGGCGGAGCTGCGCAATCATGCCGAGGCCCTCGCACGATACTTGGCCCAGCACGCGCCGTGAGCTTTAGGCTAGCTGCTCGATACCGTCCAACAAGCGGCGCACGTCGCCGTCGGTGCTGTACATCGAGATACCGGTTCGCAGCAACCCGCCGCGCTCGGCCAATCTCAAGCATTCCACCGCTCGCGCCGCATAGAAATGTCCATCCCACACGTAGACGCCTTGCGCGCCCAGCGCGCGTGCCGCCTCGGCCGCCGTATGCTTGTCCAATGTGATCGAGACGGTCGGCGCGCGCGAGCGCGACGTGAAGTCCGGGCCGAATACGCGAACGCCCGGCAGGCGGCGCACACCGTCATGGTAGATGCTGGCCAATCGATGCTCGTAGGCGGAGATACCGTTCATCGCGTCGACGATACGCTCGCGTAACGTCGTGCCCTGACCCCAACTCGCCAAGTAGTCGACCGCGGCGCGCATGCCGTCGATCGCTGCGTGATTGAGCGTGCCCGTCTCGATGCGATAGGGTGCAGCCGGATCTTGGACGCACAATCGCTCGGTCGGCAACCGATCGAGCGCGCCGGGCTTCGAATACAAGACGCCCACGTGCGGCCCATAGAACTTGTAGCCGGAGCACAGTAGGAAGTCGGCGGCCATCGCTTGCACGTCGACGGGGAAATGCGGTGCGTAATGCACCGCGTCGACCACCAAGAGGGCGCCTACCGCGCTGGTCAACCGCCGCGCCAGTGCAATGTCGTTGACCGTGCCGAGCGCGTTCGACGAGGCACCGATGGCGAAGACCTTCGTCCGGGACGTGATCTTCGACGCCATGTCGGACGTGTCCAATTCACCGGACTCTTTGAGCTTGACCTCTCGAATGATCGCGCCTCGATCCTGCAGGCGCAGCCACGGGCCGCGATTCGCCTCATGATCGAGCTGCGTAATGACCACCTCATCACCCGCTTGCAAGGTGCCGCCGATCGCGGCGCTCAGTGCGAAGTTCAGCGTGGTCATGTTTTGGCCGAACGATATAGTGTCAGGACCGGCGGCGCCCAAGAAGGCGGCCAACGTTTCGCGGGCTAGGGCCAAACGCCGGTCGACTTCACGGGAAGGCGGGAAATTACCGTGCGTGTTCACGTTGCAGGTCTGGTAGAAATCCACCATGGTTTCAATGACGACGGCAGGCACCTGACTGCCGCCGGGGCCATCCAGAAAAACGGCTTCACGGCCGCCATGCAGGCGCTGCAAGGATGGGAAATCCCTGCGGCAACGTTCGCTGTCTTGGGCAGTGAATGCCACTACAGTAGATCGTACGTGAAGTCGTAGCCGGTGGGAGTGGCGTCCCGCGGATGCAGCTTCATACTGCCCTTGGCACCCGCATATTTACCGGTGCCGCCGGTGACGACGAACAGCGAATCGCCCTGATCGAAGAACGGTCCTTCGACGGTGATTTGACCCGATTTCAACGTCAACGTCCAAAAACATTCCCAGCTCTTGCCGACGATGGTACGAACGCAATAACCCTGATCGGTACCGACCTGCGTCTTGTTTTCGGCATCGAACACGCCATTGGCGAACACCAACATGTCTCCCACCGAGTCGCCCTTGGCGGCGAGGTCGACGGTGGTTTCACCCACCGGCCTTTCCACGACCTTGATCTGTTGCGCGGCAAAAGCAGGAGCAGCCGCGAGCGCTGCGGTCAGCGCCGCCATCGTCAAGCAAGTCTTCATTTAATATCCCCTTTGAGTTCACGCGTTAGCCGCGTTTCCCTGCAATAATACCAAGATGCATGAATTTTGCCCGAGAGGCTTCAGCGAGCTGCCGCCATGTTGAGCCGCGATGTGTTGCCGTTGATCGATGAGGCCGCCGCGCGCGTGTACTCGGTCGTCACCGAGACGCCCTTGGTGTCCATGTCCCTTGGGTCCGGCGCACCCCAGGGTGCCGCGTTCGCCAAACTCGAACAATTGCAGACCACCGGATCCTTCAAGCTGCGTGGTGCGACCAACAAGCTCATGAGTTTGAGCAAGACTGAGGCTGCCGCCGGCGTGATTACATCATCCACCGGCAATCATGGGCTGGGCGTAGCGACCGCAGCACATCTGTTGGGCATCGATGCGGAAGTCTTCTTGAGCGCCCAAGTCACGCCCCTCAAGCGCGATAAAATTCGCGAACGCGGCGCAAGGATCCGCATCGTCGGCGAGGATCCGCTCGCCGCCGAAGTTGCGGCGCGCGCCGCGGCTTTGGAATCGGGGCGCACCTATATTTCTCCCTACAATGATCCGTACGTAATCGCAGGCCAGGGCACCATCGCGGTCGAGTTGATGCGGCAGGCGCCGGATTTGGATGCCATATTCATCGCCACCGGCGGGGGCGGGCTCATCAGTGGGATCGGCACTTATCTACGGCGCGCGGCACCGCACGCCGAAATCATCGGGTGCTGGCCGGAGAACTCGCCGGTTTTGTATGAGTGCATCAAGGCTGGCCGGATATTCGACGCGCCGGAATCGGCGACCTTGAGCGAAAGTACCGCCGGCGGCGTGGAGAGCGGGTCCATCACCTTTGATCTGTGCCGCGAGGTCATGCATCGCGGCGTGCTGGTGACCGAAGATGAAATCCTGCGCGCGATGCGCTGGGGTCGCGCGCAGGGCTGGTCGGTGGAGGGCGCGAGTGGTGTGGCGCTCGCGGCGTACTTCAAGGAATCAGCGCGCTATGCGAGCAAGAAGGTCGTAGTGTTGATCTGCGGCGGCAATCCTTCCCCGGCGATCGCAGCCCTGTTGGCGCCTACGATCCGGGCGTGAACTGCGCCGCCACGACTTCGATCAGCGTCGGCCCGGATCGGTTGAACGCCTCGCGCACAGCTTGCTCAAGTGCGTGCGCATCGCCGACGCGCGCGGCGGCCGCGCCATGGGCCTGCGCAAG
>Ga0224558_1004952_pt1 | contig 10038 bp, 9 predicted proteins | sample 714S32024metaG_FD_180682 | JGI IMG/M metagenome (GOLD analysis project Ga0224558, IMG submission 180682) | Peat soil microbial communities from Stordalen Mire, Sweden - 717 S3 20-24 | ecosystem: Environmental > Terrestrial > Soil > Wetlands > Peat | place: Sweden: Norrbotten County, Stordalen... | reverse complement strand
GGCCCCTTTGGCCGTGCCGATCTGCACCCGCGCCGCAATCCACTTGATCGGCAGGGTCGTTTCGCTCCGCAGCCGGGCAGCGCTGGCCAGCTTGCCGGGGTCGCTGCGCCGGCGAGTGGCCCATTCCGACTCCTGCCAGTCCCGGCGCGCAAGCTCCTCCGCGATGATGCGGTTGGCCCTTTGAAGACAGGAAAATGGAGGGAAGTCCCATTTTCCTGTCTTCAATCTTCATCAGGTTGGGCGGCCAAGGCCACCATGCCGCCCGGGTCAGGGGTGTTGAGCGATGCCATCGCCCGGCCGCGCAACGCGGCCAGACGGACAGCCGTCCCTGCGTCCCAAGCGCCGCCAGCCGCCAGGGCGCTGATTTCCCCCAAGCTGTGGACGATGGCGACGTGGGGCTCCAGCCCGAAGAAGCGCAACACCGCAAGGGTGGCCATGGACGAAAGCACAATGGCCGGTTGGGCAACGTGGGTAGCACGCAGCTCCAGTTCCCACCCTTCGCGGGTTGGCGCATCGCCGGCGAGCACGTCCCGGAAGATCTGGGTGCTGAGGGGTTGTTGAGCGGGGCTGTCGCACTGGGAATAAAGGTGCTGAAGGAAAGGGAAACGGGCGTGGTAAGGCTCGCCCATGTTCAGGCGGTGGGAGCCTTGCCCAGGGAACAGGGCAACCCACTGGGGGCTCTCGACCGCTGTGCCGGCGAAGATGCCGCTGGCCGGATCGTGGATGGCGCTGAGTTCCGCCCCCTGGCGCAGTTCCTGAAGGGCCAGCTCCAGTTTGTCGGCAAACTGCCACGGGGTGCCGACGACAAAAGCGAGACGGCAGGGGCCTTGCGGAGTGCGCTTGGCCAGGGCAGCGGAAAGGTCGGTAAGTTCGGCCAGGCAAATCTTGCGCGCGATCGGCACGAGGCGTGAAACCTCGGCTTGCAGTGTCGCCAGGTCGGGAGCGGACAGGGCGATAAGCTCGGAGGCCTGATTGCTGCCGAGAAGCTTCAACTGCTCTTCGGCGGGCGCTGCATCGGGATTGGCTTCCTCCAGCGTGATATGGCCGTTCGCCCCGCCGAAACCCATCCCGCTGACTGATGCGCGACACGGGTGGCCGCTGGTTTCCCAGAGGCGGCCCTTGATGCTGGGGCGGAGTTTCCAGCCTGCCTATGCGAACAGGGGGTGGGGTCGGTCGCAGTTGATCGTGGGCGGCAGGATCTTGTGTTTAAGATAAGAGCTTGAATCGCCTTGACGAGGCCAGCCGAACCCGCGGCTGCTTTGCAGTGGCCGATGTTGGCCTTGATGCTGCCGATGACGCAGTGGAAGTCACCGCCGGACTCCTGGAGCACCCGCTGGATGGCCGCCAGTTCCACTTTGTCGCCCAAAGGCGTGCCGGTGCCGTGGCCTTCAATCAGGCCCACGCTGGTCATGGGATAGCCCGCAGTGGCGTAGGCACGGCGCAGAGCGCGGCATTGGCCCTCAACCTCTGGGGCGGTGATGGACCCTTTGCCGTCGGAGGAGTAGGCTCAGCCTTTGAGGAGGGCGTGGATAGTCAGCCCGCGGGACCGCGTGTCAGCCTCGCGCATCAGGAGAAAGATGCCGCAGCCTTCGCCGGTCATCATGCCATTGGCGCGGTCATCGTAGGGACGCATGTCCTCCTTGGCCAGCGCCTGGGTCTTGGCAAAGCCAATGATTTCAAAGGGATCAAGGCTGACGTCCACGCCGCCAGTGAACACCAGGTCCAGGTCACCCTTAACAAGCGCATCGCAGGCGAGGACGATGCTGAGCAAGGATGAGGAGCACGCCCCATCCACGGTGAAGCTGCCGCCGCCAAGGTCGAAGTAGTTGCTGATGCGCCCGGCGATGGTGTTAGCCATGTTGCCGGCGGCGGCAACGTCCGGCTCAGCGATTTGGGACGCCGGGACCGCTGGCCGGCGCAGGGCCGCCTTCCAGCGAGATCAGACCGTTGGCAATGGCGTACTTGGTCAGCCCAGCCACCGAATGGATATTGAGCCGGCGCATGATTCGTTCCCGGTGCGTTTCGATCGTGCGCACGCCGATGCCGAGCCGGTCGGCGATTTCCTTATTGCTCTTGCCTTCGGCAATCTGGACCAGCACCTCGCGTTCGCGAATGGTGAGCTGAGCAAAAGGCTCCTTCCTTCCACCGCTGGTCACGAATTCGCTGAGCGCGGCGCGCGCGATATCCTCGCTGAAGAACGGTTCGCCCTCATACACCGATTCAATGGCGCGCACCACTTCCTCCGGCGGGGCTTCCTTGGAGACATACCCGTGGGCGCCGGCTTGGATCACCCGGAAAATGTACTCCTTGTTGTTGTGCACCGAGAGGATGAGCACTTTGATCTGCGGCAGCTCCTTGCGCAGCACGTCCGTGACGGCCAATCCGTTCATGCACGGCATGCTGATATCCATGAGCACGACGTCCGGCAGCAGTTCACGCGCCTTGCGCAGGGCTTCATCCCCGTCCGCCGCCTCGCCCACAATTCTCATTTTCCCCTGCTTGGCGAGGCAGATTTGCAACCCCTTCCGGACTACCGGATGATCGTCTGCCACCAATACTTTGATTATCTGTTTCTTCGCGCTCACCGTTTGCCTTGTCGGTTGCGAGGCAACACTGTGCCCCGCTTCGCTCTTCTCTCGCAGGATTTAAGCCAATCCCGGTTCGGGTGGCAAGGAAGATTGTTAGGAAGATTGTCCGGACCCCACGGCGAGTGACAAAGTCCTTACGGCGGCTGAAGGGATGCGATTGCCAAGCGGCAGTAAAATCGGCGAAGTGTCCGTTCCGGCCCCAAAAGCCAGCCCAAAGGGAGCCGCGGCCCATTTTCAACCTGGCCGGGGGTGCGCGCGGCAAAGCCGGGGCCTGGGCGCCGAGGGTCGCAGCGCCGGGCTGAGTGCCCTGATGAGAAGGCTTACTCTTCATGCCGAGGCCGGGTGAAGCGGCAAATCAATCCCCAGGGTTTGCGGTGAACGTGGCTTTGAAAATCGGGCAGCGATGTTTTGCCCCCTTTATTGCGGGCTTGCTGCTGGAACAGGAAAATGGCCAAAGACCGAAACAGGGAGAGATGGCGCGCCGCAGTGGTTTCCCGCACCGGGCAGCGGTCCTCGTCCTGAGTGCGGTCCCGGCGATAGTGTTGCCCGTTTTCGATGCTCCAATGAGCGCGTCCCACTTCCTGCAATCGCTCGGGACCGGCCTCCTCGGGAAAATAAGAGGTCACCGCAAAGCGCGTCTCGTCGGTTTCTTTGATCACTTTGCCCTGACGCACCAGTTGAACGTGAGCATGGATGCGCACGACCTGAGCGACACCGGCTAAACCCACGGTCTTGGGATCGGTGGGCACGCACCAGAGCTCGCGCGTTTCAATGCGTCCGTGGTCTTTGCCCACCGTCGTGGCCTGAGGGGGGAAGGGCGCCGGGCAGCAGTTGCTCGGCTTTGGCCAGCGCCAAAGGCTGGTTGGCCTTTAAGAACAGGAAGAAGTCGGCGCCGTTGCCTTGGGTCAGTTGGCGGCAATTGGCTTTGGTGGTGTGAGCGGCATCGGCCGTCAAACAGACCCCCGCCAAATCCATCTGGGGCAAATGGGCGGCCACCGCCGCCTCTTCGTTGGTATCGCAGGGCACCGCCACCTGATCGACCAAACGCTGCTCGGTGGTTTGAAAGTTGACCAGCATCAGGGCCTTGTCCGCCTTGGGCTTTTGGAGTTCGGCGGGGATTTCGCAGGGCTCGGCTGAAGCGGCCTCGGCCTGCTCAGCGGGGGTACGGGGCGGAGCCGGGTGGGCGTTCTTGACCACCTTGCCGTCCATATGCACCACGGTGAGCGGAGCCGGGTCTTCGGCTTGCATCCAGCTCACCAGCGTGTCTTTGAGTTCTTCGGCATTGACCTTTGCGAGCAACCGTCGGAACGTTCGCTCCGAAGGCACATCATATTCACGAGGCCGGCCCCGGCGTGGGCGGCCGCGCAAGCGACCCCGTTGGGCATGAGTGAGGCTCTGGGCAAATTCGGCAATGGCGTGCGGTCCTTTGCAGCCGGCCGCGACCGCCAGCGCGATCAGGGCTAAGCAACCCGCCAACTTGTGGCGCACTCCTCGCCGATCGCGCGGATCGGTCATTTGCTTATGAAAGCACTCCCAAAGCGAGCCCAACCGCGCGGTGTTTACCGGACAGTCAGGCGGCAGCGGTCCTTGCGGGTCCGCCAGAGCCGCGGGCAACTCCGGCGCTCCGACTCGCTCCAGGGCCCCCTCTCCCAAGGCGCACACCCAGAGTTGCTTGGGATGCTTAGTGTCGGTGTAAAAGTCCTGCCAATCGCGTTCATAGCCTTGCGTCGGCCCCAACTGTTGCCAGCCCGCCGCTTTGTAACAGGTGCCACGAAAGCGCTGCGGATCGACAAAGGTTTCCGCCACCTGCACCGGGTAACCAAAGTGCTGCTGCCAATCCGCTGGTAGCCGTTCACCCACCAGCTTCAAAACCCGCGACGCCAAGTTCGGCCACTGGCCCGGAGCCGCCAGCACCAAAAACCGGGCATTCTGTGCCACCAGATGCCGCCGCTCTTTGACCTGGCGCGGCGACCAGTGCAACCACTGATCCCGGAGCTTGATGTGAAAAGCCGGCGAACTGAAGACCAGCAGGGCCAACCACTGGCCCTGATATTCGGCGACATACCGCAGCACTCGCCCAACTGCGTTGGCGTTCTTAAGATAGTGCTTGGTGACCAGTTCCTCATCAAATCGCTCCCGCTCGGAGTCCGCAATGAGGCGAACGGTGACTGCCTCCAGTAGCAAAGGCTCCGGAGGAGTGCCGGAAATTGAGCCATCGAAAAGGTGAACCGACATGCCCCCAGTTCAGCAGAACCAAACCAGGAGCGCCAGGAAAATGTTTTAACCCTTATCGCTTCAAACCTTTACCCCGCAGTTTGTCAGCCGCCCTGCGCCTTAAAGCCAGTTTGTGGTTCAACGATGGCGATTCCAGGCCAGCGCCAATGGGGCGATGGCCAGTTCAGCTAGCGGAAGCACTAGGAACCCGGCCAGCGCGACCCAAATCCACAGTTCGGGTTTGTTCATGGCGTGACAAACCAGGCCTCCGTAGCCGGCGACGAACAGGCCGCACACAAACCAGCCCCCTACGGTCCAGCCGACCGCACAGGCGGTGATGGCATTCCGACGCAATCCCCAGGCAAAGGCGCAAATCGAGAAGACGATCTTCGCCGCCAGAAGCACGATCAAGAGTCCGGGCAACCAATACAGCAGTGCTTTCCTTAAATCCTGATCGATGATGGCGAATTCACCTAGCAAGAGCAACCCGGTATAGAAGACAGCCGATTTACAGAGGAAAACCGTGACGATCCATTGGCGCCCGGTCAATACCGCTCCAATCCCGGCCACCATATTCTTCCACGTCAAAATAACCAACAGCAGAAATAGCGGCACGCATCCAATCGCGAGTGCCACAGGCCCATACGGGGTGACCGATGCAGCCTTTGAAAAGAGGGTTTCCGCTCCCATGATCGCCAGACAGAGACAAGCTCCGGCCAGCGTCAACAGCCAGGTCAAGACACTCGCCACCAAGGCCATCACCAGCTTTGCCATCACAAAACCGCTATCGGTCATGGGACGGACGGCGATATAGACCGGCAGCTCACGCGTGGTATCGAGCGGATCGAACTTCCCCAACGCGTGCCCTATCACGCCGGAAAACAGGAGAGGCATGAGCACCAGGATGCTGAGAATCACCCCCAGCGGGGGAGGGTTAAGGGCTCCTAACTTCGTGGTAGCTATGAGAGCGATTGGAACAACCAGTAGCGCGAGCCCGCCTGAGATACCAGGGAGCCGCCATCCTTGCCTTCGCCATTCCAGCCAGAATTGCGCTCCAAAGGCGGAATGAAATCTCCTTCGCGGGCTCCAGGCCAGGGGGGAACGGCGGTGACTCCAGAACCTGGCAATCGAGGACGGGCCTTCCCATCTTCCCTGTCGCACCAGCTTCAGCCCAACCCATGCGGTGGGCACAACGGCGAGGAGCAGGGCAATGAGGATCGGCCACTGCCAACTGGACAAGGCATTCATGGGCAGCATCGGCAGGGCACCGAGCAAGAAGTGCGTCGCGGCCATCAAAAGGTCGATAACCACCCTGCCCTTGAGCGATGGAAGACTCCAAGCGAGAGCCTGCATCCACCAAAAGAAGGAGAGCAGCACCGTGCCTAACCGAAGCAGATTGGATGCGGGAATGGCAATCAGGGGCCGCACGACCAATTGAGTCCATAGTGCAAACACCGCCACTATGATCGTGCCGCCAAAGAGCATTGGCACCAGGACAAGCCGGGTCGTGCTGACCGGCTTCAACAACAGTCGCCCCGGAAAGCCGAGCTGCACTCTCCCGGCATCAACCTCGATGTAGCCGAGGCACGCCAACAAAGGAATGAACGATCCGAAGAAGCAGCCGGACGAGATCAAGTACACGAATCCCACTGCGTTTTCGGGCGCGCCGTGCTCCTTCCAGCAAACAAGGCACGCGCTCGCGGCCAGAGCGAGTCCGTGACACGGGAAGATCCATTTGTGCCGCCCCCAGATTTCCCAGAGCATCGCGCCGGTGGGGGTTCGCCACGCCAGTCTTCCCACCTCCATAAATCAACTTCCCTTTCTGCCAGCTCGCGCCACCAGAATCTCATCCAGCGTCGGAGTACGTTCCTCAACCACGCGGGCGCCAATTAATGCGGCCGCCGTTTCGAGTTCGAGGTGCGAGCCTCCAAACAACACCCGCCATTCAGAACCATAGCCGGCGACCGCATATGCGCCGGCCACAACCGGTGCCTTCGAGGGCGGCTCCGCAAAGGCCAGCACCGCCGAAATATGTCCGCGCCGCACTTCCTCCGTGCTGCCGTTCAACACCACGCGTCCACGCTGGAGCATGACAACCTGATTGGCCACCCGTTCGACTTCGTCGAGCAGATGAGAGGAGAACAGAACGGTTCGACCTTCCTCGGCCACCACGCGAATGATCGCCTCCAAAATGTCCCGGCGAACCACGGGGTCCAGGCCCGAGCTCGGTTCATCCAAAAACAGAAGGTCCGGGCGGTACGCCAGAGCCGTCAGCAAGCCGATCTTGGCCTGCTCTCCTTTTGAGAGGGTTTTGATCTTCTGCGCCGGATCGAGTTGGAATTGTTCCAAAAGCTGCCCGGCATATTGCTCATCCCAGGCCGGATAAAATGCCTGGGTATAGCGCATAAACTCGCCTACCCGCATCCAGCCAGGCAGGTCGCGCCGCTCTGACAAATAACCAACGCGGCCCAAAACACCCACCGGATCAAGCACCGGATCGCGATCAAAGACCCGCACGGTACCCGACTGGGCTTTCAACGAGCCCAGTAGATGTTTGATGAGGGTCGTTTTCCCAGCACCATTTTCGCCCACCAACCCCAGCACGCTGCCGCGCGGAACAAACACCGACACGTCGTCGAGTGCCGCCTTGGCTCCAAAATGGCGCGACACACCGCTGACGGCGATGGCGACCTCCTTGAATCCAGCGTTCAGATGTCCCCCCCGTCTCAGGCGATATTCCGGCAGGTCCCGCGCCGGCACCAAATCTTTGTTTAGCTCGAACTTCAATCGGTTCTCCACTTATAGTTGAGACAATTCACAGGCTGATTCGGCACGATCTTAGCCAAAGGCCCCCCAGCCCTGCAAATGGAGTGACTTTAATGCACCGGGCGACTCTGGCAGCCGATGAAGATATTCTTGTCCGCTTTTGATTTCGGCGGCTTTTATTAAGGTAGAGCATGACAGACGACACACAGTTACTGCAGGAATATGCAATGGGCTCCGAGCGGGCCTTCCGTGAGCTGGTGGAGCGGTATGTCAACTTGGTGTATTCCGCGGCGATCCGGCATCTGGAGGAAGCTCAGCTCGCCCAGGATGTGGTGCAGACGGTCTTTACCGCGCTGGCTCGGAAGGCCAGGAGCCTGCCGCGGGGTGTGATCCTGGGCGGCTGGCTGTACCGGCACACCTGCTTCGTGGCATCGCAGGCTGCCCGGACCGAACGTCGTCGTCGGGCTCGTGAAAGACAGGCCCTCGAAATGAATGCCCTCAACGACCAGCCCGAAGCCGATTGGGAGCGACTCTCTCCGTTTCTCGACCAGGCCATGCAAGGTCTGGGAACCAGCGACCGCAATGCCGTGGTGCTGCGCTATTTCGAGGGGCGCGACCTGCGCAATGTCGGCGCCGCGCTCGGCATCAGCGAAGAAGCCGCCCGCAAGCGCGTGACGCGCGCATTGGAGAAGCTGAGGAGCTTCTTCGCCCGTCGCGGAGTCACTCTCTCCGCCACGGCTTTGGCGGCCCTGCTGGCGGAGAACGTTGTTACCGCGGCGCCTGCAGGCATGGCCTGCGCGGTCAGCGCGGCGGCGCTCACTTCGGCGGTGGCCGGCACTGGATCTACACTCACGTTCCTAAAACTAATCGCTATGACTAAACTCAAAATCGGAATTGTTGGCGCCATTGTGGTGGCTGCCGTGGTGACTCCTGTGGTCCTGCAGTATCAATCGCGGGCCAAACTGCGGGAGGCGGAGGAATCGGCGCCGCAGCAAGCTGCGCAACTGGCCAATGCCCAGGCAGAGAACGACCGTCTGGCGAACCTGGCCGCCCAGGCGAGCAGCTCAAAAGCCCAATCAAACGAATTGCTGGGACTTCGCGCACGGGCGGCGATGCTTGCAAGCAGAACGAACGAGTTGCCGACGCTTCGCAAAGAGAATCGCCGGCTGCAAGCGACCCAGGACAGGCCGAATGTCGAGCCGACGGCGGAGCAGCAGCAGGCAGTCGAGACCAAAATGAATTATGGGAAGAGCGCGATTATGGCCTGTATGATGCAGACTCGGACCAACCAGGGTCTGTTCCCTTCCGACTTCGCGCAGGTGACAGCCTCGCTTCCGGAGAATATGAAGGCGGAAGCCGATCCGACCGGCGACGCCTTTGAACTGCTTTACCATGGGGCGTTCAAGACCCTTACCACGATGAACAATCCGCAGGATGCCATCGTGATCCGTCAGAAACAGGCTACCCAGTACGGCAACCGCTGGGCGAAGGTCTATGTCTGTGCCGACGGCCATTGCGAGGTCCACACCCAGGCGGACAGCGATTTCGCGGCCTGGGAAAGCCAACATGCAATCCCGCAGCAACCCGGCGGACAATAACGAACCAAGGCTGGGCGATGACCAGGCTTCAATTCGGCATCCTGAGCGCGGTTATTCTCGCCGGCGGCACGGCTTGCTGGCTAGTCGAACACTCCGCCCGGACCCGCTTGCTGCAAAAGAACGAATCATTGCGGCAACAAGCCGATCAGTTGGCACTATTGGCCGCGGAAAACGAGCGGCTGTCCAACTTGCTTAAGGAGAGGAAGAGTCCCGCCTCGCTCTCCGCGGCTGAATTCCACGAGTTGCTGCGCCTGCGCAACCGGGTTGGCCAACTCAACCGGACCAAGCGGGAGGCCGACGAGCTTCGCGCAGCGAATCAGCAGCTCGTGGTGGGGCTTGCCAACTCCGGGACGAACCAGGGCTATTGGACCGGGGAGCAACTTGTGTTCGCCGGGTTCACCGATCCGGAATCGGCCATGAAAAGCACCCTAGCGGCCTGGATCAGCGGCGACCCGGGCGCGTTTCTCGCCAGTTGCGTCCCGGCGGAGCGGGCCGAACTCGAAAAGGAGAGGGAGGCGACGTCGGAGGCGGAATTTGCGGCACGCAGCAAGGGGTTGGCAGGTCTGTACGGCCCCGCGACTGAGGGCGTCCGCGTCCTCGGCAAGAAGACCCTATCGCAGGATGAAGCGGTGTTAGACCTATATTTCGAAGGCGACGAGAAGAGCCGCGAATTCCTTTTGCGGCGATTTGGCGACGAGTGGAGAGTCGCCGGGCTCCTGTTTATCTTTAATTAAAGGGCAGACTCCACAACTCCTGACATAGCCCGGTAATTTCTCAGGATTTCCTGGTATATTCCGCAGGCGCCACCGTGACAGGGGGGGACACAAACCTGTCCGCTTTTTTGGCCGTCAGTGTAGGGTTACGCGGTATGG
>Ga0224558_1004950_pt1 | contig 10044 bp, 9 predicted proteins | sample 714S32024metaG_FD_180682 | JGI IMG/M metagenome (GOLD analysis project Ga0224558, IMG submission 180682) | Peat soil microbial communities from Stordalen Mire, Sweden - 717 S3 20-24 | ecosystem: Environmental > Terrestrial > Soil > Wetlands > Peat | place: Sweden: Norrbotten County, Stordalen... | reverse complement strand
GCCGACCACCGTTCCGAACAGACCCACGAAGGGGGCGGTGGAACCGATGGTCGCGAGACCGCTGACGCCGCGCTTCAGCTCGGCGTGGACAATGGCCTCGGAGCGCTCCAAAGCGCGCTTGGAAGCCTCAATTTCCTCACCCGGTATTTCGTTGCTGAGCTGGTGGGCCTGGAATTCCTGAAGGCCCGCCACCACAACTTTGGCCAGATGGCTTTTCTTGAAACGGTCCCCAATCTTGACCGCCTCGTCGAGCTTGCCTTCGCGGAGCGCGCCGGCCACGGCCGGAGCAAACAACCGCGACTGCTTGCGGGCCGCGCTGTACGCCATGAACCGGTCGATCATGATGCCGATGGAATACGCCGACATGACGAACAGAAGGAACACGACGCACTTAGCCAACCCACCCATCTGATTCCACAGGGAACGGACATCCCAACCTACGGTGCCGCCCTGCAGCAAATAAAGCGACCAAACCTGCAATTGCAACATTGTCTTTTCTCTCTCCTGCGAGTTGAATTCAAATTCTGGCCGGCCCGCACCGGGGCCGGTTACTGACTCAACGTGAAGTTCACGTCGATCTGAGTTACAACCTCCACCGGCTCTCCGTTGAGGAGGGTCGGTTGGTACACCCACTGTTTCACCGCTTCCAGAGCGGACGGGATCAACAACGGGTGGCCGCTGATGACCTCAAGATGCTGAATGGTGCCGTCCCTGGCGATAATGGCGCTGAGCTTCACGACGCCCTGAATGCGCGCCTGCTTGGCCAGCGGCGGATAGACGGGACGCGGCTGGCGAACCAGCTTGGCCTGTTGCACGTTGCCGCCAACCCTGATGCGCTGCGGAGTCGCTTCCTTCTTGGGCGGCGGAGGGGGAGGCAGAACCGCCGTCGGGACCGATCCAATGATGCCGCCGAGAACGCCGCCGGGGGTGCCGCCGGCCACGCCGCCAGCGATGCCGCCGGCCACGCCGCCCACGCCCGAGGAAGGAGGCGGAAGTTCTTCTTCCCTGATTTCCGCGATCTGTTTCGGGATGCTCTTCGGCGCCATCAGCCTACCGGCGTCGAACTGGCGCGGGATGATCTTGACCTTCACCACGGGAGCGGCCGCCTGGGGAGGCGGCGGCGGGGGAGGCGGCGGCGGCGGCGCCGTCAGGAAACTGGTCAACTGAGCTTTGGGAAGCACATTGAAATAGATCATCGGGAGGATCACACAGATCCCCAAAAAGATGATCTGCGCCACCAACGAAACCAGCACCGTCCAACTCTTGTTGGTCCTTCCCACGCCTTCTACAAACGTCTGCTCGAACATACAAGCTTCCTTTCCCTGGTCACCGCCCCAGCGCCGGGCATGCCCGGCCCCTACGGGCCGTGGTCGCCGCCGCAGCTCCGCCGCGACGGCCCCTAGCTACTTAACCGCCCTTGCAGGGCTCTTCCGAACCGCTGCCGGCCGCGGCGCCGTCGCCAGCGGAGGACCCGGCCTCCTCTTGCGCCGATCCGTGTAATTATGCCAGAACAACACGATCGGGCTGGCGACAAAAACCGAAGAGTAGGTACCGACAATAATTCCGCAAACCAGCGCGAACGAGAATCCGTGCAGCACCGGACCGCCCCAGATGAACAGCGCGATCACCGTGAGGAAGGTCAGACCCGAGGTCATGATGGTACGGCTGAGCGTCTGGTTGACCGCCCGGTTCATCACCCTTTCCAGCGGATCGCGCCGCGAGATCTTCAGGTTCTCCCGGATGCGGTCGAAAATCACGATGGTATCGTTCATCGAATAGCCCACCAGAGTCAACAGGGCCGCGATGACCGTCATGGAGATCTCTTTGCCGAAAATAGAGAACAGCCCGATGGTGATGAGGGTATCGTGGAAGCACGCGATTACGGCCCCCAGGCCGTAGATCCACTCGAACCGGAACCAGATGTACGCCAACATCCCGGCGAGCGCGTATAGAGTGGCCAACACGGCCTTGTTCCTCAACTCCGCGCCCACTTTGGGTCCGACCATCTCCACTTTCAAAATGTGAAACGGCGCCAGATAACACTCCTGCTGAAGAGTGTTCATAATACCAGAATTTATGCCGGGAACGGATGCCAACTGAGAAAAATTTGTGATCAATCCGGAGCGCGGCGGGGTATCGCGGAAATCGAGCACGTCTTTGACCAGTTTCTGCAACTGGACGTCGCTCATGGCGATGCCCGCGCGAGCCAGGGGATCGCGTAAACGATCGGCCACCACCTGCTGGCTGGCGTTGTTGAAGTCGAGCTTCCCGGCGGTCTGCCCCCACCTCGCATTCAGAACATCCTGCATGTCCTGGCGGTTGACGTTTAACTGGCCCTCTTCCTGGGCTTCGGTTCCAATCTCGACTTCGTTTTCGGCGCCGCTGCCGGTGAAATTCTGTACGCTCACCTCGCCCTTGATCTTCTGCGAATTCGCCATGGCGGTGCGGATCTGGTCGAGCGGCGGCGCGTAGGCGAACTTGACCGTCATCAGGACGCCCTCTTTGAAATCGATACCGTACTTGAGCCCGTGCCTCACGGCGATACTCGCAAACCCGGCCGCCGTCAGCACCAGCGAAGCGATGATGAAGGGCCACTTCTTGCCCAGAAAGTCGAAGTCAGTGTTCTTAAATAATTCCATCGACACATGCCGTGCTGGTGCGCTTCAATCTAACTTTGACACCAGCCCTTTACCGTTTGTTCCCACCGCCAGGGCGATCCCCATAAGCCATTGCCGCTCAAATACTTAGTGCCTCCATACGCCGATGCCCGGACAACTCGTAGTCGAAAATCGTCCTGGAAACGAAAACTGCCGTGAACACGTTGGCGATCAGCCCGATGACCAGCGTCACGGCGAATCCGCGGACCGGCCCTTCCCCAAACAGAAACAGGAAAGCGCACGATACCACGGTGGTCACGTGGGTGTCGACAATGGTCCACCACGCTTTGTTGAAGCCCGTATCCACGGCCGCTATGACGGCCTTGCCGGACCGCAACTCCTCGCGGATACGCTCGAAAATCAGCACGTTCGAATCGACCGCCATGCCGATGGTCAGAATGACCCCGGCGATTCCGGGCAGCGTCAGAACGGCGTGGAAATAGGAGAGCGCCGCCATAAGAATAACCGTGTTGAGCACCAGCGCCAGCACCGCATTCACGCCGCTACGTTTATAGTAGACGAGCATGACAACCACTACGGCCAGCAATCCGGCGATACCAGCCATCAGACCTTCATGGATGGAATCGGCGCCGAGGGAAGGCCCGATGGAGCGCTCCTCGAGGTACTGAACGCCCGCCGGCAGCGAACCCGACCGGAGGTAGCGCGAGAGGTCCACGGCCTCATCTTCGCTGCTCAGCCCTTCAATGCGGCCGGCATCTTCGATTCTGGATTCGATTACGGCCACGCTCACAATATTGTTGTCCAGTATCACCGCCAGCTTGTTGCCGATATTGGCTTCGGTGAAGCGGCCAAAGCGCTTACCGCCGTCCGGCGACAGGGTGAAATTGGTTTCCCACTTTCGCATGTCGCCCTGGCTGGGCCGCGCATTGCGCATTTCACGGCCGGTGATCACCGGGGTCTTACCCACCAGGTACCACTGCTCGCCTTCCTGGGCGCCGCGCGGCTTGGACTTGGCCATCTTGGAATTCAGCGGCAGCACGCCGCCATGCTGAGAGAGGACCGCTTCGCGGCTGGCGAAAGGCCCGTCCTTGACTTCGGTAATTTCCAGAACGGCCGCCGTGCCGATCAATTCCTTGACGCGCGCCGGATCGTCGACGCCGGGCAACTGCACCAGTACCTGGTACTGATCGCCCGCCCGCCCGTACTGTTGCACCGATGGCTCCGTCAGCCCGAGCTGATTGATGCGGTTGCTGATGGTCTGGATGGTTCGTTCCACGGTGTCGCGCTTGAGGGCCACCAGCTCGGAGGGCTTGAGCCGCATCGAATAGTCGCTGGAGTTCTGCGCCGTCAGCACATAGGTGGCATACCGGTCGTTGATCATGCTGCGGAAGGAGCTCGACTGGATGGCCGGGACGCCCTTGACGTAGATCTCGACGTTATCGGCATCCTCAACCCGCTGGGGATCGTTGCGATCCATGCTGACCCAGGTGATGCTCTGCTTGCGGAGATCCTCCTTGAGGCGCTCCATGGTCTGGTCGGCATCCGCTTTGACGGCGTCCTGTATCTGGACTTGCAGGACCAGGTGGCTGCCGCCCTTGAGGTCCAGCCCAAGCTGGATGTGGTCTTTCACGTTCTGCACCAGGTCGGCCGCCGACTTGGGGAAACCGATAATGCCGAACACGCAAACCAGAATCGTGGCCACAATCACCGCGGTTCGCGCTCTTAGATTCGTTCGCATGGGAGTTTGACGCCTGTTTCTAGAATTGCCGCTACTTCTTGCCTTCCCCTGAAATCATGCTCGAGACCGAGCTCCGCGCCACCTGGACCTTGACGTTGTCCGGTTTCACGCGCAACACCAGGGTATCATCCTCGATGGCGACGATGGTTCCGATGATGCCGCCGCTAGTCGAGACCGTATTGCCGTTTTGCAGGCCGGCCAGCATCTTCTGTGTCTGTTTGCGCTGGCGCTGCATGGGCAGGAACAGCAGGAAATAGAAAATACCAAAGATCAGAAGGATGGGCAAGAATCCCAGTAGGGAGTTGGGCGACGCCGACTGCAAGAACAGATTCAGAACCACGTTTTAACCAAATGGGGATCACCCGGCTTCAAGCGAGGCCGAGCGCGCGCACCTCAAGTAATCTGGAAACGATAACGATATTATAGCGTGCCTGATCTCACGCATGATGTCAAGGTACCGGCGAATGTTGTGCCGTGTCGCCAGGGCCGCAAATAGGATCTCCCCCGAAAGAAACAGATGGCGGAGGTACGCTCGGGAGTATCGGGTACAAGTATAGCAATCGCAGCGCTCGTCCAGGGGCCGCCCGTCATCCTTATAGCGCGCGTGCTTGATGATCACCCGGCCCTCGGAGGTGAACAGGCAGCCGTTGCGCGCGTTCCGCGACGGCAGCACGCAATCCATCATATCCACGCCGCGGGCCACGTATTCGGCGAGTTCGGCGGGCATTCCGACGCCCATGGCGTAGCGGGGCCGCGAGCGCGGCAGAATGTCTTCGGTGGCCTCGACCATCTCCAGGCTGAGCGGGCGCGGTTCGCCCACCGAGAGGCCGCCGATGGCGTAGCCATCGCTCTCCAGATCGGCCAGCGCGGTGGCGCATTCGCGCCGCAGGTCCGGGAACATGGACCCCTGCACGATGGGGAAGAGCGCGTGCCGCGTGGGGCTTTCGGCTATGCGCCGCCGGTAGTGCGCGTCTGCCTGCCGCGCCCACCGGACGGTTCGCTGCATGCTCTCGCGCGCATACTCGCGGCTGACCGGGTACTCCGGGCATTCGTCGAGCGCCATCAGGATGTCGCTGCCGAAGGCGAGCTGCACATCGACGGTGGATTCCGGAGTGAAGGTGTGGAGATCGCCATTGAGATGCGACCGGAATACCACGCCGTCATCGGTGATCTTGCGCATCCCGCTTAAGCTGAAGACCTGGTAACCGCCCGAATCCGTGAGGATGGCGTTGGGCCACGACATGAAGCGGTGCAGCCCGCCCAGCTTGCGGATGGTCTCATGCCCGGGGCGCAAATAAAGATGATAGGTGTTGGCCAGCAGGATCTTCACACCGAGATCGTCGGCCAGGTCGCGCTGGCTGAGGCCTTTGACGGTGGCCTGCGTCCCCACCGGCATGAAGACCGGGGTCTCGATGGTGCCATGGGGCGTGTGCAGCAGGCCGGCGCGCGCCCGCGTGTGCGGGCACTCGGCCACCACTTCGAAGGAGATCTGGGGCATGCAGCTTTCAGCTTACAGGGGCCGGAGGCCAGGGGCCGGGGGCCGGGGGAAGGTGCGCGCCTGCGGCGCGGAGGTTTCACAGAATATCCGGCCCGAAGGGCCGCTCCTTTCCCCGGCCCCTGGCCCCCGGCCCCTGGCCCCCGACTCTAAAACGCCTTGATCCGCATGAATTTTCGCGGATTCTGGCGAAAGTCCCGCACCGTGTCCTGCAATTCACGCGCGAAGCCGTTGAGGTTGTCGTATACCTGCGTCGTCGTCATCGCCGGGCCGCGGTTGAAGGCATCGACGCTCTCGATCAGCGACAGCACGCGGCGGTTCCAATCGGTATACAGGCTGTCCGACTGTATGAACTCCGCCGCGCGAAGATCCGCGATCGAACGCCCCAGGTCCTCCATATCGCTCCGCAGCTTTTCGTACTGCGCGCTGTCGCGAAGAAGCTGGCCGGCGCTGCCTTGCCCCGATTGGAGGCGCGCCAGGCTGCGATCCAACTCTATGAGCGGCTGGCTGATCTGCTGGTAGAGCAGGTCGGTATGAAGCTCGCGGCCCACGTTGCTGGTGGTGCTGGCGGCCGCGCGTATGCCGCCTTCGATCTGCGCGAAGCGTTTGCGCAGATCGCTATACATCTGGTCGCCCTGGACGAACTGTCCCAGATCGCCGCGGCCCTGCTCGATATCGTCCAGCAGCGCGCTGACGACCTTTAGTTGTTTTTCAAACTGCCCGATATCGAGGGTCTTCAGCAAGTCCGGTGAGCCCTTGAAGACAATTTCTCCGCCCGCGGAGACGAAGTGCCGGCTGGTTCCGCTCGAGATGTCTACAAACTGGTCGCCAATCATGGTTTCGGACGCGATTTGGGCCGTGGAATCGTCCGGGATGCTGGCCAGCCGGTCGCGCTCCACGGTCAGTGTCAGCTTCACGACGCGGTTGGGCTCGGTCGAACCGGAGAGGTCCACCGACCGCACTTTGCCGACGCCGATGCCATCCACCCGGACCGGCGCTCCCGGTTCCAGCCCCGTGGCATCGGGAATGTAGAGATACATCGTGGCCCTCTTCGTCAGCAGCGTTCCCCCGGTCAGCAGGTACGCGAGTATCGAGAGGATGACCACCGCCGCCGCGGAGACGGTCAGTACGCGGAACTTGGCCCAGCGGATATGGCGCGCGGACGGCACTCATTCGGATTGTACCGCGACGTTCGGCGGTAACACGCGTTACACTGGAAGCGTCTATTGAATATAGTGAGGTAAGGAATGTTCGAATCCATCGGTTGGCCGGAGTTGTTGGTGATCCTCGCAGTCGCCACGCTGTTGTTTGGAGGGAAGAAGATCCCGGAAGTGGCCAAGGGGCTGGGCGAGGGCATACGCAACTTTAAGACCGCGCTGAAAGGCGACACCGAGAAAGACGTCGAAAAGACCTGACCGCCTTGAAAATTCGATCCAGAAAGTTCGAAGGACGCTGCTCCCGGCACAAGCGATACAATCCCGCCGTCGACGGGAAAGGCGGCATCCGGGGCGGTTGCCCGCGGTGCAACCTGCTTTTCGATATTTGGCAAGCCTCCCTCAAGCTGAATCAATTGATCCGCAGGTTCGACCCCAACCTCGACGATCTCCAGCCGCTAGCCCCGCCCAAGCCGCCCGCGCACGACCCGCGCCAGTTGAGCCTGATTATCGAGTGAGGGGTTACATAGCCAGCGCGCGCACCACGATCCAGGACTTTTCCAGAGCAGAGAGCCGCACGCGGCGCGAGAACACGTCGTAACCGCTGCTCTCGATCCGCTCCAGCAGCCGCGAGTAGATTGAAATCAGGGCCCACAGCGACCGCCGGCTGCGCGGGTGAATCAGGTCGAGCAGCGGCCGCGATTGCTCGTAATAGGCGCGCGCCCGCGCCGTTTCGTGCCGCATCAACTCCAGAAACGCCGCGTTGCGCCTGCCCGCGCGCAAGTCCCCTTCGGTCACGCCAAAGCGCCGCAGATCTTCGGCGGGCAGATAAATGCGGCCGCGATCCGCGTCTTCGCGGATGTCCCGCAGAATGTTCGTGAGTTGGAACGCGACGCCGCACTTTTCGGCCAGAGGCAGGGCGGTGGGCGTGTCGAAGCCGAAGATGTGAATGGTGGTCAGCCCCACCACCGAGGCCACTTGATAGCAATAGAGCCGGAGTTGGTCGAAGGTCTCGAAGCGGCGCGGCTCCAGGTCCGAAACCACGCCGTCGATCATGGCGCGGAAATAGTCGTGCGGGATGCCGAAGCGGCGAACCGTGTGATGGAACGCCGGCCAGACGGGATGCCCGCTGAAGCGGCCCTCGAGCGCATCCTCGAGCTCCCCGCGCCAGCGCTCGAGGGCCGCGCGCGTGGCGCCGGGCTCGTCGCTCAGATCGTCGCAATGGCGCATGAAGGCATAGATGGCGCACATGGCTTTGCGCTGTTGCGCCGTCAGCAGCAGGAACGAGTAGTAGAAGTTCTTGGCGCGGGTTCGCGCCACGCGCCGGCAGTACTCGTAGGATTGCTCGACTGCGTTCATGGGGCCACCCGCGAGAAGGCCGTGCGTGCCAGCGAGCCCAGCAGCAGCCGCGCGCGCTCGGCCTTGGAAATGGAGGGCCGCGCGGCGAGCACGTCGTAATCCCGCCGTGCGATTTTTTCCAGCACCCGCAGTCCCCCGCGGCTGAACAAATCCAGATCGAGCGCCAGCCGCCGACCGACCATTCTGGAGAGCGGCAGCCCTTCCCGGAACAGCTCGTGGGCCCTCTCCACCGCTTCCCGCATCACTTCGCGAAACGCGGGCGTGAACCGCCGCGCGCGCAGTTCTTCAACCGTGTAGCCGTGCCGCTCCAGCACCTCGAGCGGAATGTAGACGCGGTCCTTGAGCAGGTCCACGGTCACGTCCTGCCAGAAGTTGGCGAGTTGCAGGGCGGTGCAGGTGGCGTCCGAGAGCCGCTGCCGCTCGGCGTCGGAGTATCCGCAGAGGTGCAGCACCAGGCGGCCCACGGGGTTGGCGGAATAGCGGCAATAGCCGAACAGCTCTTCCCAATCGCGGTATCGGGCGACGGTCTGATCCTGGACGAAGGCCTGGATGAGGTCCGCGAAAGGCTGCCGCGGAATGGCGTGCTTCCGCACGGTCCCGATGAGCGCCACGAAAACCGGGTGCGTGGCGCGGCCCGCGTACATGGCGTCGAGTTCCGCGCGCCACCATTCCAGCAGCTTGAGGCTTTCGGCGCGGCCGCCCATCTCGTCGCCCAGGTCGTCGGCCCAGCGGCAATAGGCGTACACATTGTAGAAATCCTGGCGCAACCGCCGGGGGAGCAGAAAGCTCACCACGTGAAAGTTCTCGTAGTGACGCCGGGCCAGCCAGCGGGTATAAGCGCGGGCGTCCTCGGCGGTGTACGGGGTGCGAAGGGCCTCCGGCGACCTTACGAAGTCGGCGGGAAGCAGAAACGAGCGCGGTCCCACGCTCGGCACCTACGGAACAATCGCCGTCTTCAGGTGGCCGTTGTGGCTCATCAGGTGGCGCATCACTTCCAGGAGGTTGGTGAGCGGTTCTTCGCGATTGACGAAGAAGGAGGCCGTGATGTGCCCCGCGCAAACCAGGTCGAGCGCCTTCTGGATGTAGGCCGGGGTATGGTGGAAGGTGGCCTTGCAAGTGATTTCGGAGTAGTGCAGCAGCGCCGTGTCGAGACTGACTTTGCTGTCGTTGGGGCAGCCGCCGAAGAAATTCACGGTTCCGCCGCGCCGCACCATGTCCACCGCCCACTGCCAGGTCTGGGGCTTGCCGACGGCTTCGATGGCAATGTCCACGCCGCGGCCGTGGGTAAGGCCGCGGATGGTGCTCACGGGGTTGGATTCGCCTTCCACCGCGATCAATTCGTCGACGCCCAGCGCGGCCGCCCGTTCCAGTTGGGTCCTGCGCCGCCCCATGGCGATCACGCGGCAGCCATACAGCTTCGCCAGCTTGGCGAACATTAAGCCGATGGATCCCAGCCCGATGATGGCGATGGTGTCGCCTTCGCGCGGAGCGGTCTCTTCGAAACCGCGAACCACGCAGGCCAGCGGCTCCACCAGCGCCGCGTCGCTATACCCCACGTGCTCGGGAATGAGATAGGTATTGCGTTCGACGATGCGCGCCGGAATCCGGATGTATTCCGCGTAGGCGCCATTGTTGAACAGCAGGTCCTCGCAGAGATTCTGCAACCCGCGCCGGCAGAAA
>Ga0224558_1004947_pt1 | contig 10047 bp, 6 predicted proteins | sample 714S32024metaG_FD_180682 | JGI IMG/M metagenome (GOLD analysis project Ga0224558, IMG submission 180682) | Peat soil microbial communities from Stordalen Mire, Sweden - 717 S3 20-24 | ecosystem: Environmental > Terrestrial > Soil > Wetlands > Peat | place: Sweden: Norrbotten County, Stordalen... | reverse complement strand
TCATCGCCAGCGAAGGGTCCGTGTCGGTCATTGATCTGAGTTCAGGGACCAGCGAGTCCAAAGTCCAAAGTCCAATGTCCGAAGTCCTCACCGGGCTGCATGCCTCAGCGATGGCTTTGTCACCCAATGGCCGCTGGCTGGTCGTCGCCAACGCCGGGAGCGACACACTCAGCGTGATTGACACACAGAGCGACCTGCTGGTTGAAACCGTCTGCGCGCGGCAGAACCCGGCGGACCTGTTTGGCGCTCAACCGAATGCGCTGACGTTCGACAAGTCGGGCAAGCGGTTCTTCGTCTGCAACGGCACCCAGAATGCCGTAGCTGTCTTCGACTTCGCCCCCGGCCAATCGCGGTTGCTGGGCCTGATCCCCGTCGGCTGGTTCCCCGGCGCCGTCGTTCACGACCTGAGGCGGAATGCGCTCTACGTGGCCAATATCAAAGGCGTCGCTTCAACCCGGACGCTCGACTCGAGCGAACACGCCGGCTACAACACTCACCAGTATCACGGCTCGCTCTCGCTGCTGAAAGTGCCTTCGGCCCGCGACCTGACGGCCCAGACCGCTGCCGCGCTCGCCAACATACGCTATCCGTTGCTCAAGGAAGCCGCCCTGCCCCCGCGCCCAGGCCAGCCGCCCCGACCGGTGCCGCAGCGGGCGGGCGAACCCAGTCTCATCAAACACGTCGTTTATATCATTAAGGAGAACCGCACCTACGATCAGGTGCTTGGCGATATGAATGAAGGTAACGGGGACGCTTCCCTTTGCATCTTCGGGGAGCGGATCACTCCCAACCAGCACAGGCTCGCCCGCCAATTCGTGTTGCTCGACAACACCTACTGCTCCGGCATCCTCAGCGCCGACGGCCACCAGTGGGCCGACACCGCCCTGGCTACCGATTACATGGAGCGCTCTTTCGCCGGATTCCCTCGCAGTTACCCGGACGGCATGGAAAATGACGACATTGACGCGCTGGCCTATTCACCCGCGGGGTTTATCTGGGACAACGCCATCGCGCACGGCAAGACGCTGCGCGACTATGGCGAGTTCGGCATCACCGAGGCACGCTGGAAAGACCCCGCGAAAAAGGGCTCCCCTGCCTTCCTGGACTACTACCACCAGTTCACCAGCCAAAGCGGGGAAATCGACATCAGCAGCCGGTCGGCCATCGAGTCGCTGCGCCCGTACCTGGCGACAAATACGGTCGGCTGGGACTTGAGCATCCCGGATGTCTTCCGCGCGGCACAGTTCATCGGCGAGCTGAAGCAATTCGAGGAGCGGGGCGACTTCCCCAACCTGAGCATCATCTGCTTGCCTAACGATCATACCAGCGGCACCAAAGCGCGCCTCCCGACGCCCGCCGCCCAGGTGGCCGACAACGACCTCGCCTTGGGCCAGATCGTCGAGGCCATCAGCCGCAGCCGCTTCTGGCCGCAGACGTGTGTCTTCATCATCGAGGACGACCCGCAAGATGGCTGGGACCACGTGAGCGGCTACCGCACGACGGCCTATGTCGCGAGCCCTTACACACGGCGCGGTGTGACCGTCGGCACGCAGTACAACCAAACGAGCCTGTTGCGCACGCTGGAGCTGATGCTCGGCCTGCCGCCGATGAACCAACTCGACGCCACCGCCACTCCCATGTCCGACTGCTTCACCGACACGCCGGACCTCACGCCCTTTGCCGCTGTCCCAAGCAACATTCCCCTCGACCAGATGAACCCCGAGCCCAGGAAGATCTCCGACCCCCTTCTGCGCAAGGATGCTTACACTTCCGCCCGCCTGCCCCTGGACCAGCCCGACCAATGCCCAGAGGAACTGCTCAATCGCATCCTCTGGCACGCCATGAAAGGCTCCGATGCCCCCTACCCGGAATGGGCCGCGCGGACCCAGGCGGACAAGGATTGAAACCCTAGGTTGCTTGAATCGGAATAATGCCAGCCGATGCTTGCAATCCGGCAGGAGCCGCTACATGCTGGATCAGCGGCCTTAGCAAGGCGCGCCGCAGAATGCGCCTGATGTAACGTAATGAGCACATTGCCGGATAGCGAATTAGACCTGGACAAACTCTTCTTGCCCGCTTGGGCGCAAGAGCCTTCCGCCTCCAAGTACGCCAAATACGAAGGCGAAACTGAGCGGCCCGACCGCCGCGGCGACCGCGATCGTCGTGGCCCCAGGCCGCCGCGCCGTGACGGCCCCGGCGGACCGCGACGAGACGACAATCGCCCGCGCGGCGATCGTCGCGGGCCTCCCCGACCCGAAGGCGAGCGCGGCCGGCCCTTCGGCGGTCAGCGACCGGGTTTCCGCCCGGGTGACTCCCGCGAGCGGCGCCCGGCGCCGCCGCCGCTGCCGGAGATTGACCTGAGCCTGCGTCCCGAAGAAAGGGGCGTTGAGTCCCTGGCGCGCCAGATCAAGATGACAGGCCGGGCGTATCCGCTGTTCGACATCGCCCAGATGATCCTCCAGAAGCCGGAGCGGCATACTGTCCAGTTCAACACGAAGAAGAATGCCGAGGGCAAGCCCGCTCAACCCCTGTACGTCTGCGCCCTTGATGATACGCTCTGGTTGTCCGAGGATGAGGCCGTCGCCCATGTCTTAAAGAAGCACTTCGCCATGTTCTACCAGGCCGAACGCACGGCGACCGAGCCGCCCAAAGGCAAGTACACCTTTGTCGCCCAGTGCGGCATGAGCGGCGTCATCCTGGGTCCGCCCAACCACCACGACTACCAGAATCAGTTGCGCAAGCTGCACTCCGAGCGCTTTTCCCGCATGCCTTTCGAGGAATACAAGGCGCGCGTGCGGATCGTGCGCGACGAGGAGGTCGTCAAGAAGTGGGTGGATGACCAAAGCTGGAAGACGGAATACGTCTGCCTCAACCTCCCCGAACCGCTCCGGATGCCCACCATGGAAGAAGTGGAGAAGCACTTCCGCGAAACGCACAAGGAGAACATCATCAAGCCGGTAGAGACGTATTCCCTCAACGGCGCGGCGGCGCGCTCGTTGCGCAGCCCCGACCTGGTGCGCCTGGTCCGCAGCGTCTGGGAAGACCAGCGCCGCTTCCCGCTGCAGATCGCGACCGTCCTCAGCCAGCAATTCGCCTCGCACGGCCTGCAGTTCTTCAAGGTCAATAAGACGCTCACGCATGTTTGCGTGGCCCGGCCGCATTTCCTCGACATGACGGCGACGCCCGTATCTGAGGGCGTCAAGTGCATCGTCGATTATATCAACTCGAATCCCAAGTGCTCGCGCCGCCAACTGGTGGAAGCCTTGGCGCCCTCTCCGGCGCCGCCGCCGGCGGGTGAACCCGCCGTGAGCGAGCCGCCCCCGACCGCCCAGGCGGACAGCGCCCAGCCGACGCCGGAACAGACGGCGGTTATTGCCGACTTGCACTGGTTGATCCATCAGGGCCACGTCATTGAATTCGCCAATGGCATTCTGGAGACGGCCAAGAAGCCGCTGCCGAAACCGGAGCCCAAGCCAGCGGCAAAGCCCGCCGCAGCCGCTCCGGCCCCCGAAGTCGCTGCCGTGGGCGAAGTTGCCGCGCCTGCGCCAATCGTCGAATCCGCGCCGGCTCCCGCCGCGGACTCTCCTCAACCTGAGAGTGCGCCAAGCGTTGAACAGGCCCCGATCGCTGGGAACGAACCTGCGGCGGTGGACGTTCCGGTGACCGAAACTCCACCTGCCGCGACCAGCCAACCGCCCGTTGAACCCTCGGCAGCGCCGGTCGAGTCGCCGACTTAGCCCCCGCCAGCGGAGCCCCGTCGCGCACTGCGCGTCACTGCTTATGCCATTTACTAAGTTTGGTTTGTCCAACCCCGTGCTCGAAGGCGTGCGGGCCATGGGCTACATTGAGCCTACACCCATCCAGCTTCGCGCCATGCCGCTGATCCTCGCCGGACAGGACGTGATCGGCAGTGCGCAAACCGGCACGGGCAAGACCGCGGCGTTCGCGCTGCCGATCCTTTCCCGGCTCGGCGAGCACCTCCCGCAGCCCCGTCTGCTCGTCCTGGAGCCGACTCGCGAGCTGGCCGCCCAGGTCGAAACTGCCATCCACGATTTCGCCCGCTTCACCAACCTGCGTAGCGCCGTTGTCTTTGGCGGCGTTGGCTACGGCAAGCAAATGGACGCCCTGCGCAACGGCGTGGATGTGCTGGTGGCGACACCCGGCCGGTTGCTCGACCACATACAGCGCGGCACCTGCAAGCTTGACCGCATCAAGTATGTAGTGCTCGACGAAGCCGACCGCATGCTCGACATGGGGTTCCTGCCGGATGTGCGGCGGATACTTGACCGCTGCCCGCGCGACCGTCACACTTCTCTGTTCTCCGCCACCATCCCGCCCGAGATCGAGACGCTCATCCAGTGGGCCATGCGGAATCCGCAGACCATCGAGATCGGCGCCCGCCGCACGCCTAAGGACACGGTCAAGCATGTCATCTATCCCGTGTCCGATTCCCAGAAGGCCGATTTGGTGCTCGAACTCCTCAAGCGCGTGAACTACGACTCTGTGATCGTGTTCTGCCGCACCAAGCACGGCGCCGACCGGGTTGCCCATCTGCTGAAGCGGAACAATCATGCGGTCGCTGTGCTGCACTCCAATCGCACTCAGCGCGAGCGTGAACAGGCGCTGCAGGGCTTCCGTGATGGCCGCTTCGAAGTGCTCGTCGCCACCGACATCGCCGCGCGCGGCCTGGACATCGCGGAGGTGAGCCACGTCATCAACTACGACGTGCCGCAACATCCTGAGGATTACATCCATCGCATCGGCCGCACGGGCCGGATGGAAGCCGCGGGCGACGCCTATACCTTGATGATAGCGGAGGATATACGGCATGTGAACGCCATCGAGCGCTTTATCAGCCAGAAGATTCCACGCGTCAAGCTGGAGAATTTCGAGTACCGCTACACCGCGCTTTTTGAGGAAGGCAAACCAGGCCAGCCCTCAGGCGGTGGCGGCCGCGTGCGGGGCGCGCGTGTGCGAGGCGGCTATTTCTACGGCCCCGCCCGCCGGCGACGGTAGCCCTAATGCCGTTCGGAAGGCTCTTCGCTCTTTCCGATGGAAGAGTTACTGGGCTTGCCTGAAGGATCACGCGCCCAGCGGTGCCCCGGCTCTAGCCCTTTACCCGTCGCCCGCGTTTCGGCGACCCATCCGAACCCAGCTTGGCACCCCAAACCGTCGAGCCTCTGGCCCCCGGTTCCTCCAACCCTGCACTAGAGTGTCCCGAGAACCGCCCCATAGCCTCCCCATAGTACCTCTGATTCGAATCAGAGGTACTATGGGGAGGCTATGGTGAGGCTATGGTGGGGCTATCTGCGTCATGACACCGACTACAAGGTTGCTTACCAGGACGGCAAACTCGCGCAGAGCGTCCACAACGCCAACGGCACCCTGTTGGAGGGTCCGAAGAGAGTGCGACTATCGGAGGGCGCCTACTGCGTCGTTGCCCGGGCGAAAGGCTCTGGGGTTTTGACGGTGCCGGTAATTATCCGGGCCGATCAGGTCACCACGGTCCATTTGGAAGGCGGCCCCGCCTGGCAGAACCGCTCACAACTTAGCCTGACGGGATAAAACATTGCTCCCGCCTCGGGCGTCGCGTAAAACCTCGGGCGTGAAGAAGCAAACCGTACCCGCTGCGCAACCCGCCCTGTCTCGGAGCCTGCGCCGCTACCTGTATTGCACGGCAGCGACCACGGGCGCTGCGGTCATGATTGTGGAGATTCTGGGCGCCAAGATGCTCTCGCCCTATGTCGGCCTGTCGCACTTCGTTTGGACGGCGCAGATTGCCGTGACGCTGGTGGCGCTGGCTTGTGGCTATTATGTGGGCGGGCGTCTGGCGGACAAATCGCAACGGCTCGCGCGGCTTTACTGGGCCATCCTGGGCGCGGCGGTTTACCTCGCCTTGACGGTGCGGATCTGTGAACCGGTCGCCTACTGGTGCCTCGACTTCAACCTGGCGGTCGGGTCCCTGCTGGCTTCGGCCATCCTGTTCTTCGTCCCGCTGGCGTTGCTGGCGATGACGGGACCGTTCCTGGTGCGCGTGATCACCTCGTCCGTGGCCGGCGTGGGCGGCAACGTCGGGCGGCTCACCGCCATCGGCACACTGGGCAGCCTGGCGGGCACGCTGCTCATCGGCTATCTCTTGATTCCCCTGCTGCCGAACTCGCTCACGATGTATTTCACGGCACTGGCGCTGATGCTGATTTGCGCCGGATACTTCCTCTTCGCCCGCCGCAGGTGGCCGGCGGTCCTGGTTCTGCTTCTGGCGCTCGGTTCGGCGGTTGGCGGGAAAAGCTACCTGGCCCGGACTCATGACTACACTTATGTGACCGAATTATTCCGGGGCAACTCCCATTTCGGCCTGCTCCAGGTGATTGATCGGCGTGACGGCGGCTGCCGTTTCTACCTGAACGACAACCTCATCCAGAACACCTACGATCCGGATCGCAAGCAGAGTGTCTCCCATTTCACCTACGCGCTCGCGGGACTGGCGCGGGCCTACACGACCAACATCAACGACGTGCTCTGCATCGGACTGGGCGTGGGCATCGTGCCGATGGACTTCGCCCGCCAGGGCGCGCGGGTGGACGTGGTCGAGATCAACCCAGCCGTGGTGCCAGTGGCGGTTCGCTTCTTTGGCCTGCAAACCAACCAGCTCAACCTGACGCTAGACGACGGACGCCATTTCCTGAACCGCTGCCGCAAGCAGTATGACGTGGTCGTGCTGGACGCGTTCCTGGGCGACTCGTCGCCCTCGCATCTGATGACGCGGGAAGCGTTTGCCTCCATCCGCCGCGTATTGCGCCCCGGCGGGACGCTGGTCATCAACAGCTTCGGCAATCTGGAAGACGGCAAGGATTTCTTCAGCGCGTCATTGCACCGGACCTTGCAAGCCGTCTTCCCGGGTGTGCGGATGCACACCAGCGGGGACGGAGGAATCTTCTTCGCGGCCTCGGATCGTTCGGCCCTGGAGTTTGTGCATGCGCCCAACCTGGAGGGTGTTCATCCGGCGGTCCTGCGGGACACCGAAGCCACCTACGCCAGCGTCGTGGGCACGCTTCCCGACCATGGTCGCGTGCTGACGGACGACTACAACCCGGCCGAGTTCTACGATGCCCGGAACCGTGAAGACATCCGTCGCCGCCTGGCGATGGCAGCGAGGGAAATGTGACGGCTTGGGAGGTTCAAGACTGAGCCGGTCCTGCCGAACTGTGCGCGGTCTATTCCTTGTCGTTCTTCAGCACCAATTCAAGTTGGGCGATGGCCTTGTTGCACGCCTCCAACGCCTCTTTCTTGTGGCCGCCGAAGTCGTGGCCCGCATTCTCCATGTCCCGCTTCGCTGACTGCAAAGCCCCAATCGCCCGGAAAATGGCAGGGTGTCGCTTGATGGCTGCAGTCGGGGCTGCCCCCGCGCCTGCGGGCGGAGTGACGGGGTTGGTACTTTGAGCGCGGGCAAAGGTCAGACCAGCGGACAGCGCGCCAACCAGCGCGCCAGTGGTCAATAGAACAGTCAGATTTCTCTTCATAAACTTCATATACGTTACGTTTGTTTCTTGGACTTCCGTTACTGCGGATGTCCCAGTAGTTGAAGACGGTTATTCAACCGAACATCCACTCGCATGCTAAACCGTGTGAATCCAAAGTGCAACACGCTTAATGGGAGAGGCAGCGCACTCCGCACGGGGGCTGACAAAGCTCACGCTGATGGCGCGAGGAATAGATCCGCGACATTGAGCCCGCCCGCACCCTCGCTGCCGAAGCTCTGGCCCGGGAGGTCACGCTTAGCGACCTCGCCAACCAGGCCTACGGCCTGACCCCGGTGGACATTGATCTCATGTGGCAAACCGCTCCGCATGCACACACCTACCCAAGATTCAGGACCGGTTCAGCGCGCTGAGCACGGCTCGCACGGAGGCGAGTTCGATGTTAGTGTCCACACCCGCGCCCCAGCGGGCGCGGCCGTTGCTGGGCTTGATCTGGATGTAGGCGATAGCCGCCGCTTCTTCCCCGGCGCTCAAGGCGTGCTCGCTGTAATTCGCGATCTCGAAGCGCGGCACGCCCACGGTGCTGAACCCGTGGACCAGCGCCGCCAGCGGGCCATTGCCTTCGCCGGAGAACTCGACCGGCTGGCCGTCGCGGAGCAGGCGCGCGCGGCAGCGGACCAGGCCGTCGCGGCTCTCGGTTTCGAAGCCCTGAAGCTGCCAAGGGGCGGTGCGCTCGATGTATTCGCGCCAGAACATGCCCTTCAACTCGGCGCCGCTGACCTCGCGACCGAGCCGGTCCACTTCCTCGTTGGCGATTGGGCCGAACTCGCGCTGCATTTCCTTGGGCAGCTCGATGCCGTATTCGTTCTCCAACAGGTAGGCCACGCCGCCCTTGCCTGACTGGCTGTTGACACGGATGACCTCGCGGTATTGACGGCCGATATCGGTCGGATCAATCGTCAGATACGGCACGTCCCAGTGTTTCTGGCGGCCGGTTGCCCACTCAGCCAAGCCCTTCTTGATCGCGTCCTGGTGCGAGCCGCTGAAGGCGGTGAAGACCAGTTCGCCGGCGTAGGGATGGCGCGGCGGCACCGTCATGCCGGTGCACCGCTCATAGACCTCGCAGATAGTGTTGAGATCAGTGAAGTCGAGCTTGGGGTCAATGCCATGCATGTAGAGGTTTAGCGCGACGGTCACGATGTCAAGATTGCCGGTGCGCTCGCCGTTGCCGAAGAGGGTGCCCTCGACGCGGTCGCCGCCGGCGAGCAAGCCCAATTCCGTGGCCGCCACTCCGGTGTAGCGGTCGTTGTGGGCGTGCAAACTGATGATGAGCGAGTCGCGGTTCCTGATGTTCTGGCAGATCCACTCCACTTGGTCCGCGTACACGTTGGGCGTGGCCACCTCCACGGTGTCGGGCAGGTTGAGAATCATCTTGTGCTGCGGCGTGGGCTGCCAGACGGCCATGACAGCTTCGGCGGCTTCCTTCGCGAACTCGACTTCGGTGGCGCTGAAGCTTTCGGGCGAATACTGGAGCCGCACGTCGGTGCCCTTGAGACGCGGCAGGCGCTCCTGAATCCACTTGGCGCCGCGCACGGCCACGTGGAGTATTTCCTCCTTGGACATGCCGAACACCACCCGGCGCTGCGCGGGAGAGGTGGAGTTGTAGAGGTGAATGATGGCCTTCTTCGCGCCGACCAGCGACTCGAAAGTGCGCTCGATCAACTCTTCGCGCGCCTGCACCAGCACCTGGAGCCACACGTCATCCGGGGCGCGGTGTTCTTCGATCAGCCGGCGGTTGAACGTGAACTCGGTGTTCGAGGCCGAGGGGAAGCCGACCTCGATTTCCTTGAAGCCGCACTTCACGAGCGTCTGGAAGAGCTCGAGCTTCTGGCCGACGTTCATCGGGACAGCCAGCGCCTGGTTGCCATCCCGCAGGTCCACGCTGCACCAGACGGGCGCCTGGGTCAGGGTGCGGTTCGGCCACTGGCGGCCGGGCAAGTGGACCGGCGGGAACGGACGATATTTCGCAGACGGATCTTTAAGCATGGTCGTTTCGCTTTCTTGTTAACACCGCCGGACGGTCAGGCAAACAAAAAACCCCACCGCCGGTTACGGCAGTGGGGTTTAGTAAGCTTTTGTGAAAGACTACAACCCGACTGCCGCGCGGCACAGCAGCAGCGCGCTCGATAGCAGCAGGTTCAGATTGCCATTCACGCCGCCAATGTAGCCAACCCGCCAGGAGGGGTCAAATGGTTTTTCGCCGGCGGCGAGCATGGGGGCGTATCTTCACAGCACCACCAACCCGTGAGCGCAAAGGTGCAAACCCGAAGCCCGAAATCCGAGGGCCGAAAGAAGGCCGAAACCCGAAACCCGAAACCTGAAATTCCCAAGCGTGGCTTCAATCTCCGGTATTGAGCCTTCTTTCGGGTTTCGGCCTTCGGAATTCGGATTTGGGCGGCTGGCGGCGGGTGGTACTATCCAGATACGCGCGAACTGCTTGCGCCGGTCATTGTAACCTTGGCAAGGCCGCTGGCGTCTCTATATTAGCAGCGGCGACTGTGGGCTGGCG
>Ga0224558_1004946_pt1 | contig 10048 bp, 4 predicted proteins | sample 714S32024metaG_FD_180682 | JGI IMG/M metagenome (GOLD analysis project Ga0224558, IMG submission 180682) | Peat soil microbial communities from Stordalen Mire, Sweden - 717 S3 20-24 | ecosystem: Environmental > Terrestrial > Soil > Wetlands > Peat | place: Sweden: Norrbotten County, Stordalen... | reverse complement strand
TCGGGGTCGGGTTTGCGAACGGTTTTGCTCATGGCCCCGAGCTTGAAAAGTCGCGGGACCATTGTCCAGCAAAAACGCCTTACATCCTCCTTCTCAATGATTTATGGAGCGAGGTGAATTTGCGCTGGAGCCCAGTCGGTATGACTTCAGGCAGCGCGAACGAATACCGTTGCTGCCCCGGAACTACCACACGCTCGTCCACGGTGCCAATGAGGTTCGTTCCCCAGTAAACCGACAGAAGACCGACTGCGTCCTTCGCGCTGTCATACTCCGCCTCGAACGTCAGGAAGTTGACTTGGTTCGTTACTGGCACCGCGAATGAGACCCAGACCGGCAGACCGCCGACCTCTTTCGGTTGAGGCCCTTTCCCCGATGATCCGCCGCCGAGGCCTGTCAACGCATGGAAGCCGTACTCCAGGAGTTGGACGGCTCCCGATACGCTGGCTTGCCAAACGAGTTGTTCGAGTGGAAGAGGGGCGTTAACAACTACGGAGATTTCGTTTTGAACGACCATCGCCAGGCTGCCCAAGACCCGTGGCGGGTTTCCTCGCGGGTAGCTGCCACGGTTCGTCCAGCCGCCGCCTTCCTTGCTCAACGGGAACCCTAGCCCTTCCGCGCCCGGCTGGCTGCCTAAGACAGTGTTCGTGTAGAATCCATACGGCCAGTCGTGAGTTGAAATTACTTCAAAACCGCACACCTGTAGAGGATCAAGGATGTTCCCGCAGTAGTTTGTGACGAGCAAAGCGGACGGATCAAGCTGCGTGACGTTGACATTGTAAGCGTTGGTCAACGGCCCCTCGGTCAGCGACGGGAGCTTAATCAGGTTTCCCAGGTCGTCAGTCAGGAAGTCGTGGGCAAAGTAGCAGTCGGCCCAATCCGCGTTCGTCCCATAGGCAGACCGGCCCGGGTAGCCGGTCTGCAAGTACGGGTCGAGAAATGTCTCGTGGACGACGATATTGCTGTTCAACGTCTTAATCATGTCGGAGGTCTCCTGGATCAAAGCAGCACCGGCACTGTGCCCGATCAGATGCACGTGGCTCCAGCCTTGGTTGACAATGTCCCGCCCCAAGTTGCCTCCCTCTTTGGCACCGTTTTGAGCAGCCCGATCCGCAAGGAGCGGGATTAGATATAGTCCATGTAATCCGGATGCCCATCCGCCCCATCCAGTGTATGAATTCGTCAGCCACTTGTAAGCCACAACCTGCCAGTTACCGAGGGTATTGCTGCCGACATAGTTGCTGATGGTTCCGGCAAAGTCGTTCAGCCACGGCACGTCCTGTGGGAGCGGCTCCCACGGAACACTCCACCCGTGCGTGACAACCACGAGGCTGTCCTTCCCGTCCTGTTTTGGTGGCAGCGACGAATACCTCAGCAGGCCGGGCGGATTGCCGTTGGCCGGGTCCGCGAGCACTACCAAATCCGCCGGGGCACTCACGACCGAGCCCGCGGCGTTCCAAACCACGACGAAATAGCGACCGAGGTCAGAGGCCTGGACGGAGAAAGTCAGCGTGTCATTGTTGGCATCCGCTATGTTCACGTCGTTCTTGCCGTCGTTCTTGCGCCACTGGTACCTTAAGGGTGGTGTGCCACTCACGGTCACGCTGAAGAGCACATTCGACCCCAGCACCACCGCCTGGCTCTGTGGTTGCGTGAGGAACTGGGGCGGAACCAGCACCTTCAGGCTGGCCACCCGGCTCGTCACGCTGCCGGCGACGTTGGTGACTAGCACGGTGTATTGCCCGGCGTCGGCCCACTGGACGTTGGCGAGCGTCAGCACGTGGCTCCTCGCGCCGGAGACGTTCCCGCCATCGGCCAGCGATACGCCGTCCTTCCGCCAATGATAAGCGAGTGGCGGTGTGCCCGTGGCGGTCACGCTAAACGTGGCCGTGGCACCGGGCAGGCTCGTCACGCTCTGCGGATCTTCAACGATCGTCGGGACCGCGGTGGTAAACTGAAGTTGGCTTTCCACGAACCAACTGGAGTCGTTGTTGCGGCCGCCAGTGACGAAGCCGCGTGCCCGGATGACGCCGTCGGGAGGAGGGGAAGCGAATGCCAGTTGCCATCCACCCGTTATGCGTGCGCCCGCGCCCAAGTTCGTCCAGGTACGACCGTCGGTCGAGAGGTCAAATGTGGTGCGCCAGACTTCCGGGCTGGTGCCGCCCCGCAGCCAGGTGATGGTCGAACCATCGAAGCTGAGGCTCTGGGTCGCGGGTTCGGTGTTGTTCAAGCGCCCAATGTAGTTGCGCGTCTGCCCGCCCAGCGCAGTGAAGAGGCCGCCCGCCAGGATCTTCCCATCCGCCTGTAGTGCCAGTGAACCCACCCAGTCATTCGCTCCGGGATTGAACCCGGCGTCCAGGGTCCCGTCCATGTTCAGCCGAGCAATCCGATTACGCGGCTGGCCGCCCAAGGTGGTGAATTCTCCGCCCACCAGAATCTTACCATCCGCCTGCACGGCCAGCGACCACACACCGCCGTTGGCCCCAGGACTGAAGCCGGTGTCGAGGGTTCCGTCTGCACTCAGTCGGCCAATATAGTTGCGCGGCTGCCCACCCAGAGTCGTGAAATAGCCCCCCACCAGAATCTTGTTGTCCCGCTGGACCGCCAGGGACAACACCCAATTGTCGGCCCCCGGATTAAACAGGCTGTCCACGGTGCCGTTGGCGTTCAGCCGAGCAATCCGATTACGCGCTTGCGCGCCCAGCGTGGTGAATCTGCCCCCCACCAGAATGTTCGTATCCGCCTGCAACGTCAGACACCAAGGTGCTTCGCTCGCCCCGGGATTAAAAGCGCTGTCCAGCGTACCGTCCGCATTCAGCCGACCAATGTAGTTGCAGGGCTGCCCGGCCAGCCTCTTAAACTCACCAATCAGCAGAATCTTCCCGTCCGCCTGTACCGTGTGCGCGAGGCCAACGTTGGTTCCCCATACCACCCCCGGATTAAAACCCGAGTCCAAGGTCCCGTCAGCATTCAGCCGCCCCGAACCGACGCGCGGCTGACTGGCCAGCGTGTTGAAACTCCCTCCCACAAGAATCTGCCCGTTGGCCTGCGCCGCCAGCGACAACACCCAATTGTCCGCCCCCGGATTGAACGCGCTGTCCAGGGTCCCGTCTGCATTCAGACGGCCGATGTACTTGCGCGTCTGCCCACCAAGCGTGGTAAAGCCACCGCCCACAACAATCTTCCCGCTTGCCTGCACCGCCAACGACAACACCCGTGCGTTGGCCCCCGGATTGAAGCTATCGGGGAGCGGGGACTGGGCGGAGGTGGGTTGAGGGTTGAGAGTTGAGAGTTGAGTGAAGCCAGCCAGCGTAGCGGCAAAGAGAGACCAACCATGCCGGAGTTTCGTCTTCATGGTGTCCTTGGTTGAGGGAGTTTCAAGCAGAGAAGTGGGGTGCTGAGAGATTGCTGTTTCGTGAGAAACGCTCGGGAAGGAGCTACTTGACCTCGAAGTGGTACCCGGTCCCACCGGGCGCAAAACGGTGCCAATCCCATTGCGATGTTGCATTTTGCACGGCGTCATAAGTCGTGGCTGCCTCGGCGGGGCAGCCCTACTGAGCCTCGAGCGTCAGCCCGGAGTAAGCTGTCCAGCCGTACAGCATGATGTGCCAATCACCTGCCGCTGGGTAGTTTATGGTCACAGATTCATTGTTGCCGCCTGCGTCCGAGGAGTATTGGTAATGAGACTGGCTCGGTTGGTACCCGTAGGCGACGTAAAGGTCGCAATCTCCAGTGCCCCCGTAGGTATCGATCTCCAGCCAGCTAAGGCCCGGGGGAACGGTGACTTTGAAGTAGGTGCAGCTTCCCTGCTGACCGGACAGTTGCGTAATCGGCGCGGAGAACGACAGCGGAGTCTCCGGAGGGACAATCGAAACGAGCACCGGGGCCGAGTAGGTGGATGCGCCCATGTTGTCAGTCGCCTGGGCGATGAGGGAGAGAGAAGTGCCGCCGCTTTGATAGCTGTACATCATTGAGAATGGGTAGTTGGTCACGCTCCCAATCAGAGAGCTGTAATTGTAAAAGTCCACGCGGCGGATAGTGCCGTCGGTATCGGTTGCATTGGCGGCAAGGGTGATGTTCGCAGGGGCGGCGAAGATCGCGCCATTGGCCGGCGAGGTTATGCTTACCACCGGGGCTCGTGTCTGAATGAGCCCCAGCGTGACATCTCCCCCAGAACCAGAATGGTCATCAAGGGCAATCTGGTAGCGCACCCCGGCGGTCGCAAGAAAGCAGACCTGCGCTGAGGCTGACCAAAAGGGCGCCGCATTACTCGCGACGGCGGTCAGACTGGAGACCGAGGCGCCGGTATAAACGGCCAACAAGGGAAGGTCGTAAGGCATGTTCGCAGCAAGGGTGACATACCCGCTGAAAGGCGACGTCCAAGACCACCAAACCGATGCGCCGCCGGGATAGCCGGCGTGGTCCGGTTCACCGGGTTCCTTGGTGGCGGCAGCACTGGTCCCGGTGACGGTGGCCGATGAGCCGTTGATGGTGATGCGATTGGCGAAGTTGTCGTTGAGCGGGCGAACATACAGGGTGAGATTCGAGGAGGTCATCATGCCCAGGTTGTCGGTGGCCTGGACCGAAATCCAATGCACCCCTACCGGCACGTTGCTCCAGACCATGCTCAGTGAGGCGCTCGCAGTGCTTCCGAACAGGTTGTCATCCGCATAGAAACTCAGATTGCTGATGCTGCCGTCGCTGTCCGCAGCCGAGGCGCTGATCGTGATGGTGGTTGGGCCAGTGGAGGCGGCGCGATTCTGTGGGCTGGTCACGGCCAGGGTCGGCGGGGCGGTGATCACCAGTCTGATTCCGCCGGGACCACCGCTCACCTGGATCTGGTAGGTCGTTCCGGCCACGGCATAGAAGGGCTGGCTGTCATAGGCAACATGGGTCAGGTTCGTTCGATCCGTGCCCGTGTAAACCCGCGCGTATTGCCAGTCCGTGCCACCGATGGCCCCCACGGCTACCGTGCCGGAGACCGGGGCGGTCCAACTCCACCAGACGCTGTTCCAGGGGTATCCGGGCTCGCCCGGCTCGGTTGTGGCGCTGGCGTTGTAACCGAAGGTCTCAAGGCCCAAGCCGGCCAGAGGAATCCGATTGGCGAAGTTGTCGTTCGGGGGTGGCGGCATGTCGTCGGTGCGGTCCACGACGCGATAAAAGCGGCGCGGCACAGCGTAGGCGTTCGTGTCCACATATAGGTAGCCATCGGTGAAGCTGAAGAAGGCGCAACTGGTGGTCCAGTCGAGCAAGTTGGTAGAGACTTCAACCGTGTAACCCCGGTTCTTAAGCGTGTTGATGGGGAACTGGAACCGGGGCCCTGCCCGGCTGAGTTTCGGGACGATGGTCGGTATGGGAGAGAGGACCCGGGCGAGAAACTCCTCTACGCTGTCCTCGACGATGCCTGATGTGGTGCTGTGTACCAGGCCGGCAAAGGTCGGGTCGGGGAGGGTGCTCAAGCCGAAGCCGTTGCCGTGAATTTCCGGCAGGAAGGGCCGGAGCGGATGCGTGCCAGTAAACTGCGCGCCAAGGAACACGGTGTAATTGGTGGCCGCAGCCAGGGTGACAGCGCGGGTGAGAGAATTAGTCAGATCAGCCAGCGTCTGGCGGAACTTGTCCTCGTCGCCAGCTTTCTCAGGGGCGTAGTTGAAGGGGCGGACGACGTTAGTGGGGCGGTTCCGGATGAACTGGGATGCCTCGAAGTAGCGGTTGACGCCGGCCAGCAGGGCGGCTTTTGCGGCGGCGAGGTCGTTGGTGGTCGCGAAGGTCAGCAGGCCGGGGTGGTCCGCCAAAAGGCGCTCGAAAGAGAGCTGGCCGTTCGTGTAGAGCGAATACAGGGGCGCCAAGGGCGCGTTGAGGTTCCACTCGCAGGCAGTGTAACTAGCGTATTCGGCCGCGTTCAGCAGGGCGCGCAGGAGCTTGACGTCCCCATAGTCCAGCGTCACTGCCACCGTCCGCGTTTCGTTGCTGGCCAGGCTGAGCACAAAACTGGTGTAGGTCACCTTCGCCAGGTTCGACTCGGCGCTGATCAGTTGGCTCAGGATATTGGTTCGGAGCATGGCAGTGAAGTCACTGGCGTTCACCCCCGCTGGGGGCCGCGGCACGCCGTTGGTGTCCAGCGGGGGCAGGGCCGTCCAGTTGTAGATGGTGCGGCCCGCATTGGTCACCGCCAGGCGGTTTAGAAAATTGCTGCCGGCCGGCTGGGATGGCCACGCCAGCAGACGCGTGGCGGCGTAGAACACGTTGCCGGTCTGTTGGCCGGGCAAGAGGCGCACCGCGTTCGAGAAGCAGAGATTGGCGGCGAGGAGATTGGTGGCCACCAGGTTTGTGCGGCCTCGCGTAATCCATTGTTCCGTGGTTTGTGGCCGGACGGTGTGAGCAAGCGTGGACAGCAACAGGGTAATGAGGATGGTTCTGGTCTTCATGGTTGATTGGGCTTCTTGGATTGGTCAAACTGCAAGCCGCAGTTGAACGGCGAAGACGTGAAGACGCGAAGGTTGAAAGACAATGTCATCCCTCCCCTTCCACCAGACCAGGAAGACCTCACCTGGCAGGTGAACCCAAACGATCCACGGACTTACCGGTTCCTTGCTTGTTCTTCGCGACTTTGCGCCTTCGTTGTTCATATAAAATTGCGGAGCTAAGGTTTAAGGGGGGCCAAACGACCGAACAAATTGTTCGTCCAGGGCGGCGAGTTTTCCATGACGAGTTGGCCTGGTTGTTCGCCCGTGATTTGCAGCACGCCACGCGGAGCCTTGAGTTGATTTGTCCCGGAGACGAAGCTCACGCCGTCGAGCAATGACAGCGTGCCGTTGGCCGCCAACCTGGCCCGGCCCGTTTCCAGGCGCGTCGGGACGGGCCCGGACACCAAAAAGCTGACGCGGCGCAGCTCCAGTCTTCTGGCAGCCTTTGATTGAAGCCACTGATGGAGTTGCGCCAGGGTGTTGGTGGCGGATTCAGGGTGCGGCAACTCAAACGTGACGCCTTCCATCACGAGCATTGGCAGAACACCAATGCGGAAAAACCCTCGGGTCTCGTAATCCTGATAGGCCTGGTCAAAACGCACCACCGTTGTCGGTTCCAGTTCGGTGCTGCCGTAAAGGCTTATCACCCCACCCCTTAACCTGAATCCGTCGGCCATCGGATCCGGCGCTGGCTGGCCCCGGGCCTGCCAAAGCGCAACACAGCCGAGGAGACTGGCAAGAAGAAATCTCACGCTTTCCTGCCTCGTCTTTGACAGCCGCGCAGGCGGAGGCTGTGATTTGGGCTGCTCTGCTGACGTGTTGTAGGTTGGCATTAGCGCAATACACCCCGATAAAAGCGCGGGGAGTGGTTGGTCACGGCCACATCAATGAACTGCACCGCGGTGTTGGAGATGGTCAGCGTGGTCAGGGGCTGCCAATCGGCCAAGTCAGGCGAGGTTTGCACCAAGCAAGTGTTTCCCTCATCGCCCGCCAGCAGGAACAGAAATCCCCGGCGCTGCGTTGGTCCGGGCCACGGTTGGATGGCCAGAGCGAGCCGGTGCGTAAAGGTCGCGGTGATCGTCTGGTTGGTATCAAGGGTCACCGTTAGCGGATTCTGGCTGCCGCTGGCGTCGCCCGACCACCCCAGGAAGGCTTGGCCCGGAAGCGGCTGGGCCGTCAACCGGACCGCCTGGCCCTTGGTATAGGCGTTGGCCTGCGGCTCGCGGGTGACGATGCCAGCGCCCTGCTCTCGCACCGTCAGCGTGGCCTGGCTCGCGCCCAGAGCCACGAAAAGGGCGCTGACTGTCGGAGTGGCGTTCGTCACGGCGAAATCGAGCGGGTTGACTTGCGAGCTGGCCGCATTGCCCCACAGCCCAAGATAATACCCCGGCTGCGGGACCGCGGTCAGCCGCACCACGCCGCCAAAGGGGACCAGGTCCGTTCCGAAATTCCTCACCACCGCGCCTTGTCCGGCCACGGTGGTTTTGCAGTCCGTGCCGAAAACGGCCTCGACCTCCTTGGGCCGATCCATCGTCACGCTGGCTTGGGGATTTGTCCCGCTGGCATCCCCCATCCAGTTCAGGAAAGTCCAACCGCTTTGCGGCTGGGCGGTCAGCTCCACGGTCGAATCCTGCACGTAATTGCTCGCCGGATTTGCGGTAACCGTTCCCCCGCCCGCAGTCAGGGCCAGCAGGGTGAGCGGGGGGAAGTTGGCCACGACGCGTTTGTCCCGGTCAATCACCACACTCAGGTTACGCGACGTGCCGCTGGCGTCACCAGTCCAGTTCTGGAAATAGAAGCCCTGGGCCGGGCTGGCGCTCAGATTGACGGTGGCTCCGCTGAAATAGTTGCTTTGAGTGTTCCCCGAGACCGTGCCGCTGCCCACGGTCGTGACCGTGAGCGTGAATAGAAACTGGCCAAATTGCGCGGTCACACTCTTGTTCCGGTCCATCACTACCGTGATGTTGCTGGAGGTGCCGCTGGCATCACCGCTCCAACCCACGAATTCCCAACCCGGGGCCGGTGTGGCGCTCAGGTTAACCGCGGTTCCGCGCAGGTAATCGCTTTGGGTATTGCCCGAAACCGCTCCGCTGCCCACCGTCGTCACCGTCAGCGTGAATCTGGGAATCGGACCAAATTGCGCGGTCACAGTCTTGTTCCGATCCATCACCACAGTAATGTTGCTGGAGGTGCCGCTGGCATCACCGCTCCAGCCCACGAACTCCCAACCCGGGGCTGGCGTGGCGCCCAGGTTCACCGGGGTTCCCCGCAGGTAATCGCTTTGGGTGTTGCCGGCAACCGTTCCGCTCCCCACCGTCGTCACCGTCAGCGTGAATCTGGGAATCGGGCTAAACTGTGCGGTCACGAGCCTGTCCCGGTCCATCACCACACTAATGTTGCTGGAGGTGCCACTGGCGTCACCGGTCCAACTCAGGAAGTCCCAGGTCGCTTCGGGCAAGGCCGTCAAGGTGACCACCGTGTTGCTCCTATAGAAACCACCTGGCGGGGCCAAGGCGACCGTGCCGCCAGTGGTGGCCGTGGCAAACAAGTGGAACCCCGCCCAAAGATTTATGGCCGCAGGGGCCATCTCCACGGAGGAGAAATCCACCGGGTTGATAGCAATCGCGCGGACAACGACCGTGTTGCTGAGGCTGAACGGGCCGGTGTACTGGGGGGAAGATAAGCTGGGGGTCGAGCCATCCAGCGTGTAAAAGACCCAAGCGTTGGTCCACCAATCCGCCGTCAACTCGACCCCGACCCAAGCCGCGTTGGTGAAGTCGAGGCTCATAGGGGTCTGGTTCGACACCGAGAGGGCCAGGTGTTCTACGGAACGCACCTGGAGCAGGGCGGGTGCGCTGGCCACGGAACCCACCGGATTGCTCACAACTACCGTATAGAAGCCGTAGTCCTGGCTTTGGATGTTCGTGATGGTGAGGGTGCTGGTTCGGGCGCCACTGATCCGGTTGCCGTCGGCGAGGTTGGTGCCGTTGCAGCGCCATTGGAAGGACAAAGGCGGCGTGCCAGAGACGGTCACGCTGAACGTGGCCGACTCACCGATCAGCTTCGTCACGCTCCGGGGATCTTCGACGACCGCCGGGACCAGGCGCGTGTCCACCGTGACTGGACCGATGTAGGCCACGTAGGATTCGCTGGCGAGGGCGCGGGGCAGAGCCAGGGCCAGAACGGCGGCGGCGAGCAGGAGTATCCTGGCCTGGGCGGCAGTGGCACCACTCCACCCGCTCGGAGTGGCAAATCTGGAACCGCAGGGCTTGGTGGGCCTGATCTGGAGCCCGCCAGGTTGCGTGCCCTGGCGTGGCGGCCGTTGGGACTGTGTAGGGGACGGTTGGTTTTTCATAGGTCACCTGTGTGATTGAACAATTTCAGTTGCATGTCTTACTCACGGACTCTTATGGGAGCGCGGACATTCTTGTCCGCCTCGAGCCACCCACGTTGCCCCACCAAGCGGACAAGAATGTCCGCGCTCGTGTGCCCGGCAGGTGTCTGGTCTCGCGGGATGAAAGGTTCCCGCCGGGGGCTTGTGACGCCAACCGTAGCCGAACCGCCAGGTCGTCTCCGCAAGGAGCCGG
>Ga0224558_1004945_pt1 | contig 10052 bp, 11 predicted proteins | sample 714S32024metaG_FD_180682 | JGI IMG/M metagenome (GOLD analysis project Ga0224558, IMG submission 180682) | Peat soil microbial communities from Stordalen Mire, Sweden - 717 S3 20-24 | ecosystem: Environmental > Terrestrial > Soil > Wetlands > Peat | place: Sweden: Norrbotten County, Stordalen... | reverse complement strand
TCGGAGGCTCCGGCGGCTTTGTTGCCTCCACCGCCGCTCCGATTGCTACCGGGTGGAGCGATCCAGTTCCCGGGCGGGTCTTTCATCCCGCTGTGGACCAACGCCTTTCACGGCGCACTGAGAACGCCTGGTTACGTAAACTATCCCCACTCCGTGCTCATAAAACCGGTTCCCATTCAAATGCCTTTAGCAAATTACGCCTTAACCATAGATTTCAGTATCGCACGCGTGGCGCGGACCTGCCCGCGAACTTGCGCCCTGCGGGAGCAATGCGACGGCTTGATTTTGGGGATGGGGGCGCTGGAAAACGGCAGCACCCGCTCAATTCTCCTTCGCCAGCCAACCAATTCCACCCAGCTAGTTAGAACGTTAGCCGCGCACCGAGCTGCAGGATGCGCTGGGTTTGCAGAGCGTTTGTTCCCGCTCCAAGCGTGGTGCTGCTAATTAGACCGAAATTTGCATCGTCAAGATTCGTGTCCGGATTCGCGAATTGCGTGTGGTTCAAGGCGTTGAAAGCTTCGACCCGGAATTCCACATTCACCCGCTCGGTAATCGCAGTGGTTTTGGCCAGAGCCAGATCAAGGTTGGTGCGGCCCGGCCCGCGGAAGAAGTCTCGCCCCGTCGTGCCGTAGCCAGACCCCGGAGCATCGGGAATCGCCACGAACGCACTGCAGTTGAAGTACAGATTTCCGGTGTCGGTCAGACCGGTGTTGGGATTATTGCAACTGCCCGTGTTCCTGGGATTCATGATCGGAGCCTTGCTGAAACCGGGCGCGTAGTTGGCGTTAGCGAGGTAGCCGTCGCCGGCGCCCGATGGTCCCGGATCCGAGCTCGCGGCCCCTGACAATTGTGAATTGATGCTGAGCGGGAACCCAGTCCGCCAAGTCAAGATGGGGTAGAGGCTCCATCCCTTTACCAGGCGCTTTGGCCCCGACGCCCAAGCCCGATCAAACGGCAAATCCCATCCTCCGCTGAAAGTGATCCGGTGCGTAACGTCGAAGTCGGAGGAGCCGCGGAGCACTCCGGGATCGTAATACGGCACCTGCGAATCCCGGTTGCGGAATCCGGATGCGTCATCGATGCTGTGGCCGTAGGTATAGGCAAGGGTGAAGTAAGTGTTGCCCAATATCCGATTCGCGCCGTTCTGTTTCGTTAAGGAAGCCTCCAGGCTGTTGAAACCGGCGAAGCTGGCATTGTTAAACTCGAGTTCGGCGCCGCCAAAAGGACAAGCGGAGAAACTACCTGGGCTTGTACCGCAGAAGCTGCCGAACGTATTCTGAATCGTCGGGTTCTCGTTCAAAATTCGGGCAGGGTTGGAGCCACTCCCCGCGAACGGGCCACTCAACGGGAACGGGTTGATGTCCTTCAGCGCCGTCAGTCCTTTCGAGCTGCTGCCCACGTAGTTGACCTCCATCATCAGGTTTCTCGCAACTTCGTGTTGCAGGCTCAAGTTGTACTGGTAGGTATAAGGCGTGTGAAGGTGTGGGTTCACGAAGTAGAGAGAGCTCTCGTATCCTCCAAACGGAAGAAACAGCCCGGTCGCAGGATTGAATGCGGTAGCGGGGTTGGGTGGCTGGGACGGAAAGGGGTTGCTGCTCGGCGTGGCGGAGTTGGCCCATGGCGCGCTATAGATAGGCGAACCGGACGAGGTAAACGCCGGTTCGATTGGAAGGCCCGAAGAAGCGCAATTCGCGGCAGTGGTTGGATTCGTGAAACACGGGAAACTGGGGCCTCCTTCGCTGTAGAACGGTGGCGCGCCATTGAATTGCAGGTTGTCTTCGCCTTTGAGGACGTCGTAGAAGATTCCGAAGCCTCCGCGAAGGCTGGTCTTGCCGCCGCTCGCCGGACTCCAGGCAAAGCCGATTCGCGGCCCAAAGTTCGTCTTGTCTGGAAAATTGACCCCGCGAGGCGCTCCCGGGTCGCCGGGAAAAACCAGGCCAAGCGGCGCATAAGGGAATCTCTTAGATTGATCCCCAGCGACGATGGAAAAGCTCCTTCCCTTGGTGTCAATCTTAGGCGTGCTGTATTCATAGCGAATCCCCAAAGTCAGGGTCAGGTTGGTCCTTACCCGCCACTCGTCCTGCGCGAATCCGTAGGTTGATTTGCTGCGGATGTCGCTGGCCGCGTTTGCCCCCTCCAGCAGGTAGTTCGGAGCTCCTACCAGAAAGTCGGCGAAGGCGTTCCCCGTGCCCACCCCCCCCGCTCCGTAATAATTGAAATTGCTGTCGCTGAAATAATCGTAGAGCGTATTTTGCTGATAGGCCGAAAACCCCGCGCCGAATTTCCAGGTGTTGCGTCCGCGAACCCAGGTGAACGTGTCCGCATACCCAAACGTGTTTCCAATCAGGTGGGTCGGACCGTACGGGTCCTGCCCAACCGTCAAACCGCTGTCGTTGAAATACAGTTGTGGAGGGCCATTGGAAATGTCCGACAAAATCCCGAATCCTGTCGCGGCGCCCGAGTTATTGTTGGAGAGACTGGGCACGTTGGTATCCGGCTTATCCTGCAGAATATTGCGGCGCTGCGCTGTCACACGAAATTCGTTGAGCTGGGTAGGCGAAAAGGTCCGCGTATAGGCGATATTGAGATAAGAGGTGTTGACTCGGGTCGTGCTGGGCAAGCCCGGCGCCGTTTCAGAGTTGTTGAGTCCGAAGGGTTGAAGCAGGGGATTTCGATTGCCGCCGATGGTGCCCGTCAGCTTGTCCTTGGAGGTGATGTTGAAGTCGATCTTAGCAGTCAGCTCATAGGGGTTGTTCGTGCTGCCCCCTACAGGGAAGATCTCTCCGCTCGCATTCGACGGAATCAGTCCGGTCTTGATGTAGGCTTGAGCGGCAGGGTCGATCTTGTCGATTATGCCATTGGCCGCATCAGCGGGGGTCGAGAAATAGGGGTTCGCTTGCAGGAACGCAACAACGTTGGGATCCGGGCCGCCATTCACGGCTTGAGAGAAATCCCCTCCCAGTTCGGCCGTCGTGAACGTCTGTTGTTGCGGTAGTACGTCGGTCTGTATCTGCCGCTGCCCCTGGTACGCAACAAAAAAGAAAAGGCGGTTCTTGACGATCGGGCCGCCAAATGTCGCGCCAAATTGATTGCGTTTGAGATTGTTTCTGGGTATGCCGGCCTGAATATTGAAATAAGAGTTGGCGTCGAAATCGGTATTGCGCAAGAACTCGAAGGCGCTGCCATGGAAGCCGTTGGTTCCCGACTTGGTTACGACCGTGATGACTCCCGCGCCGTTGCGGCCATATTCCGCCGTGTAGTCGCTGGTCAAAATACGAAACTCGGCAACCGAGTCCGGATTCGGGTTGTAAACCACCGCGTTGTTGAGAAGATCGTTGTTCAGGCCGCCATCCAGCAAGTAGGTTATAGAATCGGAGCGTCCGCCACCCACGCTGAATCCTAATCCGTTTCCCGCCGTGTTATCCGGGTTGTCCTCGGTGACGCCAGGCTGCAATAGAGCCAGGCTCAGCACGTTGCGTCCGTTCAAGGGCATATTAACGATGGGACGGCTGGTCACCGACTGCCCTATCGTCGGGTTCACCGTCTCCACCCCCCCTGCTTGCGACTCCACCAACACCTGTTCATTGGCCGCGCCCACTTCCAGCTTTAAGTCAGCCCGAAACGACTGGTTGATCTCGAGCGGTGCAGTGATCACTTCCAGCGGTCGAAAACCTTCGTGGCGGGCCACAATCCGGTAGCTGCCAATAGCCAGGTTCAACACCTGGTAAAAGCCATCCTTGTCGGAGGTTGTTCCGGTGGAGACGTTGGTCGCCCGATTCGTGACCGTGATCTTGACGCCGGTCACCACCAATCCTTGCGGATCGGTGATCGTGCCCACGATCTTTGCGGTTGCCTGTTGTGCGGATGCGTCGGTCGCAAACAACAGCGCCATACACAAAACCACCACTGCCGTCAGTAGCTGCCCTGGTCTTCCTGTCTGGGCTCGCATTGGGAAGTCTCTCCGATGCTGCTTTTGTGAAGAGCGAAAAGTTTGTGCCCCCGCCACTGTTTTGTCAACCTGATCGTATCGAGCATGTCTTACCCGGAAGATCCTTCTTGACCCAAGAACGGCTGAAATTATCCCCCAATCCCTGTTCGCGTCAATGTGAAATACCTTTCATCCGGATCGCCTCCTACGGTACGAGATTCCGAACCAGTACAGCCGAAATATCGCTCATTGACAGGGGTTCTGAGGTGAAGTCGAGGGGTGGCGCGACGGTTTAGGTAAAGCCTAGCCGAGACCGGCCCTTTCGTTTGCCGGTGCCTCAATAGCTGCACCATGCCTCGTTTCCACACCCCCGCTTATCGAACCGGACAGGCGGAGTTACCGCATCCGGCTCTCGGAAAAGACACACGATGTTACGTGTGACGCCGTCTGCAACTTCTGAACACAACTCGGGGTGGCTAGACTCATCGTCAATCCCCATGTCCTTCGTCGCTTCTTGCGTCCGTCTTTAACTGAGGCCCCTTCCCTCCGCCGGAGTTACCCGGCTTCGTCGGTACTACGGACCTCTCCGCCACCCCACACGGCCCGGCCTGTCTCTCGCGAGTTGCCAGTTGATCCCGACTTACGATCACCGCTGGGGCTTCCCGTGTTGCACCTGATCCACTCTGTCTGCATGCCGTCGCCACTACCCCGGCAGGTCCGATGGAACGGATTCGCTCGTACAGCTCCATCGTCGTCGGCCTTCCCCAGATTACAGATGGGTCGGCTCCTGCATTATCAGTTTCGAGGCCTGCTCAGCGTTCACTCGCGTTACAACCTGCAGACTCGCCAAGTCGCCTTATGCGACCCTCTCCACCGGAGGCTCCGACGGCTTTGTTACCTCCACCGCCGCTCCGATTGCTACCGGGTGGAGCGATCCAGTTCCCGGGCGGCTCTTTCATCCCGCTGTGGTCCAGTGCCTTTCACGGCGCACTGTAAACGCTGGTTACTTCAACTATCCCCAAGACCGATGGAAGTCGGAACGGATTCGGCGTAAAGTTTGTTTCGCCTGTTTTCGACTACTGCTGAGGTGTGTTGCATCGTGACTGCCCTCGTGGCACTGTGTTTTGCCGGTTCCGCACAACGTGGCAACAGAGTTTTTCAAACATTTGTTGGAGGAGACCATATTATGAAGAGAGTTTGGCTGGGAGTGGTTTTGCTTGCCGTGATTGCGTCGCCCGCTTTTGGGCAAGGTAAAGAACGGGATCGAGTTGAGAATGCTGGGAAAGTGATGAAGGAGATTATGAACATTCCCGACGATATTCCACAGAGCGTGATTGACAAGGCTGATTGCGTCGTCGTATTGCCATCGGTCCTGAAGTTCGCAATCGGCATCGGAGGGAGCTATGGTCGGGGAGTTATGACTTGCCGGGGCGGGAAGGATTTCCAAGGTAGCTGGGGTCCACCGACTATGATGGCGCTAGAAGGCGGGAGCTTCGGCTTGCAGTTGGGCGGCCAAGCGACCGACTTCGTATTGTTGCTGATGAGCCCTAGATCTGCCGATAACATCCTTACTAGCCAGGTCAAGCTGGGAGGTGATGCCTCCGCTGCGGCAGGTCCAGTGGGAAGGAACGCTTCCGCCGAAACCGACGTAACCCTGCGGGCCGAGATCCTCTCATACTCTCGCGCTCGGGGGCTGTTTGCTGGAATCTCTCTCGCGGGATCGACCCTTCGTCCGGACAATGATGCCAACAAGAACCTATACGGAAAAGAGGTGAGGGCGAAGGACATTGTATTCAACGGTGCGGTGGTGGCCCCCCCGTCCGCACATTTGTTGCTGGTTACGCTGAACAAGAAGTCTCCCAAGAACAAATCGAAGAATTAACGGGCTTGGTGAGTCCAACTCGCGTGGGCCGCCCTGTCGATGGTGTGGAACTTCGTGGGGGAAGATCGACGCGCTCATTACCGATCTGTCGCAGATTGGCAGTGTGAGGGTGATCTCGCGCACCTCACGACGAATAAATAGCCCGAATGGCGTCGTTCGGTTTCTGCACCTGGGAATGCGACGGGGACGGAAGATCGCCTTGTCACTCATTGACCGGGGTTTCGAGTGCTAATCTGATTTCGTCAACTCACACTTGGCGAACGAAAACGCGCGTGAAGTGCACAACCATTGGCAATACGGGCGCGGCTAAGCGGTCTTCCTCAATTCTCCCGACTTGCGGGCTGCTCTCCAGTCCCGCGCTCTGCCCATTAGTTCTTGGTGATTAATGCTCGCCATGATTATCGCGAAGCCAACTAGGAAGCAAAGATAACCCAGCAAGCCGCAATAAAAGCTTATCGCCAAAACCCCCAGGAAGAGTGCAAGCAACCCCCTAGACTGATCCTCCGTCATTTGCGCCTCCAAGCAAGCTGCCGTTGGCCGTAAAGCATACACCCCAACCTAGTCGGAACTGTTGAAAAATCCAAGTTTTATCGTGACCTCGCTGCCCAGGGCAAGAAGGTGCGAGTGGGAATGGAAGCCAATGGGCATGCACGCTGGTTTGAACGTCTGCTGGCGGAGCTGACCTTCGCATAGTGGATTGGCGCCCGAATCCAAGCCTCAGTGACTTCGGTAACCCCAGTTTTAACAAGGGCTTCACACAGCCCACTCTCCATTGCGTGATAAGATTTTATGGTGCTTACGCCCAGCCCGAGCGATCGCAAGCATGCTCCTGTCTTCGTGATGGGGTGTCACCGCTCTGGGACGAACCTCCTGTACGACATGTTGTTGTCCTCCGGTGGGTTTGCCATCCACCGCGGGTATCTGCCGCTTTACAAGAAGCTGATTCCCCGCTTCGGCTCCATGAAGAGCCGCGCGAACCGCGAAAAGATTTTCGAAACCTGGCTCCGCAGCAAGGGTTTCCGACGCACCGGCCTCGATGTCGAGCAGCTGTCTGCGCCCATCCTGAACGGATGCCGCACCGGAGGAGACTTCATCCGCGTCGTCATGGACTCGATGGCCCGGAGCCAGCACGTGCAGCGCTGGGCGTTGTACGATCCTGACAATGTGCAGCACGCTGAGCGCGTGAAACACGACATACCTAACGCGCTGTTTGTGCACATCATCCGCGACGGGCGCGACATTGCGCTCTCGCTGAAGAAAATGGGGGGCTTCACTCCTCTGCCCTGGGACCGAGGCCCGACCGACAGTCTGGTGGCGACGGCGCTCTATTGGGAGTGGATGGTTCGCCGAGGGCGCGCTCATGGCAGCAAGTTCCCGGCCGACTATATCGAGATCCGCTACGAAGACCTGATCACCAACCCGTGCGAAACGCTCGGCAAACTCGGCGGTTTCCTCGATCATGATCTGGACTACGACCTGATTCAGCGCGCCGGCCTGGGTCGCCTGTCGGAAACAAATTCTTCGTTTCGCGAAGAAGGCGCGAAGGAAACAATCAATCCGCTCGGCCGTTGGAAAAAACGCCTGTCCCACGCCGATGTTGCCGCCATCGAAGCGACCGTGGGCGAGTGCCTGGAGGAAAATGGCTACGAACTTTCGCTGCCCGCCGCCGATCGCCGTCGGAGTTTAAGGCAGTGGTGGATGCGAGGAATGTATCCCGTCTTTCTTGACAGCAAGCTGTGGCTTAAGTTGCATACCCCCCTCGGCCGGTTGGCCAGCATGTCCACGCTCGAACTCGAAGAAAACACCGGTGCAGGGGGCCGAGTCGGTCCGGTCCTGAAGGATCGTCATGAATCCGGCAACACCGGGTACGCGGGCGGTTCAGCGCCTCCGCCTGCTTCGTCAAGTTAAGCCCAGCAGACCGGCAAGGCTCTCAGGGAACACTGATAGTTGCATCCGTGCCGGTGCCAACCACAATCGCCGACCCGAAGCGTATTGGTATCACCGGTGGCAGCTATGGCGGCTATATGACGATGGCCGGCCTGACGGAAGTTGTGGCGGGACGCCGGACGGGAACAATGGGAGGCATTCCAGTTAGCCCCGTGGGCCAGCCAGCGACGGGGCGATCTGCTGGAGTTGCTGGAGCGACTGAACCCGACGATCGGCAAGCTGACGCAGGCGATCGATTGGGAAGTGGAGAAGTGTCCCGCGGCGCGACGCCTGAAGACGCATCCTGGGGTGGGTTCACTGACGGCGTTGGCCTTCGTGCTCATCATCGGGAAAGCGGATCGGTTTCAGTGCGGCAAGCAGATCGCGAGTTATCTGGGACTGGTGCCGCTGGAGAAGTCGAGCGGAAACCAGCGCCGGCTGGGCCATATCACGAAACAAGGCAACTCACTGTTGCGCTTCCTGTTAGTGGAAGCAGCGCAAGTGACCGTGCGTAGCCTCCCGGAATGGCGGAGTAAGTATGTCCATCTGACGATGCGGCGAGGACGGAAAATCGCCAAGGTGGCCATGGCGCGCAAGCTGGCGGTTCGTTTGTACTGGATGCTACGGAAGGAATGGGATTACGAGCAGTTGAGAAAGTTCGGTTCGAAGCCGGGAAAGCCCGGAAATCGCGATGGTGTGAAGTAAAACATCGAGTAATTGAGTGGGTATCCCGCTCCCCTTCACGGGGGAGTTCGAAGTAGTAATCATGATTGAAGGTGTAACCGAAGAGATGCATGGGTCGAACTGAGTTCAGACCTGAAATGGATTACGAGCGGGCCTTGGTTGGTATGGCAAGGGCAAAACCTTCAACTAAGAGCGAAGTGGCGCGCTCCTCCAAGTGCACGGAGTGGTGCGCCCCAAAAGTGCTTGACACCGCCGACATTGTCAGAGACGCGATTTTACGTCAACTATCCGTCAAAACGGTACGCATAGCCACAGGGCGCGAGCATCTGCCTCCCGGCAGGGAATGAGCAATCTCGCTCAGACGAGTGTCACTTGGAGTGCTAACGTCTGAAGTGTGCTTCCAGCCGAATCGCCGAGAAGCCGGAAAGTCGCTTGCCGCTTTGCAGGACCGAGCTATGGTGAAGCGAATTGCACCAATCCGGGTGATTTCTTTTTGTCTGTTGGCCGCTTGCGGGGCGTTGTGCCAGAGCGAAACTCCTTCGGCTGACTTGCTTCAGAGGGACGGCTCAAACTCACCCGAAGTGCAGCGCCAGAATTTGCATACCCCGGAGTTGCATACGTGGAGATCACTTCCTGATGCTCCGTCGGTACAGCTTCCAACCCAATCCGGGAAATTTCGCACGTTCGTCAATGAAGCACGCTCGCCTTTGACGCTTGGCGCAGCTGGCGTCAACGCCGGCGCAATGCGCGGAACAGAACTGAGACATGTCACTCCCGGACCGCAGCCCAGCTTAACCGCCCTCTATAAGGAGAACCTCCGTTATCACCCTTCGACCAGCAGCAGCTTGATGGGCCGGGCCACTGACGCGGCTTCGCGCATTTTGTCACGCGTGACGGCTCCGGAAAGGGGAGGCTGAACACCTCGTATTTCCTCGGGGTGCTGACCTCGGTCGCTTCCGACACTGCTCACCGTCCATCCTGGGCGCGATCCACTTCGTCGACATTCAACAATTTTGGTTCGACGATTGGCAGCGACGCGGGGATGAACGTCTTTCACGAGTTTGGGCCTGGCATCCGGCAAATGCTGCAGGGCCACACACCGAAGTTCGTGTCTAAGATCGAAGCGCGCATCAGCCACGACCACACCCCGAGGGAAGTCGCCTCCAGCCCGGCCAGATAATGCTTCCGTCGGTCGGCTCATTTCACGGCTGGCCGGGGATGGCGCCCGGCGGAAACGCCTTTGTTGGTGCGCAGCGGAGCCAAGCGTCGAAGCCACAATTCACGGCACGTTAGCGAAACGGAACCGCTGAAGGTCGAGAAGGGTTGTTGGCGATCCCTATGACGACGTATGGGATGCGCTGCGCTATGCTTTGTACTCCCACCACGAGCCCGAGGAGAAGCCGCTGGAGATGCGAGTCCAGGACCGGCTGAACGCCATCGTAAAGGGCGACGAAGCAAGGGGCATCCCGCCAGAGCCGACGACGGCGATGGTGCAGTACCAGAGGATCATGCGGGAGGAGCGGGAGGACGGAGATTGCCCGGAACTCCGTTGAAAGTTAGCGACTCCCGACCGTCATAGGTTACGCAACCTTTCCTTGCTCGACAACCGTCTTCTTAGAAACCGCGTTGGCC
>Ga0224558_1004944_pt1 | contig 10053 bp, 10 predicted proteins | sample 714S32024metaG_FD_180682 | JGI IMG/M metagenome (GOLD analysis project Ga0224558, IMG submission 180682) | Peat soil microbial communities from Stordalen Mire, Sweden - 717 S3 20-24 | ecosystem: Environmental > Terrestrial > Soil > Wetlands > Peat | place: Sweden: Norrbotten County, Stordalen... | reverse complement strand
CGTTGACGCTGATCCCCGCTGGAAGAGCTGAACCGGGCCCCCTTCGTGTGGGCACGACTCGCTTAATCTGTGGGTGCGTTCGAAATCAGCCCCCATTGGTCCAGGTCACGCCAAACGTGAAGACCTCGGAGTGGTCCTCAGGGTTCTGAGACACCCATGCCAACCCGGTCGAGTCTGGCTGCGCTGACCCGGCGTCAGCCGAGACCAGTTTTGGGCCACGCTTGATTCATCACGGCGGAGGTAAATTGTGTCCGGCGGCCCTGGGCGAAACAATGTGAATTGTCCTCCAACCACAGGAGTCCGGACATGACCTCAGGCGACGCGATCACCACAGCCGGGATCACTACCAAAGACAGTCCCTGCTCCTTCGAGGAAACGGTGACCAAGCTGACCGAATTGATCGGACACCGGGGAATGAAACTGTTCGCCGTCATCGACCAGTCCGCCGAGGCCCGCGGCGTGGGCCTCTATCTGCGCCCGACCACCCTGGTCGTTTTCGGCAACCCCGCCGCAGGAACCGCCGTCATGGAGGCCATCCCGCTCGCCGCACTCGACCTCCCCCTCAAGGTTCTCATCTGGGCGGATGGTGACCAGACCAGGGTCTCCTACCTTTCTCCGAGTGCGTTCGCCAACCGCTACACCCTCGACCCCGACTTGGCACACAATTTCGCCGGGGTAGACCCTCTGACCGACGCTCTCGTCCGCCCCTAGGCACCGACCCCGCAGAACGGCGGCCCCAATCGGGCTGCCTCGCTTGACCGTGGATGACAAGTGTCGGGAATACAACCCCGAGCGCAACGAACTCACGGCCATCACGACTGCGGGGAGATGCCCTGAAAACCGGCCGCGTTCTGAGCGGTCGACGAGACCTGCGTTAGTCGGATGCCCACGCTGATCGGCTTGGTTGCCACGGTGATTCGGCTCCCCGTCCCAAGCTGCCCGCTCTCGTTGTCGCCCCAGGCCCAAAGCCGTCCCGCGCGATCGATGGCGTAGCTGGCGTAACCGCCGGAGCTGACCTTGACGAACGTCACCCCCTTCGGCACCTCGACGCTCCGGGGGACGTCAGAGCTGACCGTCGTGCCGATGCCGAGCTGACCCCGGTCGTTGTCGCCCCAGGCCCAGACGGAGCCGTTGGCCAAGATGGCGACGGTCTGGCCGTTCTTGGCGCCGCTCCCGCCTTGGAACACCTGCCGCATGGCGTCGGGCAGGGCGACATGCACCGGGACGGCGCTGTCGGCGGTGGTGTCGTTACTGAGCTGACCGGCGGCGTTGTAGCCCCAGTCGTAATAGGTCCCATTCCCGAGGAGCGCCCCCGAACCCTCCCACGACGATGTGAGCGCCGTCACTCGCGCCGTGCTCGGCAAACCGACCACGGGGACCGGAGTGGAGCTACTTGTGGTGGAGGGGGTGCCGAGGACGCCGTACTCACCTGAGCCGCAGGCGTAGACCTTGCCCGCCGAGTCGAAGAGCGAGTGCGTCCGGGCTCCGGTAGCCAAGGTGACGTCGCTCAGGGAAAGTTCACTCGGACGCAGTTCGGTGAGACCGGACAGGCAGAGGTCGCCATACGCGTTGAGGCCCCACCCCCAGACGTGGCCATGGGAGTCGATGGCCAACGCACCATCGAAGGGCATCGGGTTGGCCAGGGACGTGATCTTGATCCCGGGGGGAAAGTCGACCCTGACCGCCCTGGTGGAATAGCCAGGGTCCGTTCCGTTACCGAGCTCGCCGTAGCTGGCCACCCCCCAGGCCCACACCGAACCGCTCGAGGTCAGCGCGTAGCCGTCAGAGTTTGAGGTGGCGATCTGCACCACCCGGCCACTTATGCCCGGGACAGGAGTCGGCCGATCGAGCTGCATCTGGCTGATGGCGCCCCGGTTCCCGACCACGCCAAATCTGTAGACAACAGTTGGGGACAGAGGTTGAGACGCTCCGCCACCGGAACCAAAAGGACCGAGCACCAGGGCCGACACAAACGCCAGCGCGACGGCACGCCGTGACCACCGGTGTTCAGTGGAGGTGGCGGATCGCATGTTCGCAGTATCGGTCGCCAGGTCCTGATTGTCAACTAAGTTTACAATTTGCTCACATCCTTCCGCCGGGGTTCCCGAAAGGAACATCGGGATGGCGAGTGTCAACTTGGTTTACATTCCGATAGAGTGCTTTTCGTGACCGACGCCAGAGCGCCATCGGACGTCGATGACGGAGCCGCCAAGGGGCGCGTGCGCTCGATCGGTCTCGGTCCCGCTCTGCGAAGTGCGTGGGTTGGCTACCAACTTCGACTCGACGCAGCTATGGCCGACGCCGGATTCGATGACCGGAGGTTCCCTGACGGCCGCGTCCTTCGACTCTGTTCGGAGCCCAGCGGATCGACAATCTCGGCAATCGGGCGAGAGCTCGGGATCACCCGACAAGGCGCCAGCAAGGTCGTCGCTCATCTCCGGCAGCGTGGCTATGTCTTGGTCGCCGATTCGGCCAGCAGTGGCAGGGAGAAGTGCGTATCCCTCACTTCCCGTGGCATCGACTATCTCGCGGCCCAACGAGAAGCGACTCGTAAAATCGACGGCCAGCTGCGCGATGAGCTCGGAGAAGCAGCTTTTGCCAGTTTCTTCGCCCTTCTCGACGCGCTGGGAGAGGGCGAGCAGGTCCGCATGCGTACGTACCTCCAACGCTCGGCAGGCGCGTACCTTGCAAGCTCCAAAGGGGCGTCGCGCCCGTCGTCTCATCCGCTCGATCCCGGGAGCAGTCAGTGCTCGCTGTAGCCGGTGCGGTGCTGATCGGAGCGCGGCACGGGCGCCACGGGCTCCGGATCGTCGTGCTCGTGCTCCTTATCGCCGCCGTGGTGGGGTTCATCCTGTGGCTCCGAAAACGTCGGCGCGACCAGGACCGTGCGCAGGCCGTGGAATCAGCCACGCCGAAGGCGAGCCTGGTGGGAGACGGCGACGAAAGCCGTGCAGTCGCTCCCGCCACCAGACGATGGAAAGGATACGGCAACGAGCACCAGAACACGATCGCGGCCCGAGGGCTGACGAAGCGCTACGGGAACAAACTCGCTGTAGACGCCCTCAGCTTCGATATCAAACCGGGATACGTCACGGGGTTCCTCGGACCCAACGGGGCGGGAAAGTCCACGACCATGCGCATGATCATGGGTCTCGACGCACCCGACTCCGGCTCGGTTACCGTGAACGGACGCCGCTACCACGACCTCGGATTGCCCTTGCGGGACGTAGGCGCGCTGCTCGAAGCCAGGGCCATCCACCCCGGTCGGAGCGCCCGCGCCCATCTGTGGATGCTGGCCCGGACGAACCAGATCCCACGAGCGCGTGTCGACGAGGTGCTCGACCTGGTCGGCCTGTCGTCGGTGGCCGACCAACGCGTGGGCCAGTTCTCACTCGGCATGAGCCAACGGCTCGGCATCGCCGTCGCCCTGCTTGGAGATCCCGGTGTGCTGATGTTCGACGAACCGGTGAATGGCCTCGACACCGACGGAATTCGCTGGGTCCGCACTCTCCTACGGCGACTTGCCTCAGAGGGTCGGGCCGTCTTCGTCTCGAGCCACCTCATGAGCGAGATGGCCCTCACCGCCGACCACGTCGTCGTGATCGGCAAAGGACGACTGATCGCCGAGATGCCGATCGACGAGTTCACGGCTCGGAACTCGAATGCCTACATCCGGGTCCGATCACCGAATCTCGCCCAACTCCAAGCGGTGCTCGAAGGAGCGGGCGCCACCGTCACGGCCGGCGATGACGGGTCGCTGGCGGTGCGGGGCACCACTCAAGAGCAGATCGGCGAGATGGCATGGCGCAACGGGATCATGCTCCACGAACTGTCGACCCAGTCTGCATCACTCGAGGAGGCGTTCGTGGAGTCCACAGAGGGAAATCTTGAGTTCAGCGGTGGCGCCTCTTCGGTGGGAACAAGCCCAAAGGACGGTGAGCGGCGATGACCACGGCGACAGCATCCGACACCCGAGCATCAGAGCCAAAAGATCACATCGGGTTCAGCGGAATTCTGGGTTCGGAGTGGACAAAACTGACCACCGTTCGCTCAACTGTCTGGACGCTCCTGGCGACGGCGGTCGTCGGGATCGGACTGGGCGCCATCGTGACCTCGGCACAGGCATCACGGTGGGCGACCCGCTCACTCGCCGCCCAAGTCACGTTCGACCCCACCCGCTCCAGCTTGGCCGGTCTCCTCTTCGCCCAACTGGCCATTGGCGTGCTCGGCATCTTGGTCATGAGCGCGGAGTACACCACGGGAACCATTCGCGCCACTTTCTCGGCAGTGCCTCGGCGACCCCTGGTGCTCGTGGCGAAGGTCGCCGTGTTCGGGACCGTCACGTTGGTCGTCGGCGAGATCGTCTCATTCGTGGCCTTCTTCATCGGCCAGCGAATCCTGAGCGGCAAGGCGCCAACGGCCACGCTCTCCGATCCGGGAGTTCTCCGTGCCGTGGCGAGCGCTGGCCTCTATCTGCTTGCTCTCGGCCTTCTGGCCCTGGGACTGGCCTCGATAATCCGGGTGACCGCCGCAGCGATCAGCACATTCGTGGGTGTGCTGTTCATCCTTCCGATCATCGCCGACGTTCTCCCCTCGTCATTCACCAGCGACATCGGACGTTTTCTGCCGGCCAACATCGGCACCGTGATGATGTCCGCCCACTACCACGGCACCGATCCGTTCGGACCTTGGACCAGTTTCGGCCTGCTCTGCGCCTACGCCGCCTTGGCTCTTTTAGTAGGTGGGGTGCTGCTTGTTCGTCGAGATGCGTGAATGTCCCCAGGCTCCGCGTCGGAGCAATGCCGCTGACATAGTGACCTGGCCTCAGATTTCCAGTCACCGGATCTTACGTAAAGATGATCTGGCCACCGGCAGCCTTCTCGTAGAACTCGCCGACGGTGATGATGTCTTGGACTTGCTCGATGAAGTCGTACTTCTCAAGCCCGAACAGGTCGACAGAAGCCTTACAGGCGTACAGTCCGGCACCGGTGTCGGCGATCATCTCAATGAACTCGGGAATGGAGGGGATATCGAGCTTCTCCATCTTGTGGTTCATGTAGTGCGTCATGACCGTGGACACGCCGGGTAGCCCACCGGCCATGGTTGCGAAGTGCAGTCCGGGATTGCCGACCGTTGCCAACTTGATGTGCTCGTTCCGGGCCTTGTGGATGGCGTCGAGCCCGAAGAAGGTGAAGAACAGGTTCGCCTCAATGCCTTCGGCTCGGGCACCGTTGGCCATGATCAGGCCCGGGTAGATCCCTTCGAGGGAACCCTTGGAGATGATGATTGAGACCTTCTCGATCGTGTCGCTCATGGTCGTTTCTCCTTAGATGCAGCCGCGGGGTTTGGGGATACCGGCGATCTTGGCGGCGAGCTTCGCCGGTCCCTTGGGGAACAGCTGGTAAAGCTCTTTGATCGTCACACCCGACGTCTTGCCTAGAACCCGCACCGTAGGACCGGTCCCCTTAGCCAGATACTCGGACCGCATGAAGCGGATGACCTGCCAGTGCGTGTCGGTGACGGGTTCGATGCCTTCCCGGCGGGCAAGGTCCGGGACCATGTCCTCGGTCCATTGGTCGGGGTCGACGAAGAAACCCTCCTCGTTGAGCTCCACATCGATGTTGGCGATCGTCATAGTCGGCATCTCTCAACCCTTTCTCGAATCATTCGCTGCACCAGGCGGCTTGCCGGCGGTCGGCATGGCGGAACTGATCCCGGGAATGTCGCGTCCGGGAAGCAGGCCGTGCCAGTAGAACCACTGGAACATCAGTTTGCCGAGGTGATTGAGGCGTGATTCCGCCAGCAATGGCAGACCGACGCCGGACGGGTAGTGGCCCGGAAGTGGCTCCGTGTCGTAGTTGAAGTCGATGAGCAGAGCTTTGTGGAAACCGGTCTCGATGAAGCAATTGGTGTGCCCGTCGAAGCTCTGATCGAGCGGCTCGCCGGTCAGGAATCGACGCACATTCGCTACCAGCACTTCGCCCTCGAAGTGGGTCACCGATCCAGCTTTGGACGCCGGGACGTTCGCTGCGTCGCCGATCACAAAGACATTGGGCGTCGCCTTGGACTGCAGGGTGTGCTCGTTAGTGGGAACGAAGTTAAGCTCATCGCCCAGGCCCGGCGAATGTCCGACATAGGCGGCGCCACCGTGTAGCGGAATCACAACAGCCAGGTCGAAGCCGACTTCACGGCCGTCATAGGCGACGAGCCGGCCACCCTCCCCGTCGACCTCGCCGGTGTTGAACTCGGTCACGAGCTCAATGCCTTTCTCGGCGAGCATTCCGGTTAGTCGCCTGGACGCGACCGGTTTAGTGAACGCTCCGTCGAGGGGTGTCACAAAGGTCAACTGCACCTGGTCACGGATGCCGCGCTCGTGGAAGTACCAGTCAGCGAGAAAACAGAACTCCAACGGTGCGACCGGGCACTTGATCGGCATGTCGATCACGTTAACCACCACTCGGCCGCCGTCGAAGGTGGCCAGCGCTGCTCCCAAGGCGGCGGCACCTTCGGGTGAGTAGAAGGTGAACACCTTTTCCATCCATCCCTTGCCTATGAGACCTTCGGTCTCCTCGGGCACGAGCACGGCACCGGTGGCGACGACCATGACGTCATAGCCTACGGTCGATCCATTTGTCAGGTATATCTCGTTGGCCGTGAGATCGACGTGATCGATGGCGCTGTTGACGTAGCTGATCCCACGGTGGAGTTGGCGCCCTCTAGGCCGCACGATTTCTTCAAGGTGGGCGAGGCCGAACGGAACGAAGAGGAGTCCGGGCTGGTAGACGTGGCGGTCGTCCTGGTCGACGACGATGATCTCGGCCTCGTTCTCCGAATACAGACGCCGCAACCGGTTCGCGGTCAACGTCCCGCCCGTTCCGCCGCCCAGAATTGCGATGCGATGGGTCATCGCTGCCAGTCAACGCCTTTGTGACGCTCGCTGGCAGGGTCAAAGGTCCCTTCCTGTCCCGAGCAGTGGGCTGACTCTTCCCGTCCGAGGGTGCGATGATTCAGGACGTAAGTGATGAGAGGGCTGTCTGTAGTGCTCGCCGCTTCATTGGATGTCGTATCCATGCCAGCCGACGCCCACTTCTTGCCTTCCCGACAGAGCGGGTAACGGCTCCAACCTGAAAGGCCGGTTTCGCCGGAGTGGACATTGAGACGCAACTTTCCAACCGTCCTCCGCCCTCAGTCCGATCCATATCTCGGCCCTACCCTACGGCTCTCAGGAGAGTCCGAGGAGTGCCACGAGGTCGCGCAAGACCTGTCCTCCGGCTTCCTTGGCAGTCTCCAGAGCCTTCGGGACGTCGAGGTCATCGAGTAATGCCGAGGCGACTTCGTGCTCAGCCGCATCCCGATCTCTCGAAGAGGCCCCGTGACTCCAGAGGTTCTCGAGCTCTCGGGCTGCCCCCTCAAGACTGGCCTCGTCGAATTCCCACGGCTCCGCCCAGTGGCGCGAAAGGATGAGCAGCCGCAAGGCCCCGGCCGGAAACCGTTCGAGTACCTCTCGAACGAATACGAGGTTGCCGGCTGATTTGGCCATCTTCTGGCCGCCGACCAGCACGTTGCCCACATGCATCCAGCACCGGGCGAAGGGCCGCGCTCCGGTGAAGGCCTCGGCTTGGGCGGCCTCGTAGGCGTGATGGGGGAAGGCCAGGTCAGCCCCTCCCACATGGAGATCAACCACCGGTCCTAACGTTGCCAGAGCCATCGCGGTGCACTCGGCGTGCCAGCCCGGGCGTCCACGACCCCAGGGACTCGACCAGGCCGGCTCGTCCCCGACGGAGCGTTGCCAGACAACGGCATCGAGAGGGTCGTCCTTGTCGGGGTCTTCGGGGTGTCCGCCATGCTCGCGAGCCAGGGCAATGGCTTGCTCTCGGTTCAGTCCCGCGCGCTCGGGAACCTCGGCGGCGTGGAAGTAGACAGACCCGTTGCGCTCGTAGGCCGCGCCCCGATCAACCAACGCGGCAGCCAACGCGATCACCTCGGCCACGAAGTCGTGGCTGCGTGGTTCGTAGGTGGGGCGAACCACGCCAAGCTCCGCCATGTCGCGTTCGAACCGATAGGTCTCTTGAACGGCGAGCGACCGCCATGGCACACCCTCGGCCTGGGCCCGGGCGAGAAGGTGATCGTCCACGTCGGTCACGTTGCGACACACATCGACCTCAACCCCCGTCAGGCGTAGGACACGGGCCGCCACGTCGGCCCACACGAAGGTGGCGGCGTGTCCGACGTGGGTGGTGTCGTACGGGGTGATCCTGCATACGTAGATCCGTGCCCGACCAAGCACCGGGAGGCGCACTCCTCCAATCTGGGCGACCGGTGACTGTCCTAGACCGGCATGGGCGTTGATCGTCCTCGCTACCTGCCCGGTTCCTGTCGGATACACGACGGGAGGCGCCTGAGAGGACCATTCTCGCCACGACATTCGGTTGGTGCTCAACTCAGCCACGTCGACCTCCTTGTCCTGTTCGTCAGATTAAGAGCTAACCATCTGCCCGAGTAGGGCCAATCGTCCTCGTACCAATTGATTGACCCATCACATCCCTCGCGAAGATGCTTGCCACGCGCGAGCTCGGCGACGATTCTCTGACCGATCGATGACGCGACGTGAGCCCCGCTACGGTTCTGACGTGGGATTCTACCGAGAACACATCCTTCCTCGACTGGTGGACCGCGCCTGCGGCACTGCTGGCATGACTAGTTGGCGCGTTGGGGTCTCAGAGGGGCTACGCGGACGAGTGGTGGAGATCGGCTTCGGTTCGGGTCTCAATGTCGAACACTATCCAGCGGAGGTCGACATTGTGTTCGCGGTCGAACCCGCCGAGGTAGCTCGTCGCCTGGCCGAGCGTCGGGTCGCTTCGTCGAGCATACGCGTCGAGCATGTGGGACTTGACGGCCAGTCGATTCCCCTGGCCAGCGACAGCTGCGATGCCGCGCTCTCGACGTTCACCTTGTGCACGGTCCCCGACGCAGGGCTAGTACTCAGCGAGTTGCGGCGGGTGGTGCGCCCTGGCGGAGAGCTCCACTTTCTTGAGCATGGTCTTGTCCCCGATCCTGACGTGGTGGCTTGGCAACGCCGACTCGAACCGTTGCAGCGTCGCCTCGCCGATGGATGCCATCTCACCCGTGACATACCCGTGCTCATAGCTGACGCCGGCTTTGTGGTTGATCGCATCGAGCAGCGGTACGCCAAGGGGCCCCGGCCATGGTCGTGGTTCACCACCGGAGTCGCCCTTAATCCGGGCTGAACCGGAAGCAGGCAGTCGTAGGCTGTCGGATCCATACGAACTTCCTTGCTACACGGCCCCAACCGCCAGGTGTGTCGTCCGGAAAACCTTTTGGCCGCCGCTCGACCATGATCTGAAATCCGACTAGGAGATTGGAACGGCAGTTGCTTTCGCCTGAGCCCGCATCGAGGCCGACCAGGTCTGGTAGCCCCCGTCGAGATTGCGCGCTTCGAACCCGAGCTCATGCAGGAGCGCGGTGGCCGTGTGCCCCCGCTGACCCACCTCACAGTAGACGACGACAGGGTGATCACCCAGGTCGTCGAGATGGTCCCGAATCGAGTCGATCGGTACATTGATTGAGCCTTCGATGGCCCCCGCGGCGTGCTCTTCGGCAGTGCGCACATCAACGATTGACCACCCGCCCGCTGCGAGCCCGACGAGCTCGCATGGCTCGACGACGTCGCAATCGCCGTTGAGCACGTTTTCGGCCATGTAGCCGAGCATGTTGACCGGATCCTTGGCCGACGAGAACGGTGGGGCATAGGCCAATTCGAGGTCGGCCAGTCGTCCTGCGGTGATCCCGCTGGCCATCGCCGTCGCGATCACGTCGATTCGCTTGTCGACTCCGTTCCGACCGACGATCTGTGCTCCGAGGATCGTGGCGTCGTTCGGATCAAAGATCAATTTCATCGCCATGCGTGTCGCACCGGGATAGTAGGTGGCGTGGTCGAACGGGTGAGAGTGGATGACTCGGAAAGGGCGACCCGCATCACGTAGGCGCCGCTCGTTCCACCCAACGGTAGCCGCAACCACATCGAACACCTTG
>Ga0224558_1004943_pt1 | contig 10054 bp, 5 predicted proteins | sample 714S32024metaG_FD_180682 | JGI IMG/M metagenome (GOLD analysis project Ga0224558, IMG submission 180682) | Peat soil microbial communities from Stordalen Mire, Sweden - 717 S3 20-24 | ecosystem: Environmental > Terrestrial > Soil > Wetlands > Peat | place: Sweden: Norrbotten County, Stordalen... | reverse complement strand
CACCGCCATCGGCGCGGGCATCGGCACGGGAGTCAATCGTTTGCGCGACACCAAAGCCAAAAGCAAGGTGATCGTGTTGTTGACCGACGGTGGTGAAAACGTCAAGAACCCGCCCGCCCTCGAAGCAGCGAAGGCCGCCAAAGAATTCAATGTGCGCGTGTACACGATCGGCGCGGGTTCGCAAGGAATGGCCCCCATGCCGATCCACGACCGCGCGGGCAACCTGCTCGGCTATCAGCCGATTCAGGCTGACCTCGACGAAGACCTGTTGAAACAAATCGCGGCGGCAACGGGCGGACAGTATTTCCGCGCGGCGGATGTGGCGTCGCTGAAGAAAACCTATGCGCAGATCGACACGATGGAAAAACAGAAGGTCGAAACGGTCGCGTATGAGGAGTGGAAGGAATTGTTCCCGTGGTTTTTGACGCCGGGACTGGGATGTCTGGTCTTGGCCGTCACCCTGGAACACACGCGCCTACGGAGGTTGCCGTAATGCATTTCGGCAATCCACAAGTATTCTGGCTGCTGGCACTGGCACCGGCGTTGGTATTGTTTCTGGTCTGGGCGTTCCGCGCGCGGCGGCGCGCCTTGGAACGCTTTGCGTCCCAAACACTGGCGCAACGACTGGCCGATTCGGTCCGCCCGGTGGCGCGGCGATGGAAGGCGGTATTGATCGTCACCGCGATCACCCTGGCGGCGCTGGCATTGACCCAGCCGCGTTGGGGCTTCGAGTGGCGCGAGGTGAAACACAAGGGTGTGGACATCTTTGTGTTGCTCGATGTTTCCAAGAGCATGCTGACCGAGGATGTGCGACCCAATCGGTTGGCCCAGGCGAAGTACGCCGTCCAGGACCTGCTGGAGAAACTTCGCGGCGACCGGATCGGCCTGATCGCGTTCGCGGGAACGGCATTTGTCCAATGCCCGTTGACGGTGGACTACGAAGCGTTCCGGCTGACGCTGAAGGACGCCGACCCACACATTATTCCCCGCAGCGGAACCGCGATTGGCCCGGCGATTCGCACGGCATTGAAAGCCTTCGACGCGAGCGAAGGCCGGGACCATGCCATCGTGTTGATCACCGACGGCGAACAGACGGAGGGCGACGCCGTGGCGGCTGCGGACGAAGCGGCGAAGGCGGGTGTGAAGATTTTCGCCATCGGCGTGGGCACGGCGGAGGGCGAATTGATTCCGATACGCGACGAGGGCAAGCCGATGGAGTTTTTGAAGGACCGCGACGGCGCGGTGGTCAAGTCGCGGCTTGATGAGGAGACGCTGAAGCAACTCGCGCTGAAGACGGGCGGCATTTACGTGCACAGCGCGGCGGGCGACTTCGGCATGGACGCGATTTACGACAAGGGCATCGCGCAACTGCAGCGCAAAGAATTCGAATCGCGACTGCAGAAGCGATACTTCGAAAGATTCCAGTGGCCGTTGGGCATGGCGTTCGTCCTGCTGGTGGTCGAGTCGTTCGTCAGCGACAGGAGGGCAGCATGAGATTTTGGTGGTGGCTGCTCGTGTTGCCGACGGCGGCTTTGGCGAAGACCGAAAACTGGCCCGAGCGTTACAACACGGGCGTGACGGCCTATCACAGCAACGATTTCGCGCGGGCTTCGCAACTGTTCGAGAACGCGACGTCGTCGGCGGATCGCACCCTGCAACAGCGCTCCCTGTATAATCTCGGCAACGCCGATTTTCGCCTCGGCCAATCCCAGCCCAAACAGGCCCAGCAGCTTTGGCAGCGGGCGCTCAAAAGCTATGAGAGCGCGCTCGCCATCGACCCCAACGACGCCGACGCGAAGTTCAACCACGAATTCGTGAAGAAGAAGCTTGAAGAATTGAAGAAACAACAACAACAACAACAACAACAACAACAACAACAACAACAACAACAACAACAACAACAGCAGCAACAGCAGAAACAAAACCAAAAGAATCAGCAGGACCAGAAGCAAAACCAGTCAGACAATCAACAACAACAGAACCAGCAGCAACAGAGCCAGCAGAATCAACAAGACAAAAATCGGGATCAGTCCCGACAGCAGAATCAACAACAAGACCGACAGCAACAACAAAGTCAGCAGCAGGAACAACAACAGAAATCCGACCAGAAACAGTCGGATCAACAAAAGAAGGATCAGGAGCAACAGTCGCAGCAGTCGGCGGAACAGCAGAAGCAACAGGATAAGCAGAGGGAGCAGCAACAAGAACAGCAGGCCCAGCAGGACAAGCCATCACCGCCCGAGCAACAGCCCCAGGAGAATGGTGGCCAGCCGGAAGATATGGACAAAATGCAGGCCGCCGAGATGCTCGATAACCTGCGCGAGGACGAACGGAACTGGAATTTCTTCCCCGAAATGCAAATGAAGGACTTGAAAGATTCCGGCCAACCAGCCAAGGATTGGTGACGATGAGACTCTGGCTGGTTATCGGACTTCTGCTGACGGCGACAGGCGCATTCGCGGATGTGTCCGTTGTCGCCTCCATTGACCGGAACCACGTCGCGTTTGGGGAGTCGGTGACGCTGACCCTTGCGGTCCAGGGCACGCAGAGCGGCGCGCAGCCATCGATCCCCCGGGTGGACGGCCTGAGCTTTGACGGACCGTCCACGCAAAGCAGCTTCTCGTTGAACAACGGGCAGATGAGCCAGTCCGTCAGCTTTGTGTATCAGGTAACACCCGCCCGAACGGGCGAATTCACGATTCCGGCAATTGCTGTCAACGTCGGCGGCAACAGATATTCCACCGAGCCGATCCGGTTGGTCGTGGAAAAGGGCTCGGCACAGAATGACTTAAGCCAGGAGATCTTCGCGCGTGCCATGGTCCCGTCCAAGCCGGTGTATCTGGGTCAAACCGAGCCGGTGGAAGTACTCGTGTTCGCGCGGGCGGATGTCCCGTTCAAGGGGCTGAGCTCATTTAACTGTGAAGCCGACGGGATGGGGTTCAAGTACCTGCAAAATATGAAACAGGGTACGCAAGTCATCAACGGCGAATCCTTCCACGTGGCGATGATCCAGGGGGCCATTTCGCCAGAGCGCATGGGGACGCTGAACTTTGGGCCGTGCATCCTGAAGGCCCAACTCACCGTTCAAAAGCGCGGGCGCAACGGCTGGCCGTTTGACGATTCGATGTTTGACCAAATGTTTGGACGAGTCGAGGTGCGGGAGGTGCCCGTGACTGTTGACGCCGTGCCGATCGAGGTTCTTCCGTTGCCCGAAGAAGGGCGGCCGGCTGATTTTGGCGGCGCCATTGGACAATGGAAACTCGATGTGACCGCCAAGCCGACAGATGTCGCGGTCGGCGATCCCATCACCGTAACGATCAAAGTCAGCGGCAACGGCAACATCGACACCGTGCCAACACCGAAGCTTGGCCCATTGGACGGATTCAAGACGTACGATCCGACGACGAAAACAACGAAGGACGATTTGAACACGACCGGCGAGCGCGTGATGCAACAGGTGCTCATCGCTAAGAGCGCCGACGTGAAAGAACTTCCCGAGGTGCGGCTGGCCTATTTCGACCCGGAGGCCCGGGCGTACAAGGCCGCCGTCCAGTCGCCCATCAAGCTTGTGGTGAAGGCCGGCACCGGCGGCCAGACGACCATTGTCAGCGGTGGCGGACGATTGCGTCCAGATGAGAAGTTGGGGCAGGACATCGTGTATCTGAAGGGCGACCTCGGGCCGGCGGCGCCCGCCGTTCCCTTCTGTGGGACGGCCACGTTTTGGGCGCTGAACGTCATGCCGGCGCTTGCGTTGCTCGGCACGGTCGGCTGGAAGCGACGCACGGACAGGCTGCGCGGCGACGTCGCCTACGCGCGTCGGACGCGGGCGGCGAAAAAGGCGCGCAAACTTCTCACCTCCGCGACGAGCTACGACGAAATTCAACACGCCTTGCAGCACTACCTCGGCGACCGGTTGAATATCCCGGTCGGCGGCATCACCGCATCCGTCGTCGACGAGCAGCTTGTGCCGCGCGGCGTGAATGCTGAGCTCGCTGATCGAGTCAGGGCATGCTTCGAAGCGTGCGACACCGCCCGGTTCGCCGGCGGAGGTGCGGATACGAGCATTCAGGCAACCCGGGACAATGTGGAACGATTGATTGATGAACTTGAGACGAAACAGCTTTAAGATCAGCGCAGCCATCTGGCTGGTCGGCCTGTGTGTGGCGTTCGCCGGAGCCGGTGACGACTTCAAGTCGGCCAACCAGTTGTATGATGCTGGAAAATTCGCCGAGGCAGCGGCGGTTTACGAGAAAATCGAGCCGAAGACGGCTTATGTGTACTACAACCTGGGCAACGCCCATTTCCGCGAGGGCAAATTGGGACTGGCCATCCTCGATTACGAGCGGGCGCGGCGGTTGGCGCCGCGTGACCCGGACATTGTGGCAAACCTGAAGTTTGCCGAGCAGCGGTTGGGGGTCGATGATGTGAACGCGCCACCACATGCGTGGCAGAGATTTCTCCGTTCGATTATCGAGAGCCGTAGCTCAACAGAGTGGGGGGTGTACGAGCTGGCGGCACTGTGGCTGACCGCTCTGGCGGTCGGAGTGTGCCTTTACATTCCCCGACTCCGGACCGGATTGCTCGCCATCGCTGCGGTGGCCTTTGTGGGATTTGCGGCCTCCGTGTGTGCGCTTGGCCATGAAGTCCTCAGCGATCGAACGGCTCCCGCCGCGGTCGTCGTGGCTGCGGAGACCGCCGCACGGTTCGCGCCGATGCCCGACTCCACCGCCCATTTCAAACTCACTGAAGGAACCCGGGTCGTGATCCGAGAGGATCGCGGCCAATGGTTGTTTGTGGAACGGGCCGATGGGCAACAAGGCTGGGCAAAGTCGGACTGCATCGAGCGGGTCACACTTCAAAGTTGATTCATTGTCATCCAGACGATCAAAGACGCGACCGGATTCAAACTGACGCACCACCCTATTGCGCGGGCGCGAGTTCGGGGGTGCTCTGACGGTGGCGAAGCTTGAACCGTTGCCGCATGTGCTCGAACGCGAGATAAATGACCGGCGTGGTGTAGAGCGTGAGGACCTGGGAGAACAGCAGACCGCCGACAACGGAAATACCCAGCGGTTGGCGCAGTTCCGATCCCGTTCCAAGTCCAATTGCCAGCGGAACGGCGCTGAGCATCGCCGCCATCGTAGTCATCATGATCGGTCGGAAGCGAATGATGCAGGCCTTGTAGATGGCATCCTCCGGGTTCAATCCTTCGGTGCGCTCGGCGTCCAGCGCGAAATCGATCATCATGATGGCGTTTTTCTTAACGATGCCCATCAGCAGAATGATTGCGATGAAGGACACCAGTGTCAGATCGAAGCCGCAGAACATCAGCGCCACCAACGCCCCGACACCCGCTGAAGGCAGCGACAAGATGATCGTGATCGGATGGATCAGACTTTCGTAGAGCATGCCCAACACGATGTACACGGTGATGAGGGCGGCCAGGAGCAACAAGGGCATGGTAGCCAGCGATGCTTGGAAGACTCGAGCAGTGCCTTGAAAGCTGCCCATGACATTTTCTGGTATTCGCATCTCCCGCGCCACGTTTTGAATGATCTCGGTTGCCTGACCCAGGGAAACTCCCGGGGCGAGATTGAACGAGAACGTCACCGCCGGGAATTGACCCTGATGATTCACGGACAGGCTGGTGTTGCTGGTCGCAAACCTTGAGACACTGGCCAGTGGCACCATCTTGCCGGCATTGGATTTGACGTATATCCTGTTGAGCGCGGACGGTTCCAGTTGGTCTTTCGGGTCCACTTCCAGCACGACGTAATGCTCGTTGTACTGCTCGTAAATGGTCGCGACCTGTCGCTGACCGAATGCATCGTAGAGGGTGTCATCGATGTTTTGGGGCGACACGCCGAGCCGGGAGGCGGCATCGCGGTTGATCACGACATTGGCCTGCAGTCCATGCGTTTGCTGATCGCTATTGACGTCCCGCAGTTGCGGGATTTTGCGGAGTCGATCGAGCAATTCGGCCGACCAGTAATTAAGCGCGTTGAGGTCCGTGGAGGTGAGGGAGTATTGGTATTGGGCTCCGGTGAGTCGGCCGCCCACACGAATGTCTTGAATGGACTGACAAAACAAGGAGATGCCCGGCAGCGCGGCCATTTTTCGGCGCAGGCGACCAATGACCTGATCAGCAGTGATTTTCCTTTCTTCCTTGGGTTTCAGCATAATGAACATGCGTCCTTTGTTGAGCGTAGAACCGCCGCCCGCGCCAATAAAAGAACCCAAGGTGGCGACTGCGGGATCGTCCATGACAATGCGCGCCGCTTGCGCTTGAAGTTTCGCCATGGTTGCAAATGAGACATCCTCGCCGGCCTGGGTCTGTCCAATGATTGCGCCGGTGTCCTGCTGTGGAAAAAATCCTTTCGGCACAACGATATAGAGCCAGACGGTGGCGATCACTGTGGCGAGCGCGACGAGCAGCATGAAAATCTGATGCCGAAGCACCCATTTGAGACCGGTTTCGTAATGGTGGAGCATCCAATGGTAGCCCCGTTCGCAGACCCGGTAGAACCGCCCGGGTTCTCCATAGGCCGATTCCGGCTTAAGGAACCGTGAGCACATCATCGGCGTCAGCGTCAAGGAGACGACCCCGGACACCATGATCGCGAGGCTCAGTGTGACCGCGAACTCGTGAAACAACCGCCCGATCAATCCGCCCATGAACAGCAGCGGGATGAAGACGGCTACCAGCGAGGTGCTGATCGAGATCACGGTGAAGCCGATTTGTCTCGCGCCGTTGAGCGCGGCTTGCATGGACGACTGGCCCTGCTCGATATATCGATAGATGTTCTCAATGACCACAATAGCATCATCCACCACGAACCCGACCGAGATGGTGATGGCCATCAGGGAAAGATTATCGAGGCTGTAATTCAGCAGATACATGATGCCGCACGTGCCGGCCAAGGCAAGGGGTACGGTCACGTTCGCGATAAACGTGGGCCAGAACCTCCGCAGGAATAGGAAGATGACCATGACCACGAGCGCGATGCTCAACAACAGTGAAATCTGGACGTCGTTCACCGAGGCCCGAATCGTCGCGGTCCGGTCGGAGAGCACGCGCAGCGTCACCGAGGGCGGGATCCATCGTTCCAGTTGAGGCAATTGCGCTTTGATGCGGTCGACGGTTTCGATCACGTTTGCGCCGGCCTGTTTGAAAACAATCAGAAGCACCGCCCGACGGTTTCCATCCCAACCCTCCAGCAGGTTGTTTTCAACACCCTCGATGGTTTTCCCGAGGGACGTGAGTCGGATGGGCGTGTTGTCTGCTTGGGTCAGGATGAGGGAACGATAGTCGCGGGCGTCCACCAGTTGATCGTTGCTGACGAAAGTATAGGAGACTTGGTTGCCATCGATTCCCCCGATGGGTTGAACCAGGGTTGCCTGGCTCAGAAACGAGCGGACATCCTCTAGGCTGAGTCTGGCCGAGGCCAATGCTGCCGGATCGATCTGCACGCGCACCGCCGATTTTTCAGCGCCGTTAATGACGACCTGGCTGACGCCATCAATCTGGCTGAGCTTCTGTCCGATAATCTGGTCGGCATATTCATACACCTGTGCGGGCAAAAGTGTGTCGGAATACATCGACAGCACCATAATCGGCGCGTCGGCCGGGTTAACCTTGCGGTACGTCGGTGGGCTGGGGAGATTGGCCGGCAGATCGCTGGCGGCGGCGTTGATCGCCGCCTGCACGTCACGGGCCGCGCCATCGATGTTTCGATCCAGGCCAAACTCGATGGTCACCGAACAACCTCCGAGTGTGCTGACGGAGGTAATCTCGCTGATATCGGCAATCTGTGCTAATCGGCGTTCGAGCGGCGCGGCCAGCGAGGATGCCACCGTTTCGGGGTTGGCGCCGGGCAACGAGGCCGATACGGAAATCATCGGGTAATCCACTCGTGGTATTGCGGCGACCGGCAGGAACCGATACGCCACGATGCCCATGAGGAACAGGCCTGCGGCCAGCAGGGACGTTCCTACGGGTCGACGAATGAAAGGCTCGGAGACATTCATGACGGCGACGGACTATTCACGTCCCCGGCGGCGCCCTCTTCGAGTTGACCTTCGCTGAGCAGGCCGGCCCGGGCACGGCGATCACGGAACCATTTCGCGCATTTCTCCATGTAGAGATAGATCACGGGCGTGGTGTAAAGCGTCAGGAATTGAGAGAGCAGCAAACCGCCGACAATCGAAATGCCCATGGGCCGGCGCAATTCCGAGCCGGTGCCTCGTTCCAAAGCCAACGGCAGCGCGCCGAGCAGGGCGGCCATGGTGGTCATCATAATCGGGCGAAACCGCAACAGGCAGGCCTGATAGATGGATTTTTCCGGCGGCAGCCCTTCCTCGCGCTCGGCGTCCAGCGCGAAGTCGATCATCATGATCGCGTTCTTCTGGACGATCCCGATCAGCAGGACGATCCCGATCAACGCGATCATCGAAAAATCCGTGCGGCAGAGCAGCAACGCCAGCAGCGCCCCCACTCCCGCCGACGGCAGGCTGGACAGAATGGTGATGGGATGAATGTAGCTCTCATAAAGCACACCGAGGATAATGTAGATGACGACGATGGCGGCCAGCACCAGATACGGTTCGCTCTTCAGCGAGGTACGAAACTCAGCGGCACTGCCGGTGAATGTCGTCAACACGGTCACCGGCAGGCCGATTTCCCGCTGGGCCCGTTGGATGGCGTCAATCGCCGCGCCCAAGGAATTGCCCGGGCTCAAGTTGAAGGACAATGTCACTGCGGGAAATTGCCCTTCGTGATTGATCGCCAAGGGAGCGGTCCCCGTTCGCAAGTGGGCGAACGCGCTCAACGGCACCATTCGGCCAGTGGTGGATTTGACATACATCTTGTCCAGCGATTCCGGGGTGAGTTGATAATGGGGCGTCGCTTCAAGGATGACGCGGTACTGATTGAGCTGCGTGAACATGATGGATACCTGTCGCTGCCCAAACGCATCATAGAGCGTGTCATCAATGTTCTGCGGCAGGACATTGAGGCGTGACGCCGTGTCGCGATCGACGTCGATGCTGAGCTGGAGGCCGTTGAATTGCTGGTCGGTGGCCAAATCGACCAACTCGGGTAGCGTGCGCAGCTTGTTGAGCAGTTTCGACGACCACTGCGAAAGCTCGGTTTCATCCGCGTCCTCCAGCGTGTATTGATACTGGGTACGGCTCACACGGCTGTCGATCTGAACGTCCTGCACCGCCTGCATGAACAGCGAAATGCCTTCGACGTCCTTGGTCGCCTCGCGCAACCGGTCAATCACTTCGTTGGCGCTGGCGCGGCGCTGGTCTCGCGGTTTGAGACCGATGTAAAGCCGGCCGGTGTTCACGGTAGGGTTGACCGTGCCCGGCCCGACGAACGATGCGACGCTGACCACGTCGGGATCTTTGCGCACGATGTCGGCAATCACGTGCTGGTGTTGGACCATGGCCTTGAAGGAAATGGATTGCGCGGCATCGGTGACGCCGGTGATCATCCCCGTATCCTGTTGGGGCAACAGGCCCTTGGGTATGACAATGTACAGCAGGATTGTGGCGATCAAGGTGACGATGGCCACCGTGAGGGTCAACGGCTGATGTCGGAGCACCCATTGGAGGCCGCGGTCGTACCAATCGAGCATGGCTTTGAACATGCGCTCGGTGATGTCGTAGAACCGTCCGTGCGGTTGATCCTTCTCGGACTTTAGCAGCCGGCCGCACATCATCGGCGTGAGCGTGAGCGAGACGACGGCGGAGACCGCGACCGCCACGCTCAGGGTGATGGCGAATTCCCGAAACAGCCGCCCGACGATGCCGGTCATGAACAGCAAAGGGATGAAAACGGCGATCAACGACACGCTCAGCGAGATCACGGTGAACCCGATTTGCTTCGCCCCCTTGAGCGCGGCTTCCAACGGCGGGTCCCCAGCTTCAATGAAGCGGACGATATTCTCGATCATCACAATAGCGTCGTCCACGACGAAACCGGTGGAAATGGTCAGCGCCATCAGGGACAGGTTGTCCAGGCTGAATCCGACCAGTTTCATGACGCCGA
>Ga0224558_1004942_pt1 | contig 10055 bp, 10 predicted proteins | sample 714S32024metaG_FD_180682 | JGI IMG/M metagenome (GOLD analysis project Ga0224558, IMG submission 180682) | Peat soil microbial communities from Stordalen Mire, Sweden - 717 S3 20-24 | ecosystem: Environmental > Terrestrial > Soil > Wetlands > Peat | place: Sweden: Norrbotten County, Stordalen... | reverse complement strand
AGGGAGCGGATGCAAGGCGCGCGGCGCCGGCCGTGGCGGGCACCACGGGCAAGCCGCGCAACGCCGCAGACGCCCCTCTCCCAGCCAACCCTTCGGGAGCGGGCAGATTTCCCCTCACTCGTCGTTGTCGCCTCCTCATTGGGTCTGGACCCAACTACGTCGGCTCCGCCTCGATTGAGGGAAAATCTGCCGCGCTCGCGGCCACGTAGAATACTCAGACAGGCTCCCAGTGCGCTTCCCGAATATACTGACGCGCCCCACTGACAATGAACAAAGGCTGGCCAATCTTCATGGATCGTCGCCTCAAAGAGCGCCTGGTCGGCGCCACGATTTTGGTGGTGCTCATCGTCTTGATCGTTCCCGAACTGTTATCGGGTCCCAAGCCGGCGGCCAGAGCACCGGCTGCTGTGGCCGCCGGCCCGGTCGAACCGGTGCGCAACGTCACCGTGGACCTGGCGACGAGTAAGGCGACACCCGCGGAAGACCTCGCCTCTGCAGCAGCGTCATCGTCGACGCCGGCATCACCGCCCAGCATCACGACGTTGAAGGCCCAGCAGCCGACGCAGCCCGCGCAACCCGCTCAGCCCGCGCTTGAAAAAGAGGCTTCGCCCCCCAATGGTCCGCTACTGACGCCGAAACCCGGCGCGGTGCGGGAGACGGCTTCGGTGGAGGGTTCGCACCATAGTTGGGCGGTGCAGATCGGCAGTTTTGCGAGTCGGGCGCATGCGGAAAAACAGATGCACCGTCTGAAGGCACATGATTCTTCCGTTTACGTGTCGTCGAGCGGCAATGGGTCATCTTCGAGATACAGGGTCCGCATCGGTCCATTTGCAGATCGCGCCGCCGCCGAGAAAGTGATGATGAGGCTGAGGAAAGAAGGTCAGTCTGCGAGTTTGGTCGCGCCGTGATGTTAACTTTGTGCCAAGCGTTTCACGGCACGTTCCGGCAAGGTCCGGTAAACTATTATTATGACTGGAGCCGATTTCGTTATTCTATTGGTTCTGTTGGGCTCCACGTTGATTGGATTGCTGCGCGGGTTCGTTCGCGAAGCCGCGTCGCTCGCTTTTTGGATCATCGCGATCTGGGCGGCTTGGAAGTTCGGCCCCTTGGTCGAGCCGCATCTAGGCGGCTTGCTTGCCGATCCGAGCGTGGCGCCCTGGGTGGGGCGGCTGGTTGTTTTGATGCTCGTGCTGGTGGTCGGTTCGGTCGCGGGCATGCTGCTTACCTACTTCACGCGCAGCATGGGGCTTGGCCCTCTCGATCGGGTCATCGGTCTGTTATTCGGCATCGTGCGCGGCGTGGTGCTGGTCGGACTCATGGTCATCGGCGGCGAGTTGCTGCATTTGAATCACGAAGAGTGGTGGAATCGGTCGAAGCTGATTCCCTACGGTGAGACCGCCGGCGATTGGCTGCGGGCCATGGTCGGCGAGAGAGGCGATCCTTGGGCAAAGCTCGAGCGCCTGACCGGAGTCAAAGTCAAAGCAGGTAAGACCGGAGGTCCTTGATGTGCGGAATCATCGGAATGGTCGGGGTGAGCGCGGTCAATCAACGAATCTATGACGCGCTGACCGTACTGCAGCACCGCGGTCAGGATGCGGCGGGCATCATGACGGCGGAGGCCGGTGAGCTTTTCATGCGGAAGGATTCCGGGCTGGTGCGCGATGTATTTCAGCAGAAACACATGCTCAAGCTCAAAGGCAACATCGGCATCGGGCATGTACGGTATCCAACCGCCGGTGCAGATAGCGCGCAAGACGCGCAGCCGTTCTACGTCAATTCGCCCTACGGCCTCTGCCTCGGCCACAACGGCAACCTAACCAACGCACGCGAGCTTACGGAAGTGCTGGTGCGCGAAGACCGTCGCCACCTCAACACGGGTTCCGATTCCGAAGTGCTATTGAATGTGCTGGCCTCCGAGCTGCAGCGTGTCGGTACGCCGCGCGTCACACCGGCAGACATTTTCGCCGCCGCCAACGCGGTGTATCGTCGTTGCCGCGGCGGCTACGCTGTAGTCGCGATGGTGATCGGCCACGGCATTCTCGGTTTTCGCGATCCGAATGGAATCCGGCCTCTGGTGATGGGCAATCGCGAGACCAAGAAGGGAACCGAGTGGATGCTGGCGTCCGAAAGCGTTGCCCTCGACATGCTGGGTTTCAAGATGGTGCGGGACGTGGCTCCCGGCGAGGCGGTGTTCATCGACGAACAGGGCCGGTTCTACGCACAGCAGTGCGTGGCAATGGCGCGGCACACGCCCTGCATTTTCGAATACGTTTACTTCGCGCGGCCCGACTCGATCATCGACAACATTTCGGTGTACAAGGCGCGGCTGCGCATGGGCGAGCGTCTTGCCGAAAAGATCAAACGCGACCGGCCACAACACGACATCGATGTGGTCATTCCGATTCCGGACACGAGCCGAACCGCCGCAGTGCAAGTGGCGCAGCTGCTCGGCGTCAAGTATCGAGAGGGCTTCATCAAGAATCGCTACATTGGCCGCACCTTCATCATGCCCGGACAGGAACAGCGGTCGAAGTCCGTGCGCAGTAAGTTGAACGCCATCGACCTCGAATTTCGCGGCAAGACGGTGCTTCTGGTCGACGACTCCATCGTGCGTGGCACGACCTCGGCGCAAATTATCGACATGGCGCGCGAGGCCGGCGCCAAGAAAGTGTATTTCGCCTCGGCGGCGCCGCCGGTTCGTTACCCCAACGTGTACGGCATCGACATGCCCGATACATCGGAATTGGTGGCGGCGGGACACACGGACGAAGAGGTGCGCGACATCATCGGCGCCGATTGGCTGATCTACCAGGATCTGCACGATTTGGAACATGCCGTTCGACACGACAACGCCAAAATTACGGACTTCGATACATCGTGTTTCTCCGGCGAATACGTCACCGGCGATGTGACGCCCGAATACCTGAAGCGCCTGCAGGGAGAGCGATCCGACGAAGCTAAGCAGCAGCGTCGCGATGGCGCCGGACGTGGTCTCAAGTCCGTTCGCTCCTAGTCCGTTGATCGACGTTGTCGCCGCCGGCTCGATACGGCGGCCGTGACCGTGCGTCTGCTGTTGATCGCGGAGCGCGCCGAATATCGGCTGCTGGTGAGAAAGCACGTCGAGATCGAATGGCCGGCCGCGTTTATCGTCGAGCATCGTTTGGGCCAGGATGCCCCATTGGACGTTCATTTCTCCGCCGCCGGTTTCGATGCGGTGGTCCTCATCGGCGCGCCGCCCGCCGCTCCGCTGGAACAGCTGGCGGCCGAATTGCTGGCCAAACCGGAATTCGCGCCCATCGTATGCGTACTGCTTCAGGCCCCTCCGCCCGCACCGCAGGTCATGGCGGGGTTGCATCGCGTTTACGGCCGAAAAATCGATCGCGATGCGCTGATACGAACGCTCGAGACAGCATCCCGCGAACGTAAACAGATGCAGGCCGTAAGGCGGGGTCAACCGGATTACGGGCAGCGGTACCGCTTCGGCTCCGTCATGATCCGTGGCCATCGGTACATCCGCCAGATTGGCAGCGGTGGTATGTGCAAGATCTACCTCGCTGAAAGCGAGCGCGCGGGCACTCTGGTCGTGCTCAAGGTATTCAGTCAGGTCCCCGACGTGTCCGAACGTATCGTCGGTTTCGATCGATTCCTGCAGGAATATGAAATCGTCGCAAGCCTGAAGCATCAAAACATCGTGCGCATTTACGATTTGGGCATCGCCGATGATCATGCATATATCGCCATGGAGCATTTTCCGGGAGGCGATCTACGGCAGCGAATGAAAGCGCCATTGACGCCCGCCGTGGCGCTGCACTTCCTGGAACAGATCGCCAGCGCGCTCGCGGCTATCCACGACGTGGGCATATTGCACCGTGACTTGAAACCCGCCAACGTCATGCTGCGCACGGACGGTTCGATATGTCTGATCGATTTCGGTTTGGCCAAAACCAACGAAACGGATGCGGAACTCACCGGCACTCGGGAAATCTTCGGTACGCCTTACTACATGAGCCCGGAACAAGGTCATGCGGAGCTGATCGATGCGCGCAGCGATCTCTACAGCCTGGGTGTCGTGTACTACGAAATGCTGACGGGGCGAAAACCGTACACCGGTGCGTCGGCCATGGAAGTCATTTACAAACACAAGCGCGCGGAGTTGCCGCAGATTGCACCGCAGTTCGCGAGCTACGAAGGAATTCTGCGGCGGCTGCTCGAGAAGTCGCCGGCGGACCGGTTTCAATCGGCGCGTGAGTTGCTCGATACCATTGCGAGTCTGAAGGTCCCGGCGTGAAGGCTGCGGCAAGCGGCGTCGGGGCTTCAGCCGGCTTCGTGCATCCGGTTCTGCGTGCGGCAACTCCGGCCGCTTGGGTGGCGCAGGCCTGCACGGCCACCGACGTTCTGCTCATCGATCACGCCAACTGCGAGAAGAAGGCGGCGTCGACCGCGCTGTCGTTGATGTTTGCATATGCCGAGGACTTGGAACTCACCGATAAGATGTCGCGCCTTGCGCGCGAAGAATTGCGTCACTACGAACAAGTCGCCAAACTCATGAAGTCGATAGGGCTAGTGCCGCAACGGCTGGCCCCCGGCCGCTACGCGGAAGGCCTGCGTCGCCTGGTGGCCAAAATCGAGCCGCAACGCGAGGTCGATCTCATGATTTGCGGTGCGATTATCGAAGCGCGCTCCTGCGAGCGCTTCGCTGCGTTGGCTCCGGTGATCGGGGGCGCGGCCGGCGAACTTTTCCAGGGGCTGCATGCGGCGGAAGCGCGTCACTACAGGGTGTATCTGGAATTGGCGCGGCGCGCCGCGATTCGCGCCGAAGTCGCACTCGGTTCGCGTGTGGAGGAGTTCGCGCGGCGTGAGGCGGAACTCATCACCGGTCACGATGACGTGTTCCGCTTTCATTCGGGCGCCCCCTAATACCCGGGGCGCCGCATGCCGACTGCCGAACGCATCGCTAGCGCGGCAGTGAAACCAACTCCGGGCCGCCGCGATCCCAGCGCAGCAAACTTCCTTGGCTGTGCCAATCGCCCAGCACGATGCGCGTGCAGGCTCGTCCGTCCACGGTCAACGCATGGATGGCGGGGCGATGCGTGTGCCCGTGCAGCAACGTGGTCGTGCCGGCGGTGCGCAACGCCGCCATGACGCTGGTCGGGTTGACGTCGGCGATGGTGTACTCCAACGCGGCCGTGTGTGCTTGGCTGCCGACGCGTGCGGCTCCCGCCAGCGAGCGCCGCGCCGCAATCGACAACGCGAGAAATTGCCGCTGCCAACCGGGATTCCGCACCGTGGCGCGCAGGCGCTGATAGGCGCGATCATCGGTGCACAGCGCGTCGCCGTGCATTACGAGGACCCGTTCGCCGTAGAGTGTGACGATCAATGGATCCGGCAAAAGCCGCGCTCCGGACATGGCACAGAATTGGGCTCCCAATAGGAAATCGCGGTTACCGTGCATCACGAAGCATGGCACGCCTCGATCGGTGAGCGACTTGAGCGCGGCTATCGCCATGGCTTGATGCGGATCCGCGGCATCGTCGCCCACCCAGGACTCGAACAAGTCGCCCAGAATGTAGAGCGCTTCCGCTTCCCTGGCCTCACCGTCCACCAGACTTATAAACTGCCGGGTGATTTCAGGACTGCCGGCGTCGATGTGCAGATCCGAGATGAAAAGCGTGGTCACGCGGGTTATTGGGACGCGACGCGCTCGATTCGTTCGATGACCACGGGTTGCAGGGGGGCGTCTTCCTTGAATGGGCCCTTCGAACCGGTCGCGACGTTGCCGATGCGGTCCACCACATCCATTCCCTGCACGACCTTGCCAAACACGGCATATCCCCACCGTGATTGATTGGGATCCAGCGCCGCGTTGTCATAGAGATTCACGTAAAACTGCACGTCGCCTGCGTGCGGCTCGGCTGGGCGAGCAAGGCCTACGGTTCCGCGTTGGTTGGTCAAACCGTTGCCCGATTCGTTGACGACCTTGGTGGGCGAGCCCTTGAGTTTGAAGCCGGTATCGAAGCCGCCGCCTTGGATCACGAAATTGGGGACTACGCGGTGAAATATCGTCCCAGAGTAATATCCCTGATCCACATACTTCGAGAATTGCGCGACCGTCAGAGGCGCTCGCTCGGGCAGCAATTCAATCGTAAAGTTTCCCATCGAGGTTACGACCTGCATTTGAATGGGAGCCGCCGGAGCCGCTTTTGCGGGCGCGGCCGGCGGATCGGCTGCAAGGCTGGACTGAAACACGGATGCCGATAGCAATACGAGGACGGGTAGTAGCTGTTTCATGCTCGGGATTCTACTCGAATGGGTACAATCCTGAGCTATGTCGTCATCAATCGTCACCCGGTTTGCCCCTAGTCCGACCGGATCCTTGCATTTGGGAAATGCGCGCACCGCTTTTTTCAGCCATTTGTGGGCTCGGAAAACCGGCGGCCGATTCATTTTGCGCATCGAAGACACCGATGTCGAGCGCAGCCAGTTGCGATACCGCGATGGGCTGATGGTCGACTTGGGCTGGCTCGGGCTCGATTGGGACGAGGGGCCCGATGTCGGCGGTCCCTCGGGCCCCTATTCGCAGTCGGAACGCGGCGCGTTCTATCAACAGTTGTTTGCAGAATTGGAAGCCGGGCATCACGTGTACCCGTGCTACTGCACGGCCGAGGATCTCGAGCTGTCGCGCAAGCTGCAGCGCATGGCGGGCAAGCCGCCTCGCTACGCGGGAACTTGCCGCGACTTGACGTCGGCACAGCGCGCGGAGCGCGCAGCGCGTGGGCTGAAGCCCACGCTGCGTTTTGCCGTGCCCGCCGATGCCGTGGTCGAATTCGTCGATGTGGTCCATGGGCCGCAGAAGTATTCATCGAGCGACATCGGCGACTTCATCATTCGCCGCGAGGACGGGACCGCCGCGTTCTTTTTTTGCAATGCCGTGGACGACGCGGTCATGGGCGTCACCCATGTGCTGCGCGGCGACGATCATCTGACGAACACCCCGCGTCAGCTCATGCTGCTGGACGCCTTGCAGCTGCGGCGCCCCAACTACGGACATGTCGGCTTGCTGGTGGGGGCGGACGGCGCACCGCTCTCGAAACGTCACGGCAGCACCAGCGTCCAGGAATTCCGCGCGCAGGGTTTCATGAGTGCGGCTGTACTCAATCACCTGTTCCACCTCGGGCATAGCAGCGATAATGAGGGATGGTTGGTCTCGTCCGATATGCCGGCCCATTTCCGGCCCGAGCATCTTGGGTTGGCCTCGGCACGCTTTGATGAATCGCAGCTCCTGCATTGGCAAAAGGAAACTCTGCAGCGGATGTCCGCCGCCGAAATTCGGGCGTGGTTGGGGTCCGGCGATTCGACCGAATTCATCGAACTGGTGCGGCACAACGTGGTGCTGCCGGCGGATGCAACGTGCTGGGCGGCCGTCGTGCGGGGCGAACTGCCTCCCTTGGGAGAGGAGGAGCAGCGCGTCATCGCTGCCGCCGGTCCGGCCTTTTTTTCGGCCGCCGTGGATGCCCTCGATCAAGCCGGTCCTGACCTCAAGCAGCTGACGAAAGTATTGAAGGAGCGCACCGGCCGCAAGGGCGCCGACCTCTTCATGCCCCTCAGGGTGGCATTGACCGGTCAGGCGCACGGGCCGGAACTCGCTCCGCTGTTGCAAATCATGACACCAGGTACAGCGCGGCGGCGCCTCGAATCACATGCTAAAAATCCATAACTCGCTCACCGGCGAGAAAGAAGAATTCAAGCCCTTGCGCGCGAACGAGGTGCGCATGTACGTGTGCGGCATGACCGTGTACGACTACATTCACATCGGCCATGCGCGCATGCTGACGGTGTTCGACCTGGTGCAGCGCTACTTGCGCTCGCGGGGTTACCAAGTCACGTACGTCCGAAATATTACGGACATCGACGACAAGATCATTCAGCGGGCGGCGCAGATGGGCGAGGATTGGCGGGAGTTTGCCCAACGCTTTGCCGTGGCCATGCAGGAAGACTGCGTCACTCTGGGTTTGCAAACCCCGGATCGGGAGCCGCGGGCGACCGATTTCATTCCCGCCATCATCGCGATGACGCAAACCTTGATCGATAAAGGCTATGCCTATGTCGCCGGCAATGGCGATGTGATGTACGCGGTGCGCAAGTTTCCCAATTACGGCCGCCTGTCGGGTAAACGAATCGACGATCTGCGCGCAGGGTCGCGCGTGCAAGTCGACGAGTCCAAGCTCGATCCGCTCGACTTCGTGCTATGGAAGCATGCGAAGCCGGGCGAGCCGTTCTGGCCTTCGCCGTGGGGCGACGGGCGCCCCGGTTGGCACATCGAATGCTCGGCGATGTCGACCAGCTTATTGGGGACGTATTTCGATCTGCACGGCGGCGGCATGGACCTCAAGTTCCCGCATCACGAGAACGAAATCGCCCAATCCTGCGCCGCCTGCGATGCGCCGTTCGTGCACATCTGGATGCACAACGGGTTCGTACGCATCAACGACGAAAAAATGTCGAAGTCATCGGGAAATTTCTTCACGGTGCGCGAAGTGCTGAAGACGGTGCGGGATCCGGAGGTGCTGCGTTTTTTCCTGCTCAGCAGCCATTACCGGGGACCCATCAACTATTCAGAGGCGCAATTGACGCAGGCCGATGAGACGCTGTTGGGGCTTTACCGAGCGCTGGAGGGCGTCGACGAAGCGCACGCACCGAGACACGCACAGCCTGCGGAGATTGCAGCGCGGGCCTTGTTCGACGCGGCCATGGATGATGATTTCAATACGCCGGACGCGCTTGCCGCGATGCAAGGCGTGGCGCGGGAGCTGAATTCGGCCAAGGCGGGCGGGAGGCGCGGGGAAGCCGCAGTGTTTGCGGCGACGCTCCGCGGCATGGGTCAGGTACTTGGTCTGCTGCAACAGCAACCTGCTGTTTACCTGAAGCGCGGCGTCGGAAGAGCCGCATTGACCGACCCAGAAATAGAAAACCTGCTGAGCGCTCGCCGTATGGCCCGCGCGGCGAAAAATTTCGCCGAGTCCGATCGGATACGCGACCTTTTGACAGCCGCCGGGATCGTACTCGAAGACAAGCCCGGCGGAAGCACCGGGTGGCGAAGGGCGTAGGCTAGGAGCCTGTCTGAGTATTCTGCGTGGCCCGGCCGGCCATCAATCCGAACGCCGGGCGGCGATGATACCCACCGCAAGACCGATCAGAGCCGCAATTCCCACCACCTGCCAGGGATTGTCGCGCACGTAGGTATCGGTCGTCTTCGAGACCTGCCGGGCTTGGGTACGAACCTGCGCGGCGCCATCGGAGAGTGCGCTCTTCGCAGCCGCAAGAGCGATCTTTACCTTAGCCTTGACCCGGGCTATTTCCGGAGTATCGACATCCTTCAAGGCGTGCGTCAGATCCTCGACATTCTCGATGAACGTGTTGATTTGCCCATTCGCGTAATCCTTGGCGCTGCGGGCTAGGTTGGTATCTAAAATCGATTCCATTTAAATCTCCCGAATGTTCAAAAAACGGCTAAACACGACGGCAATAAAGAATACCACTGCGTAGTAGAGCATGGATGCCCCGCGTTTAAGCAGTCGGTGTGCGGATAGGGGAGACGTAGGATATTGCCCACGCTGCGGCCATCGCGGGCACCAGTGGTACCATTCGGCGGCATGAAAACGCTGTTGATCGTTTACCACTCCATGACGGGCGGCACTCTGCAAATGGCCGAAGCTGCCGCCTTTGGAGCCCGTAGTGAACCCGCGCTTCGAATTTCACTGCTGCGTGCGGCCGAAGCGAGTGCTGCCGATGTACTGGAGGCCAGCGGATACGTTTTCGCGAGTCCGGAGAATCTTGCCGCGATGTCGGGGCAGATGAAGGATTTCTTCGATCGGGTTTATTACGCTGCGCTCGACCGCCTGAACGGCAGACCGTATGCCGTGATGGTGTGTGCCGGCAGCGACGGGCGCAACGCTGCGCAACAGATCGAACGCATTGCGACCGGTTGGCGGCTCAAGGCGATCGCTCAACCGCTCATCGTTTGCACGCATGCGCAAACCCCTGACCAAATCCTGCGG
>Ga0224558_1004940_pt1 | contig 10056 bp, 7 predicted proteins | sample 714S32024metaG_FD_180682 | JGI IMG/M metagenome (GOLD analysis project Ga0224558, IMG submission 180682) | Peat soil microbial communities from Stordalen Mire, Sweden - 717 S3 20-24 | ecosystem: Environmental > Terrestrial > Soil > Wetlands > Peat | place: Sweden: Norrbotten County, Stordalen... | reverse complement strand
TGGCTGAAAATGCTGGATACTCGTATCACGGCGGTGGTGGCCCTCCCTACGATTCACGTCTCGCAACGCAAACCGTAGCAGAGTTCTACCCCCGCCGCTCAAAACCTAATTTGGACAAGAGTGACCTAAGACCACAATTGAAAAGATTGGAGCGGACGCTTTTCGATATCTCTCGCGATAGCTGTTCACCTTCAAATTGTGCGACGGTAGTCCGAAGGTATACCCGCGTGACCACCTCAAACTTGAATCTCCCGAATGAGATCAGTCCTACTTGCCGCCTGGTTACTTTAATCCCTCGACCAGGTAAAGGTCGGCCAGCATGCGGTGGTATCCATAGACACAATTCTTGGCGTCGGGTGTCAACAGAATCGGGCCGATATTCTCGACTCCAGCGGGATCGGATGGCATGAGCTGCTTCCAGGGAGTGCGTTTCCCGGTTTGCACATCGAGGCGATCGACCCTAGCCGGCAGTTCACCCGGCTGGTAGAGGTATAAGGAGCGGTCGTCCGAGCTGAATGTGATGGGCTGCTCGCCGGGATTGAGTCCGTTGATCATGCGTGGCTCACCGCCGCCAACCGGATAGAGATACCCCTTTTGGTCGGGACCGATTCCAGCCACCCACTGCGAGTCGGGAGAGATGACAAACCTTGTGCCATTCACCCCTTCAGGGGTGAGCGGCTGGCTCTTACCGGAAGCCATCTCGTAGACGTATAACCGCTCTCCCCTGCCGGGCTCGTTGCCCGAGAACAGGATGCGCTTGCCGTCGGGAAACCAATGCGCGAAGGCGTGGTTGATATTGTCGTTGGTCAGGTCTTTGGGCTCGCCGGCACCGGTAGTCAGCAGCTTTAATTGTCTGGGCGAATCCTGGGTCACGGTGATCACCCATTTTCCGTCGGGCGACAAAGCCCTCGCTCCACCTTCTCCCAGCAGGACAGCCGGAGAACCGTCAGTTTTCCGAATGTAGACGGCGTAGGACAAGCCGCTGGACTTGGAGTAGGCCAGCGCTCCTCCGCCGCCCTCCTCGTCAAACAAAAGCGTCTTGCCATCCGCCGAAAGGTCGGCTGGATAGGAATAGTCGAGCCAGGAGAGTTCACGCTCCTTCAAATCACTGCCGCTAACACCGATCAATTCGCGCCGCCAACTGGCGCGCATCAGGAGCACCCGTCCATCCTTGGCAATATCCAACAACATCAGGGCACCGGGCAATCGCAAGATCATGCGCTCTTTGCCATTAAGCGTCACGGCATAAAGGCTCCGATCCGTACCGGTCTTGCTGGCGGTAAACCAGATCTCGTTGCCATCCGGAGACCACGCCAATCCCTGCGCAGTAAACCATTCGCCGGAGAGAACTTTCTTGTTCCCCTTGAGATCGACTATGGCGAGGTAACCATCGTCGTCGCCTTGCACGGGATGGTCGAGAAAAGCGATCAAATCGCCCTTCGGGGAAACTCGTGGATGACCGATCCATCCCCCAGTTTCATAAAGAGGTTTGCCGATGGGATATTCCAAGCGATTCTTTCCACCGAAATCACGCACCACTGCGAGGTTGCTGCCATCCGGTCCCCAATCCGCCCACTGCACCCGCTCCAGGACGTCGCGCGGAGCACCGCCGGCCAGCGGCGCTCTGGCCAGCGTGCCCATGCTTACCCAGGTGCCAATTGCCTTGCTGTCTAACAGAACGGCCAACTCAGCCGCGGAGGACACCGACATGAGCTGGGTGCGGCCCAGTCCCATAGAGCGCGATTCTGGTGCTTCCGGACGGGCGGTGAACACATCGGTGGGATTGCCTTGCCAGGCGGCGCTGTAGAGGATTGTCTGCCCATCCGGAGCAAACCGGGCAGAGCGGATGCTGCCACGGCGGAAGGTCAACTGGCGATAGAGCAGCGGCGGCGATGGCGGGTTCGAAAACAGGAGTTTGCCTGCAAACAGGCTGGCAGCCACCGCAAGAAGCAGGGCGAATGCGAAAAGCGGGAGAAACCGGGAGCGCGCGGGTCTTGTTTTAGCCGGTGCTAGGGCTGCGCCGGCGGTTGCTGGCTCCGCCTTGTCGGCAAGCACGGAAGTGCCCGACGACCCAATCTCGCGTTGCAGCCGCTTCAGGTTGGCGCGCATCTCGGCCGCCGACTGGCAGCGAAGTTCGCGATCCTTCTCCAATGCGTTGCTGATGGTTTCTTCCAGCTTCACCGGAAGTTGAGGATTCAGCCGGATGGGCGGGGTCGGCACCCGGTTGAGAATGGCGTCGGTGACCACCGCCGAGGTTTCTCCACGAAACGGCGAAATTCCCGTGGCCATCTCGTAGAGCACAACGCCGAAGGAGAACAGGTCAGTCCTTCCGTCCAGTTCCTTGCCTCTTAACTGTTCGGGGGACATGTAGGCCACCGTGCCCATCGCGGTTCCGGGGCGGGTCAGGTCAAGGCTGGCTACCTCCGCCATGGTTGGCGAATCGCCGCTTTCAGGCCTGGTGGCTTGTGTGGTCTTCGCCAGCCCGAAATCCAGAATCTTGGCGTGCCCGCGCTCGGTCACAAAGATGTTCGCTGGCTTGACGTCGCGATGCACGATCCCCTTGGCGTGCGCGGCATCGAGCGCGTCCGCGACCTCTATGCCGAGACTCAGCAGTTGTTCCAACTCCAGGGGACGCTTGTCAATCAGGTGCTTCAGCGTCTGGCCGCTGAGGCACTCCATAGCGATGAAGAGATTCCCTTCGTGCTGGCCAATCTCGTAGATCGTACAAATGTTGGGGTGATTGAGTGCAGAGGCGGCGCGAGCCTCCCTGCGGAAACGCTCCAGCGCTTGCGGATCCTGCAAAGCCTCTTCGGGCAAGAACTTCAGCGCTACTAAGCGGCCGAGACTGGTGTCCTCAGCCTTGTAGACGACGCCCATTCCTCCGCCGCCAAGCTTCTCAACGATGCGGTAGTGCGAGATGGTCTGGCCGATCACTGTTCGCGAATCTTACGTGATTGAAAAGGGCGAGTCAATAAATGCAGGTTAGGGGTAGTGGGCATTAAAGGGATCGTTCGCGAAATACCGCGTCTCTAACAATGTCGGTAGTGTCAGGTTCTTTTTGGGCGTACTAACCCGTGCACTCCGAAGAGAAGGAAGGAACTTACCGGCGTGGGCGATCCTAGACTGAATGATCGCGGCGCAGCGTAAGAAAATAACCTAATCGCTTAGGAAATATGATAGAATGTCTTGGTGCCAACCGCCTTGAGATTTGCGGGTCTACGAGTGGTGGTTCATACGAACGACCACCCGCCGGCGAACATACACGTGATCGGGCACGGGTGTGAGGCGGTTTTCAATCTGAACTGCCCGTGTGGACCCGTAGAGCTCAGGGAGAACTACCGGTTCTCCAAGCGGGAACTCGGTCAATTGAGCAGGAGCTGAACGCGCACTTGAGCGAGCTCTGTAATGAATGGGAGAAGATCCATGGTGCAGCTTGACAATTTCAGGGTGGCGAACGAACGGGCGCGGGAATTGCAGAGGAATTTTCCTCGTGCGATCTCCGCAAGGTACGATCGCGCTAGCCGACGCATCGTTGTTGAGCTCAGTTCCAAACTCGCATTGAGCTTCCGCCCGCACGACGCGCAGGGTCTGGAGCACGCGAAGCCATCGGAACTAGAGGAGATCGAGATAAGTCCATCCGGATTCGGCCTTCATTTCCCGCGGCTCGACGCAGATCTCTACGTGCCGGGACTGCTCGAAGGATTGTTGGGATCAAGGAAATGGATGGCCGCTCGGCTCGGAGAGGTTGGAGGCAGCTCGCGCAGCCAAGCTAAGAAAGCCGCCTCGCGAGCTAATGGCAGGCTAGGCGGAAGGCCGAGGAAATCGGTAATCTGAAGGTTCGGAGTGGGCCAAGAAATTACCCTCGACAAAACGAGCGTCCTTGAGCTAGGTCACCGTTCAATTGCTGACATACCTGAAGCAGAGCTTGTGGACCGGAATTCCATCGGTTCGAAGTGATTCGTCTCAAAAACAAAAGCCGCCAGCTTTCACTGACGGCTGACGGCTGACAGCTGATGGCTGATTTTAGCTTTCGTACAGCAGCACGCCTTCGGCTTTCTCCGCATCCACTGGACGGTAGTACAGCTTGTTGGACTCGAGGAAGACCTCGATGAACGCCGGGCGGGTGGTGATCGTGCCCTGAATCAGAGCTTCCGACAGCGGATCTTCGATGTACTTCTGCAGCGCGCGACGCAGCGGACGCGCTCCATAGTTGCGGTCGGTCAGGGTCTGGTTCAGAATCCACTTCTTCGCTTCGTCGGCCACGGTCACGGTGATCGAACGCTGGGCGAGATTTTGGTTCAACTGGCTGACCATGAGTTCGAGAATCTGGATCAGGTCGGATTCGCTGAGCGCCATGAACAGGATGATTTCATCCACGCGGTTCAGGAATTCGGGATTGAAGGTGCGCTTGACCTCGCTCCTCACCAGGTCTTCGACCTTCTCGGAAACCATCTCGTCTTTCGACGACTGGAAGCCCAGGCCCTCGCGCTTCATCAGATGCCGTGCCCCGATGTTCGACGTCATGATGATGATGGTGTTCTTGAAATCGACGGTGTTGCCCAAGCCGTCGGTTAATTGGCCGTCTTCAAAAACCTGCAGCAGGATGTTGAACACATCCGGGTGCGCCTTCTCGATTTCGTCGAGCAGAACGACAGAATATGGAGCGCGCTTGACGCGTTCCGTCAACTGGCCGCCCTCTTCGTAGCCCACGTATCCCGGAGGCGAACCGATCAGCTTCGAAACGGAGTGCTTCTCCATGAACTCCGACATATCGAAACGGACGAGCGCCTTGTCGCTGCCGAACATGAAATGCGCCAGAGTGCGAGCCACTTCGGTCTTGCCGACGCCGGTCGGCCCCAGGAACAGGAATGAGCCGATGGGGCGATTCGGGCTCTTCAACCCGGCGCGCGAGCGGCGGATGGCGCGAGCCAGGGCGCTGATGGCTTTGTCTTGCGAGATGATGCGCTTGTGCAGCTCTTCTTCAATGCGCAGCAGCTTCTGCGTTTCTTCTTCCTTGATCGAGGTGATGGGAACGCCGGTCCAGCGCGATACCACATCCTCGATGTCCTCCCGACCGACTACGCCGGTGGAGGATTCATCGAGGTGGTATTTTTCGCGAAGGGCGCGCAGGTTCTCGCGCTCCTTGCGTTCCTCGTCCGAGTAGAAGCGCGCCTTCTCGAACTCGTGGTTCGCGATGGCGTTCTCCATACGATGGACGATGAACTTGATCCGCTTCTGGACTTCGGTCAACTCTTCCGGCAACGTGGTCTGGCGCAGCTTTACGCGCGCGCCCGCCTCGTCGATCAGGTCGATCGCCTTATCCGGCAGAAAACGGTCGGGAATATAGCGATTCGAATGCGACACCGAAAAATTGATGGCATCGTCGGTGTAGGTGACGGCGTGGAATTTTTCGTAGCGCTCTTTGATTCCGAAAAGAATCTTGACCGCGTCCACTTCGTTCGGCGGCGGAACTTTTACGGCCTGGAAGCGGCGCTCGAGCGACCGGTCTTTTTCGATCGACTTGCGGTATTCCGCGGGCGTGGTCGCACCGATACACTGAATTTCGCCGCGCGACAGGGCGGGCTTCAGGATGTTGGCGGCGTCGAGCGAGCCTTCCGCCGATCCTGCGCCCACCAGAGTATGCAGTTCGTCGATGAAGATGATCGAGTTCTGCGACTCCATCAGCTCTTTCATGATGGTCTTCAACCGCTCTTCGAACTGTCCCCGATACTTGGTGCCGGCGACGATCAGAGAAAGATCGAGCGCCAGAATGCGCTTGTCGGCCAGGAAGGAAGGAACTTCGCCGTCGGCGATGCGCTGCGCCAGGCCTTCTACGATGGCGGTCTTGCCTACGCCCGGCTCGCCGATTAGTACGGGATTATTCTTGGTGCGGCGGCACAGAATCTGCACCACCCGCTCCACTTCGTTGTCGCGGCCCACCAGCGGATCGAGTTGGCTATCCATGGCCGATTGCGTCAGGTCGCGGGAAAACTCGCTCAGTAATGAAGACTCGCGCTGTCCGCGTTGCGGCGCGGCTTTTTCCTGGCTGGTGCGCGCCAGTTCTTCGCGGATGGTCGAAAGCCGCAATCCGCGCTCGTGCAAGATCTCAGCCGCAAAGCACTTTTCTTCGCGCAGGAGTCCCAGCAGCAGGTGCTCGGTTCCAATATGTTTGTGCGAAAGCCGCTCCGCCTCTTCCGAGGCATACGCCAGCACACGCTTGCATTCGTTGCTCAGGGGAAGATCGACCGAAGTAGAAACCTTTTCCCGGATGGTGGTGTGACCCTCGATCTGCTTCCGGATCGATTCCACCGAGGCATGAGAGCGCAGGAAACGATTGGTCAGGGCCTTGTCTTCGCGCAGCAGCCCGAGCAGCAGGTGCTCGGTCTCAATGTAAGGAGATCCGAACTGGCTGGCCTCGTACCGCGCAAAGAAGATAACGCGCCTGGCTTTCTCCGTGTAGCGTTCGAACATATACCCTTTCCCCCCGAGATCCTGCGGATCGCTCCGCCCTCCGCCAAACCCCTGACCCTGCCAACTTAATTATGCATTTATATCGCTCAATCTCCTAAGCGATATCCACTTTGTAGTAAACCCCGTGCTTCTGTTCTGCTCTGCCGTTCGTTTACCCCGAAAGCGATTCGGGCGCGACTTCCTCCATTTTGCCCTGATCCAACCGTAAAACCCTATGGCACCGACGTGCAAACGCCAGGTTGTGGGTGGCGATTACAGAGGTCAATTGGTGTTCGCGGTGCAATCGTGCCACCAGTTCAAAAACCAATTCGCCGGTGCGCCCGTCGAGATCGCCGGTAGGCTCATCGGCCAGCAAGACCTGCGGCCTGGTGATGAGCGCCCGTGCTAGCGCCAGCCTTTGCTGCTCGCCGCCCGAAAGCTCACCCGAACGATGATGCCCGCGCTCTTCCAGCCCCACTTCGCGTAACCACCGCGAAGCTTCCTGTTCTGCTGTAAATAGCGCTTGCCCGCGCGTCAGCAAAGGCATGGCGACATTCTCCAAAGCGGTGAATTCCGGCAGCAGGTAGTGAAATTGCCACACGTAGCCAATCTCGCGGTTACGAAACTCGGCGGCGGCATCCTCGGAGAGCGAATTCACGCAGAACTTCGCGCAATATACCGCACCCGCGGAAGGACGATCCAGCGCCCCCAGGATGTGCAACAAAGTACTCTTTCCCGCACCCGATTGCCCAACGATGGCGAGCATCGTTCCCTTCGCAACCTCGAAAGACAGATTCTCAAAGAGCACGAGCTCGGCTTCGCCTGAGCGAAACACCTTACTTAACCCTTCGACCCTCAATAGAGGATCTTGAGTTGTTAGATGCAAACGTTCCCTCCTAAGTATCAACGCCGCCTCCCGCTGCCACCCGAGAAGACGGTCCCTGATCCATTAGACCATGATCCATCAGACCATGATCCATCAGACCACGATCCAACCAGACCGCGAGGAGGAACAACCCGATCCCGTGATTCCGCTTGCGGGAACGAGCTATGCGAAAGACTGTATACCTCTGGAAAACAATTGCAATGTGACGGTGGTCACAGATGGGCGAACGGGAACGCCTGCCGAGCGCTATTCGTACCTCAACGCCTCCGCCGGTAAAATCCGCGCCGCTGACCACGACGGGTAAATCGTGGCCACAAACGAAATCCCGACCGAAACCAGCGCCACGATTATTCCGTCCACCAGGCGCGGCGCGAACGGTACATAGTCAATCGAATAGACCTCGGGTGAGAGCGAAATAAAGTGGTAGTGTCCGCCTGCCCACGAGATCGCGTAGCCGAGCACCAACCCGATCACGGTCCCCATCACGCCAATCAGCACGCCCTGCGCGATGAACACGCGCCGGATTTGCGCCTTCTTCGTTCCCAGGGACATGAGCACGGCAATATCTTTTGTCTTCTCCATGACCATCATGATCAGCGAGATCAAAATATTGAGCGCGGCCACGAACACGATCAGCCCTATGGTGATAAACGTCACTACCCGCTCCAGTCGCAGCGCGCGGAACAAAGGCTTGTTCTGCTCCATCCAACTGGTGGCCATGAAGCCGTGGCTTCCTGAGGTTTGGCTTCCCGAGGTTTGGCTTCCCGAGGAAAGATCGGCGGCCTGTTCGAGGGCGCGCGCCACCTCGCCCGCCTGGTAGATATCGTCGATCTTGAATTGGATGACCGAGATCACGTCGCCCAACCCAAACAACTGCTGGGCGTCAGCAAGCCGTATGAACGCCCACGAAGAATCGTAGTCGAAAAAACCGGAGTTGAAGATTCCCACAACATGAAAGCGAATGTACTTCGGCACCATGCCGAACGGAGTCAACTCGCCCTGCGGAGAAGTCACCAGCACCACCGACCCCACAGTCGCGCCCAGTTCTTCCGCCATGTCCTTGCCAAGAATAATAGGAGGCATAGCCGCAACGCGCTGCTGCACGCCCGCAAGGTCGTCGGGAGATTCGGCCTGTGTAGAGCGGGCGCCCTCGCCCGCTGCCGTTGCTTTTGCATTTGCGCTTGCATTTGCTTTTGAACTTGTTTCTTGATTCACACCTGTGGCGCCCGCGTCTTCTTCCTCCAGCGCCGCCGCCGATCCCAGCGTCACCGTTTGCAGCAGATCGCTGACCTTGCGCTCATACTGCGGCAGCATTCCCTTAAGCACCGCTCCGCGCGCCCGCGGACCGCGCGAAATCAGCACCTGCTCGTAAATCGCCGGAGCCGCCGCCACCACGTGCGGTTGCTTCGATAACTTCTCGAGCAGCGGACGCCAATCGCGCATGCCGTCGCTTTCCACCCGCAGCAGACTGATGTGCGCCGTCGAACCCAGCAGCCGCGCCTGCAAATCCTGCCGAAAGCCGTTGTTGATGGCCAGGGCGACGATCAGCGAAGCCACTCCCGCCGTCACTCCCAAGATGGAAATACCCGTGATGACGCCAATGAACGCCTGGCGGCGCTTGGCTCGAAGATAGCGGGTTGCGACGAAAAGTTCGAAGCGCATAGGAAAGAAGCCGTCAGCCTTCAGCCGTCAGCCTTCAGGTAAACCAGCATTATAGCTGGCGCTATTCTCATGCCTGTCGCAGAGGTGGGCGTGGTCGCTGCGACGGTATCCGCGAGCCCGATGGTTTTCCTGACGGCTGATGGCTGATGGCTGACGGCTCTCTCCTGACGGCTGACGGCTCGTTCCTGATATTCTTCTCCCTCATGTCCCCCATCCTGACCAGTGTGCTGCTGGGCCTTACCGCGGCGGGCGCCAACGTGTTCGGCGGCGCCATCATCGTTCAGAAGCATTGGGAGCGCTCCTACCTCCGCTACTTCGTCGCGCTGGGCGCCGGTTTCATGCTGGCGACGGCGCTGGTCGAAATGGTGCCCACCAGCATTCAGCTGCGCGGCGGATATGCCGGATTTCTAATCCTGCTCGGATACTTGCTCGTCCATTTTTTCGAGCACACCGTCACTCCGCACTTCCATTTTGGAGAAGAAACTCACGCCGACCAGTTCGTGCATTCTCACAAGGGATACTCGGTTCTGATCGGGTTGCTGATCCACACGTTTTTCGACGGCATCGCGATCGCCTCGGGATTCCTCGTTTCCCCGGCGCTCGGCTGGATCATCTTCCTCGCGGTTTTTCTGCACAAAATTCCCGAAGGATTCACCATCTCGTCAGTAATGCTGGCCAGTGGCCGAAGCCGCGCCTTCGCCTGGGGATCGTCCGTGGCGCTGGGCGTGGCAACCGTGGCTGGAGTGATGACAATGGCAATCTTTCGCCACGAGGTAAGCTTCGGCCTGCCCTTGTCGGCGGGCGTTACGATCTACGTAGCCGCGTCGGACCTGATCCCCGAAGTAAATAAGGAGCCCGGAGTAAAGATGGCCCTACTGGTATTCGTCGGAGCGGCGTGCATGTTTGTGCTGGATCGGTTCTTTCACGTGCACTAGGGCGTGTTAACACTATTAGAGATTTTGTGATATCTTGGATTCGTGGAGATCAACGAAACGCAATTCGATCGCATCGAGTCCTGCCTGCCGCGCCAGCGCGGTAATGTGAGAGTCACTCATCTG
>Ga0224558_1004938_pt1 | contig 10058 bp, 9 predicted proteins | sample 714S32024metaG_FD_180682 | JGI IMG/M metagenome (GOLD analysis project Ga0224558, IMG submission 180682) | Peat soil microbial communities from Stordalen Mire, Sweden - 717 S3 20-24 | ecosystem: Environmental > Terrestrial > Soil > Wetlands > Peat | place: Sweden: Norrbotten County, Stordalen... | reverse complement strand
GCTGCTGCCCGTTTTCCTGCTAGCCGTCCTGTCGGTGCCGGGCGTTCCTGCCAGGGCCATCACCCTTGTTCTGGTTTACTCGCTGGGTTTGATGGGCGTCCTTACTCCCTACGCCAGTGGACCTGCGCCAATCTGGTATAGCAGCGGCTACATCCCCACCAAAGACTTCTGGCGACTGGGCGCCACCATGGGAGCGCTGTACCTGGCCGTGCTGCTGGCACTCGGCTTGCCATTTGCAATCAACTTCCTGCACTGACGGTGCGTTGTCGCCGGGCGTTCGTGCAATCTCACGTTGGTCGGCGCAGATGGGATACTTCAGCAATCCCGGGGAACAGAACCCGCAAAGAATGCGCCGACTCTCCTCCATTTCTCTTTCCTGAACACAGTTGAGAGCACCGTAGTCAAAGCAGAAATAGCGCACCGATCGAGGGTGCAAGGGATCCGGTCCACGGCTGTCGACCTTTGATGTTTTCGACTTCGACACATTGCGTATCAGTCCGTGCCCAGACCCCGCATCTGGTCATGACCTTTTGAAGGCAGCTGCCCTCATGTGGGCACACGCAATGCGATTTCAATGGTCCAAATCCTTCGCCTACAAGAAGTTGCACTTGGCCCTGGAAATGCTTTTATCAAATGCGTTATGGCAACCTGTGACCACCCTTCTGACTTAGTTCATCGCATTGCATACCCGTCTCTCGGGAGACCGGAGTTGCGAACTCATTGGCAGCTTCCAGCGTTATTGCCGGAGGAGGAAAAACGGTCATCTGCCTCTTCCAGCCTGCAAGGAGTAGAAGCTGGCGACTTATTTCGCGAAAGTCTGATTGCATCGGGGAAGTCACGACGGCGAAATCCATGGGCGACAGTTGGAGCGCTGGGCTTCCAGTTGCTCCTCTTACTAGCGTTAGTTGCCATTCCGCTGTTTCACACGGATCCGCTGCCCAAGAGAGAGACGCTGACGATGTTATATCTGCAGCCGCCAGCGGACGCGGGTGGTAATGCCACGAAGCTTCGAGCACCCAAGCCCGCGTCCACATACACTCCGGCTAGCACTGGCATTACGGCGCCAGTGCATGAAATGCAAGAAGCGCCACCACCTCCGGTCGGCACAACGGGTGGAGTGGTCGGCGGAGTTCCGGGTGGAGTGTTCAGCGAAGTGCTGGGCAGCGCGCGAAGCGTGCCCATCGTTGCGAAAACGCCCGAGCCGATGCCGACTAAGAGAATCCGTGTCGCCTCCCGGGTAGCCGAGGCGAACCTGATCCACGACGTTTCACCGCAGTATCCGCCGGAGGCTGGTCGGGCGCGCATTGAAGGAACTGTCGTGCTGCTGGCCGTGATCGGCACGGATGGTAGCGTGAAGGATATGCGAGTCGAGAGTGGTTTACCACTACTCGCGCAAGCCGCTATGGATGCGGTGAAACAATGGCGTTACAAGCCGTACATGGTAAACGGTGAACCAGTTGAAGTTGACTCCCGGATCACAATCAACTTCACCCTTTCCGCAAGCTAGGAGTGTCGACGATGCAGAACAATTCACACACCTCACCTAATAGGCCTTTGGAAGTGCTGCTGAAACTAACACACATATTGGTATTGATTGCGCTGGGCGGAGTAATCCTTGTAGTACCGGTGTCCGCGCAGTCTACTGAAGCGGCAAATACAAACACTGGAAGCATCCTAGGCACGGTGGTCGATACCAGTGACGATCCGGTTCCCGATGCCACTGTAGTCCTTCAAGGGCCAACCGGCGATAGTCACAAAGTCATAACCAGAGACGATGGATCCTTTGCATTCCACAATGTCACGGCGGGAATTGCCTACCAGGTTACCATCACTGCTGAAGGCTTTGCAGAGTGGAACTCGTCCATAACAGTCGAACCCGGGCAAGAGAAAACTATCACCGACATCAAACTCCGCATCTTGGCTGTGCAGCGGGCAGTTACTGTGAGTTATTCCGAAAAGGAGGTTGCTGCGCAACAGTTCAAAGCTGAAGAACAGCAGCGCGTTCTCCGTTTTATACCGAATCTTTATGTGACCTACGAACCTCATCCCGAGCCTCTCACCACGGGGATGAAGTTCCACCTGGCATACAAGAGTCTCACCAGTCCAGTTTTCTTCGGCCGCGTGGTTGGGTGGGCCGGCGTCGAGCAAGCTGCTGACACCCCCGGTCAGTGGCGGCAGGGTGCAGAAGGATATGGCAAGAGGGTGGGGGCTGGCTTCGCTGACGCCACTACCGCAGGCCTAATCGGCAACGCCATTCTGCCCTCACTCCTGCATCAGGACCCTCGCTACTTCTACCAGGGCGCCGGTACAAAGAAGTCGCGGGCTCTCCATGCCGTCTTAGCTACAGTTATCTGTAAGGGAGACAATGGAGCGTGGCAACCGAATTATTCTGCCTGGGGTGGCAGTCTAATCTCATATTCCATTTCCACCGCGTACTACCCCAGTGCGGATCGCAATGCTGAGCATGTATTCAGAGGTTTTGGGATTGACATCGGTCTACACGTCGCGGGCAGTTTGGCCCAAGAGTTTATTTTGAGCAAATTCACAAGCAAGGGTAAGCACTAATCGGAGGAAGCCGTTTAGCTCTGTCTCATTCATCACGACTTCGATGGAGAGATTTCCTCGCTTGGGGATCCTTCGAATTACCGTGGGTCAACGCTTCAACCCAAGGAATGTGCAGAACAATCTGTGCTCCTCCAACCTGGACGAAGTGCGAGAGAGGATTCGGCGACGATCTTACGTCCTTTACGAACTCCTCAGAAAAGAATATGGCGACGCGACTTCGACGATCGGCTCAAAGCTGAATCGGAGGTGACTGGAAAAGCCGATCCGCAATGACCTGCAGACGGCCACCGCAAGTGCGTTTATGCCGGCCTGTCGGAGGCGGTGACCTGGGGCGACAATTGCGATGCGCGTGGTTCGGCTCTCCCCCATCGCGCCAAAAGGCCACACGCATCGCACGCCCCTCCGACAGCTCTGCGAATGGCAAGTAAACGTGTAACGATGGGAGCAGATTGTCATGCCCCGAGGGCGTCCTGTCGATTTCCGATGACCCAATCCAGTGTCACGTAGCCTGCCCGGTTACGGTCAATGCCTCAATACGGGCAGCCTCCAGAAGAATCGCCCATGCTTATGTAATTGCTGAAAAGCCGCTTACAGTAAGCCTGCTTTGGAGACCGGCTTGCGATCACCTGGTTGGAGTGGTCTCGTGCATTAGCCACTTTCAGAAGGGCAACAAACCAGATAAAGCGAGCAGGTTCTATGAATGGACTCAGGAAGTTCTCAGCGTTGTGGCTGGTCCTAGCTGTAATATGCCTGGTTCGGCCATGCCTTGTTCGGGGGCAGTCGAATGCGTTTACCGAAGAGGCCAACATTCATTTCGGTACTACTGTGCAGCCTCGTGTCTGCGATGAATCCGTACCTGACGACAGTGTCAAAGCAGCTCTCGGATTAGTTTGCCTTCGAGAGCGGCTTGGAACTCGGAACATCATGGTGCGGAATGCCGTCGTTATCGGCTTCGTTGGAGGGTTCGTTGGGCGCGATGACTTGAACCATCCTGAGGTGCAGTTCGCCGCACTGCTGCGTGAGAGTTATCCATCAGTTGTGCACGCGGAAGTGTTCGCGAACCACGACGGCAAGCGGGCTCTTCGGCGAGTGCTGGAGTTGTTAGACACCGATGGAGATGGCGAGCTCAATGCCAATGAAAAAGAAAGCGCGAGCATCATTATCTATGGCCACAGTTGGGGTGCTTCGCAAGCGGTCACGTTGGCCCGTGATTTGGGACGCTTGGGTATTCCGGTATCACTCACGATCCAGGTGGACAGCGTCCATAAACCAGGCCATGAGGATACGGTAATCCCCTCCAACGTTCGGAACGCCGTCAACTTTTATCAGACCAGAGGTCTCATTCACGGGCGGTCACGTATTCGAGCGGCTGATCCGGAGCGCACGAAGATCATCGGCAACTTTGAGATGACGTACCGTGATCGCCGAATCAATTGTGACAACTATCCCTGGCTTGCCCGCCACCTGAACCGGCCACATCACGAAATCGAGAATGATCCTCGGGTGTGGGGGCAGATTGCGTCGCTGGTCGACTCAGAACTGTTGACAGGAACGTCGGCGGTTGAAGCATTCTTGCCGTCCTTTCCGCTGTCACTAAATAGGACCGACGATGCAGCCCATTTCTAGTTGCTGGCACGTCCGATGTCTGCGAGGCCGGCGGAGGCAATCTCGTAATGGCAATTCTGAAGAAAGGAACAACCGAGAATGAGCAGCACAAACCGCACTCTATTAATTCACGAGAAGCACGAGGAGCCTGAATTTCGTCGTGTGCTCATGAAATGGGTCACAGTCACTGACACTCAGGGAAATCGACGGCCTCAGATGCACTGGTGGCGTAACTGCGGCTGGGACTAACTTCGGCTTGCTGCCCGAATTCGGTCAGTGCCCTTGGCGGGTCACTTGATGTCTGTGTCGGAGCTTCCGATCCAATTGGTAGACAGGTATTTTCATCCACTTACAACTGGCCGCTTCTGGCAGCCAGATTGCGAATACGAAGTGCGCGCTTCAAATTGCTCCAGGGGAGTAGGCCATGCTCGGAGAACTGATGAACATCCCGACTGACACACTCATTGACATGCTGTACATAATCCTTGCCGGTGACTTCGCTATCACTGCAACCGATGCGACGGAACTCGAACAAATTCAACGCGAGTTGCAACGTAGAGGCGGGGAGCAACGCTGGAGCTTTCAATGTTAACTGAGAGAAGCGTGCATCAGTTTTTGGATGAGTCTTGAACCACGACGAAGGCGGACGCTTGCTGAACCCTAAAGTGTCAGAAGAGCGCAAAGACGAGTAAGGAATGGAAAATGACCTCACTAACAGGAACTGAAGAACTAGCCGGACCACTGAGCGCCGAAGGGATTGCACGATCAACCGTTGCAGGTGCGCCGCTAGGCGCCCAGGAGCTGAATAGAATCGATGCTTTTTGGCGCGCGTGCAAATACCTTGCTCTAGGAATGATCTACCTTCAGGCGAATCCTCTCTTACGGGAGCCCCTAAAACCAGAACATATCAAGAGCCGACTGCTCGGCCATTGGGGCTCAAGCCCAGGGCTCGCCTTCATCTACACCCATCTGAGTCGTCTTATAAAGAGAGACGACCTCGAGATGATTTTTCTGGCAGGCCCAGGACACGGGGCGCCGGGAGTTTTAGCGCCTATATATCTGGAAGGCACGTACAGTGAAATCTATCCGGAGAAAAGCGAGGATGAGAAAGGCCTGCGAGAGTTCTTCAAGCAGTTCTCATTCCCCGGCGGTATTGGCAGCCACTGTACTCCAGAAACGCCGGGTTCGATTCATGAAGGAGGTGAACTGGGATATGTCCTCTCGCACGCTTGTGGAGCCGCGTTTGACAATCCCGACCTGATCGTGGCGGCAGTCGTGGGTGACGGCGAAGCCGAGACCGGCCCGCTGGCGACCTCATGGCACATCAGCAAGTTTCTGAATCCAATCCGCGATGGGGCTGTGTTACCCATACTTCATCTTAACGGATACAAGATCAACAACCCGACCTTGCTGGCACGGATCACTCACCAAGAACTGGAAGACTTGTTACGCGGGTATGGCTGGAATCCCTACTTCGTGGAGGGGTCTGAACACGACAGCATGCATCAGGCGATGGCCGCTACGCTGGAGCGTTGCATTGCCGACATTAAGACCCATCAGGAAGGATGCCGGAAGACGGGCGTTGCCACGCGGCCACGCTGGCCGATGGTGGTGTTGCGTTCACCAAAGGGTTGGGGCGCACCCGTGGAAGTGGACGGGCATCGGATTGAAGGCTTCTGGCGCTCGCACCAGGTTCCGTTGGCAGACGTCAAGACTAAACCGGAACACCTGCGCATTCTTGAGAACTGGATGCGGTCATTCAAACCGGAAGAACTGTTCGACGAGTATGGCAGGGTGTTACCGGAACTCGCCGAAATTATGCCGTCAGGCCGGCGCCGCATGAGCGCCAGTCCGCACGCGAATGCAGAGCTCAGGAAAAAACTGCGGTTGCCCGAGTTCCGCGATTATGCCGTCAAGATCGACCGCCCGGGAAATACAGAAGTAGAGAACGTCCCGCCACTGGGACGTTTTCTGCGCGATGTCATGAAGTGGAATATGGACAGCTTTCGAGTGTTCGCGCCAGACGAGAACACGTCCAACAAGCTTGACGCGATTTATGAGGTCTCGAAGAAATTCTGGATCGCTGAAAGTTCCCCTGAGGACCGTGATGGAACAGAACTAGCTTCGGACGGACGCGTTGTCGAAATGTTGAGCGAGCACACGATGGAAGGCATGCTCGAAGGCTACTTGCTTACGGGTCGCAACGGCTTTCTATCGTCTTATGAAGCTTTTGTGCACGTGATCGACTCGATGTTCAATCAGCATGCCAAATGGTTGTCGATCTGCAATCATTTATCTTGGCGCCGCAAGATCGCATCGCTGAACCTTCTCATTACCTCAACCGTGTGGCGTCAGGATCACAATGGCTTTACGCACCAGGATCCGGGATTTCTGGATGTAGTGCTCAACAAGAGTGCCGCAGTAACCCGCATCTACCTCCCGCCGGATGCCAATTGTCTGTTGTCCGTAGCAGATCATTGTCTGCGCTCGGAAAACTACATCAACGTAATTGTCTCGGACAAGCAGAAGCATCTGCAGTACCTGGATATTGATGCTGCCATTACGCACTGCACAAAGGGTATCGGTATCTGGAATTGGGCCAGTAATGATGAAGGCCAGGAACCCGATGTTGTTTTTGCTGCCGCCGGCGACATCCCCACCCAGGAAGCATTGGCTGCCACAGCGCTGCTCAGAGAACGGTTTCCTGACTTGAAAATCCGATTCATTAACGTGGTTGACTTGTTCAAGCTGCAACCTCGCAACGAACATCCACATGGCTTGACGGATGGAGATTTCGATTCGCTGTTTACGGCCGACAAGCCGATCATCTTCAACTTCCATGGCTATCCCTGGCTGATTCACCGTCTCGCCTATCGGCGCACAAACCACCGGAATTTGCATGTCCGCGGCTACAAAGAGAAGGGCAATATCAATACGCCGATGGAACTGGCAATTAACAACCAGACGGACCGGTTCAGTCTCGCCATCGATGCCATTGACCGCGTTCCGAAACTGCAGCGGATTGGGGCGCATGCTAAAGAGGAGTTTCGCGACAGCCAGATTGCATGCCGACGCCATGCTTACGAGCACGGAATCGACAGCCCTGAGATTAGCGGTTGGAAGTGGCCGTACGACAAGAAGTGAGTTGGGGGAATCGTACCGCTGGCCATGCGTGGCGGTCCGCTCTGGGAACCGCGCTGCTATCGCGCGAGTCTCAGGAATTATGCAAGAGTTGCAGCTCGATCTGACAAATCAATTCGAGCTCAAAGGAAGGATAAATCGTTTGTTCATTCTAAGGAACCATATGAACAGTTACTTCGTCAGACAGGCACTCATCAGAGTCTGGGCACTACTGTTCTGCTCTAGCCTAGGCGCGTTGGCCCAGAGCACCGCTCCCCCAGTAAAAGCGAGCGCACCATTCAGCATTCGGGCCACTCATCTTCTGGGTTTGGAAAACACAAAGAGCAACTGCAACGGAACTCTGTCCATTCAAGGCGATGCGTTGCAATTTCAGCAAGGCGAGAAGCCCGGCGCAGAGGTAAAAGCCACTTCTATCCAGGCTGTTTTTCTGGGTGGAGAGAGCAAGCAGGTCGGCGGATTGCCGATGAAGTTGGGCAAGGCTGCGGCTCCGTACGGCGGTGGCCGGGTCGTTAGTCTTTTCGCCCATAAAAAGTACGACACGCTGACCCTGGTATATGTGGACAGTGATGGAGGAGTTCACGGTGCGATCTTCCAACTAAGCAAGGGACAAGGCGAACTCGTAACGAATTTACTAAAGGCTCGGGGCGTATCTCCTAGTTCTGGCGAATACCAGACCACAAAACAAAGCACTGTAGAGGTCATGGATGAAAACAATTAGACGAAGTTTATCGATCATTTATGTAGCAGCAATCGTGGCGATCATGGCTGCATTTCCGGCTTGGCTACCTGCCCAAACTGCCGCGGTGAAATCCTCCGATGCAAGTAGCGGCTCCGCTATGCAATGGAGCGTGCAAGTGGACAGGGTCAACCCCGGCGACCTGGAGGTCGCGTATTCTTTCCAAGTCGCGATCTATGAGAACCTCCTGAAAGAATTGAACAAGACAAAGCAATTCAAGCAGGTGTTTCGCGACGGCGACCGTAACGCTAGCGACGTTCCGAACTTGCTGGTTTTGCAAACAACTGTTGAGAAGTACACGCCTGGGAGCGAAACGCGCCGTGCAGTGACCACCGTGAGCGGCGCCACAAAGTTAACGGTGCGGAGTCAGCTCCTCACACGCGAGGGCAAAATCGTTCTCGAGCGTAGGGTCAATGGGAACGTGCGCTTATTCGGCAGCAATTTGCGGGCTACTCACAACTTGGCCCGCAATATAGCCAAAGCGATCAAACAATCACGATGGGATGTGGGCTAGGGCACCAATCCTCGGAAGGAGTCGATCATGGTTACTAACGCCGCCGCAAAGCGGCAAGCAGTGCCGGATACTGAGAAACTCAGCGCCAAGTACGGATGTGGTCCCGTGCACTTCTCCGGAACGGACGAAGCACTGTATGAACGGCACTTGCTGTTTGACAGTGGCGTCGATCTAGCGGCCGCGACGGCGCGTGATCGGTTCGAGGCCCTTGCGCGGTCGGTGCGTGACGTTCTATCTCAGCGATGGCTCTTAACCGAGAAGACCTACGAAGAACGAAATCCTAAGCGGCTCTACTATCTCTCGATGGAGTTTCTCATCGGCCGCTCACTCGCAAACAACGTTGTGAATCTTCTGCTCTCTCCGCTGACGAACCAGTTCATCCAGGACAAGAAACTCAATCTCCTCGAGATTTTGGAGCAGGAGCCCGATGCGGGACTCGGCAACGGCGGCCTTGGACGCCTGGCGGCCTGCTTCATTGAATCTGCCGCGACCCTGCAGCTACCGGCCATGGGGTACGGACTGCGATATGAATACGGCATCTTCAGGCAATCGATCCAGAACGGATGGCAACAGGAAACGCCGGATAACTGGCTCCGTTCTCCCGATCCGTGGGAGATCGCTCGTCCGAACGAGAAGGTGGAAGTCAGCGTGGGTTGCTCGTTCGAGCTCAGCGGAGGCAGCCTGCGCCCGGTACCGGGTCGCCCAACGACTCTGATCGGAATCCCATTTGACCGTCCCGTGATCGGGTACGGTGGTTCCACGATCAACACGCTTCGACTCTGGGCGGCGGCAGCGCCCGACTACTTCAAGTTTGAAGAGTTCTCGCACGGCGATTTCGTAGAAGCATTTACTCAGACCCTTGGGGCCGAAACCCTGACCCGCGTCCTTTATCCCGATGATTCAAGAATCATGGGGCAAGGCCTGCGCCTGTTGCAGGAGTATTTCCTTGTTGCATGCTCGCTGGCAGATGCCGTGCGCCGCTTCCAACGCAGCAACTCGGATTGGCGCTTGTTTGCAGAGAAAGTCGCGATTCAGATGAACGACACGCACCCCGCTCTGGCCGTGCCGGAACTCATGCGAATCCTGGTTGATCAGGTGCACCTTGAATGGGATGAAGCCTGGCACATCACGCAGAACACGCTGGCGTACACCAATCACACCTTGTTGCCCGAAGCGCTCGAAAAGTGGCCGGTAGCCTGGTTTGAAGACATGCTGCCCCGGCAACTCGAGATCATCTATGAAATCAACCGCCGTTTTCTGGGCGACGTTCGCGGGCGGTTTCCGGCCGATAAGGACCGTATTCAACGCTTGAGTCTTATCGAAGAGGGCGAGGGCCAGGGCCAGTGCAAGAAGCTTCGTATGGCCAATCTGGCGGTCGTAGGTTCTCACAGCACCAACGGGGTGGCAGAGATTCACTCCAAGCTGTTGCGTGAGACCACGCTCAAAGACCTGGCGGAAATCTTTCCGGAACGTTTCAACAACAAAACGAATGGAGTC
>Ga0224558_1004937_pt1 | contig 10059 bp, 7 predicted proteins | sample 714S32024metaG_FD_180682 | JGI IMG/M metagenome (GOLD analysis project Ga0224558, IMG submission 180682) | Peat soil microbial communities from Stordalen Mire, Sweden - 717 S3 20-24 | ecosystem: Environmental > Terrestrial > Soil > Wetlands > Peat | place: Sweden: Norrbotten County, Stordalen... | reverse complement strand
AAGAGGAAGATGATGCCTATGATGAAGCTGTAGGCAGCGCCGGTCCATGCGATGGCATGGTAGAGGCGGGGATGGTGGTGTCCACTTGAGCTAAAGGCTCCGCCCATGGTTGCGGTCATCAGCGCATTCATGGCCACCAGGCCGATAGCGAAGGCTGCGAGGCCCATCATGCCACGGGAGGTGCCGCCGAGGTTAGCGGTGAGAAAAAACAACGCCAACTGGCTGGGCGTCTCGGCCCCAACGCCGTGCAGAATGCCGATGACAAAGACCGACTTTCCGTTATACATCCATTGAAAACGCTGGGGTTGCGGGACTTGAGGGTTCCAGCAGCGGCGCACCTGCCAAGCCATCCACAGGACCCCGTTGATGGCGATGGCCAGGCGGCTCTCGACGCGGCTGTGCGAGTGGCCGTGCGCATCCTTGCGCAGAATCCCCGCCACTACGCCGATGCCCAGAACGATGAGCGTAAGGCCAATCAGCCGTTCGGTCCAGTGGTCCAGGCCCTCGGGAAGGCCCAGGTGCAGCTGCAGGACGGCGATGCCCAGGGCGGCCACCGTAAAGGCGTGGCCAAGGGCGTAGGTCATGCCTAACCGCAATCCGCTGCGCCAGTTGTGCTGCACAGCGGTGATGTCGGAGATGGCCGCCAGATGGTCGTAGTCGAAGCCGTGGCGCAGCCCCAGCACCAGGCAGGAGCCGAGGGCGGCATCGAGTTTCCAGTCGCCGAAAATTGGAGTCACAAGGCCCAGTATAGTCGAGAATCGGCTCGATTGGCGCGGAGATGCAGCCCGGTTATCTCACTTGGCAGGCCGAAGCTGAATCTGGTAGTCGCGATAGTCGATGGTTACGGTCGTCCGGCCAAAGAGAAAGCTATTCGAAACGGCCCGGGCCTGAGTGGCCATGGCAAAGCTGTTCACATTGGCGTACTGGCGCATTACGTGAGCGGGACCTGTGAACACAGAGGGACTTTGGGATGAGATGCCCTCGATGCGCACAATAGAACCGTCCTTTGCGTCTACCCACAAGGTTCCTTCGATCATATTGGGAGCCTTGTGTCTGGGGGTGATGGTGAGGGCAACGCAATTCCGTCCATCCAGCAGTTCGGTCGCGCCCGATTTCAGCTTCATCGCATAATTGGCGGAGGTGAGCCACGAGCCTTCCCGGTTGGCGGGCAGGTTGATGCGCTTTTCAGCGTCCAGGATTGCGCCCAAAACCAGGCTCCGTATGATCGACGAACCGCTCTGGGAGAGGATGGTATAACTCTTGCCGGTCTCCTCGCGGTAGTCTGTTTTGACAGTCATTTCAGCCACTGAATGGGTTTCGTCGTTGTTTTTGTAGACGGCATAGTGCTCGGTGACGGTGTATCCCGCAATGCTGTCAATCCTTGCCATGACCGCCGCGTCAACGGCTCGAATGACAGTTGAACTGTCGGGTTGCTGTGCCGCGTCAACGGCGGTTCCAAGCAGGACTACAAAAGATAGCACCGCAACCGCTCGTGCTATGTAATACCATTTGATACGCATCATCCCGACACTCCAAGCATTCCTTCTCTTCCAGATTAGCCTTATTCTTCCCAAAGCCTGTGCTGTATGAGACAGCGGCTGAAGTGTGGCTCCCTGGTACTGATACAAGTGAGTGCCGATGCGCTATGCTGGTTTTCGGTGTGAGGCAGTCACTTGACCGGCAAAACCCCACCAGAACGAGAACCGGACGAAGCGCTGCTGCAACGACGCGTAGCACTCGTGGTACGCGGAGTGGTGCAGGGGGTGGGGTTTCGTCCGTTTGTCTATCATCTGGCCCTGGAGGAGGGGCTGACGGGGTTTGTCGGCAACAATACCGATGGGCTGACCATTGAGGTCGAAGGGCCCAAGGAGCGTGTGGAGACGTTTCTCGCCCGGCTGCGCTCCCAGGCGCCGCCTTTGGCGCGGATCGACTCGGTCGCGGTGCGCGAGTTGGCCCTTGTCGGAGATACGGGTTTTCGGATCGTTGCCAGCGAGGTGCTGGGCCGTGTGAGCACCGGGATTCCTGCGGATGCGGCTACGTGCCCGGATTGCCTGCGGGAGCTCCTTGACCCCAAGGACCGGCGCTATCGCTATCCGTTTCTGAACTGCACCAACTGCGGGCCGCGCTTCACCATCACGCGGCGCATTCCTTATGACCGGCCGCAGACCTCGATGGCAAAGTTTCCCATGTGCCCGGAGTGCCAGCGGGAATACGACGATCCGCTGAACCGGCGCTTCCATGCGCAGCCGAATGCGTGCTGGGTGTGCGGGCCGCAGGTTTGGCTGGTGGGGGCAGACGGCGCAAAGATTGCCTCGGACGATGCCGTGGCAGCCTGCATCGATCGACTGGTTGCCGGCCAGATCATAGCCATCAAAGGGATCGGCGGCTTTCACCTGAGCGTGGATGCAACCAACCAGGCAGCCGTGATGCGCCTTCGCGAGCGCAAGCGGCGCTATGGAAAGCCGCTGGCGGTGATGGTGCGCGATCTGGAGGCGGCGCGGGCGGCGTGTACTCTCAATGCCGAGGAAGAAGCGCTGCTCACCACCCCCGCGCGGCCCATTGTGCTCGCCGCGCGGCGCGAGGGCTGCGGCATTGCGGAGGGTGTCGCGCCGGGGATTCCATGGCTAGGCGTGTATTTGCCTTACGCGCCGCTGCAACATCTTCTCTTTGCCGATCCCCGCGTTCAGGCGCTGGTGATGACGTCGGCGAACCTCAGCGAAGAGCCTATTGCGATTGATAACGAAGAGGCACGGATGCGCCTCGGCGGTATTGCCGATGCCTTCCTGATGCACGACCGCGAGATCCTGCAACGGTGCGACGATTCGGTGGCCGCAATAGTGGATGGCGCTCCGCAACTGGTCAGGCGCGCGCGCGGCTTTGTGCCGCTGGGCGTGCCGCTGCCATTCGATGCACCGCCAATGCTGGCGGTAGGCGGGCATTTGAAGAACGTCTTTGCTCTGGCGCGGGGGCGGTTCGCTTACCAGAGCCAGCATTTAGGTGATTTGGAAAACCTCACTGGGCTTGAATTCTTCCGCGAGTCGTTGGACCACCTGATGCGGACCTTTGAGATTGAGCCGCAAACCGTGGTCCATGACTTGCATCCGAGCTATTTGTCGACCAAGTGGGCGACGGAATGGGCGCGGGAGCGCGGTCTTGAGTTGATCGCCGTGCAGCATCATCATGCGCATGTGGCCGGGTGCATGGCCGAGCACGGCCTTACGGGCCGAGTGATTGGCTTCGCGCTTGATGGCACCGGCTACGGAATAGATGGAAAGATTTGGGGCGGGGAAGTGCTGATCGCGCGGCTCGAAGCCTTCGAGCGGTTCGCGCATCTCGAATATGTCCCCATGCCCGGAAGTGAGGCGGCAATCAAAGAGCCGTGGCGCATGGCGTTCGCGGCGCTGCGCGCTGCGGGTTTCGATTTGGAGTCCGCGGCGTCGTTAGCAGGGCCTACGACCGAGGAAGCACGCGTGCTGGACCGAATGATGGAGCGCTGCGTGAATAGTCCGCTCACTTCGAGTTTGGGGCGTCTCTTCGATGCAGTAGCCGCCGTTGTGTTGAATCGCCGCGTGGTGGATTACGAGGCGCAGGCGGCCATTGAACTCGAAGGCGTCGCTGTCGATGAGCCTGGCTATGCGATGAAGTTCATTGGCGGGGACTGGACCGCGCGAGAGCCTATGCGAATCAGCGCCGGTCCGTTATGGCATGAGTTAGTGGAGGACTTGCGCGCCGGCGTCAGCAAGGCGCGCATTGCGGCGCGTTTTCACGCCGGCGTGGCTGCGGGTTTTGTGCAAGCGGCGGTGATGGCGCGGGCGGCGACAGGAGTTAGGCAGGTTGCGCTGAGCGGCGGCTGCATGCATAACCGGAGGCTGGCGCGGCTGCTGTATGCGAAGTTAGAGGCGGCGGGCTTCGAAGTCTTTCAACACATCCAGGTCAGCCCAGGAGACGGAGGGTTGAGTTATGGCCAGGTCTCGGTGGCGGCGGCAATGCTGAATCAGTCGAAGTCAGCCGGAAAACTTGACTAACTGCTGCGCTTCTTCGCGTGGCCCCAGAATCGAGATGCGTGGGATACGTCCGCGGACCATGGCGACTTCGTCGCAGCGATGGAGCCGCGGGCAGTTCTGGCAGTCCTTGAATATCTTATCGGGCAGTTCGGATTTATCTTCGACGGTGCGGAAACCGTACTTGAAAAAGAAGTCGGGAATGCGCGTGAAGAGGCAGACGGATTGAATGCCGTGCTCTTCAGCCTCCTCAATGAGCGCCGTGAGAATCCGTCCGCCCGCGCCCTGGCTCTTGGCTGCGGGCTTGACCACGATGGAGCGCACTTCGCAAAGGTGCGGCCCGTAAAAGTGGAGCGCGCCACAGCCGAGGAAGACACCGCCATCGGAGAGGGCGACGGTGAAGTCGCGGATGTTTTCGCAGACCTCTGCGAAGGAGCGCTTGAGCAGCGTGCCGTCGCCCGAAAGCGAATTGACCAAATCGCTGACGTTGGTGGCGTCTGTGAGCAGGGCTTTACGAACCAGCATGAACGGCCTCCTGAGTGCTGGTGTGCGCGCCGAGACCCTTGATGCGTTCAGACGCGATGGCTAGCGCCTGGCGCACGCGCTCGCGCGCTGTTCCTCCGGTAACGTCGTGGCAGTCGAGTGTGGCTGCGAGCGTGACGGCGGCGAAAAAATCTTCCTCGAATTCCGTGCCGAATTGGCGGAGTTCGTCGAGGGTGAGAGCGCCAAGTTCGACGCCTTTCTCAATGGCGAAGCGCACGGCATGGCCGATCTTTTCGTGTGCTGTCCGGAAGGGAACGCCCTTGTGGACGAGATAGGTGGCAGCGGCCATGGCATTCAGGCAGCCCGACTGCGCAGCTTTGCTCATGCGCTCGCGATTGAATCGAAGAGCGGCCGTAAAACGCGCTACCAACTTGAGCATCTGCGGCACGAAGTCTACAGAAAATGCTGGCTCCTGGGTTTCCTGCAAATCTTTGTTATAGGCGAGAGGCAGGCCTTTGAGTTGCAGCGTCACCGCTTCAGCGGCGCCGTGAATGCGGCCGACTTTGCCGCGGATCAGCTCAGTGAGGTCGGGGTTCTTCTTCTGGGGCATGGCGCTGGAGCCTGTCGAAAAAGCCTCGGGAAGAGTGATAAAGCCGAATTCAGCAGTGGCGAAAAGCGTGATTTCTTCCGCAAATCGGCTGAGATGCAGGCCGACGAATGTGAGCGCTTGCAGATATTCCAAAATGAAATCGCGATCGCTGGTGGCGTCGATGGAGTTGGCGGTGGGCGCGGTGAAGCCCAGCTCGCGCGCGGCAAGGTTGCGGTCCAGCGCGAGCGTAGCGCCGGCTACCGCGCCTGAGCCAAGTGGACAGAAGTTTAACCGCGCGGCACAATCGCGGAGTCGCCCGGCATCGCGCAGCGCCATCTCGACGTAAGCAAGCAGCCAATGCGCCACCAGCACCGGCTCAGCCCGTTGCATATGTGTATAGCTGGGCATCACTGAGTCGCCGGCGGCGCGGGCCTGTTCGACCAGCGCGCCAGCCCATGCGGCCAGCGCTTTAACGACCAGGTTAATCTGGGCGCGCACATAGAGGCGAAGATCGGTGGCAATCTGTTCGTTGCGGCTGCGGCCTGTGTGCAACTTGAGCCCCAGAGGGCCGATGCGTTCCACGAGCTTGAGTTCCACAAAGTGATGAATGTCTTCGGCGGTGGCGTGATCGCGCACCAGCGCTTTGCCCGCCTCCGATGCGTGCTCTGCAGCAATAGCATCGAGAGCCGCGCGGAGCTCCGCTGTCTCATCTTTTGTGAGAATCCTAGCGCCGAAGAGAGCGGATGCGTGCGCCTTGCTGGCGGCTATCTCCTCGTCGAGAAGCAGCCAATCGAAAACAATAGACCGCTGCCAGCTTTCGAACTCCGCATCCAGCGGCTCACGAAAGCGGCCGGACCACATCTTCCCGGATTGTTGTTCGTTGAGCATTGTGTTAAGCGTACCTCTAGGCTATTCCTTGTCCAATTCTTTTTCAGGGCCGCTGTTGAGCTGGGGCATTTCGCTGCCTTTGCTGAGCGTGAGGAGGCCTGTTTTGGCGTAGGTAAGGAGCTTCTCCCGGGTGTCGGCGATGTCGAGGTTGCGCATGGTTAGTTGTCCAATGCGGTCGCGCGGGGAGAAGGTGGATTCAATCTTTTCCATACTGAGGCGCTCGGGATGGAAGGTGAGGTTGGGCGACTCGGTGTTGAGGATGGAGTAGTCGTTGCCGCGACGCAGCTCGAGTGTGACCTCGCCGGTGATGGGTTTGGCGACCCAGCGCTGGGCGGATTCGCGGAGCATGATCGCCTGGGAGTCGAACCAACGGCCCTGATAGAGCAGACGGCCGAGCTTGCGGCCATTGTCGCGGTACTGCTCGATGGTGTCCTCGTTGTGAATACCGGTGACGAGGCGCTCGTAAGCGATGAAGAGCAGGGCGAGGCCCGGAGCCTCGTAGATGCCGCGGCTCTTGGCTTCGATGATCCTATTCTCAATCTGATCGGACATACCGAGCCCATGGCGGCCGCCGATGCGGTTCGCTTCAAGGAGGAGGGCGACGGGGGAGTCGAATTGCTGGCCGTTGAGGGCTACGGGCGAGCCCTCTTCGAAGCGAATGACGACTTCTTCGCGCTGGATCTCGATATCATCGCGCCAGAATGCTGTGCCCATGATGGGGACGACGATCTTCATCGATGAAGAAAGTTGCTCGAGGTCTTTGGCCTCATGGGTTGCGCCAAGCAGGTTGGAGTCGGTCGAGTATGCCTTTTCCGTTGACATTTTATAAGCAAAGCCTGCCCGCTTCATGAAGGCAGACATCTCGGCGCGGCCGCCGAGCTCGTCAATGAAAGCCGAGTCGAGCCAGGGTTTGTATATCTTGAGATCAGGATTGACGAGCAGGCCGTAGCGGTAGAAGCGCTCGATGTCGTTACCCTTAAAAGTTGAGCCGTCGCCCCAGATGTGGACGTCGTCCTCCTTCATCGCGGACACCAGCATGGTGCCGGTGACGGCGCGGCCGATGGGGGTGGTGTTGAAGTAAGGAACTCCAGCCGTCGTGATGTGGAAGGCGCCGGCCTGCAGCGCGGCGATACCTTCGCGAACGAGCGGGCCGCGGCAGTCGATGAGGCGGGCCTTTTCGGCGCCATACTCGAGGGCCGCGCGCGGAATGGCGTCGTAGTCGGTTTCGTCAGGCTGGCCGAGGTTGGCTGTATATGCGTAAGGGATCGCGCCCTTCTGCTTCATCCAAAGCAGGGCGGCGGAGGTGTCCAGCCCGCCAGAGAAGGCGATGCCGACTTTCTGGCCGATGGGCAGGGATTCGAGAATTACGGTCATGCTTGCGAACCTCATAGAACATCTAGCTTCTGGCTAGAGGCTAATGACTACGAATGGATGATGGAGGCGTCGAGGCCTCCCGAGTATGCCGTACTACTTTCTTGGCCATGAAATAGCTCCTTAAAGGCGTTATACTTTCTACCGTTGGTCTGAAATTTCCGCTACGGAAGGATGATGAGGGGTTCTCGCGTTTCTGGGGCATTACCGCCTGAATCCACTCGAAGGGCATTTGACAGATTTCGCGAAGCAATTGCGAGTGTATCTGCACAATTCGTTATATCTTCGGCGAGAAAATGTACCGACCTCTCTTTTGTGGAAACCACTATCGGCCTGGCATTCACGCCGTCAAATCCCCATATTCCATGCAGCATCACATTCCGGTACCTGGTTGTTGATCCTACCGAGTCACACGCATTCGCGACCAAGTCGCGCTTCTCTTGATTCGGAATGTCCTTTAGTCCCCGCTTGAGGATTTCGGCCTTTCGGTGTGTAGGAAGTGGGTTAATTAGGTCTCTTACTGCATATGGGCCTACCTTGAGCAACTCACCAACATGAATTCCGAGGTGAAACTCTACAAATCCGAAATTGACAACCAAGCGGCCCAGCTCTTTAAGCTGCTCGTCTGATAATGGCGATTCATAGCTAGCGTGTTCCATGTGACGAATTATGCTCCTAGTTCCCTTACTCGAATAATCAACGTTGGCCAGAATTTGTCCTACTGGAAGCTGGCAGTATTCGACAATCCGCCGAGCAGTAGCAGCAGCAATGCCTTCTGCGCATGCAGCCGGTTTTCAGCCTGGTCGAAGACGATCGACTGCGGGCTATCGATCACCTGGTCAGTGACTTCTTCGTTGCGGCGCGCAGGCAGGCAATGCATGAAGACTGCACGGGGCGCGGCTTTCTGCATGAGAGCTTCGTTCACTTGGAAGGGCCGGAAGATGGGCGCACGCTTGGCCGACTCGTGCTCAAAACCCATGCTTACGCACACGTCGGTGTAGATTGCGTCAGCGCCTTCTGCGGCGGCCTGCGGGTCCTGCAACAGACGGAGCTCGCATCCGTTAGCCTGGGCAATCTCGCGCGCAATGGTGACAATTTCGATGTCGGGCGAGTAGCCGCGGGGCGTGGCTACGGTGACATTGGCGCCCAGTTGAGCACCGGTAAGCATCAGCGAGTGGCAGACGTTGTTCCCGTCTCCCACATAGGTAAAGTTGAGGCCGGCAGCGGAGCCGAAGTGCTCGTCGAGAGTCATGAAGTCGGCCAGCGCCTGACAGGGATGCTCGAAATCGGAGAGCGCGTTGATGACAGGCACGCGGGAATTGGCGGCCATTTCGGTGATGGTATCGTGCGCGTAGGTGCGCAGCACGATCACATCCACCCAGCGCTCGACGTTGTGCGCCACGTCGGCAATGGATTCGCGCTCGCCCAGTTGCACGCTGGTCTGATCGACGAAGATAGCGCTGCCGCCAAGCGTATTGATGCCGGCCTCGAAGCTGAGACGCGTGCGCAGGCTTGCCTTCTCGAACATCAGCACCATCTGTTTGGCGTCGAGCGCATGGCGGTACTCGCTGGGATTGCGCTTTACATCGCGGCCCAGCTTGAGAATGGCGCGCACCTCCGCGCTCGATAGATCGGCGATGGAGCACAGATCTTCGCCGGCCAGACGCGCCGCAGCGGCAAGAATATCGGGGTCTTTCTCAACGGGAATCGCGGGCTCCCGGCGTTCAAGGACTGCTCTGCTAGCCATTGTCTTTACCTCCTGTGGCATGAACTGCGGATAGAGTTGCCGCGTGGGCGGCATCTTCGGTGAAGATTTCGTCCAGCGCAGCGACGGCGGTGTCCACGTGGGCGCGCTGCAAGATATAGGGCGGCAGGAAGCGCAGAACCGTGTCGCTGGTGCAGTTGATGAGAATGTGCCGCTTGAGCATCTCGGCGACGACGAGCTTGGCCAGGTCGGCGGAATCGAGTTCGGCTGCAATCATCAGGCCCCGGCCGCGCACGTCCACGATGGCGTTGTGGCGCAAGGCAAGGGCGCGTAGTTGCGCAAGGAAATAGTTGCCGACCTCGGTTACGTGAGCCAACAGATGGTCCTTTTCGAGGGTGTCGATAACGGCGATGGCCACGGCGCAGGCCAATGGGCCGCCGCCGAAGGTGGTGCCATGCATGCCGGCGTGAATGGCGCGCGCGGCCTCTTCCGTGCAAACAATTGCCCCCAGAGGAATGCCGCCGGCGAGAGGCTTGGCCAGCGTGGTGACATCGGGTTGAATGTCGTAGTGCTGATAGGTACACCACTTGCCGGTGCGGCCCATGCCACATTGAATCTCATCGGCGATCAGCAAAGCTCCGGTCGAGCTGGCCAGCGCGCGCGCTTCGGCGAAGAACTCCTGCGTAAGCGGGCGTATGCCGCCTTCGCCCTGGATGGTTTCGACAAGGATAGCGCAGACTTCATTTGAGAATTTGGCGCGCAGGTCGGCGATGTCGTTGAACTTCACAAACTCGACGCCGGGAACAACCGGGGCAAAGGGCTCGCGGTACTTGGCCTTATAGGTTGTAGACATGGAGCCGAAGGTGCGGCCGTGAAAGCTCTGTTCGAGGGCGAGAAACTTGGTTCCAATCTGCTTACCTTCGCTGCGCAGGAGTCCGGCATGCGCGCGTGCCAGCTTGAGCGCGCCCTCCCAGGCTTCGGTACCGGTGTTCGAAAAGAAGACGCGATCCAGGCCGGTGCGC
>Ga0224558_1004936_pt1 | contig 10059 bp, 7 predicted proteins | sample 714S32024metaG_FD_180682 | JGI IMG/M metagenome (GOLD analysis project Ga0224558, IMG submission 180682) | Peat soil microbial communities from Stordalen Mire, Sweden - 717 S3 20-24 | ecosystem: Environmental > Terrestrial > Soil > Wetlands > Peat | place: Sweden: Norrbotten County, Stordalen... | reverse complement strand
TCGAGCAACGCCCCGTCAATCGTGGCGCTCCCGCTGTACTCGATCTCGGCGGAGGTCACCACGAGCCCGTGCAGCTTGGCGGCGACATAGGTCTTCACGTTCTCACCTCGGTGGGGGTTGGCAGGGGAACTGTACTCACACCGCCAGAGCCGCAGGCAAGGCGTTCTCGGTGACGACGCCCTCACAATCGCCGCGACCCCACGACGCCACGTGTTGCAGGCGAGCTCGGACCCATCGGATTGACACCGGGCATCCTGGGTGCATCAGCCGGCCAGGCGGACGAGCCTCTCGTGGAGCACCTCGACGAAGTCCTCGTGCTCGGGCTTCATGAGCACGCTGCGCAGGATGCGGACGGCCCTCTCCCCTGTCTCGACGTCCGGATGGCGGCGGTGGAGGCTCTCGGCGGTGACCCGCGCCACGCTCAGGTAGACGGGGTCCTCAGCTTCCATGGCGCGCTCGAAGAGGCTCTGGCTGGCGGCGTCGACGTCCGCCCCCGTCATCCCCTCCCTCCAGGGGAAGTAGCTCACGATGTCCAGCTCGGGCTCCTGGTAGAGGCGGACGTGGTCCGACTCCCGGATGAGGCGGGCCAGGCTCACCGCGGCCCGGCGGCAGGCCGCCAGGATCGCCCCCAGCCCCTCCGGGGTCAGCGGGAAGAGCTGGAGGGTCGTCCAGAGCGCCGCGGCCGCCGCTCCCGCGCGGGAGCACTCCAGGGAGATCTCGCCGAGGTGCAGCTCCGAGGAGGTGAAGTAGGTGTACGGGGAGTCGTGGACGTAGAAGCGGCCGACCGAAGGATCGCGGAAGAGCACGCAGCCGCAGCCGTAGGGCTGGAGACCGTGCTTGTGGGGGTCGACCACCACCGAGTCGCACTCGGCGATGGCGCGGAAGGGGGCGGGGATGCCCTGGGAATCCGGCGGGGCGCCGGCCGACCCCGCCCACCCCAGGATCGTGTAGAAGCCGCCATACGCGGCGTCGACGTGGAGGCGCACCCCGTACCGCTCGCGCAGCGTCAGCGCCTCGTCGATGGGGTCGACCGCCCCCAGCGCGGTGGTCCCGGCGGTCAGCACCGCGGTGCCGATGGTGTCGGTCTGCAGGAGGTGCTCCAGGGCGCCGAGGTCCATCCGCCCGCCCGAATCGGCGGGCACCTTGACCCCGCGGACGCCGAGCAGCCGGCACATCCGCTCGTGGGTGTAGTGGGCCTCCTCACTGAAGGCGACGGCGGTTCCCGGCCTCAGCTCCCGGGCGACGAAGAGGGCCTCCAGGTTGGCGATCGTCCCGCTCGAGGTCAGGTGCCCGAGGAAGTCGGCGGGGTAGTGGAACATCGCGGCAATGGCCGCCACCGCCTCCCGCTCCAGCGCGGCGGTCGCCGGCCCGCCGTCGAGGGCATGATTGTTGGGATTGATGAGCATCGCCATCAGATAGGCGGCAGCCGCCGCCGGATGGGGCGGCTTCAGCATCTGGCCGGCGTAGCTCGGGTGGAAGAAGGGGTAGTTGTCCCCCAGCCGCCGGCCCAGCTCCTCCAGCACCTGCTGCGCCCGCTCCGGCGTGACGGCCATGGAGGGGTGCGGAGTGACGGCGGGCCAGCCGGTCTCCCAGCGCCGCACCGTCTCGACGGCCTGCAGGCTGGCGGCATCGAGGTCCATCGCAAGGGAAGTCTACCGGGGCCTGGGCGGGATCACTCCCCGCGCAGGAAGCCCGCGACGCCTCTTCTTGACGATTCTTGGCAACATGCTATAGTGCATTATGCAATATGTCGCCACGCATCGGAAGACCGCCGCAGGGGACCATCGCCCTGACCGCGCTCGCCCTCCTCACCGAGCGCCCCCTCCACCCGTACGAGATGCAGCGGCTGATGCACGACCGGAACAAGGACTACGCCGAGGGCAAGATGCGCGCCCTCTACCGGGCCATCGAGGAGCTCGAGGCGGCCGGCTGGATCGAGCCCGCGGAGACGACCCGCGAGGGACGTCGCCCCGAGCGGACCGTGTACCGGATGACCCCAGAGGGGCACGAGGCGCTCGAGGACTGGCTCCAGGACGTCCTGGAGAAGCCGGCCCGCGAGCACCTGGTGTTCACCGCCGGTGTCGGCCTCCTCGCCTACCTCCCGCAGGAACGTGCCATCGAGGCACTCCAGCACCGGACCGTCGAGCTCCGGGCCGAGCTGGCCGCGCGCGACGAGGCATCCAAGGCCCTCGATGAGGAGATGCACCTCCCCCGGGTCGTCCTCCTGGAGGACGAGCACGAGCGGGTGCTGCGGGACGCCGAGCTGCGCTGGGTGCTGGCCCTACTAGAGGACATCCGCTCGGGTCGCCTCGCCTGGGATCGGGAGAGCCTGAGCGCCCATTTCGAAGCCATGCACGATCATGAGACCGCCCGGCGACGACACCACCGCGGGCCGGTCTCCGACCCCGAGCAGTCATAGCCGTCCAGAGGGAGAGCCCACCGATGATCCATACGAGAGGCCTGCGCCGTACCTTCAAAGGCAGGAAGGGGGCGGTCGAGGCGGTTGCCGGCGTCGACCTCGACGTCCTGGGAGGTCAGACCTTTGGCTTCCTCGGGCCCAACGGGGCCGGCAAGACGACCACCCTCCGGATGCTCTCCACCCTCCTGCCGGTGACCAGCGGCCAGGCCACCGTGGCCGGCTACGACCTCCGCCACCAGCCCGCCAAGGTGCGGGAGCGGATCGGCTACGTGAGTCAGGAGGGGAGCAGCTACTCGGAGGTCCCCGGACGGCGGGAGCTGGTCATCCAGGGCCGCCTCTACGGGATGAGCCAGGCCACCGCCGAGAAGCGGGCCGCCGAGCTGCTGGAGACCCTGGAGCTCACCGACTGCGGCGATCGCAAGACCAAGACGTACTCCGGCGGCCAGAAGCGCCGCCTCGACGTCGGCATCGGCCTGATGCACCTGCCCGACATCCTCTTCCTGGACGAACCCACCACCGGGCTCGACCCGCAGAGCCGGGCTCGGATGTGGGACGAGGTCCGCCGCGTGCGCGAGGCCGGCACCACCGTGTTCCTCACCACCCACTACCTGGAGGAGGCCGACGCCCTCTGCGACCGGATCGCGATCATCGACCACGGCCGGATCGTCGCTGAGGGCACCCCGGAGGAGCTGAAGCGCGAGGTTGCCGGCGACATCGTGCTGGTGGGTCCCGAGGGCCCGACCGACAAGGCGCGCGACGTCCTGAAAGGGCAGGCCTTCATCCATGAGCTGAGCGAGGAGGACGAGGTCCTCCGTCTCTACGTCGACCGCGGCGAGACCGCGATGCCCCAGATCATCCGGCTCCTCGATGGCGCGGGCGTGGCCCTGACCACGCTCTCGCTGCACCGTCCCTCGCTGGATGACGTGTTTTTCCGCAAGACCGGGCGCTCGCTGCGCGAGACGGCACCATGACCGAGGCGATTGCGTTCCAGATGGAGTACAGATCGTGAAGCTGCTGCGCGACACCTGGCTGATGTTCGGCCGCTACTTCTACATCTTCATCAGCAACCCGGTCTGGGTGATCATCGGCGTCATCCAGCCGGTGCTCTACCTCCTGCTCTTTGCCCCCCTGCTCAAGTCGATCGTGCACATTCCGGGATTCCCGCCGGGCGGCGCCTACAACGTCTTCGTGCCCGGGCTGCTGATCCAGCTCGGCCTCTTCGGCGCGAGCGGCGTCGGCTTTGGCCTCATCGACGAGCTGCGCTCGGGAGTCATCGAGCGCTTCCGGGTCACCCCGGTCAGCCGCCTCGCCCTGCTGCTCGGGCGCGCCGGCCGCGACCTCCTCACCCTCCTCATCCAGTCATTGATTCTCATGGGGCTGGCCATCCCGTTTGGGCTCCAGCCGACGTTCGTTGGCGTGGTGGTGATGCTCGGCCTGGTCGCTCTCATCGGGCTGGGGATGTCCTCCCTCGCCTATGCGGCAGCGCTCGCCCTCAAGGACGAGAACTCGTACGCGCCGCTGGTCTTCACCCTCTCGCTCCCCCTGCTGCTCCTGAGCGGCGTCCTGCTGCCCCTGCAACTGGCGCCCCAGTGGCTCCAGGACATCGGCAAGGCCAACCCCCTCTCCTACGCCGTCACCGCCGCCCGCGACGTCTTCAACGGCAACGGCGGCTCACCCGACGTGTGGAAGGGACTGGCGATCATGGCGGCGCTGGCCATCGTCGGCGTCGCGATCGGCGCACGGAGGTTCTCCCGGGCGATCGCGTAATGTCCCTCTGCCTTGCGGGGTAGAACCCAACCTTGCCAAGGCAGGGGTCGCGAGTTCGAGCCTCGTCTCCCGCTCCAACGTTGCTGCTCGGCGCGAGCGATCCCCAACGTCGCTATCACTTGTCGCGATAGCGACCTCCACAATGGGCGGAAGTGTGGCCAGTCCGCTGGCAGCGCACCCCGCCTCGTGCAGTGGCAATGCACTGGCAAGCCAGTGGCAAGGCGATCCTGCGCGGACAGAGACGGCGGCCCGCCAGCGGCCGACGCTTCAGCGGCGGCGCAACCGGCTGTCGGTGATCTCGGGCGAAGCCCAGCCGGCGTCGGCCGGGTTGAGGTTGGTTCCCGGGGGCACGATCTCGTCGATGCGGTCGAGGGTCGCCTGGTCAAGGGTCACCTCGACCGCGCCGAGCTGGCTCTCCAGGTGCTCCATGGTGCGGGGCCCGATGATCGCCGCGGTCACCGCGGGGTGGCGGATGACGAAGGCGAGGGCGAGGTGGATGAGGCTGATGCCCGCCTCGCCGGCAACCTTGGTCAGCGCATCGACGGCGTCGAGCTTGCGCTGGTTGACGGGGAGCGTCAGGTCGTAGCGGTCTGGCATCCGGCTGGCCCGGAGACTGGTCGGCGCCTGGTCGCGATGGTAGGCGCCGGAGAGGAACCCACCGGCGAGCGGGCTCCAGGGGATGACCCCCATGCCGTACTTCTGGCAGACGGGGAGTACCTCGGTCTCGACACCGCGCACGAGCAGCGAGTACGGCGGCTGCTCGCAGACGAAGCGCTCCCGGCCCCGGCGCTCGGCGACCCACTGGGCCTCGACGATCTGCGACGGGGGGAAGGTCGAGCTGCCGAAGGCGCGGATCTTGCCAGCCCGCACCAGGTCGGTCAGCGCTCCCAGGGTCTCGTCGATGTCGCAGCTCGGATCCGGCCGGTGGATCTGGTACAGGTCGATCCAGTCGGTCTGCAGCCGGCGGAGGCTCGCCTCACACTCGCGGATGATCCAGCGCCGCGAGTTGCCCTGAGCGTTGGGGTCGTCGCCCATCTGGGCGTGCACCTTGGTGGCGAGCACGACCTGGTCCCGCCGTCCCCCGGCGAGCGCCTTGCCGACGATCTGCTCGGACTCGCCCTGGGAGTAGACGTCGGCGGTGTCCACGAAGTTGATCCCCGCGTCGAGGGCGCGGTGGATGATGCGGATCGAGTCGTCGTGATCCTTGTTACCCCAGGCCCCGAACATCATGGCGCCGAGGCAGAGTGGGCTGACCTGGATCCCAGTACGGCCGAGAGTGCGTTGCTGCATCCTTCAGACGATACGCGCCCGGTACTCGACGCCGGCTGGGACCGACCGCCATGAAGGCTGCCGGTGAGGCACGTCGTCGAAGTGGGGGCTTGCGCAGGCGCGAGATGCAATCGCGCCGCCCGGGGTTCCCCGCGTGGCCTGCCACGTGGGGTGGGATCACGAGGCGCGGACAGCAGAGCTGTCCGACGCCGGTCCCCCCGAGACGATGTGCCCCGGCGGCAGCCAGCCCTTGCGAAAGCCCGCTTCCCCGACGCCAGCCTGAAGCGTCAGCCGAACGCGTCCTCGCCGGTGATGGCCTTCCCGAGGATCAGGGTGTGCACCTCCTCGGTCCCCTCGTAGGTGAGCACGGCTTCCAGGTTTGCCATGTGGCGGGCGACCGGGTAGTCGAGGGTCAGCCCGTTGGCCCCGAGGATGGTCCGGGCGGCGCGGGCGATCTCGATGGCGGTCCGCGTGTTTGCCCGCTTGGCGAGCGATACCTGGACGGTGTGGACGCGGCCGGCGTCCTTCAGGGTGCCGAGCCTGTGGGCCACCAGCCGGCCCTGGACCAGCCGGGTGGCCATCTCGGCGAGCTTGGCCTGGGTGAGCTGAAAGTGCGCGATCGGATGGCCGAAGGCCTCGCGGCTCCGGGCGTACTCGACCGCAGCCTCGAAGCAGGCCCGGGCGGCGCCGAGGACGCCCCACGCGATGCCGAAGCGGGCCTCGTCGAGGCAGGCGAGCGGACCGCGCAGTCCGTGCGCGCCGGGCAGCAGGGAGGCCTCCGGCAGCCTCACCTCGTCGAGGATCAGCTCAGAGGTGACCGAGGCGCGGAGGGAGAGCTTGCCCTCGATGTCGCGGACCGAGAAGCCGGGCGTGCCCCGCTCCACCAGGAAGCCGCGGATGCCCTCGTCGGTCTGCGCCCAGATCACGGCGATGTCGGCGAGCGAGCCGTTGGTGATCCACATCTTGGTCCCGGAGAGGACCCAATCCCCTCCGGCGCGCCGAGCGTGGGTGCGCATCGCCGCGGGGTCGCTGCCGGCGTCGGGCTCGGTCAGCCCGAAGCAGCCGATCGCCCTCCCGGCCGCCATCTCGGGGAGCCACCGCTCGCGCTGTTCGTCGCTGCCGAAGCGGTGGATGGGGAACATCGCCAGCGACCCCTGCACCGAGACGAAGGAGCGCAGGCCGCTGTCCCCGGCCTCCAGCTCCTCGCAGGCGACGCCGTACGCCACCGCCGAGGCGCCGGCGCAGCCGTATCCCTCGAGGTGCATCCCCAGCAGCCCAAGCTCGGCCAGCCCGGGGATCAGCTCCCGGGGAAAGGTCCCGGCCGCGAAGTGCTCGGCCACCTGGGGCAGGAAGCGCTCGCGTACGAAGTCCCGCACCGTCAGCTGGATGAGCCGCTCCTCACCGCTCAGAAGCTGATCGACGGCGTAGAGGTCGGCCGGATCGAGGCGTGGCCGCGCCTCCTCTGGAGCGCTGCCGGTCGCCATGCGCCCCATTGTCACATCAAGCGGCGGAGGGCGAGCGGGAGGAGGGGGTCCGTGCCGGTCAGTGACCGAGGCCCAGCTCGATGGCCTTGACGAGCAGCAGGAGCACGGCCACCAGGATGTACGCACCCATCGCCGTCATCCCGATCCTGCGGCCGCGCGACGGCACCGGCCGGGTGAGGAGGGCGATGGGCGGCATCCGCCAGGTGAAGCGGTCCTCCTTGTCCCGCGCGCTCACGGTGGGCGCCAGGCTGCCGCGCGTGAAGAAGCCGATCCCGATCAGCCCGACCACGAGGATGCTGCCGAAGATGATCAGCAGCAGGGTGACGCTGACGCCCGAGAAGATGGTGGAGAAGACGAGGATCAGGGAGAGCACCACCAGGATGGCAAGGATGATGGTGGCGAGCACGTTGAGCCACGGCTTGTTGACCCAGGGGCCGAGCACGGCGGGATCGTTGCAGAGCAGGAGCAGGAAGAGGCTCGCGCTCGGCAGCAGGGTCCCGGCCAGCGCCTGCACGGCGGTGGTGATCAGACCGAGCGGGGCGTGGGGGATGAGCACGATGCTCGCCGCCACCACGACGACGGCGGTGAAGACGGCATAGAAGAGCTTGGCCTCACGCCAGGAGCGGTGCAGCGAATGGCGGATGCCGAAGACGTCGCCGAACGCGTACGACGTTGCCAGCGTGACGGCGCTCGCGCCGATGATGGAGGCGTCGATGAGCAGCACCGCGAAGATGGCACCCAGCGCGGAGCTGACGTGCTTGGCCAGCCCCTCGGCGACCGTCTGCGCGTCACCGAACTGGCCGGCGAGCGCTGTCCCGTGGAAGGCCGTCGCGGTCGTGATCATGATGGCCGCGGCGCCGATGACGACGACGAAGGCGCCCACCACGGTGTCGGTGCGCTCATACGCGATCCAGCGCGGGGTGATGCGCTTGTCGACGACGTTCGACTGCTGGAAGAAGAGCTGCCACGGTGCCACCGTCGTGCCCACGATGGCGACGATGAGCAGGGCGCCATTGGAGCTCAGCCCACCCTGGATGCCCGGGATCAGGAAGCCCTGCAGGACCGGACCGAGGGTGGGATGGGCGAGCACCACCAGGGGGATCACCAGCGCGTTGCCCCCGAGGACGACGAACATCAGCCGTTCCCACGTCGAGAACTTGCCGGTCACGGTGATGCCCACCAGGAAGAGGGCGCCGATGGGAACGGCGATGTACGGGCTCACCCCAAAGTAGGCGGCGCCCAGACCGATGCCGATGAACTCGGTGGTGATGGTGAGGAAGTTGAGGATGAAGAGGTCGCCGACCGAGAACCATCCCCAAAACTTGCCGAAGCGCTCAAAGATGAGCCGCCCGTGGCCGACGCCGGTGACGGCGCCGAGGCGCACCACCATCTCCTGGTTGACGATGAGCACCGGGATCAGCAGGACCAGCACCCAGAGCAGGCTGTCGCCGTAGTTTTGCCCGGCCTGGGCATACGTCGCCACGCCTCCGGCGTCGTTGTCGCCGACCATGACGATGAGCCCCGGCCCCATGATCACGGCGAGCGCCAGCAGCCTTCGGCGCCAGGTCCGCCGGGTGCCGTGCTCCTGCTCGTGGATGGTGCCGAAGGCCCCCTGGATGTCGCCGAGATGGGCGTCGTCGAGGACCGCGCTGCTCCGCGCCTTCCCCGCGCTGCGGTGCCTCTCGTCGACCAAGCCGGACCTCCCGCTGCCGGATGGGGCAGCACAACTGAGCGGACCCGCCGCTCAGGAGGTCACGACGATGTCAGACCCCTGTGCGGACGTGCCCCATTGCGCCGGCGCGCCACGACGTCGCAGATGACGTCGATGGAGCCCCGGACCGCCTACTATCGCCGTCTTCCATGGGCACCTCTGGCTGTTGACTGCCGGCGCCAGTCTATCAGGGGGCCGCGACTCTCCCGACCCGGGCCCGGCGGGATCAGCGACCGTTAATCTTCCGCCTCAGCCGTGGTCGGCCTCGGAGCGGCGGCGCCAGGAGTCGGGGAGCATCGCCTCCAGCACGTCGTCCACCGAGATGACCCCGATGATGCGGCGACCGTCGTCCACGACCGGGGCCACGCTCAGGTTGAAGTCGGTCATCAGCCGGGCCACCTCGGGGAGGTCGTCGCCCGACTCCAGCGCGGTATCGCCCCGCTGCACCAGCTTGGCGACGCCGCCATTGCCCCGCGCCTGGATGAGGTTCACCAACGGGACGGCACCCACCAGGCGACCCGAGGCGTCGGTGACGAAGACGTCGGCGAGCACCTGGGGGGAGAGGCCGGCAGTCTTCACGGCCGCGAGCGCCTCGGTCACCGTCGCCGCCTCGGCCACCGCCACGAAGTCCGGGCTCATCAGCCCGCCCGCGCTCTCCGGGCTGTAGCTGAGCAGGGTCCGCACCTTGGCCTGCTTGGCGGGGGGAAGGAGGGCGAGGATGGCGGCGCGACGCGCCTGGTCCAGCTCGGTGATCAGGTCGGCGGCGTCGTCGGCGCCCATGCCGGCGAGCACCATGGCCGCCTCGGCGTCGGAGCGCGAGTGGAGGAACTCGACCTGGTGCTCGAGGTTGAGCTCCTCGAAGACGTCGGCCTCCAGCTCGGGATCGGCGTGGACGGCGGTGATGATCTCCTCCCCCTCCTCGTGCGAGGCGCTCTCGACGATGTCGGCGATCTCGGCGGGGTGGAGCCGGCGCAGCCGGCGGATGGGCATGAGCAGCCGAGAGCTGGGGACGTGACCCACGAAGGGCTCCACCTGAGCCCAGTCGACGAAGTAACGGGCTTGGTGGCGGGGGGCGTTGAAGGGTGGGGGGAGCATGCGCCGCAGCGGGCTCCGGCTGCCGGAGTCGACCCCCGCCACCTTCCACCCGCCGCGCCCGGCGGTGAGCTGGATGTCCTCGGCGGTGATCAGCCGCCCCGTCGCCACGCTGATCACGCGCCGCCCGAGCACATCGCTGCGCAGCAGCACCTCGCCCTGGCGGCGTTCGAAGCGGAGCAGGCTGAGCGTCTCGCCGGTGAGCTGCACGCGCCCACGCTCCACATCGCCCACGCGGTCCTGGGGGACGAAGAGGTGCCGCCCCGCAAGCCGCCCGATCAGCCCGGTCACGGGCGGGTAGCCACCCGCGCCGAGAC
>Ga0224558_1004935_pt1 | contig 10061 bp, 6 predicted proteins | sample 714S32024metaG_FD_180682 | JGI IMG/M metagenome (GOLD analysis project Ga0224558, IMG submission 180682) | Peat soil microbial communities from Stordalen Mire, Sweden - 717 S3 20-24 | ecosystem: Environmental > Terrestrial > Soil > Wetlands > Peat | place: Sweden: Norrbotten County, Stordalen... | reverse complement strand
AGGATCCTTAGACGCGGAATCGCTTCCAGGTTCTACTTGAGGTTCTGCCCCCAGGAGAGTCACTTTGTTTGATTGGTCTGGATTGCAGGTTCGTCGTTCTCTCCCCATTGGCCTGTTGCTCGCCGTTTCGCTGACTGCCGCGCTCACGGCTTCGCTGTGGGCGCAGGAAATGACCGAAGAAAATCCGACATCCGGCACCATTCAAGGTACGGTGCGGGATGACGCCGGCAACCCCGTGGAAGGGGCGCGGGTTTTCTACCGCTCGCAGGCCACCGAGACCAGGGGAGTGACGCGCACCGGCAATGACGGGAAGTATGTTTCCGAGGTGCTGCCGCCGGGCCCTTATGTGGTGCGGGTAGAAGGCCGGGACATGGCGCCGGTCGAGAGCAGTGTGAAAGTGGTGTTGGGGACTGCGGTCACGGCGGATTTCAAGCTGGAATGGATCAATCCGGGGCCGGCGCGGCTGGAGAGCAAGTTCGACGGCGAGGTCAGCGACCGGCTCCCGATTGACGGGCGGAACTATCTGCATGCGGGAGAGCTCGAGCCGGGCGTGCAGGCGGTGGATGGAAGGATTCTCGATCCGGGCAAGAGCGGGTTCCAATCGCTCTCGATCAACTACCAACTGGGACGAACGACGCACTACGACATGGATGAAGTCGAGGTGATGGATGAGACCAAGGGCGCGGCCACGATGAACCTGCCGGCGGAGGCGGTGCGGGAAGTGATCGTCTCGCGGGTCACTCCAGAGGTGTTTCAGTCGCTGAACGCCGCTGGCGCGGTGCGGGTTTCAACGCGCTCGGGTGGAGACGAATGGCATGGCAATCTGTTTGGAGGTCTGCAAGACAAGATTCTCGGCCTGGCGGGGTTTCCGTCAGGCAGTGACTATAGCCGCCAGCAGTATGGATTTGGCGGCGGCGGCGCGCTGATCAAGGACAAGGCATTTCTATTCATCGGCGGGGAACGCACCAAGCAGGATGGTGTTTTGCCGACGGTGCTCGGATTCCCAGCTCCTAACCAGATCAGCCTGCGGGACGCTTATTTTCGCGAGAACATGCTGACGGCGCGGCTGGATTATAACCTCAGCGACAACATGAAGTTTTTTGCGCGCCTCAGCTACGACAACGCCAACCAGATCGGGCCGCCGGACAGCCAGTCGAATTTTCGCAATCAGTTAAACGTTCCGGCTGCGGTGGTTGGGCTGGATTGGAACCGGGGACGGTTCGTGAACAGCGCGCGCTTCGGCTATCAGAAGATGGTGAACGCGATCACTCCGGACCTGCAAGATTCAGTGGCGGCGCCTTTCCATATTCAGCTCGGATCGTACGCCCTGGGGCCGAGCTTGGCGGGTCCGCGGCAGACGATTCAGCGCGACCTCTTCGGGCGCTACGACGGCAGCACTCTTTATAAGGTGTATCACACGATACGGTTCGGGGGAGCGGTTCATCGCATCGTGCAGGGCGATTTTTACGCGCCGGGAAATTACGGGCCGTCGGTGACCAGTTCGAACGGAATCGATGTGATCAATGCCGTTAATGGCGCCGCGAACCCGCTTCCCGGAGGGGCGGACAATCCGCTGAACTATCCGGTGGGCACGGTCACGATTTTCAACGGCCTCGGAAATTTCAGCGAGAACTCAGCCTTCAACCGGCCGACGGGCGGTCACTTCGATACGCGGCTCGAGGGGTACGTGGGCGACGCCTTCAACCTGATTCCGAACCTGAACATCAGCTTTGGCGTGAATTATGTGCACGACACCGGGCGCACGGACAGCGACTTGCCGGCGATTCCATGTTCGGCGATCAACAAGACGATCGTACAGACTCCGCCGTGCACGACGGGCTTGATTCTCGATCAATTCGGTCTGATTGCCTACCCTGTCACGCCGGGTTTGCACCAGTTCCTCGGCCAGAGCGTGAACCAGCCGAACACGAATTTTGCTCCGCAACTTGGTTTGGCGTGGGACCCGGGACACAATGGGCGGACGGTGGTGCGGGCGAGCGCCGGGATGTTCTATGACAATTTTCTGCTGCAGAATGCGTATCAGGATCGCATCAACCGCTTGTCGAACGGGCAATACAACCGCAGCCTGACGCTGTGTCCGACGGGAGCGGTGCTGTTTCCGAATGCGCCATCGGGCATAAACAATGGCGTCATAAGTGAGAGCAATGGCATTGTAAGCGCGGTCGATGGGCTCGATATTGCCACACAGATTTGTGGACAGCCGATCGGTAAGGTTTCGACGGCAATTGAGGATCTGCAGAAGCAGTTCCTGTTGGCGCAGTTGGCGGTGACGGGCCCGCAGAACGTGTACTCGCTGGCGAACAGCGTAGCGAATTTCGGGGGCATGCTGGCACCTGGTTTCAGGACGCCCCGGGTCGTCGAGATCAGCGGCGGAATTCAGCATCAGATTGGGGAACGCGGCGTGTTCTCCGCCGACTATGTGCGCGAGATTGGCACCCAGTTTCCGCTGGGGATTGACACCAATCACGTGGGCGACGCAGGCTACATGACCGACGGGCACAATCTGAACCCCTTACTCAATACCTATCAGGCGGAACTGAATGCGATCAATGCGACGCTGGCAGCCAACCCGGCGGCAGTGAAGGCAGGATGCCCGCTGGCAAAATTCGCGGGCAGCAGTTCGCAGACTGCCGTGAGTTGCTATCTGGCCGCCGTGCCGGGAGCGAGCATCACCGATTTCGCGCGCCAGGGTCTGGATTCGTCGAATGCCTTCTGCGGACCGTTTCCCTGCTCGGTCTTAGGCAAGCAGCAGGCATCCTTCGGCGGGATCAATCCGGCGGTGGGATCGAACATCATGTACTTTCCGAGCGGGCGGTCGCGGTATACAGGCATCCACCTGGCATACCACGGGGTCAGCGGAGACAACCCGCTGCGGCGCGTGCGGCGGCTGGAGATGGCGATTTCCTACACGCTCTCCCGCTATCGCAGCAACCTGGCCGAGCCGAATGGCAGCGGGGGAGATTATTCGCTGATGAATGTGGCGGAAGACTACAACCGGCCGCATCTGGGACATTGGGGGGACTCGGGGCTGGACCGGACCCACCAATTTACACTCACTCCGACGGCGGACTTGCAACGCGGGCTGCGGCTTTCGATGATCACGCACCTGGCGTCGCCGCTTCCGCTGAGCGCTTATATTCCGCAGCAGGACGGCGGCGGAGTGGCGGGGGAAATCTTCCGCAGCGATGTCACCGGCGACGGCACCGTGGGCGATCTTTTGCCGGCAACGATTATTGGAAGCACGGGAAAATATTCGAACGGCAATTTGACCCAGGTAATCACGCATTACAACCAAGCATACGCAGGAAAGTTGACTCCGGCGGGCCAGGCGCTGGCGACGAGCGGTCTGTTCACCCCGCAGCAACTGCTTGCGCTGGGCGCGTATGCGCCTCTGATTCAAGGGCTGCCCTCGCATGCGGCAGAAGCCACCTGGCTGAAAACAATGGATTTGCGGTTGAGCAGGCCGTTCCAGGTTGGGGAGCGGGTGAAGCTGGAGCCGAACGTTTCCATTTTCAACGTTTTCAACTGGGCCAACTTCGGAGGCGCGGGGAACCAGTTAAGCGGCGTGATGAATGGCGCGCCGGGCAGTTCGTTGAATAACGCGAGTTCAGGGTCATACTGCGGCAACTCAACCACCTTCTGCACGCAGCGGCTGGACCGGGTTCTGCCTGGTTCGGGCACGTACGCGACCGGGGCCCCGCGCCAAATGGAGTTCGGAGTGCGCATCACGTTCTAACGTTGGGGCTGGCGAAAAAAGGCGCGCGGCGCGGCTTTCGCGTGGGGCGAAATGGAGCACGGGAGAGCGGCAAGATTGCGGGGGCGTTTCGGGTGGAGACACTTCCGAAACGCCCCCATGGTCCGCGGCTACGTGCGGGCGTGCGACGCGAGTCTACGCCAACAGAACTATCTCCGCAGAACCATGCCCGCAGAACTATGCGCTCACACTCAGGGCATTGCTGGAACTGCTCTGAGTCAGGTTGGTCGCGGTGGAGTTGAGCAAGTTCAGAATGAGCTCGTAATTGCTCTGCTGGTTTAGGTTGATGGTGAGTTGCTCGGCGGGGCTGCTGTTCTGTCCCTGAGTTGCGTCAATGGAAACCTGTGCTTCTGAGCTGCCGCCGAGATCGATCGTGACCTCTTCGGGAGAAGCGGACGAAGAACCGCTTTCCGGGCCGAGATTGACGACGATTTCCGGCGCGGTTGATTCACTCGAAGAGCTCGTGCTGGATGCGCTGGACGCGCCTCCCAGGTTGATAACGACCTCGGGAACGCCGGACGCACCGGACGAAGAACTGCCTCCCTGGCCGACGTTCACGACAACTTCCGGCGCGCTTGACCCACTCGATCCACTCGAAGCGCTCGTGCTGGACGCGCTGGACGCGCCTCCCAGGTTGATGACGACCTCCGCGCCACCGGAATTGGAATTGTAGGCTGAGATGGCCGACTGCGCCTGCTGGCTTGGCTCGCCGAAAGTTCCCTCAAGACTTGCGAAGGCCGACTGAGCTCCAGCGAGATCGCCGTTTTCGAGAGCTTGACCGATGGCCTGGAAATCCTGGGCGCGATCGGCCCTCGCAAACGTTTGCCCATTCTTATTGGGGCCGCTCTGGCCGAGTGCGGCCAGGGTGTTGAAGTCCTGCTGCGCGGCGTTCAGGTTGCCGGCTTGCAGATCCTGTCCGAGTTGGGCGAGATCGGCGTTCCGCTCCTGCCGGTAGGATTGCACTTGCTGGTAGATCGAAGAAGAGGTGCTGTCGGCGGCGGTGGCGCTGCTCTGCTGCGCGCCGCTGAGGTTTACGACCGCGGACGGAGTCGCCTGCGACGTCCCTTCGGAACTGCTTTTGCCGGTTAGCGTAGCAAAGGCTGCCTGCGCTCCGGCCAAGTCGCCGGATTGCAGGGCCTGGCCGATGGCCTCGAAAGCCTGAGCGCGGCTGGACTTGGAAAAAGGCTCGGAACTGGCAAAGGGTCCGCTTTGCCCGAGCGCGGCCAGGGCGTTGTAGGCTTGCTGAGCGCCGTTCAGATCCCCATTTTGAAGAGCGCTGCCGAGCTGCTTAACATCGGCCTGACGGTTCTGGTAAAAGCTTTGGAACTCCTGAAAAATCGATGAGCTGGAAACTGCCGCTGTTGACATAAATCTTCTCCCGAAGGCTTGTCGCCATTACCCCACAACAGGGACTCAATCGCCGTCCTTCAAACTTAATCGGTTGAACCGGGGAATGACTTTAGAGGAAACGGAGGGTTACCGACGCACAATCTCAGCGCCATAGAGGCAGAGCTGAGACAGGAATATGGAGGGAGTTTCCGCTGTAACAGACTCCGTGTAGGAAGCCCTTTGCATTTTCCTTTTTTCCACGCGGCAATTATAATCGCCAATCACCGTAATCTCGTCCAAGTGTTGACGGAAGACAAGCCCCCAAGCCCCGAGTAGGAGGGTACATCGTTCCAGTGCAATCTGGATTCGGTCGGTTGTGGGCATTTCTTGCATTCCTCTGGAGGCGCAGTAAGGAACATGAAAAAATTTGTCCACTTCGCTTTGGTAGCTCTCTTTCTTCTTGGCATCGCTTCCGCCCAGAACCTTCCGGCAATCGATGTATTCGGCGGCTACTCGTACCTCAACTTTCACATGCCGGCGAACTCGATTACGTCCTTTTCTTCCTCGGAGCGGCTGCCTCTAAACGGATGGGAATTGTCCGCCTCTGTCGGCTTGTTTCATCATCTTGCTGTTGAGGCAGCCTTCGCCGGCCACCAGGCCAGCAATTGCGGCGATACTAATTTGAACTGCAGCAATTTCTCCTACATGGGTGGGGCGCGCTATAACATTGGAGAGCGCTCAAGACGGATCACGGGCTTTGTGCACGGCCTGATTGGGCGAGACCGGATGGATCTTCCTGAATCCTCCTCCGGGACTTCCGAGTCCGATACAGCTGTGGCGTTCGCTGCGGGCGGTGGCGTCGATTATTGGGTCCTTCGTCGCGTCGGAATCCAATTGGGACCGGCCGATTTCATATACACCCATCACCTGAACAACGACGGCGTTCCCAGCCAAAACAGCTTCCAGATCTCTGGCGGAATCGTTTTTCGATTTGGCCGTGACTCCGGCGAGCCCTCGCCTAGCTCCAGGCGTGTTCCTTCTGGGAGACAACCCTCGACTGTTGCCGTCCGTCAGCCGGCTCAGCCGGCGGTGAATGTGCCGGGTCGCGGGATGTCGATCCCTGCGCTCGGCCTCCTGGTTGTGCCCCAGGAATTCGACGGAGCGAAAGTTCTGGAGATCGTGCCGGGAGGCGTCGCGGAAATGGCATCCATGAAGGCAGGCGATCTAATCAAGTCGGTGGATGGCAGAGCAGTACGAACGCCGATGGAGCTGGCCGCTGAGCTGTCGGACAAATCCGGCAAGGTTCGCATCGGCTTTCAGCGGGGTGACTTTGCGACGGAGACGGTACTCATGCTGGGCACTCGCTGACCACCCCCAAAGAACACAAAATCGCCCACTGAAAAAGCGGCTTCAGGGGATCGCTGGGAACTGAGGGCTGACCGCTCAGAGCTGCCCTACAGTTCATACTTCTTCATCAAGTGACGAAAAGACCGGTAGGAGATGCCCAGTACGTCGGCGGCCCGCACCTGCACGCCGTTGGTTTGTCCCAGCGCGGACTGTAGCAGCGAGCGCTCGATCTGGGCGACGTAGTTTTCCATGTTCACGCCCTCAGGCAGGACCGTGCCCGCGGGCACACTCATGGTCGTGTTTATTGCGGTTTCCGCGCCAGCGGCCACGGCGCGAGCCTTCGGACGCTCCGCCGGCAACTCGACGCGCAGCTCGCTCGTGGTTTCGAGCGCCACCGCCCGTTCAATCGTGTTTTCCAGTTGCCGCACGTTGCCCGGCCAGTCGTAGCCGGTCAGAGCTTCGAGCGCCTCCGCTCGGACGCCGTGAATGCTCTTCCCTGCCCCGGGCGCATATTTTTTCAGGAAGTGATTCGCCAAGAGCGGCACATCCTCCCGGCGCTCGCGCAAGCCGGGCACACGAATGGGAATGACGTTCAGGCGATAGTAGAGGTCTTCGCGGAACGTGCCCTCGGTGACCTGCCGGTCGAGATCGCGGTTGGTAGCGGCGATGACGCGCACATCCACCGGAATTTCGTTCGTGCCGCCGACCGGTCGCACCGTGCGCTCCTGCAGCACGCGCAGCAGTTTGACCTGCATGGGCATGGTCATCTCGCCGATTTCGTCGAGAAAGATCGTGCCCTGGTCGGCAACTTCGAACAGTCCGCGCCGGTTCTGGTTCGCTCCGGTGAAGGCGCCCTTGACGTAACCGAAGAGCTCGCTTTCGAGCAGCGTCTCCGGGAACGCGCCGCAGTTGACCGACACAAAAGCTTCGCCGGCTCGCGGCGAGCAGGTATGGACAGCCCGAGCGACCAGCTCCTTACCGGTTCCGCTTTCGCCGTAGACCAGAATCGTGCTGCCGGTGGTAGCCACCGTGCGGATGGTCTGCTTCAGCTTTTCGAGCGCCGGACTTACGCCGATGATGTTGTCGAGCGAATTGCGCGCGGCCGCGTCGCGGCGCAGGGCGAAGTTCTGACGGCTCAGCGAAACTTTCGTGAGAGAGCGGGCGATGGCGAGTTTGACTTCGTCCACCAGTCCCGGACTCTTGCGGATGTAATCGGTCGCGCCGCCCGCCTTGACGGCCTGCACCGCAGCTTCGTAGTCATCGACGGCTGTCATTAAAATGACCGCGGATTCGGGCGAGATCTGGTGCGCATGGCGCAGGACTTCGACCCCATCCACGCCCGGCATCTTGATGTCGGTAACAATCACGTCGAAGAGCGCGCTGTCGATCTTGCGCTTGGCCGCATCGCCACCCGTAACGGTTTCCACCTTGTGGCCATCGCGGCGCAGGGTGATTTCGAGCAGTTCGCAGATCGAGCGCTCGTCGTCGACGACGAGAATGTTACCCACGCGCGCCTCCTCCCGCTCCCGCGGCTGCCAGCGCCGCTCCGGCGGATTGCGATGCGGAGGAAGTTCCGCCAGCGGCGCCCTGCTCGTTTTCCATGCGCCGCAACCGCACCACGAAGCTGGTCCCTTTGCCGACTTCCGAACGCGCCCACACCTTGCCTTCGTGCGCCTGCACGATCTGGTATACGATCGCCAGGCCGAGTCCGGTTCCGCCTTCAAAGTTCGACTGGAAGGGCTCGAAGATTTTTTCCGTCTGCTGCGGGTTGATGCCCGGACCGGTGTCGGCAAAGCTTATCTCCCAGTCGGGGCCGCGCTCGGCCAGAGCCACGGTCAGGCTGCCACCTTTACCTTTCATCGCGCGCACCGCGTTTTCCGAGAAGTTCCAGAACACCTGTTTAAGCTTGTCGCCATCGGCCAGCACCCAGGCTTCGGACTTCGCAAAGATGCGCTCGAGCTTGATGCCCGCGCTCTCGGCGGTGAGACGGTGTTCGAGCAAGGTAAGAGTGTCCTGCAGCAACGGAACCAGGTTCACGCGCTCGAAACGATACTGCTTGCCCCGTGAGTACGCCAGAAAATCGGTGACGATGTTATTGAGGCGATCGGACTCGCGGATCACAATCTGCAAGAGGTGCCGCTCCTCGGAATTCAAGGTGGGCGCATCCGACAACATGCTGACCGAACCGGCAATGGAGGTCAGGGGATTGCGGATTTCGTGAGCGATGGCCGCGGCCAGGCGGCCCACGGCAGCCAGGCGATCCTGCATGCGCACCTCGCGCTCCAGTCGCCGGATCTCGGTGAGGTCGTCAAAGGAATAGACAAAGCCCAGGTCGCCGCGCGCGCTCACGTTGAGCGCGGAAACCAGCACGCGAAACGTCTTGCGGAAACCGTTAGCGGCCACGTAGCGGACTTCGGCGTCGGCCCGGGCCACGCCGAAGTGGGGCAACGGATCCTGAAACAGATCGGCCACGGAGCGTCCGCGCAATTCGGCTTCCGAGAGCTCGAGCAGTTGCTGAGCCGCTCGATTGACCAGCGTGATCCGCCCGTCGAGCCCGGTCGTGATCACACCGCCACTCATGGACTGCACGATATTTTCATGGAGCGCCTGCAGATTTTCGAGCGCACCGCTGGCATCCTTCAGTTGCACATCCACCTGGCGGAGCTTGCCCATCAGCAATCCCGCCAGGTAGGCGATGGCAAAGTAGGCGAACAGGTTGACGAAGATCACCACCTGCAGAGCCTTCAGCTTGGGATGCGAGCTCGCATACGAGGGAATGACCAGGTAGTAATCGAGTTCGAGGATGGTTCCGAACAGGATGAAAGCCAGAGCCGCGCTCAGATATCCCCAGGCTCGCGGCAGCAGCATGCAAGCGACCACGATGACCAGGGGATAGAGGAAATTCAGCGAGCTGTCGATGCCGCCGGTGAGATGGACAACCAGCGTGACCATGGCCAGATCGGCGAGCACCTGCAGAATGGCCTGCAGGCGGTGTTCCCGCCACACCGAAACCAGAAAAAGGAAAAAGAGCGAGAGCACGAACCACAGCACCATTCCGGTGAGAAAGGGCATTATGGGCAGCGGGCTGGGGGTGAGGCGCATGACGGCGAGTTCGATGGCCAGCAGGACCATCAGGATCAGGATGCGAACCTTCACCAGCCAGGTCAGCCAGTTCCGCTCATCGGAGATGTAGGGCATGAGTTGGGTTTCGTCGTTCGTCGTTCGCTGTTCGTCGTTCGCCAGGCGAGCCGCGAATAGCGAACAGCGAACGACGCTTCCTCTATCCCGCCAGTTTTGAGATCATCGCGAACAACGGCATGTACAGAGAAATCACGATGCCGCCGATGGTGATGCCGAGACAGCCGATGATGACCGGCTCCAGCATGGCCAGCATGTCTTTGGTGGCGGCGTCGACTTCGTCTTCGTAGAAGTCCGCGATCTTCTGCAGCATGGAGTCCATGGCGCCGGTGGCTTCCCCAACGCCGATCATCTGGGTCACCATGTTGGGGAAGACGCCGCATTCGCGCAGTGGATCGACGATGGTGCGGCCTTCTTCGATCGCCTTGCGCACCTTCATCAGCGCTTCTTCGAGCACGGCGTTGCCCGAGGT
>Ga0224558_1004934_pt1 | contig 10062 bp, 8 predicted proteins | sample 714S32024metaG_FD_180682 | JGI IMG/M metagenome (GOLD analysis project Ga0224558, IMG submission 180682) | Peat soil microbial communities from Stordalen Mire, Sweden - 717 S3 20-24 | ecosystem: Environmental > Terrestrial > Soil > Wetlands > Peat | place: Sweden: Norrbotten County, Stordalen... | reverse complement strand
TTTGCCGCGACACGCGTGATACCATGTAGGTTTCCCAAGCTGAGGTTTTCGTGGCTAGAATCACCCGTAAAGAGTTAAAAAGTGACAAGTTCGCCCTCGAAGTCGGGCAGACGGTAAGCTTCTTCGAAGAGCACCGGCAAGAAATTCTCCGTTACGGCGCGATTGCGCTGGGCGCGGCCGTCCTGATCGCCGGCTTCCTGGTATATCAGAAACACCAGCGGGCCGGACGCGAAGAGGCGCTGAGCAGTGCCATCCTGGTGCAGGAAGCGCCGATTGAGGCCGCGCCCCGTCCCGGTGCCCTCACCTTCCCCACCCAGGCGGCCAAGGATGAGGCGACCACGAAGGCCTTTTCCAGCCTGGCGGCCAAGTACCCGGGAAGCACCGAAGGCGAAGTCGCCCAGTATTACCTCGGCGCCATCGAGGCCGACGCGTCGAAGATGCCCGAGGCGGAAAAGCGCTTTCAGGAAGTGGCGCGGCACGGCAACGCCAATTTCGCGTCTCTCGCCAAGTTTTCGCTCGCTCAGATTTACTATTCCGATGGCCGCGACGCGCAAGGCGAAGCCATCCTGCGCGATCTGATGGATCATCCCACTACGCTGGTATCGAAGGAGCAGGCGACCATCACACTGGCCCGCTACCTCATGATTAAGCGGCCGGCCGAGGCGCGCAAGTTGCTCGATCCGCTGAAGACCGTCGGCGGCCCGGTGGGACAATTGGTGCTGTCCCTTTACGGCCAACTGCCGCCGCAGTAGTGGCTGCCGGATGATCGAGCGTCTGCGGTTCCCGGTCGCCCAAAGCCGGGGCCGGCAATATCCCGAACCGGCCCACCCCTATCGCAACCCCTTCCAACGCGACCGCGACCGGATTGTCCATTCACGCGCCTTCCGCCGCCTGGAAGCCAAGATGCAGGTGTTCGCGCCCGGCATCTCCGATCATTTTCGCAACCGGCTGACGCACACCATTGAGGTGACCCAAATCGCGCGCACCGCGGCCAGGGTCCTCGGGCTGGACGAAGACCTTACCGAAGCGCTGGCGCTGGCGCACGACATCGGCCATCCGCCATTCGCCCACGCCGGAGAGGACGAACTGAACCGCCAGATGCAGCGCTATGGCGACCGCTTCGATCACAACCTGCACGCGCTGCGCATCGTGGAAAACTTCGAGCAGCGCTACGCCCGTTTTCCAGGCCTGAACCTGACGTTTGAAGTGCGCGAGGGAATGGTCAAGCACTCGCACGATTTCGGTCCTGGCGAGCGGCCGGAGCTGGATCGCTACCTGCCCGGATTGCGGCCCTTGCTGGAGGCCCAATTGATCGATCTGGCCGATGAAATCGCCTACAACGCCGCCGATCTCGATGACGCGTTTTCGGCCGGCATGTTCACCGCCAACGAGATCGCCGAACGCGTGCCTCAATATGGCGCGATTCTCGAAGCCGTGGAAACTCAATTCCCCGGCGCCAGCGCGCGCGAACAGTTCCACGAAGCGCTGCGCCAGTTGATCGACGCTCTGGTTTCGGGCCTGGTCGAAGGAACCGCGGCCAACGCCGCGCGCGCCGCGGTGGCTGACGCGGAGGCCGTTCGCCATCTACCCGATCGCGTGGCGACGTTCACCGCGGAAACCGCCGCCGCCAGCCGCGCTCTCAAGCAATTCCTCTTCGCCAGGGTGTACGCAACGCCCGAACTGGCCGAGGACCGGCGGCGCTCCGTCTCCATGATCGCGGAATTGTTCGGCTTCTTCGTCGAGGACCCGCGCCGGCTGCCCGACCCCTACACCCGCTTGGCCGAAACCGACCCGCCCCACCGCGTAGTCTGCGATTACATCGCCGGCATGACCGACGCCTTCTGCAGGCGCACCTACGAACAGGCTTTCGGATTGCCGGGCTGAGCGGACAATGTAGGACAGACCATCGCTTTTTGTGGTCTGTCGTCGCTCGCCAAACACGGCGCCTGACAGACGACGGAAACCGATCGTCTGTCCCACCAAGCCGCTCCGGCCTCCCACATTACAATAAAAGCTGAATGAAACTCCCGGCGACGTTGCGCGCCCTCGGGTACCGAAATTTCCAGCTTTTCTTCGGCGGGCAACTGATTTCCCTCATCGGCACCTGGATGCAGAACATTGCCCAGGCGTGGCTGGTGTACCGCCTCACCGGCTCCTCGGTGCTGCTGGGCGCGGTGAGTTTCGCGGGCCAGATTCCGATCTTTTTCCTGGCGCCGCTGGGAGGAATCGTGGCCGACCGCCGCAGCCGGCGGCGCATCGTGATCGGCACGCAAACCGCTTCCATGCTGCTGGCTTTCGCGCTCGCCGGCCTCACGCTCACCAAAACGGTGCACGTCTGGCATGTTTTCGTGCTGGCGTCGTTGCTAGGTGCGGTGAACGCTTTCGACATCCCGGCGCGCCAGTCGTTTCAGGTGGAGATGGTGGGCAAGGCCGACCTGATGAACGCCATCGCGCTCAATTCCTCCATGTTCAACGCCTCGCGGATAATCGGTCCGGCCATCGCCGGAATCCTGGTGGCCGCCATCGGCGAAGGCTGGTGCTTTTTCGCCAACGCCGTGAGCTACATCGCGGTCATTACCGGCTTATTGTTGATGAACGTCGAGGAGCGCGAGCGCAGCGCGTCGAGCGAATCCCCTTGGGCGAGCGTGGTGGAGGGATTTCGCTTCGTGGGCCGCAACATGCCGGTGCGCGCGATCCTGATGCTGCTGGGCGTGGTCAGCCTCACCGGGATGCCGTACACGGTGTTGATGCCGATCTTCGCCGACCGCATTCTGCACGGCGGCCCGCGCGCGATGGGCTGGCTGATGGGCTGGGCCGGAGTAGGGGCGGTGGCGGGAGCGCTACTGTTGGCCAGCCGCACTGAATTGAAAGGGCTAGGCCGGTGGCTGCCGGTGGCGTCGTTTGCCTTCGGCGCGACGCTGATCGGATTTGCCTGGTCGCGGGTGTTCTGGCTGTCCGCCTGCATCCTGGTGCCGGTGGGATACAGCATGATGATCGAAATGGCTTCGTCGAACACGCTGCTGCAGAGCATGGTGCCCGACGAGTTGCGCGGGCGGGTGATGTCGGTCTATTCGATGGTGTTCATGGGAATGGCGCCATTCGGCGCGCTGCTCGCCGGCGTGGCGGCCGACCGCGTCGGCGCCCCTTGGACGGTCACCGGCAGCGGCATCGTCTGCATGACCGCGGCGGTGGTCTACTGGACCCAACTGGCACGCATCCGCGGGCCGGCGCGCCAATTGATCGCGGCGCAACAGGCGGCCAACGCAGACCCCGTGGAAGAGCCGCGAGGCTGAGGTGGGGCAGGTCTTGACCTGCCCCACGCCCGCTTGCGGGCGTGGTTTTTTCCCAACTTCTGGAACTCAGTGCGTGGGCTCCGCGGCGTCAACGCGCAACTGGCCGTTGCGCAACTCCATCGATTCGCTCGCGTCGAAGACGAAACGCCCGGCCAGCAAATCGCGCACCGCATACGCCGCTTTACCGACGCCCTCGGGGCTGTGGTGCGGGCTTCGCGTGAATATGTGATACAGCTCGTGCGCCAGCACTCTCCCCACGGCGCGGCCAAACACCAGATCCCGGCCACCGGCGGGCACGCCCAGCAAGTCCGCCTGGAGGAAAGTACGGATGCGGTCGCAATCGACCGCGCCGAATGGCAGGATGACGCCGTCGCTTTCATGGGTCCAGCCCAGCGCGCCTGGCTGCACCCGGTGCGGGCTGAGGCCGTTCACATCGCATCTGCCCCGGAAGCGGATCACCGCTAGTTGGATCGAGACTTCGCTGCCGGTTGCTCCGGCCAGCGAGCGCCACTCCAGGCCGATTCCCAGGCGGCCCATGATGGCTTCCGCCTCGCCGCGAATCGCGTCCATCACCGCCGCCGGCGGCGCCTGCTGAAACTCGGTGTAAAGAGTCGCCGGAGAAAGCGGCGGGATCGATTGCGCGCACAATGCCGCGGCACCTGCGAGAGGTACGGATAGGAACGAGACACGCCGTAACAGCTTCGTGGCTCTATCGGCAAACAAGGCGCGACCTTCGCTTCCTTCGGGCTCCCCCGCTACCGGGCGGGCCGGCCTGTGGCATCAGACAGGCCGGAAATCAATTCCCGATGCTCCCTCAGCATCTTTCTGGCTGTGTGGCAAGCGAAGCAGATCGGCTTCGCCGCCGATAGCGTTTCCTGCAACTCCTCCGCCGGGATCTCGCTCCATTCCACGCTTACTCTATCGGCACGAAGCACGGCGGGTTTAGCGCTCGCCAGCGTGAATACGCCGATCGACATGCCGCAGGAATAGCAATCCTTGCCGGCGTACCAGTTCAATAAGATATTGCGAACCAGGCAGCCTTCCGGCGAAGCTTCAATCTGACTCAAACACTCCTGGCCGCAGCCGGCCTTTTCCGGCCAGCGGGAACAGGACTCCAGGCGTAAGTGCGGCGCCTTTCCCAGCGCCGTGGCCATGACATGAAGCGAATCCAGTGTTACCCCAGCGGGATTGTGATTCTCCGGGCAGGTAACTACCCGGCGGCCTCTGTATTTCCACCAGGTGCCGCCAAAACGCCAGGCCACGATGCTACATAGCCCCGCCGCGATTGCCACCACCAGGAACGGCACAGCCATATTACGCTCCCTTTTTCACTGAATTGCAATGCCTATTAAACTGATTTGCAACATTACAACCGTTTGGGAATAGTTTGGGCGCAGGAGCAAACTCATTGAGAGGAAACGGCCGGGTTGCGGTCACCGCACTTGGCCCGCACGGGACAGAGCACCTGGCCCCAGCCCGCTGCGTGCTTTCACCCGATGCGGAAGACCCTGGTGCTGTAACGCGACTGCACGTCAGACCGACAGTTGCCTTCTCTTCCTGTAGCTTCGCGCCAGCTCCATGTAGACGCCTAAGTCGCGGTCCAGGTCGGATTGGGTGCCGTCGAAGTAGAAATTGCGGATGGGGATGCCGCCCAGGTCGCGGCTCAGTTGGGGATAGATGGCTTCGCAGACGATGCCGTTCATGCAGGTAAAGGGGCTAATATCGATGATGCCGGCCGCGCCCTTCTTCGCCAGGTAAACTGCCTTGCCGACGTTGAGCACCATCTCGCCGAAAGCGCCCTCGCGCGGCAGGTAGGGGCGCGCGCATTCCAGAACCTCGTAGATATCGGGCTCTTCGCGGCTGGCGAAATCCTCGCGGAAGATCTCCACCAGGCGGTTCTCATCGTGCTTCTGCACTCGCTGCCGCACCCACGAGCCGAGCGCTTCCAGGCTCCAGATGCGGTTTTCCAGCTTGAGCTTGCGGAACACCTCGGAATTGGTGTACCACACCCATTCGACGATATCGGAGAGCCAGGCTTCGGCGCCGTATTGTTCGAGCGAGCCGATCAGGTTCTCGTTAGAAAACGTATTGAGGCGGCAGAAGATCTCGCCGACAATGCCAATGAGAGGCTGTTCGCGGTCGCGGCGGGCATCGAGCTTGCGGAAGCGCTCCCGCGCCCTTATCATCGATTGTTCGAGCGCGGCCAATTGCTCGCCCGGCTCGACGGTGGTGGTCTCGATGGTGCGGCACAGATCGGCGAGGCACTCTTCGTAAGCGGCTTCGGCGTCGCCCCGCACTTGCTCATAGGGCCGGCGCATCAGCAGCAGTTTTTCCAGCAGGTCGGCGCACAGCAGCGCGCGCCAGCCGCTACGCACGAACGGTTTGGCCAGATCGCCCAGTCCATCGTAGGAATTCTTGCTGCTGGGCGAGAGAATCTGCACCGCCTGGTAGCCGTTCGAATCCAGCACGTGGCGCAGATAGGGCGCGTACTGGCCGAAGCGGCAGGGGCCTTCGGCGGTCGGCATGAACAATGCGATGCGCGCAGGGTCAACCGCCGTATCTTCCAGCAGCTTCATGAAATCGCCGACGGTGACTTTGGCGGGATAGCATTCGTCGCCGGATGTGTAGCGTGCACCGAGCTCGCGCGTGCGATGGTCCGAGGGCGGCGTCGGTTCGGCGTCCAGACCGATGGCGCGAAAGGCGGCGGCAAAGGCGCGCGCGCTGCCGGTGGCCATCGGCGGAATGTAGATGCGCTTGCCGCTTACTGAATCGCCGGCTGCGCCGCTTGGGCTTCCAGCGGCGCGGGCATCGTCGAGGACTGGTAGCATCGCAGAATTCCTTTGCTGTCGAGGTAGGCTTCGCAGCGCGTCATGTAGCCCGCATCGTTGCCATGGCCGTCAAACTGGAGGATCAGCAGCGGCGCGCCGGCGGCCTGGCGGGCGAAGTGTTTGATGTAGGAATCGGGCCCGCACTTGAAGTTGGTGATGTAGACCATGTGCAGATTGGGACGCTCGGCGGCCTGACGCGCGGCTTCCAGTATTTTGCGGCCGGAAATCCAGAACATGTTGGAGCCCAGGCCGGCCATCGATTCGCGGCCGGTCACCAGGAAATCGAGCGGAATCACGTTGGCGCCGTAACGGTGGCGCAGCTTGCGCGGGATGTCGCAGTTCACCCCGCGGTCATAAATGTTATAGCCGCGTCCGGCCAGCACCAGGCCCGGTTCGCCGGTTTCATCCAGCGTTGCGATGGCGCGGCGGCCGGCTTCGATCAGCTTGTCCTGGAAGCCGCGCTGTTCGGCGAAAGCGGCGTCCACCGCGCGGTCGCTCGCCCGTCGCTTGATGCCAATGCGGCCCATAGTCTCCGCCAGCGCCTTCTTGATCTGCGTGGGCCCAAGCTGGAAGTGCAGCGTCGGAATCAGGAAGCGGCTCGCGTGCGGTTCGAGCGCAGGCACGGCGCGCAGCACCCAGGGCAGCGTCTGGCTCCACGGGCAATAATGCGCGGCGCCGGGGTTGTCGCCGGAATCGGCATCCACCAGGTTGGGCAGCAGGATGTAGTCGACGCCCTGGTTGACCAGCGCCTGCACGTGGCCATGCGCCACCTGCACCGGGTAGCAGGGTTGGGCCACAGCCATTTCGATGCCGTTGGCGGAAATGCGCGGGTCGGTGACTGGCGAGAGCACCGTGGGGATGCCCAACTCGGCAAAGTAGCGGCGCCAGAACGGCTGATGGTCGAGCATCGCCATCGCCCGCGGCAGCCCCACGCGGAACTTGCCTTCGGCCGCATTGGGCAGCGCCTCCAGCAGTTGGTCGCGGTAAGCGAACAGGTCTTCGATCACCGGCTTGCGGCCGGTGGGGGAAGGCTTGCGGAACTTGTCGGAGCATTTGTCGCCCCAGTAGCTCTTCTGGCCTTCGATGACGAATTCCTTCATATCGCACAGGTTGGAGCAGGCCTTGCAAACGAAGTCGCGGCTCGAAAGCTCCAGCTTGTGCAGGTCATAACCGCGGAATCGGCTTTGCGCGCCGGTGGCTTGGTGCCATTGGCGTGCAATGAGAGCCATGCCGATGGCGCCCATCACGCCGTTGTATGGCGGCACGGTGATCTTCTTATCGAGCACGCTGGCGAAGGCCGCGGTGACTGCGTCGTTGTACGCCGTTCCGCCCTGGAAATAAATCACCTTCCCGATTTTGCGTCCGCGAACCACGCGGTTCAGATAGTTGAGCGCGATCGAAAACGACAGTCCGGCCACCAGGTTGGGCACGGTTTCGCCCTTGTGCAGCCAGCCCGTGACGTCGCGTTCCATGAAGACCGTGCAGCGTTCGCCCAGGCGAGTGGGGCTGGCGGAACTGAGCGCCAGCTTGGCGAACTCGACCTTGATATTGACGCCCAGTTTCTCGGCCTGCTCTTCCAGGAACGAACCCGTGCCCGCCGCGCAGGCCTCGTTCATGGCGAAATCCACCACCACGCCGTGTTCGATCGAGATGAATTTCGAATCCTGGCCGCCGATTTCGAAAATGGTATCCACCGGCTCGCCGCCCAAGGTGCTCGAGATGTGGATGGCGCCGGTTTTGTGCGCGGTGATTTCGTCGTTGACGGAATCGGCGCCGACGAATTCGGCGATCAGCTCGCGCCCGCTCCCGGTGGTGCCCACGCCACGAATTTCCAGGCGGTCGCCCCACAGCCGTTCGACTTCGCTCAGGCCCTGCTGCACGGCCTCGATGGGCCGGCCGGCGGTGCGCAGATAAACGTCGTGGATCACCGTGCCCGATTCGTCGATCGCCACCACGTTGGTGGAAACCGAGCCGATATCGAGACCCAGATACGCCGGAATCGGCCGGCCATCGGGCGGCGGAGTGTAGACGCCCACGCGGTCGCGCAATTGGATCACGTTTTCGGTCGAAAGCGGCTTCGAATCCTGCACTGGGACTTCGGAATCGTGCTGCCGCAGGCGGTGAATTTCCAGAATCGAGCGCTTCCTCGTCTCTTCCGCTTCGAGTATCGCCGTGCCAATCGCGCTGCACCACGCGTACTGTTCGGGAATCAGGAGCTCTTCCGGGCGCAAGTTAAACGCTTCCGCCAGCGCCCTGGTCACGCCGGCGTTTTGCGAAACCGCGCCGATCAGCGCCACCGGCGCTTCCACCTTCCTGCCCTTGACGATGGAGCTCTTGAAATTGCGCGCCACCGCGTCGCACAGGCCGCGCAGAATTTCGGCCGGCTGATAGCCCTTCTGCTGGGCGTGGATCATGTCGCTTTTGGCAAACACCGAGCAGCGGCCGGCAATCCGGGCGGAGGAAGATGCACCGCACACCAGGCCGCCCACTTCTTCCACCGAGTACTGCATGCGCAGCGCCTGCTGGTCGAGGAAAGAACCCGTGCCGGCGGCGCATTCGCCGGAGCGATCGTAATCCTGGATGCCGGTCTCATCGAGGCGTATGTACTTCGAGCTTTCGCCGCCGATTTCAAACACCGTGCGCACCTGCGGAAAAAAAGCCGCCATCATGCGTGCGATGGCCTTGAATTCGTTTTCGAAGAACAGGCCGAGCACCTTGGCGATGGTGCGGCTGCCCGAGCCGGTGACGCGTATGCCCTCCACGCGCACCTCGGGAACCGTTTCGTAAAATTCGTCGAGAAGGTCGTAAGTGGATTGGATCGGACTGCCCGAGATGCGGCGGTAATCGGACAGCACCAGCGGGCGCCCATCGAACTCCGTCAGGCGGAACTCCGGACGCGCCGCGCAGAGGCTTTCCAGGATTCCCCGGTCGGCGGTTTTACCCAGCGCAGCGAGCTTGAGGCTGATGGCCCCAATGTCCAGCCCGAGATTGATCCCCATTCTATACAGTGTGGTGCCGGGAGCCGGAAGTTTCAATCAAACAGATCTGAATTGCCGAAATCAGGGGCTGAACGGGGCCGAGTGAAGGGCAGAGGGGATGGCGGGAGTGTAGGATTTTCCGGCAGCTCAGTGGGGCAGGTCCCCGACCTGCCAACGCAGGCTAGGCCGCTGTGGACCGCGGCCGGACCGCCTTCTCAATCTCTCGTTGGCGGGTCTGCCGGGTGGTGCGGAGTTCATATTCGAGCTGGAGACCGAGCCAAAACTCGGCTGAGGTCCCAAGGTACCGCGCCAGGCGTAGGGCGGTATCGGCCGTGATTCCCCTCCGGCCGCGCACAACATCGTTGAGGCGAGTCGCCGTGATGCCCAATGCCTTGGCGAGCTGGTTAACGCTCATGCCCAACGGTTCGAGAACGTCCTCGCGTATGGTCTCGCCCGGATGGGGCGCTGGTATTAACTTAGCCATAAACTACATTCCTTAACAGTTATTTTTCTAATGGTAGTCGGCGATCTCTACGTCGTACGCGTCTCCATCTTTCCAGACGAAACAAATTCGGTACTGGTCATTGACTCGGATGCTGTGCTGCCCTTTCCTGGCGCCTTTCAGGCCTTCTAAGCGGTTGCCGGGAATCGCGGCCAAATCGCGAAGCGACGTCGCCCGGTTCAGATGGATGAGCTTGCGAAGCGCAGTCTTCTCGATGGAGCCAAACTGTCTCGACGATTGCTGCCCAAACACCCTTGCGGCCTCGGCATCCCGAAAAGACCGAATCACGATTTTATCGTATACCGGTATTCGATAAATTGCAAGACTGTTGACCGCGACTGTCGCTAGTATGTGAGTTGTCCGGTCCAATTCACACGTGATCTGTCCGCTTTGGTCGGGGCGGGTGATGCTGGGTAGTGGACGAAACCCAGCAGTACTCAGCCGCCGAGATGGAGCGGATG
>Ga0224558_1004932_pt1 | contig 10064 bp, 8 predicted proteins | sample 714S32024metaG_FD_180682 | JGI IMG/M metagenome (GOLD analysis project Ga0224558, IMG submission 180682) | Peat soil microbial communities from Stordalen Mire, Sweden - 717 S3 20-24 | ecosystem: Environmental > Terrestrial > Soil > Wetlands > Peat | place: Sweden: Norrbotten County, Stordalen... | reverse complement strand
CCGGTAAGTTCTCTATTACGTTAAACAGAGGTTCTACCGAAGAGCGTGCCGATGGGATACGCGTTTATGTTGACGCAACGAAGATCCGGCGGTATCCAATGCTTAATCTCTGGTATACGAACGATCCACGTTACAATCACGTTACTGAAAGAGACCGGGTTTATGACGAGATTCTGCAGGCCGGGCGAGATATTTTCTCCTGGGAGCGGGTCAAAGTCTCGGTCCCGCAAAAGGCGAAATGGCAGGCCGTGCAATGTCCCGTATGCAAAGAGATGGTGCCGGATTATTTGGCTGAAAATGGCATGTGCATTGCGTGCGCCGGAGCGAATTACTTCGAAAGGTCTGCTTAAGCGTTCCGTTAAGCAATGTTATTAAGCAGACGTCGAATATTCAAAGAGCCGTTCGTGAGGCTCTGTGTTCTCGCCCAAATACGCACACTAACTATCAGCTGGTGGCGGGCCTCGGTCGAGAATGGATTTTTCATCTTTGGCAGCGCCTTTCTCCCTCAAGGTGAGTACTTTGACGGTGACGATAACCGCAAATGATATTAGGACGAGAATGACTCCGAGGTAAACCGCGGTATCCAAGCTAATGTCGAGCTCAGAATATATGGCAAGAGGCATTGTTTGGGTTACGCCCTGAAAATTGCCTGCAAATATGATAGTTGCGCCAAATTCTCCGAGAGCGCGTGCCCACGTCATGAGTGCTCCGGAAACCAGGCCGTTCAGTGCGATCGGCACCGTCACACGGAAAAAGGTTCCTGCACCTGACGCGCCTAGTGTACGGGCCGCCCGTTCGTAGTCGGGGTCGACGTCTTCAAAACTCGTTGTTGCTTGCCGGATATAGAAAGGAGACGATACAAAAGTTTGCGCTAGTATTACAGCGGCTGTCGTAAAGGCGATGTTGATTCCCAGGATGTTGAAGTACTGACCAAGCAATCCTTGTCGGCCAAATGCCAGTAAGAGCGCGATACCTGCCACCGCAGGAGGCAGGACAATTGGAAGATCGATTAGCGTCTCTATTATTCTCTTGCCGTGGTAGCTGTGGCGCGCGTTAAAGTAAGCTACCGGGGTACCAAATGTGATGACAAGCAGTAGAGTCGTCAGTGTAGTCACCAAGCTTAGCTGGAGGGCCTGCACTAGCACTGGGGACGAGAGGGAGTTAAGAAAGCCGGAGAGAGTCCCGTACGCAAAGAGCGCCACGAGAGGCAGGCCGACAAATGTTACGACTACCACAAATGCTAAAAAAAAGATCAGGAACACAATAGTTCTACTAAGCGTCCCCGTCAATTGGGCCATTGCAGTGCGGGAAGACGAAAACTTGCTGCGGGGCCCTCTTAAAGACTGCATAAATCTCTCTCGCACGAGGATTTCTAGATGATCAGCCGCACTTTCGACTCTCTAGGAGTTTTGCGTTCTTCGTGCTGGAGGCCACACGTCTACGAAGCGAACAGACTGCACAAGAACTTCCAGCTTCAAATTCCCAGCTAATTACAGACGAACAGCTTATTGCTATAAAAATCTATGGCCAGTTGTTTCCAAAGGCGATTTGATAAGAAACTGCCCTTTTGAGCTTCGTTCAGAAAACAGCGCGTTAAATTTGATTGAAGTGGGTCGTAAAGCGTTATGATTGACTATTCATAACGTTTAAGTATCTGCGAAAGCATTATAACTCCGGTTAAGTGGGAAATGGCTGGTGCATCACTCTTGTGGCCGTCAACACAGCCGGGGCGATGCTATAAACCCATTTCCAACAAACTCAAAGCTAGCTTGCAAGTGCTAGTTACGGAGGATACGGATGACTAACAAGGGAGGATACAGATGATTAAGAAGAAGATTATACCGGTAGTGCTTTGCGCACTCGTAAGCGTGCTCGTCGTCAGCATGAGTGGCTGCACGACTACGACTACGAGCACGACGCTCAAGGTCGATGCTGCAGACTCGCTCACTGACTGCTTTAATCAGACAGGTGCGGCATTTACAGCTAATAACACTGGCGTCAACGTCAGCTTTAACTTTGCTGGTAGTGACGTTTTGGCAACCCAACTAATTCAGGGGGGCACTGCGGATGTTTTCGCGTCTGCCAATCTAGCGCAAATGCAGAATGTGCAGAATGCAGGGTTGATGAACAACTCAAGCGTTACCACTTTCGCATATAACAAGTTAGCCATTATCGTTCCGACAGCGAACCCCGCAAGCATCACCAGTCTGGCCGATCTCGCAAAGCCGGGAATAAAACTCGATATCGCGAACAGTTCTGTCCCCGTCGGGAATTACACGCTGCAAATGCTCGCAAAAGCGTCTAATAACACGACGTACGGTTCCGGCTTCGCGAAAAGCGTCATGTCAAACGTTGTGTCAACGGAATCGCAGGTCAACGACGTCGTAGTTAAAGTCGCGCTTGGAGAGGCTGATGCGGGTATCGTATACAAATCCCAAGTTCCACCTGCATACCAGAGTAAAGTGCAGGTTATCACAATTCCTGACAGTGTTAACGTCCTTGCTACCTACTACATTGGGGTGCTAAGCGCTTCGCCGAACGCTCAAGACGCGCAGAATTTCGTCAACTATGTCACCTCGCCTGCAGGACAGGCAATCTTGTCGAGCTACGGTTTCATGATTTCACCGACTTCGCAGAACACGACCACTGCTGCCGTATCATCAGCAGCATCGCAGAGCGCAACTACTGCTGTTGCGACCTGACCAGTAAAAAAAGTCCCTGAATGAAGCCTTCGCAGTAAGCTCGGGGCAGCACGTCCTGATTGCACCGGCCGCAGCGTGCGGTGCGGTGCCTCTTTTTTAGCTACAGTGCGATCAATTGAGGTGAGCAGAGTCAAAACGAAGGATGCCTGCCTTATATAGATCAGAACAGTATACAACGAAGTTTCAAGTACCCTAGGATCGGCCAGCACTAAGGCGGTCAAGACCGGCTGTTCGACTGGTTAGCGCTTCTGACGCCTGTTCGGTTCGTGACCGAGTACCACCTTTGATAAAAATTCCTCTACGCAGAAGCTCAAAAAACTGACTAAAACGGCCTGTGGGTAATATTGATGAGTCGAGTGGCGATGTGGGGGCTTTTAATGAGCTTTTTGGTATGCTCGAACGCATATTTCATCGACCTGTAAATAGTGAGGAAATGCTCAAATAAGCATGACGAGGCCTTATAATCGAAATTCGGCAGATTCAAGGCTGACTAAAGTGCGGCTGGCTAAAGTCCGTCTTCTTATCGGTGATACCAACAAGAAGGAGTCGTTCCTCAGCAATGAAGAGATTGGACTCTTCTTGAATGACGAGAAGAGCGACAACTTGGCTGCGGCCAAAGCGGGTGAAGCCTTGGCAGCGAAATTGATAGCCCTCAACGAATATGAAAAAGCGGAGCAGCTTAGAAAGACGTGTAAGGAATTAAGAGACAAAGCACGACGCTCCGCGTTGCCGGGCGGGATCTAAAAAGAGTTGCGTCAGTCCTTTAAGCTATGCGAATTTGGCAATGATTGCGCCAAAAATATCTGTGCGTTTACCCGTAGAAGGGCAGGCTTCGGCCGGTTCCGGAAAAAAGGCCTAAAAGGTGCTGGTTAAAGCGGTAATGCCCTCTAGATACCCCAAAGTATCCAGAGATCCTGCAACCATCCTCAAGCGGTCCCCGAGGGTGCTCGCATTCGTCATCGCTATCAAAGAGTCTGCCCGACTTTAGCTTGCCGGCTTCGACTCTAGATACTTGTTCACGTTTAAAAATCTAACACTACGCAGGTTCAATCCGAAACGCTAACTGCTTAGTTTCCGTGAAAGCTGCTAATCCTTCACGACCGCCTTCGCGACCAATGCCACTCAGTTTTACCCCTCCAAACGGAGCTTCAACGGCTGCGATTCGCGTATCATTCACTCCAACCATTCCGACATCGAGTCGCTCTGCAATTCGAATTGCTTTGCTCAAATCGTGTGTGTAGATATAAGCTGCCAGTCCGTATTGCGTGCTGTTCGCACGGTCGATTGCTTCGTCATCGGATTCAAAAGTGGTCACCGCAATGACCGGTCCAAAGGTTTCTTCGCGCGTTATGCGCATTTGTGGGGCTACGTCCGCTAATATGGTCGGTGCATAGAAGTTGCCCTTTGCTTGGTCATCCGCGGTGAGTTGATGTCCCCCCATTAGCAGGCGTGCTCCGTGATCAATCGCATCGTTGACGTGGCTGCTCACTTTTTCAAGTGCGTCTTGATTAATGAGGGGGCCTACATCGGTCTCAGGATCGAGACCGTTGCCTACCTTGAGTCTCTCGACGCGGGAAGCTAACAGCTTCAAGAAGGTTTCAAGCAAGCTCGAGTGTACATAGACGTGGTTGGGAGCTATGCACGTTTGGCCCGCATTTTGGAATTTGGCCGACATCAAACCGTCGATAGCTCGATCAAGAGCTGCATCACTCATAATGATAAAGGCCGCGTGACCTCCCAGCTCTAATGAAACTCTCTTGACGTGATTCGCCGCTCCCCGCATCAGTAGTTTGCCCACATCGGGCGAACCTGCAAAGGAGATCTTTCTCACGCGTTGATCCTCGAGAAACGCTTGTCCAATGACACTTGCGTCGCCGGTGACTACGTTCACGACACCTGGAGGTATTCCTCCGTCGTTAAACGCACGAGCCAGAGCAAATGCTGTGAGGGGGGTTTGTCTGGCTGGCTTTATGACGACTGTGCAGCCTGCGGCCAAGGCTGCTGTGGCCGTTCTCGCAACCATATAGGCAGGAAAATTCCAAGGAGTGATGATTGCAGCGACCCCTATCGGTTGTCGAATGGTCAGCAAACGTCGATCTGGTAAAGGATCGGGAATCCATTCACCATACGAGCGTCTTCCTTCTTCAGCGTACCAACGGATAAAATCAGCTGCAACGTTGATTTCTGAACGTGATTGGCGCAACGGTTTTCCGCATTCTTCTGTAATGGACCGCGCAATTTCTTCCTTACGGGACAGCAATAAACCGCGTGACCTGTCGAGCAGCTCGGCACGCTTTACAGCAGGCGTGTGCGCCCAAGCAGGAAAGGCGGAGTACGCTGCCCCAATGGCGGTGGCTACGTCTTCAGCCGATGCTGCGGGAATCTCGTCTACAGCCTCGCCGGTAGCCGGGTTATAGACGCTAATGGAACGGCCTGCCGCCGCAGGAACCCATTCGCCGTAGATCAACATCTTCTGCACAGCTACAAGCGACCCTCCTGGTGATTCATCAGCACCACTTGTTCTCGTGTGAGCTGTGGCGGTTGGAGCATATGATTAGACGAAATGTGCTTCGTATCTCGTTTAGGGGATCCGGAGTATCTCGTTCTCCTTAGCACGAAGGTCAAGTCAGTTTTTCAGGGTTCAATATTATTTTTGAATCATGACCGATGTTGATTTCACCAGCACAGTCACTTCATCGCCGGCTTTGAGTGCGAGGTCCTCTGCGGCATCTTTAGTGATAACTGAAATGAACTGATTGCCACCACCATCTTGCACGATGATCTCGGCCATTACAGTGCCTAACTTTACTTCTTTGACTGTACCGGGAAATTGATTACGTATGCTAACAGGCATTTTGTATCACCTTTTACAGCTGAACCTGTTGGTTCTTATCATTTGTCCTTGCACTGCTTTGGCCATCTTCTTTCGCGGTTACCTCTCTTGAAAACAATTGCTCAGGAAAAGATGCATAATCAAATACAAAGCATAATTCATATAGCCAACGATCGCTAGGCAAAGAAGATGACATATGCGCACGCTGTGCATATGCCGCTGCTTCTTCAACAAATCTGGGAGATAAGGTTTGGGGGATCCCAAGCCTCAAGCTACCATGTGATTTGTGTTATAAAAGCGTTGTGACTAATTAGTAATAACGCTTAAGTATAATCACTCTCATGTGTACAAAGCAGCGAGAAGCAAAATCGTTGCTTATTTCACCAGCTTAGCGACGTTGAACATGCGCGGTTCAATGTCGTGAAGCACTTGTAGCCACACGGAAAGGCGTTCCCTCATAAATGCTGACCATGAATAAAGAAGACCAGCTAAGAATGCGAAAAAACTTGTACTGGTTGTTCTTTGCGCGCTCCTAACCGAGCTCGTCGTCATCTCGCGTGGTTGCACCATTTTTGTAAACGCCAACGCTTACTGTTTTTGCAGCTGTGGGTGATCGTTGCAAGCGTCTGGTTTGATTACAGGTGCGACGTGCACTGCCAGTCGGATGTTGCAAGCAGTAATGCGAAGATGACTGCACACGTCACTAACGCTGAGCTTTTTTATTCCAAAACTCAACCCATTAACTAGGTAATAGAACAAACAAATGCCTGTATCGGTTGAGTCTTCCCTTTAGTAACCCCTGCGTCAGTCTGGGAATTTAGTTATAAGTGTTGAGTACAGGCACTGTTATCTTTCTATTTGTGCCGTCTCTGACGCAGATAATCCCGATATCGACTACACACGCCCGCGTCAACTTTGCTCTGTAACGAAGCCGTCCATTTCGTCCATCTTAACGTCTGACCTTTTATTTTCGGGGAGGATCTCCGCAAAGCGTAAATGAAAGGGGCTCCAGCCCCACAATAAGTGCTAAGTCTTTTTATATATATTATGCAAAATCAAGTCCGTTATAAGGCTAAGTCATGCGAGGAGCTGGTAAAAGAATGAACGTACTTATCGTCTATGCGCACCCAAATCCGCGCTCATTTAATGCAGCAATGCGAGAAGCTGCCGTCGACGCTCTAACCGAGGCGGGGCACGCAGTACAGGTCTCAGATCTTTATGCCACGAATTTTAAGGCAACGCTGGATGAGCACGATTTCAAAGAGCGACAAAATCCGAATTTCTTCGATCTGACCAACGAACAGTACCACGCTGCTATGAGAGGAACCTTCGCTGACGATATCACGAAGGAAATTGAGAAAGTTGACTGGGCCAATCTCATCATTTTCCAATTTCCTCTCTGGTGGCAGTCTTTCCCGGCGATTTTGAAGGGGTGGTGCGACCGCGTTTTGGCCAATGGTATAGCGGTAAACTTCGCGACCTATGACCCGCTCCTTTCGGGCAAGAAGGCGCTGTTAGCATGCACAACAGGGGGCGGTGCTGCGATGTACGCTCCGGAAGGACCAGCGGGGGATATTAACGTCCTGCTCACCTTCGCTCGCAACATGTTCCGGACGGCTGGCGTCGAAGTCTTGCCACCGTTTGTTGCGTATGGCGTCCCATCGCTCTCTTCTGATGAGCGCGAAGAGCAGTTACAGCGCTATCGCGATCGGCTGCTATCGTTGTAACTTCGGCATCAGGAGTCCAAAAAGGGTATTCTCTCCGCAAGCCGCGGGTGCAGGAACTGCGGCTCGAGGAAACCGACGAGTTTTTCTGCGAGGGTTTCACTTGATTGTCGAGCAAGACCACGTATGCGACCCGCCTGCGACCGCCTTCTGTTATTTGCATGAGTGGAGTGCATCTGCTCCTTCCCTTATCGTGGCATAGTTTTGCGACTCCGCTGTCCTTCGCCGATCACGTTTACCCCCGTCGCTTTGAAAGCGACGCTGACCTCGCTGCCCCGATCGAGTCTGAGCGTTTCTGTGGAGATGTTCGTGACGTACGCAGCCAGCATAAACCCACAGTCGATGATCACCTTGTTGATAGGTCCAAGGTAGAATATCTGCTTGACTGTGCCGTTGAAAGTATTCCGCGCGCTGCTGACAACTTGTTCGAGCATCACGGTAACGTTTTCCGGTCTGATTCCTAAGAGTACCCTGTCGCCTCTTTCATTGTTTGCGACGGCTTCAATAGTGGCATTGCCTATATCGGCGGTAATAATTCCGTCTTTCTGAGCAACAACGGTACCTTCAAAAAGGTTCTCCATCCCAACAAACGAGGCAACCCGTTTATCCTCCGGTTTATCAAAGACTTCATGCACCGAACCGCTTTGTATGAGCCGGCCATCATACATGACCCCGAGCCGGTCTGCCAGCAACCGGGCTTCTGTCTGGTCATGGGTCACGAACAAGGCCGTAATCTCAAACCGGTCAATCACATCTCGCAGTTCTTCGCGAAGCAAATCTCGTGACCGACTGTCGAGAGCGCTCAGGGGCTCATCGAGAAGGAGAACGCTCGGCTCAAGAATCAAGGATCGAGCGAGAGCCACTCGTTGCTGCTCTCCACCGCTCAGCGTGGTAGGGGTTCGGTCTCTGAGCTTAGCAATCCCCACCAGTTCCATGATATCCTCGATTCTTCGTCCGTAATCGGCCAGCTTTGTATACCTCAGACCGAATTTGATGTTCTTGTATACGCTCATGTTTGGGAACAGAGCATAGTTTTGGAACATGTAGCCGATATGCCGCCTCTCTGTCGGTAAAAAAGATATGTCTGTTCCGTCGAGGAGCACCCGCCCCTGTCGTGGATAAATGAATCCTGCGATCAGATCGAGCAAGACCGTTTTCCCAGCGCCACTGGGACCAAGAATGACAAAGAATTCACCACTTTCGACGCGGACGCTGATATCCTGCAGTCTGAAATCGCCGAGGCGTGCGTATGCTCCCTCAACCGCCACCGATGTCATTCTTCTTCCTTGCCAGCATAAGTGGTCGTAGTACGATAAATACGGTCAGGGTGATCAAAAGCGGAAAATATCGATTTCATTATTAAAGAGTTTTACCTTTTTCGCATCTCCAAAATATCGCAAAAAGCCGTTATTTACCTTTTTCATTGTCCTTTCAATCATAGATGATTAAAAAAATAACGGAAAAAGGCAACTTTGCAAGTTTCGAAATCTCTTTTCGCCATCGGCTTGATTGACACAATGACAGATTACTCCAGCTTAGATGCACGTTAAGGGTCAAGGCCTCATTGCGTAGCCAGACTGTTCGCGTCTAGGCGAGTGCATCGGAACGCCTCTGGCTACGGCGTTTCCTAAGGATCGGCCGAGAACGTGTCGCCACGCCGAGAGCGAAGTGCTCGCCTTGTTGATGCTGACGGGGTTCCGTGCAAAAAGCCGCCCAACTGAAAAAAGGTCATTTATCTAGCGCGCCTCGTGCTTGACAACGCCGACGCAGTTTAAGCTTCTTATGAGATGGTATCGAGTTTGGTTTGCTTCTCGTCGTCGGCTTTTTTTTGTTTGTCTACGTCTATGAAGTATTCCAACGCGTCGGGGCATTGATTCGCGAGACCTTCAAAGAATCGACGGACGATTGCGCTGCTAGCCGATTCAAGAGTCTCTCTATAAGCTTCTACGAGTACTGGCGGCAACTTCGCGGTCCGCTCTTTTATTTGCTTGATAGCTGCGACGGCGCGGTCCACTTCTCCCATTGTGCTCAGAGTGTCTGCCATGCTTCCTGTTGTAGTGACAGCGTAATCATATTTAAAAACGTTGCAGGTCTTTAGCGTGCACCGATCTCGCACCATTGACTCGGTTATAGCGCCTAACCCCGGCAACGATCGGGCGTCTCTTAGCTCGATTTTTTCGAGCGCTTCCGCCGCAGTTTTTCGAACGTCTTCGTGGCTGTCATTGAGCGCGGCTTGCACGGCAGCCGCTGCGCTTACATCTCTTATTTTGCCGAGCGCGTTCGCGGCACGCTCTCGCACAAATTCGTCCGGGTCACTCAATGCGTGAATGAGAGGATCAGTTGCGTTCTGGTCTCGCAGTTTTCCGAGCGCGTCAGCCGCGTTCCACCTGACGTCTACGTCTGGATCCTGCAGCGACTCAATAAGCCGGCCGGTCGCGCTCTTGTTTTTGATGTTTCCAAGAGCTTCGGCTGCGTTTCGACGCACGTACCTGTTCGCGTCGTGCAAAGCCCCGCTGAGGGGATCGACGGCTCGTGGATCGCATATCAGTCCTAGGGCCAGTGCAGCATTCCATCGGACAAACCAGTCCGTATCGTTTAGAGCCGTGCACAAGGGCGTCACAGCCTCATCCGTCCACACTTGTCCAAGGCCTGCAGAAGCGGCTCGGCGAACGTGCCTATTTTCATCGACAAGCGCTCTTACAAGAAACGATACTGCGCTTTTTTCACCGCTATTTCCAAGGGTCGTGGCTGCTTTCGTCCGGACTGCTGGATCGTTGCTTTTCAGTTGCCGAACCAGTGACTCAA
>Ga0224558_1004930_pt1 | contig 10067 bp, 8 predicted proteins | sample 714S32024metaG_FD_180682 | JGI IMG/M metagenome (GOLD analysis project Ga0224558, IMG submission 180682) | Peat soil microbial communities from Stordalen Mire, Sweden - 717 S3 20-24 | ecosystem: Environmental > Terrestrial > Soil > Wetlands > Peat | place: Sweden: Norrbotten County, Stordalen... | reverse complement strand
CCTGATATGCGGGTTCAAGACGTCATCAATGATGTAATTGGGCGGTTCGCCGATACAGAATTCGCGACGCAGCAATTGAGAATTCTTGCGGACCTTGAAACGAAACTCCCCGCCGCATAGCTGCATCGGCGAAAATCAGAGGTGGACCCCTTTTGGGCTTCAACCGGCGTTTAACGCGACAGCTCTCGGGCGGAAGCTTCCGCTTCAGTCATTGTCAAAGCACTTTTTGCTCCATGCGGGAAGGCGCTGAAAGGGATTCGGCTTGGCTCTTGACGACGTTAAGAAACTCATGGATGCCGGAAAGGAAAAGGGGTATCTCGCCTCCAACGAGGTGAACAGGTGAATGACCTGATTCTGAATGGTGTCCGTTCCCCGGAGGACCTGGACGACGTGCTTGCCACCATCGGCACGCTGGGCATTGACGTGCTTGAACGCCAGCCCAAGCTACCTTCCTCGGTACTGAAAAGAACATTTGAGGAGGAAGTGGAGCCCGGCGAGGACCTCGGACTCGACTTGGCCCCCGGCGCTGTTGAACAGACCGACGATCCGATCCGCATCTACCTGCGCGAGATGGGCGTAGTCCCTCTGCTCACCCGTGAAGGGGAAGTGGATATTGCGAAGCGTATCGAGCGCGGACAGCTGCGCGTGCTGAAGGCGCTTTCACGCTCGCCTATTGTGATCCGCCAGGTTCTGGCGATCGGCGAGGATTTGAAGCGCGGCGTACGCTCGATCAAGGAAATTGTCGTCTTCGATGAGGAAGAGATGACTGAGAAGATCCTGCAGAACGGCGTCAAGGACACCACGCGCCGCATCGACGAGTTGCAAAAGCATTACACAAGAGCTAACCAGTTGGCCGGACGGCTATCGACCATTCCGGCTAAAAAGAAAGCACGCGAATACAGCCGCTGCCGATGCAGGCTGGGCCGCGAGACCGTTCGGATTTCGCTCATCATCCGCAACCTCGGTTTCACCAACTTAGAGCGCAAACGCGTGATCGATCGGGTGAATAAAACCATGGATGTCATGCGCTCTCTCGACCGCCGGATCAGCGACCTGGAAAGGAAGATTGAGACCACGCGCAGCGAAGAACTCAAGAAAGATTACCGCAAGACCCAGCGGCGGCATCGCGCAGACCTGGAAAGGTTGGAGTGCGATGCCGGAGTGGCCTTTAAGGAGCTGCACCGGACCCAGCGCGAAATGATCCAGGCCGAGATGGAAGGGGAGCAGGCCAAGCATGAGCTCATCGAGGCCAACCTTCGCCTCGTGGTTTCCGTCGCTAAAAAGTATGCCAATCGCGGGCTGCAGTTCCTGGACCTGATTCAGGAGGGCAACGTCGGCCTCATGAAGGCGGTGGACAAGTTCGAGTACCGCCGCGGCTACAAGTTTTCCACCTATGCTACGTGGTGGATTCGCCAGGCAGTCACCCGAGCCATTGCCGATCAGGCGCGCACCATCCGACTCCCAGTGCACATGATCGAGATCGTCAACAAGCTGATTCGCACTTCGCGGCAACTGGTCCAGGAGCTGGGCCGCGAACCCACGTCGGCAGAGATTGGCAAGCAAATGGACATTCCGGCGGCCAAAGTGCGCAAGGTGCTCAAGATCATGCAGGTGCCGATCTCGCTGGAGACGCCGCTCGGCGAGGAGGGGGATTCCCACCTCAGTGACCTCATCGCAGACCGCGCCTCGGTCTCGCCGGCCGACGCCGTCATCAACGTGAGCCTGAAGGAGCAGACCGCGCTCGTGCTGCACACCCTGACTCCGCGCGAGGAGAAGATCATGAAGATGCGCTTTGGTCTGGAGGACGGCTCGGAGCACACGCTGGAGGAGGTTGGCCTAGAGTTCGCTGTCACCCGCGAGCGCATTCGCCAGATCGAAGCCAAAGCCCTGCGCAAACTGCGCCAGCCCTCCCGATCCCGCAAGCTCAAGTCATTTCTAGAAGAGGTGCACGAATGACGCCGGAATCTGTGCACGCTGGGAGCGGAAGTCGAGGGGGACGGCCTGTGTATCCCTCGGCCTGTCCCCAAAATACAGGACTGGCCACGGCCTCCTGCCCAAGCCCTTGGAGGCTGCGTTGAGGAGAGTGGTGGAGCGCCTTCCACCACAGAACAGCCGCGAAAGGCAGCAAAGTCAATAAGATGGGACGGATTGACTTTCGACACCGCGGGTGAAATCATTATTTCGTCGAGCGGATCGCAGCTTTATCCGCGGAGGCTTGATGATGTTCTCGCCTTCTTGCGCATTCATTCATCCTTCATCATAGGAAGTTGCGCTTCTGCGCATTCGCAACCCTTGAGAGGGGGCCAATCATCATGACACCCGTGGTAGAGGCGAAGAAACTCAGCAAATTCAATCCCACGACATTCCTTTCGACCATGGACGGCGGTAGGAAGATCGAAGCTTTTCCCAAAAAGCAGACGATCTTTGCTCAGGGCGACTCGTCCGATGCTGTTTTTTATATTCAGAAAGGAAAGGTAAAACTCACCGTTGTGTCGAAGATCGGGAAGGAAGCCACAATAGGCATTCTGAACGAGGGCGATTTCTTCGGAGAAGGTTGCCTTGCAGGGCAACCTCTCCGCCTGTGCTCTGCAACCGCAATGACCGATTGCTCGTTGATGCGAATCGATAAGAAGTCCATGGTGGAGGTGCTTCACCGGGAACACGCGTTTTCCGACATGTTCGTGGCATATTTGCTGACACGGAACATCCGATACGAAGAGGATTTAGTTGACCAACTCTTCAATTCCAGCGAAAAGAGACTAGCCCGGATATTGCTATTGCTGGCTCATTTCGGCAAGGAAGGTAAGCCCGAGACTGTAATCCCAAAGATGAGTCAGGAGACCCTCGCAGAGATGATAGGCACAACTCGGTCGCGGGTCAGTTTTTTCATGAATAGGTTCAGAAAGTTAGGCTTCGTCGAGTATGACGGCGGGAGTGGGTTGCAAGTGCACAGTTCACTTCTCAACATCGTTCTTCACGATTAGTTTGTTCGCCGCCATCCCACAAACCAAGCATCCAGACAGCGCCGTGCAATCAGGCACTTGCTGGATCTAATCCGAAGAGCGGCGTTATTTTCGTCGCGATCAGCACCTCCAACAAAGTGGCGGTATTACGAACGCTTCCCGAGATGGTGATGAGTGCTTCTGAGACGAGAGGATGTTGCTCTGACAGCGTGTCAAGACGGTCACTCACGTTGTAGAGTTGCTGAACTTCGTCCAGGATCGCATTCGGATGCATGGGGTACACGGCTTTCTTGAGAGCCTAAGGAGAGAAAACTTCAGATGGGCTGACTTAGTTCAGGGAACCTGAAAGAGGAGAAGGAAGCTCACTCCACCCAACTGTTGCATTCAGGTGGCCCTCTGCATCAACCGCGCAACTTATTGTTTCGATATCACATAGCAGACCCGACACCGCAGAGTCTGGGATTCCGTCGTGCACTTTTGGCGGAAAGCAAGCACAAACGGCAACCTTTGCGGGAATGACAGGCACTACAGGCCGCGCGGTTTTGTCAATTGGCGATCACGGTAGGGACAACCATTTCTGGTTGCCCCCCGTACAGACCCGGACGAGCGCTTATTAGCGCATCCGGTTCTTATCTCGGATGACTGGCGGCAAAGCGAGCGTCAGGAAAGGGATGGAGCGCTCGCGGTCGAGGAAGCCATCGCTGAGCCAAAACGAGGATGCGCGTCCAGGAGATCCGACGTTTCTGGCTCCGACGGCGAATAGTACGCCACCAGAGCGCGAGCACCCGGTCCCGAAATACACCCAGACTCGTGAGGTTTCCCGGTACCGCGTAGTAGTTGAAGTAGCCTTGTACGACCGACTTGCGCCACTGTCCGGTTTGGGGCACGGGATCGTGCATGCGCTCGCGGAGTTGCTGCTTAACCTGTCGCAGCTTGACTCGCATGCGCTTGCGGATCGTGGTGCGCCGCACCACCCGGCGCACAAATATCGCCTTTACACCAACAACCGATTGGCGTGAGCGGGTGGTGACACCTCCGGCAAAGTGCTTGAGGTGATGAGCCCACGCACAAGAATGTTCAATTTTGAACAGTTCTCGCGCTCAAAGTTATTCTATGCTGCGCGCATGGCGGAGAAGAAAACCGAAGCGCAGCAACTGCCGTTGGGTGTGACATGACAGACAAATCTGAGTCTTCATTCGCCGTCGTTCGGTTTAACGAGCAAACCTACCAGTCGGGAGGAGTGGTGGCCGTCATCAAGGGAATTGAGGCCGCACAAAGAACTCTCAATGATTTCGATTGGTGTCAGAGCGAAGAGAACCGAAGGGTGGGTTGGCGACATTTCCTAGAGGAAACCGATCTGCGGCCCGGAATGGACCCGGAGAAAGCCACCAAACTTCGACAAGTGCGGCTCGACCTTCAAGAGTCTTAAGCTCAGGGCGCTCTGCGGAATCAACGCTCGCAGGGACGGTCGCGCCGCGCAACACCGCGATGTGCTCGCGCACTACGGCGCGGTGGCCATGCCCTGCCGGATCATCCGAGTCAAGTGAAGTCCGTGTGGATAAATCCCACGTTTGCCAAATCGCTCGGCATGAAGGTGAGCGAAGATGGCCGGGTCAAGAAGCCGTCCAAACCGAAATAGCGGCAGTTGTTGATCAAGCGCACGTTTCGCGCATGGGCCACGATTACTTCGTGCCCCAGTTCACTCAACAACCGGCTCACCCAGGGCGAATGCGTCCCGGTTTCCAGCGCCATCCGGCTGCGCGCCATCCCGCCGAAGACTTCTCTCATTGCCTTCGGCGTCGTAGCCAGCTTCTGTTCCAGAAGCAGTTCACCCCGTTCATCCAACACGCAGTACCAGCTCGACCGGTCTCCCAGATCCAAACCGATCGTCAGTTTCTGACCTTCAACTTTTTCGATCTTATGTGCCGCTACGGTGCTAATCTTCTTCATTGCCGGTCTCCTTTATCTCTTGCGCTTCAAAGCGCGTCGATAACTTGGGAGCGTATCGCATCCCGCCGGAGACCGGCTTTCTCATCCCATCTGTTTGCGACAACCATATTGAACTACGTATAAAGAATGTAATAGATTTCCTCTAGAAAGAGTCCAATAATGTAGGTGCTCTGCTTCTCCGCCTGAACATCTATGCCCAGACCAAAGGGGAGTGCCGATCTGCTGGAAGACCGGCGCCGGCGAGCTTTGGCCTTAGTGGATTCCGGTTGTTCACTCAATGAAGCGGCGCGGCGCATTGGCTGCAGGGCCAGTTCGGTCATGCGCTGGTACCATGCGCGGCGGCGCGGCGGAGAGAAAGCATTGCGCGTCCGTTTCTCCCCGGGGCGACCGCCTAAGTTGCGGCCGAAACAGCTACAGCGCCTGATCAAGTTGCTGCTCAAAGGGCCGATGGCTCGCGGCTACCGCACGAACCTGTGGACAACGGCGCGTATCGCCCTGCTCATCGACGAGGAGTTCGGAGTCGATTACCACCGCAATCACATTGGGCGGTTGATGCATCGTCTGAAGTGGAGTCATCAGAAACCCGAACGGCGCGCGATCGAGTGCGACGAGCAAGCGGTCGAGCAATGGAAACGCCGCCAGTGGCCGCGAATAAAAACAAAGCCGCTCGGCTGGGCGCCCACATAGTGTTTGCCGACGAGTCCGGATTTCTCCTAATTCCCAATGTCGTCAAGACCTGGGCTCCGGTAGGGCAAACTCCGATTCATCGTCATGTCTATCGGCGCGACGAACTTTCCGTGCTCTCCGGCATCTCGGTCAGCCCGAAACGGCAGCGGCTGAACCTCTACTACTACCTCTTCTATGACAATATTGGGCAGGAAGAAGTGTGTTTGTTCCTCCGCCACCTGCTTCGGCATCTCCACGGTCCCGTGATTGTGTTGCTGGATAACTCCAGTACCCACAAAGGCGAGCCTCTGCAGGCGCTTCTCCGGCGAAATCCCCGTCTCCAGATTGAGAACTTTCCCTTCTATGCCCCGGAGCTGAATCCGGACGAAGGGTTTTGGTCTCAGGCGAAGCGAAAACTGTCCAATAGTTGTCCCACGGACATTGATGAACTCATGGAGGACCTCATCCGGTCGATAAACGGAGTTAGAAGATCGCAGAAGAAGCAACGGGGTTGCATCGAGCAGTCCGAGCTGCCGTCTTTTTTGTGCTAAGTCATTGCATTATGTATACGTATCTCAATAACGCCACTGTCCATGGGTTTCACAAGATGGAGGTGACGCAATTAGGAGTCACCGCCAACAAACCGAAAGCAGGTGGTGGTTTTGCGGCTGCCAAGTTGGACACGGAATCCGAGTGACCTTGAATCCCGCTCAACTATCGGCACGGCCGTTACGGAGAAGATTTGCTGCGACGTGCGCTTCGGAATAGTCAGCTCGCAGTTTGTCGGCAATTTCGTCGGCCGCTAACGGCTTGCTGAAGTAGTAACCTTGAATTTCGTCACACTGATGTGCCCGCAGGAATGACATTTGCGCTTCGTTTTCGACGCCTTCGGCAATCACTTTGAGATTCAGGCTTCTTGCCATGCCGATAATTGCAGTGGTGATCGCCGCGTCATCAGGATTCACGGCGACATCTCGAACAAACGAGCGGTCGATTTTGAGCTTGCTGACCCGAAACTGTCTCAAGTAGTTGAAGCTGGAATAGCCAGTCCCGAAGTCGTCAATCGCTAGCGTCAACCCCATGGTCTTTAATTCCTGAAGAACTAAGAACGTCACGTCTGCATTAGCTAGCAGGAGGCTTTCTGTGAGCTCCAGTTCAAGGTATTGCGGGGCGAGGCCAGTCTCGTGGAGCACGCCCCTAATAACTTTGCAGAAGTCTTCTTGACGGAACTGGACCGCTGACACATTTACGGCCACCGGCACTGCGAGAAGCCCTTCGTCTTGCCATTTCTGGGCTTGAGAGCAGGCAGTCCTGAGCACCCATCCGCCAATTGGCACGATCAAGCCGCAGTTCTCAGCAATTCGTATGAACTTATCGGGTGACATGAGGCCCAATTCCGGGTGGTGCCAGCGGAGGAGCGCTTCCAGTCCGGTGATCTTTCCAGTGGCAATATCCATCTGTGGTTGATACACCAAAAAAAGTTCTTTTTTGTCGAGTGCCGTTCGCAGGGTGTTCTCCAAGGTCAATCGCTCCACGACCTGAGCATTCATATCCGCCGTAAAAAACTGAAAGTTCTTCCGTCCATAGTCTTTGGCGCTATACATGGCCGCATCGGCATTCTTGATCAGGGTTTCACCGTCCGCACCGTGTTCGGGGAAAACGCTGATGCCGAGGCTGCAACTAATGCTAAGGGAGTGACCTTGAACTACCAATCCGGCAGTCAGTGCATCCATAAACCGCTCAGCGGCAACTGCTGCGTCGGCTACGTCCTTTACAGCAGTCAACACGATGAGGAATTCATCTCCGCCAAGTCGGGCTACTGTGTCCTGTTCACGCGCACACCTCTTAAGCCGTTCTGCAACGTTTTGCAGAAGGAGGTCACCGACCGAATGCCCGAGCGAGTCATTGATGATTTTGAAGCGGTCGAGATCAAGGAACAGAAGTGCAACTCTGTGCTTCTGTCGACGAGCAGTGGCTAGTGCCTTTGACAATCGATCCCGCAGAAGAATCCGATTCGGTAATCCCGTCAGCGCATCATAGTAGGCTAGGGATTGAATCCGTCCTCGGCGACCTTGCGCTCGGTGATGTCTCTCATCACCGCCTGGACGACCCCTCCGCAGCTCTCCTGGAAGGAGGACGCAGCGACCTCGATGTCACGCAGTACGCCATCGTCGCGCCGGACCTGACCTTCCTGCAATGGCAAGTTCATTTCGCAGGCATACATCCGCTTCACGGCCTCGTCCATGCCACCCTGCGCGCCCGTGGAAACGAAGTCCGCGAGCCTCCCCCCAATCAGATCGCTTGCCGAGGAAACGCCAAAAAGCTCAACCGCCGCCTTGTTTGCGGCAACGATAGCATTCTTTCGCTCCACAAGAATGGCCTCCGGCGAGAGGTCCACTAATTTCCTGTAGCGAGCCTCACTTTCCCGCAGACTGCCCAGCGCTTCGTGCAGAGCCGTTGTTCGTTCGGTCACGGTTCGCTCGATGGCGGAATGCCGGTCCAGACCATGCCGCAGATACCCAGTCCAGAGGGCTGTCAGCAGCAATCCGGTAACCATGGCCGTCCAACTGTTCCAGTGTGCCACGGTGGAAGCGCCCGGCAGCGGATAAACGGTGACCTGCCAGTTTCGCCCGGCAACGGAGATGGTACGGGTCGAACGAAAATCCGCCGGAAGACCGAAATTCGCATTCTTCGGGTACAGCAATCGTTCTGATGGAGGCGCGTTGAGATCCAGGATGATGAGGCCCAGGCTGCGCGCGGCACTCCCCGCCACCCTGGCCGTTTCAACCATGTCTCCCACCCGAATCACTCCAAGCACGAATCCGCTCAGAGCCTCGCGCCGCTCCTTTTCGCTCGACAGCAGCACGCCCGTCCGGTACACCGGACGAAAAATTAGCACTCCGTATTGGTCGGCAGTCTCCTGCACGAGTGTGATCCGGCCGGTCGCTCCAAGTTTGCCGCTATCGGTTGAGCGCCTGATCGTTTCCCGCCGCGTCGCGTTGGAAAGGAGGTCGAAGCCGAGAGCCTTTTCGTTGCCCTGCAGTGGCTCTACAAAAAAAACTGGGACGTAGTTCCGGCGTTCTGCCGCGCCTACCATTCGCCCATCCGGAAGGCATTCGGTAAACTGAAATGTCGCTAGTCCGTCGCGGTGCGCATCATCCTCAAAGCTCCGTCGCAACTCGTTCGGTACATTCGGAGCCCATTCCAATGCCTGAATAGCCCGGTTTTGCCCCAGCAATGGTGCCGTCAGGCGGGCAAACTCTTGCCGCTTAATAGCTTTCGTATCATCGAAGTAGCTGCCGAGAGAAACGATATCGTTCAAATTGAGGGCGACGTTGCCCTCTAGGCGGTCAAACCGTTCCTGCGCCAAGCGTTCGAAGAAAATCTGCGCGTTTTGCCTCTCCAGTTTTCTGATGGCGAAGAAAAGAACAACGCTAATTGCCAGGCCCAGCAAGATTGCGCCGGTCAAAGCGAAAAGATGTCGTTTTGGGCTTCCGACAGGGCTCATTGGACCGATTCAATACCAACACGTCTGAGGCAGAGATCTCCTTACAGGCTCTTTGCGGTGCTCGTTGCGAGCATGTTTCAACATGACACAAGCGGCCTGCGTGCGACACTGCCGAGTCTGTCATCGAACTCGTTGACGCGCGCGGTGTGCGAGCACTCGTTGCAGATGAGGGGCACGCCAGTCCTGCTTCTGGGAACCTTGTTGATGGTGTACATCACGCTGAGCATACCCGCTGTCTTTTCCGCCCGGTGTGATCGTAATCACTTTCCGGTTACCTTCGTTCGAGAGAAAGGGTGCGTACCGAACGGTTCCGGAACACTTCTTGCGCTACGCAGGCCGGTACGTTCGCAGGCCGCCAATCGCCCAGTACCGTTTCGTAAAGATCACGGAGAAGTCCGGTTCTGGACCAAGGATGAGATTCAGATGCGGCGGGTGAACATTTCACATACGCCGGAGGAATTTGTTGCCACCTTGGCGGAACACGTTCCGGACCGATACCAACATGCGATTCGCTACTTCGGGCTGCTGTCGCCCGGTTCAAAAGCACGAACCTCGGCTGCGGTATTTGCGCTGTTGGGACAACAGAAGCAACCTCGACCACGACGATTGGGTTGAGCAGTTTTTGCTGCGAAGGGACTTTGGAAGAGATCCCCTCATTGATCGCCGTGGTCAACCGATGCGCTGGGTTGGTCGGCTGAAGCCTCGTGTCTAGGATCAACGCCCGTAGCCACCGAACGTCCCTCCTAACTCTGGACAGAAGTCGTCAGACATAGTGGCCTGGGACAGGTGCTCAGATCACTTCGCTGACCGCCTTGGATTCGCGAGCAGGCGAGATGTGGGTAGAATGGCGTCGTTTCCGAGGTCAAAAGGAGATTCCGGTTCAGTAATTGTTCGATGCCAAACATACAGTATTTTCAGGGCACGGTACGCTTGAAGTGACAATTTCGCAGGTGCCGGGGCTGAACATATCCGATGTCCAC
>Ga0224558_1004929_pt1 | contig 10068 bp, 7 predicted proteins | sample 714S32024metaG_FD_180682 | JGI IMG/M metagenome (GOLD analysis project Ga0224558, IMG submission 180682) | Peat soil microbial communities from Stordalen Mire, Sweden - 717 S3 20-24 | ecosystem: Environmental > Terrestrial > Soil > Wetlands > Peat | place: Sweden: Norrbotten County, Stordalen... | reverse complement strand
CGGACGTTGACCCGCAATTCCTGCGTCCCGCCCACGCGCATGAAGGTGCCGTCCTCCAAAAACCGGAGCAGCTTGGCCTGGAGCGGCCGGCTCATGTCCGCGATCTCGTCCAGGAACATCGTGCCGCCATCGGCTTCTTCAACGCGCCCGGGCTTCTGCTTTAGAGCGCCGGTGAAGGCCCCCTTCTCGTGTCCAAACAATTCGCTTTCCAGGAGCGTTTCCGGTATGGCGGCGCAATTGATGCGCACGTAGCTGGCCTCAGCGCGCTGGCTCAAGCTGTGCAGCGCGCCGGCCACCAGTTCCTTGCCCGTGCCGCTCTCGCCGAGCACCAGCACGCGAGCGTCGGTGGGCGCGACGGTCTGAATGAGCTGGCGCATGTCGCGCATCTTCTGGCAATCGCCCACAATTTGTTCGAGCCCCCAGGTCTCCGTGGCCCGGGCGCGCAGGCCGGCGTTTTCCTGCAGCAGGCGATAACGCTCCCCGCAACGCGCCACCGCATGGAGCAGCTCCTCGGGCGCAAACGGCTTGGGCAGATAGTCAATGGCCCCGGCATGGATGGCTTCGACCGCCAGCTTGGGTGTGGCGTAGGCGGTGATCATCAGCACCGGCAGGTCCGGCCATTTGATGCGAGCCTTGGCCAGGAACTCGTAGCCGCTCATCCCGCCGAGCCGCGCATCAGTGATGACCATGAAAAACTCGTCGCGCTCCAGCAGGCTAAGGGCTTCCTCGGCGGATTCAATCGCCCGCACGGAGTAATTCTCATCTGCCAGCACCGTCTTGAGCGACAAGCGCATGTTCTTCTCGTCGTCCACCACGAGCACTGGCGGCAGCCGCGTATTCACGGGGACACCCTCGCGCCGGGCCGGGTTCGAGTCACACCGGCAATTGCAGTAAGCCGCGTTCGCGCGCTCCCGCACTTCGACCTTCCATTCTTGTCGTCGGACGTTTTCAATTCTGCTTGGCCAGCTTAATTAAGGCCTTCGCGGGGAATACTAGAGTAAACCGCGCTCCCTTTCCAAGGCCGGATTCCACCCGCACGGCGCCGCCGTAGAGCTCGACGTTGTGCTTCACCGTGGCCAAGCCCAACCCTGTGCCCTTTTCTTTGGTCGTATAGTAAGCCTCGAAAATCTTCTCCTGTTTGTCTGCCGGAATGCCCGGCCCATCGTCGGAGATGGCCACTTCGATAGAGTAGTCGGCATGGCATTGTGCGCTGACGAAGATATTGCCCCCCTTGTCCCCGAGAGCTTCGCGCGCGTTCTGCAGCAGGTTCACGAAGGAGTCCAGCAGATGGCGGCGCTGCATGAACATGGGCGGAAATTCATCCGTGCGGTATTCGCAGTGGATTCTGACGGGGTAGCCTGCCGCCGGCGGAAACACCTGCGCGATGGCATGATCCAGCTCCTCAATCAAGTTCAGCTTCTCGACGTGACCTTCGCTCAACTGCGCATAGCCCATGATTTGCGTGATGATCCGGTCCGAGTGCTCGACCTCCTCCTGAATAATTCGGATCTGCTCGGCCGAGACCGCCTTGCCTTGTTTGAGCGCCCGCTGCAGCGAGAAAGCGGCGTTGTTGATAATGGCCAGAGGATTCTTGATCTGATGCGTGAACTCGGCCGCCACACGCCCCGCAGAGCGCAACTGGCCTTCGCGCATCGCGAACTCCCCCGCTTCCTCCACCGCCCGCCGCTGCCGCTCCAGCAACACCTGCACCCCGTAGCAGCAGATCGTCATCAATACCAGCAACGCCAGGCGCAGCGTCAGCGTCTGCGCGAGGTTATCCGGCGGTCCGTAGAGCCCGAGAGTCTCCCGGGAAGCCTCGTCTGTATTGTCCACCGGAGAAGTGGCGGTGCGCGGTCGCATATTTGTAACAGCAGGCTCTCGAATGGCGGCGCGCGCGTGTCGAGGGGTGGCCACATTCGCGGCGGTAAATTCGCGCTCGTCCACCAGGCTCCTAGCCACGGATATGCTAACCACTCCTGCCATCACGTAGCAGGCGGTCAGGCTTAAATTGAGCAGGATTTGGGACGTTGGCCGCGGCACACTCACCGCACCGCGCACGATCAACGCCAGAAAGAGCCAGTAGAGTATGCTGTCGTAGCCGCCGGTAAGCGCTACTAGCGCTGATAGGAAGATTCCATCCACCAGAATCATAGCGAACACCCCCCATTGCACCAACGCCAGAGGCAGCCGGCGCATTCCCAGGAGCAAGCTGGCCACCACCGCATTCATCGCAATATAAATCCACAGGAGGTACTGTGTGGCTCCGATAGCGATTTCCAGCGCGCCCAATTCCTTCTTCCCGATCCATGCCTTCTTGAAATAAAAGGAATAAAGGAGCATGGCAATCGCCGCTACCTTGATCGGCAGCACGATGTCCCGCTCCAACGTGGCGATGCGGTCCATCAGCTTCACCGCATCGGGCGCCGGGAGTCTCAACAGCTCGACAGCCCGGCCCGGGAGCCGCACGAGGGCCCTCGCCAGGTCCCCCACGCTGTAATTCCTAAGCCGTTGCCACAAACCGAAGTTCATATACAACACTATTGCGGGGCGCGGCTGCGTCGCCGGCCCTGCCTACTCGCCCCAAGCCATTGCCGAGAGCGCATCAGCCAAGTCAGCCTCATGGTTTTGCGTTCCTGGGCCGCCGCAACAGCTCCAACGCGCGTTCGGAGACCTTTTCCACTGGCCACAACCGGCCCAAGCCCTCGTAACCGCAGGACAACAGGCCTTTCTCCGGACCGATGAATTCCACACCGCGCGCCTTGAGCGTGGCCATGTTCTGTTGCGTAGCCGCGTGCAGCCACATCTTCCCGTTCATTGCGGGGGCAATCAGGATCCGGGCCTGGGCGTTCAGCGCCAGCGCCACGCAGCTCAAGGCGTCGTTGGCCAGCCCAAGCGCCAGCTTCGCAATGGTATTGGCCGTTGCCGGGGCGATGAGGAGCAAGTCCGCCTCATCCGCCAGCTTGATGTGCGTCGGCTGCCAGCCCTCCTCTTCGTCATACAAATCCGTTACCACTGGGTGACGCGACAAGGTCTTGAAGGACACTGCGGTGATGAACCGCAGGGCATCAGCCGTCATTACGACGTGCACATCGCAACCCTGCTTGGTCAGCAGGCTGGTCAACTCGGCGGCCTTATATGCCGCAATCGAGCCGGTCACGCCCAACACGATGTTCTTTCCTGTGCTCATTTCGTAGCCCGATTCGTGACAGGTAAACCGCCTAGCGGTGTCTGTTCACGTTTCACGTTTCACACCTTCCCATTCCAGTCAGAACTCCGGCGCTTGCACCCGCAGCGACCGCATCTTCTCTGCTTCCAAAATGGCCAGCATCCGCCGCAGGTCTTCTTGGATGCTGCTGCTCAGAAGCAGGTAATCAAAGTTCTTCCACTGCGCGATTTCCTGCCGCGCGACGCTCAGCCGCTTCTGAATGACCGGCTCCGGATCCGTGCCGCGCCTCCGCAAGCGCTCTTCCACAATGTCCATCGAGGGCGGCGTCAGGAATACCGACACCAGCGCCCGTTTCAGCTCCCCGTCTTCCTGCGCCTTGTCGCGGATGGTCGCCGCGCCCTGCACATCCACGTTCAGCAACACGTCTTTGCCCTGTCGCAGTTTGCCCAGCACCTCCGCCTTCAGGATGCCGTAGCTGTTGCCATACACGGTGGCGTGTTCAAGGAAGTTGCCCGCTTGCACGCGCTTGAGGAAGGACCCCGCGTCCAGGAAATAATAATCCACTCCATCGCGCTCCCCTTCGCGCGGCGGGCGCGTTGTGCAGGTCACCGCGCGCGTCATCTGGGGCCGCGCTGCGAGCAACTGCAGGCACACTGTAGTCTTCCCCCCGCCGGAGGGCGCTGAAATCAGCACCAGCAGCGGGCTGGGGGCTGGCCCCGTCTTGTCTTGGCTCTCCATGATCAGTTCTGAGATTGCGACATTCATCACTCAACATTCTGCGCCTGTTCGCGGAACCTTTCCAACTCCGCTTTAAGCGTCACCACCTCGCGCGAAATCAAGCTGTCGTTGGCCTTGGAGCCAATCGTGTTGATCTCCCGGTTTATTTCCTGAGCCAGGAAATCCAGCATCCGCCCCACGGGTTCTTTGGATTTCCGGCAGTCATCGAATTGCTGGAAATGGCTCTGCAGCCGCGTGAGCTCCTCCGAGATGTCGGAGCGGTCGGCGAAATAGACCACTTCCTTCAGCAACCGCTCGTCGTCCGCGCCGGGCGCCTCCAACTCGGCGCTCTTGATGCGTTCGATGAGTTGCTGGCGATACCGCTCGGCGACGGTCGGCGCCTGCTTCTGAATCCGGGCCGCCGCTTGCCGCATTATGGCCATCCGCGTCGTCAGGTCCTGCGCCAAATGAGCCCCTTCTCGCTGTCGCATGTTCACCATCTGGGACAAAGCCTTCTTCAGCGCCTTCTCCACCGCCGGCCAGAAATCCTCTTCCACGGCCAGCTCCTCGTCAGTTTGAAGAACTCCCGGTGCCCGCGCCAATTGATCCAGCGTCACGGGGCCAGGCAGCTTGAGCTGCTTGGCCAGGCGGGTCAGCTCGCGCGCATACGCCTTTGCCAGCGGGATGTTCAAATGCATCCGCGCCGCCGACTTGCTGACGCCCGTGTGCAGCGATACGCGCACCGTCAACCTGCCGCGCGCGATGCAACGGTTGACCAGGTCCCGGATCTGCGCTTCGAGCAGCTCCATCTCGCGCGGCAGGTTCACGGAGATTTCAGTCTGCTTGCGGTTTACCGAGCTGAGCTCGACGGCGATCTTGAAGCCGTCCTGGGAGCAATCCCCGCGCCCATAACCCGTCATTGATTTCATCCAGGGAGAATATGCGTAATCCGCGGGGCTCAGGCCAACAAATTCTATCTCCAAATACTGTATTGAAGGCTTCCCCGCGCCGCTGTTATGTTCCAGCCGCGTGCAGACCCAATTCGGTTATATCCTGGGCGCGGCGGCGGCGCTGACGCTCCTTGCCTCCGGCTGTTCCGTGGCTGATTCCGCGCGCGCGCCCAGCGTTTCCGGCACTATTGAAACCGATGAGGCCCGCGTCGCTTCGCGCTACGGTGGCCGGGTGGAACGCATCCTCGCGCAGGAAGGCGACGTTCTGAAGGCCGGCAGCGCGATTGCCGAACTCGCCGCCGCCGAATTGCGCGCCAAACGCGACCAAACCGCGGCCCAACTGGCCGAGCTGGAGGCGGGGCCGCGCAAGGAGGAAATCGAAGCGGCCAAACACGATTGGGAAGCGCTCGCTGCCGCGTCGGACCAGGCGCGTGTGGATGCGAAGCGCGCCGACGAACTCTTCGCCCAGAAGACCATCTCCGCCACCGAACACGACCAAACGGCAACCCGCGCGACCACTTTGGAGAAGAATGTGGCGGCCGCGAAAAGCCGGTACGACTTGCTGCTGGCCGGCACGCGCGCCGAGCGGCTCGCCCAGGCCCGCGCGCAATTGGCCGAGATTGACTCCCAATTGCGCGAGATGAGCGTCACGGCCCCCTCCGATTGCGTGCTCGAGGTCCTGAGCGTGAAGGTCGGCGACGTGCTGGCGCCCAATCAGGCCATCGCCACCCTGCTGCTGACCAACCACCTCTGGCTGCGCGTCTATGTTCCCGAGCCGTGGCTGGGACATATCCAGCTCGGCGAACAGGTGACGGTGCGCGTAGATTCCGACCCCGGCAAGGCCTTCTCCGGGGTGGTGGAACAGATCGCCCGCGCCGCCGAGTTCACCCCTCGCAACGTCCAGACAGTGGGGGAACGGATCAAGCAGGTCTTTGGCATCAAAGTGCGCCTGGACAATCGCGAGGGCAAACTCCGCGCCGGCATGGCCGCGGATGTGACCTTCCCCAACGTCGCCGCCCCGTGATCAGTTACATTGGTGGCCGGGGGCCGGAAGGCCGAAACGCTCCATGCTTCTGGTTCTCCTCGCTCTACTATCGCCTTCCCCTTGCGCTCCGGCGGCTTTGGGCCCAATTCTGCATTCATCATTCTGCATTCTGCCTTCCCCCCGTGGTCGCATTGGGGTCGCATTGGGATCGCATTGGGGTCGCATTGGGGTGCCTATCAGTTGGCTATCAACACGCTTTGGGGTGGCTCTGATGTGGCTCTGATGTGGCTTTAGGGTGGCTTTGGGAGCCCTTCTGCATTCATCATTCTTCATTCTGCCTTCGCCCCAGTGTGGCTTCAGGCGGCTTTGCCCGCCATTTCTTCATTCTTCATTCTGCCTTCGCCACCACAACCGCCGGTTGCCTCACGTTCTGGCCACCCGCAGCTTATTCCGCCGCCCGCTCCGCCGCCGAGCCGGCTTGGCCCGCTCAAAGAACGCAAGCTGCTCATCCTCTCGGACCGGGACCTTTTTAATTTCACCCGGGCGTTCATCGAGGAGACGGAGCGCGGCCAAATCCAAATCCGTCAGGGTTGCCGAGAGAACATCAGACAAATCTGCCGCCGAGCGCCCAGCGCAGGCCGCAACCAGGAACTCACTGATCACAATAACACGTCTGTCGTTCACTGAGAGAACAAGGCCGCAGCTCTTCAGCCGCCGCGTTTTGGCTGCCGCGTGCTCGACCGCCAGCCGAAAAGCAGCCCGGCCATCAGCCTTTTGCCGCTTGTCCACGGCACGCTTACGGCACACGAGCACGACATCGAGTTGAATCGGCTCTTTTGCCTGCGACTTCGGGGCGGCCACTGACATCTCCGATTTGAGTGGATGAGCGCACACAACCGTAAACTCCGCCCCCAACACGGCCTCAGCCAGCGACGTCCAGCCGTCCGCCCTGGAGTGATGGTAAGTAAAAACCAGCAACCCGTCGTCACGCAGCACGCGATGGCACTCTCGAAACACAGCCCGCAGCTTCGTGGAAAAATCTTCCGGCCTGGCGTCCTGAACCTCTTCGGCGTGTCGCGTCGAGTTGCGCTCTGCCACAAAAGGTGACGGCCCAAGTCGTTGCCAGGCGAAAAAGAAATCAGCCAGCTCGGAGTAATGCACATTGTCGAAGAACGGCGGGTCCGTCACAACCAGGTCCACACTCCCACCTTTCAGCCCTGTCGCCGCAGAACTCCCGCAGGAAAGATAGACTGCCCGCGGGACAATCGAACGCGGGGGCCAGCCCGTTTCCACACGCCCAGTGAAGGGCAAGCTGCTCCCGAAGACCCGCTTGCCGCTGCCCCCGCTGTTGCCATTCCCGCTCGTTATCTCGAATGGCGCCAGGCGATACTCGATAGCTCGCAGCAGCCGGGACTTGAACAGCGTCGAGAAAGACCCGGAGCTCTTGGAAGTGCCCCACACGTTTCCCTCAATCGGAACCCGCTCCGGCTTCAGGATATGGTGAGCGAACATGTGCCGGATGGCCCCTGTTCCCTCGCCTTTGTAGGAGGCAAACATATTGTTGAACTCCAGCACCCCGGAAAACACGTTGAGCAGCGCCGCCCGCGCCGCGTCGTCCGGCAATCCCAGAATCGCTTCGTGCAGCCAGCCGAGGCCCAGCAATTGCCGGTCGTTGAAGAACTCCCGCCAGGAGCTGTAAGCGTAATTGATGACCTGCTTGGTATTGTAGCCATCCGCCAGCCTCAGCGTCGGCAGCGCCAACCGGCTCGCCGCCAGCTCATCCGAGCACCGCCGGTAGGCTGCCTCGTCCTCCCGGGTGATCGGCAGGTAAACCTTGTCCTCCGAGTTGGTGAGCACAAGCTTCGCAAACATCCGGTGCGACGGAGGATGCCCAAGAGCCTTTACCGTCTTCGCGATGGGAAATAAATGCTGGCATTTCGGGCAAGTCGCCGCGGCGCCAGCAGCCGGCCCTCTGTGTAAATCGAAATCATGCCGGCAATGGGGGCATCGGGCACGCGTGTCATTCACATTCGCCGAAAAGATGCCGGCGCACGCGGGGCAATACACCCGAACCTCCGGCTTCCGGTCAGGATAAGCATTCCGCGCAAAGATATAGCAAGGAAACAAGTCCACCCCCGTCGAGCACGCCGGACACGGAACCACCTTCACCCAAAAGAAATAAAGCGCGTCGCACGTCTGCCCCGCCTCGTCAGCCGTCCGGTAAAGCCCCCGAATGCGCTCCCCAACCCCGGCTGCGAGCTGCGCAAAAGCTGCCAATATCGAGTCGCGGTCCATCGGCCCAAGCGCTACCCGTACGGACTCACAAGCCACCGGGTTGATATCGCGGCCAAACGCGGTAAATCCCAGCTTATGCGCTTCACCCACGGTAGTCCCGCTCCCCATGAAAGGGTCGAAAACCGTCACGCCGGAAAAATCATGCTGGCGGTAGAATGCCTCCGCCAAATCCTCAGTCTCAGGCACAGCCGACCCAAGCAAAACTGCCCGGAACACCGACCCCAGGCGCTTCGCCCACCATTTGTGGATATGATAAATCGGCCGGTATACCTCCTTCCGCCAGCTCTCCATCTCCGCCAGCTCGGAAACAAACTCGAACGGAAACGAGTCCGACTCGATAAGGCGCCGGCCACCCCCCACCCCGTTGCCGTTCGACGCGGTCTTACTCATCGCCCTGCTCATCCTCGGCTTCCACAGCGACCTTGGCCACAACCTGGCGCATTGCTACCCTCTCGCCCCGCGCCCGTTTCAGGCGGTACGCCACAAACACGTGCTCATTTCCCGCAGCAGGATTGTCCACGAGCTCCGGTGTCAGCGTGTTCGTCCGCAGGTTGAATGAGTAGCCAACAATGAGCTTCCCAGCTTCCCGCCGGACAAGCCGTCCGACTTCAACAAACCGCGCATCCACCGCCGAGCCCGCGGGCACGATCAGCGTCTGATTGTGAGCGGTCCCGGACGTAAGGCCAAACGGCGTCGGAGCAACATACATCTTCCGGTCGCGAATCATGATGTCCCCGTAGCTCCCGAACCCCTTCACGCTCTTGTTCTTGTGAACGTAGGTATGGTCCGCGTTGAGAAAGTCACCATGACAGACAACCAAATCCAGCACCGGGTAAGTATCCCCGTCCGGCTCGGCTAGATACCGCCCGAACACATAATAGATCGTGCGGCCGTTGTGGTTGCCAGACGGAACCTGGCTGTTGCAGTCATAATTGGCCTCGCGCCCTGGGTAAGCCAGCCCCTTCACCTCGAAGCCATCGGTCGAGGCGACCAGACGAAAGTCAGGATAGCTGTTTCGCCCGCCGGCCTCGAAGTTGAAACCCGTCTCGGCCAGCCGTGCTTTGAACCAATTCTGAAAATGAAACTCCTTGTCCTGACGATTCTCCCGCGTAATCAATTTGCCCGACCCGAGCCCCTGCGCACACCGCACGAACACATCGAGGAAGGGCTGTCCGTTCTTGCTTTTAACCAGGTTTTGCATTGCCACGGGTGTTGTGCGCTCTTTGTCTAAGTTTCGCGAGCCTTTTTTGCCATCCTCCAGTCCGCAGCCTTCCTTCGCGCCGACCCGGAGCCGCACGCGGAAGCCCCAATCTGACACGCAGATGGACGCATCCAGTTGCTTTTAGAGTGGAATCTCCCGCCTCTCCTTTTTGCGGATTCTCGCGCCTTTTGGCCGCGACCCCGCCTTTCTTCTAAGAAACTCCCGCAGAAGTGGTTGTGTTTGGACTAGCTATGAAGAGCGCACTGGCGATCTTTTTGGTATTGGGGAAGAGCCAGAAGCCAGTTTCTTCGACTATTAGCCTCCTCCCAGGAGGTGAGGGCTGAATTCTGCATTCTTCCTTCTGCATTCCCTGCCCCTCCGCCCTCCGATTTTTGCTTTCTGCTTTCCAATTTCAGCTTTTCCCCTCGCTCCCTCAGCCTCAAGCTCTTGTCCATTCCGTTCCCGCTCACCGGACCGTGTTTCTGCCCTCAGACTTTAGACTTCGGACTTTGGACTTCGCCCTCCGCCCCCTGCCAGCCTCGACCCCGCATCCTCCACTCCCGGCTTCCAAGCGGGCAGGCGTCCTCGCGGGCGCCTGCCCGCTCCTTCCGTGCAGCCGCCATTCGGGTCAAAGCATAGGGTGGATTCTGCTGAAAAACCCCCACTTTCCCACTGAAATTTGCCTCTTCCTTTCCGAATGACTCCCACTCCGCCTCCAATGCGCCTGAAGGCCACCTATGAGCAGCGTCGGGCC
>Ga0224558_1004928_pt1 | contig 10071 bp, 7 predicted proteins | sample 714S32024metaG_FD_180682 | JGI IMG/M metagenome (GOLD analysis project Ga0224558, IMG submission 180682) | Peat soil microbial communities from Stordalen Mire, Sweden - 717 S3 20-24 | ecosystem: Environmental > Terrestrial > Soil > Wetlands > Peat | place: Sweden: Norrbotten County, Stordalen... | reverse complement strand
CAGCAACACTAGGCGAGCGCCTTGTTCAGCATACGCACGCGCAAGTGCGGCCCCGATTCCTCCGGCAGCACCGGTTACGACCACAACCCGCCCCTCGAGTCCATAGTCCATGAGGTCAGCCCCCGTCATGCTGGCAGCGGTTCACGTATCCGGGTCGCAACGTGGGTCGCCGGAACTCTTAGTGCAGTAGCGATACGGCGAGGCCGATCGTCAGAGGCTGCACGGTGTAGCCTTCTTCCACCTGAAATACTGACGGATACTGAATGATTTTTTTGCTCGCGAGGAGATTTTTCGCGTACAAGGACACGGATAACGTCTTTTTGCCGCCATCGAAATTCCTTTTCAGCAGGCCCACGCTCGAGTTCAAGATCCCATAGGACGGGTTGTAGTGAAACGGAACCGTCGTCGCGGCGTAGTAGGCGTGGGACTGACCGACCCAGGGAAAGTCCGCACGCACGAAGATCGACCGGTCATCATTGAGCGGAACCTGATAGTCAGAGCTCAGCGTGGCGTTGAAACTCGGGACGTTGAGGATGTCTTCGCCCACCCCGACGATGTCCGGTACGAGAGTCTTGGTGATGTACGCGTGGGTACTGCCGGCATTGAGACTCACCGTCCAGCTGGGCGTGACACTGGCCCGCGCCTCGAGTTCGGAACCATAAATGTTCGCGTTTCCGGCATTAGTCGTGAAAGCGAAGCCGCAGATCGGCAGAACGATGGTCTGCTGGATGTTTTGCCAATTAATCACGTATGCCGCCGCGTTCACTGACAGTCGATTATCGAAATATCGACCCTTGCTGCCGACTTCATAGCTCCACAGGGAGTCTGAATTGTATTGGAGGGGTGCGCCTGGGATGCCGAGATTCGCGTAGTCCTGATCACAAGACCCTCCCGGTACGTTGGCGGGATCCGGTCCCGTCGGGCCGCCGAGCCGGAACCCCTTTGACACGCTCGCGTACACGTTGGTGTCGCGGTTGATCGCATAATCGAGCGCAATCTTCGGAGTGCTTGAGTTGTATTTCGAGCCTTCGGAGTACGGGCTTGGCAGACCAACCGTAAAGTATCCCTGGGCGGTGAAATCGAAGGAACTTTTCGCGGAGACGTAGCGCAGACCGGCCGTCGCCTTCAGATCGGGGGTGATCTCGAAAGTGAGTTCCCCAAAGGGTGCGATTTGCTTCTCGTTGTAGTGCGAATGCGCGTAGTAGATCAGGTCGTTCGCGTAAGTGACGCCGGGTATGGCAGCGGAGCCGACATATGAGTTGTAGATGTTGTACCCAAAGATCTGCTGGAAGTCGGCCTGCAACCCGGGAATGTGCTCGTCGTCAATATGCCCCTGGCGTTGATCGGAAAAGTAGATTCCGACCTGCCAGTTCATCGGGATCCCGATATCGGCCGGCTGCTTGGACGCCAGACGCAGCTCCTGCGAGATCTGGTTCGTGATGGTGTTATAGACGACCGGTGACGGAAGGAAGCCGATGATATTGGCGGCCTGCGTCAGCTGTGCCTGCGTCGGCGGCGCCTGATACGGTGCTCCCGGTGGCTGCGGACCCTCGAGCGCCGGCGGCAGTAAATCGTTCGCGAAGATGCTCGAGTTATAGAGCGTACCGTCGGATGTCCGATCAAAGGCGCGGCGGAAATAGCTCGTCACGGAGGTCAGCTCCACCGAGCCGAATGACTGCGTCACGGTCAAGCTCGGCACGAAGAGCTGGTCATCCTCAGGCTCAGCGACATGCTTGTCTTGGTTGTAGAGGCCCATGGACAGAAAGTAGAGGGCGCTGTCGCCGGCCTTGGTGTGCTGGTAGAGCACCTCCGGAATGATCGTCAGATCGTCGCCGTTCACATACTTCGCTGAAACGCGCGCCACTTCGGTGAGTATGTCGTTGATGCCCCTCTTTGAAAGCACGCCCGTGCTATCGTTCTCGTAGAGCACGATGGGGTTTCCGTCAGACCCGACGCCGTTCCCCGTTGCGGTCGGCGTGTAATGGTTGATCCAACCACTCTGATAGGAGACATCCGCGCCAATCCGAACGGCGAACGTACCGGGTACGACCGGAAGGTTGAGAACGGCGTAGCTATCATTGTTGACACCGCCGTGATCGGTGTATGACAGATCCGTGGATCCCGAGATGTCGGATTCGTCAAGATCCGCCTTTTTTGTGATAAAGCGGATCGTCCCACCCATCGAGCTTGCACCAAATAGGGTACCTTGCGGGCCACGCAGTACTTCTACCCGCTCCAGGTCGAACATCTTGGGCTGCACGGTGCCATCGAAGGTGTTTCTGACGGTGACCGAAACGTCATCCACATAGATACCGACGGTCGAGGACCCGGAAGTCGAGCTGACCCCACGGATCGCTATATTGTCGAGGCCCGGTCCGGGACCGGCCGCGAAGGAGATGCCCGGAACGGTGCGCGTCAGATCGTCATAGCTCACAACGTGATGGTCGGCCAGGGTATTGGCGTCGATGGCCGATACGCTCGTAGGGATGTCCTTGATGTCTTGCGCGCGCCGCGTTGCGGTGACGATGATTGCTTGCAGTTGCCCTTCGGTCGAGGCTTCCGCTTGGCCGTGATCCGTGTCTGCGGGACCCGTATTGGCGGCCACGGCCGTGTCGTTTGCGCGGCCTTGAAATGATACAGCAGCAGCCAGCAGCAGGACTGCCCCCGTCGCAACCGCCCAACGTCGCGAGCGCGCGGATCGCGGCGTCAGTTCCGAGGGCGCCCCGCTCATCATCCGTGGATCGATTACTCGCTTGGAACGCATATCCCCTCTGTTGCTCTCTCGGAGCTCGGTTCTCGCCTCGGCTTGTATTGCCGCTTCGGGGCCGAGTAAGCAAGATGCGTACCAATGCCGAGCCTTCTCTCGAGCCGGAACGTCATTCGGACACCGGCGGCCGAACCGCTATCAGCGAAGTTACGGTGAAATTTATAGGGAATTTTGTCTCAAAATAGAACCCTAGGTGCACGCCACACCGTCCGTCCGCGCACGGCCGACGATTATCAATCGCTTTATTGGATGGGTGAATTGCGACGCGCGGGTGTCATGGCGACCTCGCAGACGCATCAAAATATGGCAGGAACTACTCGTGTATGCTCAGTCGTGGTGCGGCTTACCTCGTCCGCTATCGGCCTGGGCGTGCATTTGATGCCAATTGTCGAGTAGAGCAGAGGAGTCGCACCCCCCTCCTGATATAGAACAACCTGTCACCAGTCGTGACGCGTCAAACGAAGGGGACTTCACAGGATCTTCGCAACTGAATATCGTCCCTATTCTTATGATCGGAGGAACACGAACAATCATGTTTTCATTGGTCTGCGGAATGGGGTAACTATGAATCCGGCCGGTTTGTCGATCGCTCCACCCTCGGAGGCTTCCAAACGGCTCTTACCGTGGCTCGTTGCAGTCGCCTTTTTCATGGAGTCGCTGGATACCACTATTCTCAATACGGCCGTGCCCGCCATCTCCTCAGCCCTTCATGTCGCTCCCCTTAGCATGAAAGCGGTGCTGGCGAGCTATACGCTGAGCCTTGCGGTCTTCATCCCAATCAGTGGCTGGATGGCGGACCGGTTTGGAACCCGGCGCGTATTCGCATCGGCGATCGGCCTATTCACGCTCGGCTCCTTTCTATGCGGAATATCGGCAGACGTTCATCTACTCGTTGTGTGCCGCATCCTGCAGGGTGGCGGCGGGGCAATGATGGTCCCGGTAGGCCGGCTCACTTTGGTGCGCACATATGCCAAGTCGGATCTCTTGCGCATGATGAGCTTTGTGTCCATACCAGCCTTGGTAGCGCCAATGCTCGGCCCGATCGCCGGGGGCCTCATCGTCGGTTATCTTCATTGGCGCTTCATTTTCTTCCTCAATATTCCGATTGGACTAGCAGGCTTAATCCTCGTGTACTGGCATTTGCCCGACTATCGCGAAGACAACCCCCATCCGCTCGATATTGTCGGACTGATCCTCTTCGGTTCCGGGGTCGCATTACTGTCGTATGTATTGGAGATATTCGGCGAGCATGAGCTGAGTGCGTTAGAGATGTCGGGGCTCCTGGCGTTGTCCTTTTTATTGCTCACGGGCTATGGTATCCACGCGCGGACGCTCTTATACCCTTTGCTGCAACTCAAATTATTTAGCATTCGAACGTTCCGGGCCGCCGTGAGCGGCAGCTTCTTCACTCGTCTGGGCATCGGCGGTGTTCCTTTTCTACTGCCGCTGCTCTATCAGGTGGGTCTGGGCTTCACCCCGATCGAATCCGGACTGCTGATCATGCCACAGGCAATCGCGGCGATGAGCATGAAATTGCTCATGCCGCCGCTTCTCAAGAAGATTGGCTATCGTGGCGTGCTTATCTCCAATACCTTGATTCTCGGGGCGCTTCTAATCGTGTTTGCGACCATCGGTCTTGGAACACCCGTTTGGGTCATCGTGTTACAGGCTTTCTTCTATGGAGCATTCACGTCGCTGCAGTACACGAGTATGAACACGCTTGTGTACGCGGACATCACGGAAAAGGAGACCAGCGACGCGAGTTCCATCGCAAGCACATTCCAGCAGATGTCGATCAGCTTCGGCGTAGCGGCCGCGGGGCTGACTACCGCGTTGTTCGTTCCCAGCACCCGATCCCATCCGGCCGAGATGGTTCACGGGATACATGAGGCCCTCATCGCGCTGGGAATATTGACGATCGTTTCGGCAATCGTTTTCCGTAGTTTGAAGAGCGGAGACGGCGATGACGTGAGTCAGCATACCGCTCTTCATCCAGGCGGGTGACTGGAGGGGAACCCTCACGCTCTCAGTGCGATACACACTCCTAGCGTCGCGATGGAAAGTACGGTGCTCAAGAGAATAGTGGCGTCCGATTCGGCTACGTACACTTTGTATTGAACAGCGAACATTGCTGTGGTCCGCAACAATTCAGTCACGTGCAGGCCAGCACGAGGGAATATTCGTGATGCAGCCCGCCAAGGATCGGTTTGCCTCGGACGGCATACGACTCTCCGCGGCGATGGCGCGAATTGGGAACCGGGAGGACGCGGGTACTGACCGGCGGATCGGGAACACCGGGACCCAGCCCCATGGGTGGGCGTCTGCCGTTGTAATGGGCGATCCAGGATTTTAGGATGAAGCGCAGATGGGCTTCCGAGAGTGGAATCAGCCAATCCAGACATTCCCTGCGGATCGTGCCGATCACGCGCTCGCAAATTGCATTCGTCTTTGGACTGTGCGGCGGTGACTTCAGTACCTTGATCCCCAGCCGGCGGATCGACTCGTCGAGATGCTTCGCAAAGATGCTGTCGCGATCGTGAATCAGGAATCCGTATCGATCTTCATACCCGACCGCTTCACGCAGCTGTTGCAGCGTCCAAGCGGCACTCGGATGGGCTGTGACGTTGCAATGGATTAGCCGGCGGCTGCGGTGCTCGATCACCACGAACACGTACAGCTGCCGAAAGGTTCGTTGCAAGCCTCAGCATCGCGCAATCATGTCACACTGTTGACTCGCGAGTCTCGCAATTGACTGATAGGCATCCGCGCCGAATAATTGCGGAGCACACCGGTAAGAAAGGCCTGCGCGAGGTGATTTTTCCCGCACCCGCGACCCATTGGAAGCCCTGTACGCTCATCCCGCTCGCCAATCTTCCAAGATCAACCCGTGGATCCGCCCGAATTCACCGCCATTGGACGTGACCATGACGAGGCCGCGGCGTAGGGCGCTTCCGGCGATCATGACATCGTAGGGGCCGATGGGTGTGCCGCGTTTGGCAAGCGCGGCACCAACGGCGGCCGTGGCGGTCGCATCTTCCGGCTCATAGGAAAATACGTGCAGGTCCTGTAGCAAGGAACGAATCATCGGCTCGATCTTGCGTGCGCGGGCGGGATTGAGCATCAACCCGTACTCAATTTCCATCGCGGTGACCGTACAAATCGCCGTATCGCCCTTGCTCGTGGCTTTCAAGCGTGCGAGAACGGCTGGAACGCCGCGGGTAAAATCACTCACCACGGTTGTATCGAGCAAATACCTCACCCGAACGGGTCCCGTGCGGGCTCAGCGAGCTTCGCGCGATGCGACTCGAAGGGCGCAAATTTGGGATCCCCTTGCCACTGCAACACCGCCTCGGACCATTCTTGAGAGTGGGTTTCCTTCTCTAGCAGCTCCTCCACCGCCTTGCGGATGAGGGCATTGCGGGTCAATTTTCGGCGCTTCGCCAAGCGCTTGAGCGCTGCCCCGATCTCACTGTCGAGATAGATGTTGAAATTCATCTGCGATCTCTCCTCTCTCCCCGACATAACTGCTCATATGTTATATCAAGCAAGGGTTTCAACGCAATGCCGGCGTCGATCAGCGTGTGCGGCAATTGGCCGGGCAGAACTTGAGCGATTCGGCATTGGTCGATCAGATGGTCGCCTACATGGCAGGCCTTCAAGCGTTGTGGAATTCGACCACGGATGAGGAGCTTGATGCCCTGTGCGAGGAATATCCGGGCCTCGTACGCTACGCGACCGTCATGGAGAACACCCGATTATCTTGAGCATATGCGAGCGGCGGCAGCGAACGCCCGAAATTTCGTCGACGGCATGAAGAAACTATGAGCCGCATCTAGTGCAGACGGTGTCCGTGAACGCCTATGCTCAGGCCGGCTGCTGTTGCGTGATGCAGTGGATGCCGCCGCCTCCGCTCGCCAAGTGAGTAATGTCGATCTGCACGATTTCCCGCCCCGGAAAAGCGGCCTGGACGACCGCCCGTGCCCGCGCGTCGCCGGGAACACCGAAGCTGGGCATCACGATCCCGCCGTTGGCGATATAGAAGTTCACATACGATCGGCTGAATAGAGCATGGGGGGTCTTCACCTCATAGGCGTCATCGATCGATATGATCTTGAGCCGCCGGCCGCTCGCGTCGGTGGCCGTTTCGAGGGCGTGCCTGTTCTCCGCGGCAAGTTTTAGCGTGGGACCGGAGGCGCTCGGATCGCTCTCATAAAGGACGAGGCCGGGACCAACGTACGACACCAAGCCGTCGACGTGTCCGTCGGTGATATCGGTGAACAGCGATTCGGGGTCGCCCGGCAGCCAAATGATTTTGGTTGCTCCGAGCGCCTCGCAAAGCTCACGCTCGGCCGCACTCTTCGTGATCCCCGGATTGCGATTGGCATTCAACACGACCGACTCGGTGGTGATCACGGTACCCTCGCCATCCGTGTGGATTGCACCGCCTTCCAAGCAAAGACTCGATTGATATACCGGTCGCCCCGCGATGCTGAGCACACGCCCCGCGAGTCTTGCATTGTCGGCATATTCGGGAGACTTTCCGCCCCACGAATTGAAACGCCAAGCGGTGCCGGCGCATGCGCCGCCGGCGGCGGAGGCGAGAAAGGTGGGACCGCTATCTCGCATCCAGGGATCGTCGATGGGCAATTCGATCAATTCGATGTCCGACCCGCACAGTGCGCGTGCTTGTTTAGTTCCGCTCGGTTCGACCACCATGCGCACGGGTTCGAATCGCCTTATCGCATGAGCAACCGCGGCGTAATTGGATTGCGCTCCTCCGAGACCATCAGGCCATTGATCGGCGCGGCTCGGCCAAGCCATCCAACAACATTCGTGCGGCGCCCATTCGGCAGGCATTCGGTATCCCGACTCGGCGGGAGTCCTCAGAAGGAGCGCGCCGCGCTCGGGCAGTGGGAGATCGGTTCGTGGGATGGCATTCATCGAGAAAGGATATTTGTTGCGGAGGCTTCGATCAAAGGACTTAAATTCACCGATCCGATGAGCGAATCTAAACTATAGCCTCCTGAGAAAACCAATCGTAAACGCGACGGACCTGATCATCGTCGTAAGTGCGCAAATCGCAATAGATGCGGTACGCGGGCTCGACGAAGGAAGGCCCTTCCAGGACTATCAGCGCGCCGGTGCGCAAATAGGGTGCGGCGCAAATCAAGCTGCCGAGCGCAACTCCATGGCCCGCCGCAGCCGAGTCGATCATCAGCGCGTGGTCGGAGAAGTTCGAACCGTTGATCGAGTTCGCACTCGGGCAGCCCGCTCGCACGAACCATTCGCGCCAGGTGATCTGGCTCTCATCATGCAATAGAGGCCAACTCTCGATCGACGAGCATTCCGCCGGTATGCCGCCCATTCGTTCGATCAACGCAGGGGACGCGAGCGGTACACGAGTGTCCTCGATCAAGTGCGAGTCGATGGCGCCATGGGCTGCGACGCCGCTCGCCTGCGTGATCAAGATGTCGATTTCGTCGGTCTGGAAGTCGACCTTACGTTCGCTGGTATCCAACCACAGATCCACATCCGGTAGCGCCAATCGGAGCTGCGCCATTCTTGGCAGGATGAATCCCTTTGCAAACGCCATCGTCGTATACACGATGACGCCGCCGGGCTTCTGGTAAGGGGCCAGCCGCGCTACGCCGTCTTCTATTCGCTGGAGTATCTCGCGAACGCTGCGCGCAAAGTCTTTGCCCGCGTCGGTAAGCACGACCGACCGGCCGACACGCCGAAACAGGGGCTGGCCAAGCTCCGCCTCCAACAGCTTGATCTGATGGCTCACCGCCGAATGGGAAAGATGCAGCTCGTTAGCCGCCAACGCAAAGCTGGCTAGGCGCGCCGCGGCCTCGAACCCACGCAGCGTGCTGAGGGTTACAGAAGGTCTTTGCACACCACATTGATGAATTAATTTAGCCGAATTGTCAAGAAATCGTCGTTTGTTTCTTCGTTCGTCCAATGTTTTGCTACATGAACAAGAACGAAGCCGATTGGGGAACGCGCAAACGACGCGATGCTGGCCGCTTAAGTCGATTCAAGAGCGGGAGACTTTATCATGCCGGCGAAGTGGGCCAGATCTCGAGGCAGGGCGGTCGTTGCACTCAGCGTCGTAGTCGCATTCGGGGCAGCCGCTCACATTCCGCAGGCCTTCGGCAATGCCGCCGACTCGAGCGAAAGCTCCGGTCTCGACGAGATCGTCGTGACGGCGACACGACGCGTCGAGCGGCTACAAGATGTCCCGCTCAGTGCTACAGCGTTCTCCCAGGAGAAGCTCGACGCCCAGGGCCTGCACAATATCGACGACTTGACTCGGCTGACTCCCGGCGTCACCTTCCAGCGCGACGCGACCACATCCTCGGGAAATTTCAACGACGAGGATTCCGACATCAATATTCGCGGAGTCGACTCGACTGCCGGAACATCCACGGTCGGAATTTATATCGACGACACGCCGATTCAAGGTCGACACATTTCCTTTACGTCGTTCAACGCTTTTCCGGCGCTGTTCGATCTCGAGCGGGTCGAGGTGCTGCGCGGACCGCAAGGCACGCTCTTTGGCGCAGGTTCGGAGGGAGGCACCGTTCGCTTCATTCAGCCATCTCCCGACCTCCAAGCGCAAACCGTGTATCTGCGCTCCGAGCTCGCGGCGACGCGAAGCGGCGATCCTACCTACGATGTGGGTGCCGCAATCGGCGGTCCCATCATCGACGGCACGCTCGGGTACCGACTGAGCGCATATTTCCGCGATGACGGCGGATGGGTCGATCACGTCGATTACCGCGATCAGGCCGTAACGGCATCCGATGCCAATTATCAGAAAACGGTGGTCGTGCGCGGCGCCTTGAAATGGGCGATCTCCGAGGGGCTTTCGATCACACCGTCCATCTATTATCAAGAATTGAGGTTGGGCGACACCTCGGCGTATTGGCCATCGCTCTCCGATCCTCAAGCATCGAACTTCGAGAACGGAAACGCGCAGCGTAACCCGAGTACGGACCCCTTCTATCTGGCGGCCGTAAAGCTCGACTGGGACGCCGGGTTCGCGCATCTAACGTCGAATACGTCGTATTTTTCCCGAAATCAGCATTCGATTTCGGACTACACGCAGTTCGATCGCGCTCTATTCGGATTGCCGGTGCTGCCGTCGGTCGGCGATCTCGGTACATCGCACGATGCGGATATGCAGAAGAACTTCTATCAAGAAGTGAGGTTCCAATCGATCGATACCACCGCGATGGTCGAATGGACTGCAGGATTGTTCTACTCGCACCTCGATGAGAACACGACAGAGAGTGTTCTCA
>Ga0224558_1004926_pt1 | contig 10076 bp, 8 predicted proteins | sample 714S32024metaG_FD_180682 | JGI IMG/M metagenome (GOLD analysis project Ga0224558, IMG submission 180682) | Peat soil microbial communities from Stordalen Mire, Sweden - 717 S3 20-24 | ecosystem: Environmental > Terrestrial > Soil > Wetlands > Peat | place: Sweden: Norrbotten County, Stordalen... | reverse complement strand
TCATGGAATCTGTTGGGTACAGATGAAAAATCCCTTCATGAGGAGCCAGCGGCTCAAGACTCAAATGAAGGGCATCTTCGGTTGGTTGCGGGGGCTGGATTTGAACCAGCGACCTTTGGGTTATGAGAGCGACAATCTTCGTATTTTCAACAAGTTAGAGAACACGGATGGCACTCCAAATCGTTGAAAAGAGGCGTAGGGAATCCTTATTGGACCTGTAAACGGACCTGCACTTTGCCACAGGGTTTCCCCGCAATTGCTGAGAATCATGAGCCGCAGAGTTGACGTTTGAACCGAGGAAAGACGAAGCAAAATCCGCAAAGCAGCTAGGGGCAGCGGGCTTCGCAGGACCAGCTCTGATGGCCGAGACGAGATGAGGACTTGCGCGGACTCAGCGCGTGCAGCGTGCGCGCCACCAGCTCCTTGCCCGTGCCGCTCTCGCCGGTGATGAGCACCGAGACATTCGAGGGCGCGATCTGCTCGATCAGCCTGAAGAGCTGCTGCATGGGACGAGAACTGCCCACCAGCCCCCCCCATGACCCCCGTCTCGCGGAGCCGCCGCCGCACGACCTCCAACTCGATCTGCGTCTCGCGCTGGCGGGTGGCGTTGGCCAGGATGGTGCGCAGGCGGGTGGCGTCCACAGGCTTTTCCAGAAAATCGTACGCGCCCAGCTTCATCGCGTCCACGGCCAATTCGATCGAGCCCATGGCGGTCAGCACTACCACCGTCAGATTGGCGTTGAGCCCAGATCCCTCTTCGGTCAACTTGCTCAGAAGCTCAATGCCATCCATCCGCGGCATCTTCAGGTCGGTGACGACAATGGCCGGATTCCAGGCCACCGCCTTCTCCCATCCCTCGACGCCATCGCGCGGTCTCCGTGCGGTATCCCCATCCGGAGATCAGCTCCGCAAGCCCCATCAGCGCATTCGGCTCGTCTTCGACGATCAAAACCTTGGCGGAGTTCTCCATCAATGCTCCCGGTGCTGCATACAGTAAGGGTACAAGGTGAGATCGGATTCCAGATAGTGTAGATTCGCGCAGCTCCCATAACCCGCTTTTCATCACGCGCCTGCCACGGCGGTTGAGCTTTCCGCCAAGAGGCCACCTTGAAGTCACCCCGGAAAAGTTCAGTCAGGACATTCATGGAAGTCAGCGAGGTGCGCCTTAGCCAGGATCTGAATGGCAGGGCGATTTGTTGACAACGGACAGTCAGGTCTGCGGTGCAACCGCTGGCCGCAGTATTGTGTAAGAAGGGAGGGATTTTCTTTTCCGTGCGCGGGCCGCCGCCGCTGTGTCGTCGCGTGATTCTGGCCGCTGCACCAAGCGATTTGAGAACGAGGAGGGAAGCAGTAGACCGATGGGAAATCCAACATCCGATCCAGTAGGCACCGGAATGATCCATACACGCAAATTTCAAGAGCCGCTCCCGGCGGCGAGGCTAGGTTTTCGATACCATCACATCGGGATTCCGACAAAGACTCCTCGACCTGGGGAGCATTACATCCCAGGAATCAAGACCTGGGCTTCCGGTTTTGAGACGAGCCTGTACGGAGTCGAATGGCTGCGCTTCGAAGCCGACAGTCCTGTTCCCTTGCTTGTTCAATCTGTCCCCCATGTGGCGTTCGAGGTTGATGACTTGGACGCGGCAGTTGCGGGCAAGGAGGTGATCTTTCCGCCGTTTACGCCGTTTGCGGGTGTGCGATCGGCAATGATATTGGACAATGGAGCGCCTGTCGAGATGCTGGAGTTCTGCTGAGCCGGTTCCTCCCCGCAGATAGGTCACCTAGCCCAGGTCAGTCGAGGAGCGCCAAGGCGATTTATCAGGAGGAGGCCTCGCACTTTTTAGATATTGCGCTGTAGTTTGCACCGCACCGCAACGCTCTGGGAAACCGGGAGGAGTTTATGATCTTCCGGTAGGCTTGGCTGGGCGTTGTTCCTTATCGGGCGCTTGGCCCCATTTGGATTTGCCGATTGTTCTCATGGACTGACAGGAGTCAATTCGCATGATTTCGACATGTAGATTCTCTGGCCGACTAATCCTCGTTACGGTGCTGGTTGCAGGGCTGCCCTCGACTTTTGCGCAAGTGCGGGTATGGGAAGGCATACTCAGGCTTCCTACCTATGAAGAAGGGCGTCCCAATCCGAATCCGCCCTTCGACCAATATTCTGAAAACACTAACTACCCCTACACGTTGCGCGACCAACTGACGAACCAGCGAGTCGAGCATCCATGGCGCGCCGTGTTTCTCGAAAACGAGTACCTGAAGTGCTCCGTTCTGCCCGATCTAGGCGGACACATCTATACGTGCGTAGATAAGTTGAGCAACCAGCCGATGTTTTATGCCAATCCCTCGATCAAGAAAGCGGAGATTGGATATCGGGGTGGTTGGGCTGCCTTTGGGGTCGAATTCAATTTCCCCGTATCGCACAACTGGGTTTCCGTCTCGCCCGTGGATTATTCCTTTGCGAAGAACGCCGACGGGAGCGCCTCGGTCTTTGTGGGAAACATAGATCGTGTATACGGGATGCAATGGAATGTTGAGTTGGTGCTCCATCCCGGCTCAACAGTTCTGGAACTGAAGGTGGTGCTGAACAATCGAAGCGATGTGCGCCACCGCTTTTATTGGTGGAGCAATGCGGGCGTGCAGGTTTGGGACGATTCGCGGGTCTCTTATCCCATGCAGTTCAGCGCCAGCCACGGCTTTACCGAAGTGGATACCTGGCCGGTGGATTCGACCGGGACCGACCTTAGTCTGCTGAAGAACCAAACCAAGGGGCCGGTGTCGCGATTTGTGTATGGCAGCAGGGAGCCGTTCATGGGCATCTGGCACCCGCAGACGGACACGGGCGTGGTCCATTATGCGGAGTACGAGGAACTGCCAGGCAAGAAGATATGGTCCTTCGGGGCCGACGCCGATGGGCTGGATTGGCGCAAGGCTCTCTCGGACAATAACAGCGCCTACATGGAGGTGCAGGGAGGGCTGTTCCGCAATCAGGAGACGTATGCATTTCTTCAGCCGAGGCAGACCATACATTTAACCGAGTACTGGATGCCAGCACGCGGGTTGGGCGGCATCGTCCGCGCAAACCTGAACGGAGTGGCGAATCTGAGCCGGCAGCACCATGCCCTGAGTGTGGCATTCAATGCGAATCAGAAGATTCCCGGCGCCACATTGCGAATTTTGGATGGAAGCAACGTGGTGCTGAACCAGAAACTGGATCTTGCGCCGGAGTGCACCTGGACGCATGATGTAGCGCCGGCAGACAACGCGAAAAGATACACCTTCGAAGTATTGGATGGACGAGGGGAGCTGCTGCTGCACCAGACCGAAGGCGAGTTCGACTGGACCCCGAAGGCGCAAGTGCAGGTAGGGCCACAGCAACATTACGCCATGCCTGCAGCCGAGAAACGAAGCGAGGACGATTGGGTGCAGCTTGGCAAAGATGAAGAGTTGAACGGCGCGCGTTTAACCGCGTTGAGCGACTACAAGCAGGCACTGTCCCGATTCCCCACAAGCCTGACGCTCGAGAAGGCCGCGGGGCGGTTGTCGGCGGACCTGCTTCGCTACCAAGAGGCAGTTGCGTATTTGGAGCCGGTGGAGCGTCGCGAGACCTGGAATGCGGAGACAGCGTACTACCTCGGGATCGCCTATGACGGGCTGGGCCGCGCGCGCGAAGCCAGGCTCGCATTTGAGTCCGCGCGGCTGCTGCCGGAGTATCATGCTGCCGCCAGTTTGCGGCTCGCCGAGTTGGAGGCTCGGCAAGGCCAGCTTCAACTCGCGGAAAATGACCTTCGGGAAGCAGTCCGCAGCTCCCCGGACGACCTTCGCAGTGGGGAAGAATTGGTGGCTGTTCAGCTTGCGCTCGGCCACCAGAAAGAGGCACGCGCGCTGGCGAAACAATGTCTTACGCGCTATCCTACCAGCTATTTTCTTCGCGAGGAACTCGGGCAACCAGACAACCGCCATCTGGGGGCGGATGTGGACCGCATCCTGAATACCGCGGCCGAGTATTTACGGCTCGGCCTGTATGAAAGAGCCCTTGATGTACTTTCACGAGATTATCCGGCTGTTCCGGCCGACCAGCGCGAGCCCGCCGAGGCAATACCACAGAACCATCCTCTTGTGGCGTATTACCGCGGCTATTGCAAGCAGAAACTCGGCCGCTCTCCGGCTGAGGACTATTCTGCCGCGGCCAGGCTTTCAACGGATTTCGTGTTTCCCAGCGGAGCGATCACTTACCAGGTATTGCAATCGGCGTTGCGCGCCAATCCTCAGGACGCAAATGCCGACTATCTTCTGGGAACCCTTGAGTTCTCCGTCGGGATGACGGACGCCGGGTTGGATAAGTGGAAGGATGCGCTTGCTCTGAATCCGCGGATTCCCGCGCTGGACGCATCTGTAGGGCGTGCTCTGCTACATGTCAAAGGAGATACAGAAAGAGCGCTTGCTGCATTTCAACGCGGAGTCATCGACGATCCAGCGAACCTGGAAAACTATCTTGGCCTCGACCAGGCCCTCAGTCTTCTCAAGCGGCCGGCCTCAGAGCGCGTGTCGGCCCTGACCCGCTACCCGGACAGGGATAACATGCCTGCGAATCTCGTCTACGAACTTGCCCTGAACCTGGCGGAAGCAGACGACTATGACAGCGCGGTGGCCCTTTTTCATAACCGATTCTTTCTCCGCGCGGAAGGTGGGACAAATGTGCGCCAGGTATGGGTCGAGGTGCGCCTGCAGCAGGCATTGGCGTTTGCCAGAAAGGGACATTGCGAGGCAGCGCTCGAAACAGCTTCGGAGTTGGGCGCCGTTGTTCCCGGCCTTGACTTTACGCGGGACGGGCTGCAGCCGTTTCTCGATGCCGCCCGCACCAACTACATACTGGGCGAGTTGCAGGATGGTTGCGGGCGCAAGGAGGAGGCCAAGGTGCTTTTCCAGCGGGCTGCCAGCGCCGCGGATTCAGAGCAGGTGGCTTGGGCTTTCATGGCGGCGAAGAGGACCGCCAGCTACGACGAGGGCAAATGGCGCGCTCGACTTTTAATCGCGCTGGCCGCAAATCTGAACACGGGATCGAGCCTGGAAGCCTACAACTATGCGCTGCTGCAATGGGAGTTGGGGAACGAAACGGCCGCCGAAGCAGGATTTCGTGACGCTCTTCTGTTGCCGGACAGGCAGATAGCCTACCATCTCACCCGGCTGGCGCTTGCCGATGGAGGCAATTAAGATCCCAATCCCGTTTCGCCTGCAAATCCAAGCTTTGACCATTCCCAGGCATCATGCAATCTACTGGGCGACAGGAACAGGAGTCAGAATGGTCTCGGCTTGGTTCGCGGTGCCAGCAGCAGGGCCATGCCAGACTCCACCGCCGTATGTGGTGATGTAGATCTGGGTGGAGTTGTTCGGGTCCAAGAAGATGAGAGAGCCAACAAAAAACTTATAGTGCAATATAGAGCGGTCGCCAGACTCTGGCCATGCTCCGCCGACGCAAAGACGAGACATTCAAACAACTGCGCCCCCGTTTCAACCTGGCCATCGCCAAAGCCACATTCGACGATTGGCGAGGTCCGAAGCCTTGGAACGATTCTCAACCGCACGGAATCGATACGCAAACTGGTCAAGAAGCTTGGCCCTGTCGAAAAGCTGCGGGCCTGTTATGAAGCTGGCCCGACTGGCCATGTACTCTACTGGCAGTTGGCTGAACTGGGAGTCAAGTGCGAAGTGATAGCGCCGACTCTGGTGCCGGTTAAGGCTGGCGACCGGGTGAAGACCGATCGGCGCGACGCTGAGAAGTTGGCGCGCAGTTACAGGTCCGGCGATCTGACGGCGGTCTGGGTTCCGGACGAGGTTCCGAGGCATTGCGCGATCTGGTGCGGGCGCGCAACCCGGAAGCGGGCTCTGCTGGGAAGCAACCATGCCGAGGAATAACCTGGCGGGCTCATCCTGACGATGAACCGACGGCTGGGCGGGGTCATCCTCGCCCGGCCCCGTTATGCATCGGAGGGATAGACCCGCCATGCCTTGAAAATCCAAAGCAAGCTCCGAGGAAAATGCTTGTTTTGCAAGAGAGAATCTGGGAGGGTTACCAAGTTACTTGTTGCCAACAGGCCAAAGCGCTGATCCAACGGGCTTTATGGAACGGCAAACCTATCGGTCCTGGTAAAACGCCGCAGGGTTCTTCATACGGTGGGCGGTGTGCCCCTGGCAACCGGAGAGCGCGCCGCCCGCCGTCTCACGCATCGAGAGCGGCCAGCATGGCGGCCAGCTCGTGCACGCCAATCGCGGTGGTCCGGTCGTCGATGGGGTAACTGCCGCTTCCCGCGTTAACCACGAAACGGCGGTCCGGCTTCAGGTCCTCACAGGCGATGTAAAAGCCCTTCTCCGGCCGCCCGGCAAGGCTGAGCTTGATCTCGATGGCCCACAAGCCATGGCCGGGAATCTCCAGCAGCAGGTCGATCTCCGCCCCAGCCGCGGTGCGGAAGAAGCTGGCCACGGTGCGCTCCGGCGCCGCCTGTAGCAGGTTCTCGACGACAAATCCCTCCCACGACGCGCCCGCCACCGGATGGCCGGCCAGGTCGTTGTGCGTCCGGATTCCCAGCAGCGCATGCACCAGGCCGCTGTCGCGCACATAGATCTTGGGCGACTTGACCAGCCGCTTGCCCACGTTGCGAAGAAAGGGCGGCAGCCTCCGGACCAGCAGCAACTCCGCCAGCAGGTCGATGTGGCGATGCACGGTCGGCGCCGAGATCTGCAGCCCGGCGGCCAGCCGCGAGGCGTTCAGCAGCGTGCCCTGCCCATGCGCCAGCATTGTCCAGAGCCGCTCCAGCACTCCGGCCGGCACGCGCGGTCCGAACTGTGGCACATCGCGCTCCAGATAGGTGCGGATGAAATCCTCGCGCCAGCGCAGGCTCGCGCTCTCGCCGTCGGCCAGGTAGCTGCCGGGAAAGCCGCCGCGCAGCCAGAGCTGCTGCACCGTGGCCTCGTCCGCCGGCAGCTCCAGCGTGAAGAACGGCCCCATATCGATGTAGGCGATGCGCCCCGCCAGGCTCTCCCCGGACTGGCGCAGCAGCTCCATCGAAGCCGAGCCGAGGATGAGGAATCTGCCCGTCCCGTGGCCCGTCCGGCGTCCCTCGTCGATGATGCCGCGCAGTTGCTGAAAAAGTTCCGGCACGCGATGAATCTCGTCGAGCACCACCAGCGAGTTCTCATACGGGCGCAGAAAGAGCACCGGCTCTGCCAGCTTGTCGCGGTCGGCCCTGGCCTCCAGGTCGAGATAGAGGGCGCCGGGGCGGGCGCCGGCAATCTCCCGCGCCAGGGTTGTCTTGCCCACCTGCCGCGGCCCGATCAGGGCCACCGCCGCCTGGTGCTGGAGTGCATGCTCAATTGCTTGTGTCACTGATCGCCGAATCATACATGTATATTACACAAATCGTATTCAATATGCAATGCACAGTTCCCGCCCTGAAGGTTCCCGAGGGGCGGCGACATGTCCGCTTCATGAGCGCGTCCACGCAGGCCGATGGCAAACAAAGAGATATTCTTCGAGGCTGAATACCCGGCCCTGCACCTTCCAGTCGCCATGCCGACTTTTCAGGATCAATTGTGCCCCGGGGACTCGATGAGGTGCTTCAATTCCGCAGCTCCGCGGTCACCGAGCTCCCCAAGGCGCTCGCAAATATCGATCAGAGCACTCCGGTCTGCGGCAGTCGGAATCAGGGCTCGGACCAGGTCATCGACCGCGTCAGTGTCCCGTCTGCTTCCCCTTCGCGGCGATTACGCCAGTAGAGCCACTGCTACCGCTGCGAAGCAGCGGGCGCTCATTGTCCAGATCGAACAAGGCGTTTGATGAGCGCTACAATGGCCTATGCGAAAAGTCATTGTTGTCGTGATTGCAATAGCTGTTTTGTTGCCCATCGCGCTACTACTGGCACGATCGGCGCCCCCTGTTGTGGACCTGCCGTCCCCTGTCTCTTCCCTGGGCCAGGCCACTCCGATAACCGTCCACGTACGCGATCCGCATGGGGTTCGCAGGCTCGCAGCATTCGTAGAGCAGAACGGCGTTCGGTATCGCGTCTGGGAGATGGCGCAACCCTCCAGCGCGACAGACAGTACCTGGAACTTTACGGCGGGCGTAAAAACCACGCCGCAGCTCCAAAATGGCAAGGCAAAATTGATCCTTGAGGCTACCTCGAACGATTTGCTTCGGAAGACGGCAAGCTGGGAACGTGAGGTGACGGTGGTGACGCAACCGCCGACTATCAGCGTAGATTCAGACCAACACTACCTTTACCTGGGCATGGCTGACCTCGCAACCTTCAATGTTTCAGGGACTTGGACCGAAGCAGGTGTACGTGTCGGCGACCAAACATATCGGGCTTGGCCCATGCCCGGAGGCAAGCCAGGGTTCTTCTCTCTCTTTGCCTTTGCCTGGAATATGCCGTCCAACACCGTGCCCCTTGTCTATGCCTCCAATGGTGCAGGAAACGAAGTGGCCGGCCCAATCGTATTTCAGTTTCCCAAAAAGGAGCAGCCGAAATACACCGTACACGACTTGCAGGTGAGCGATGCCTTCCTGCAGAAGGTAATCGGCGAGCTTGACCCGAATGGCTCGGGCGATCCGGTCGTGCGGTTTGTAAAAATTAACAACGAAATGCGCCGTGCCAACAACAAGGTGCTTTCCGATCTGCGCTTCAAGACAGCCGACAAGTTCCTATGGACACAGCCTTTCGCGCGGCAGTCTCATTCCCAGGCGGAGGCGACCTTTGCAGACGTGCGGAACTATATATACCACGGGAAGAAGATCGATCAGCAGGTTCACCTCGGATATGATCTAGCCGTGACGCAACATGTTGGCGTGGAAGCTTCCAACGATGGCCGGGTTGTCTATGCAGCTCCGCTGGGCATCTACGGCAATTGCATCGTGGTAGATCATGGCTACGGACTACAGACGATCTACGGGCACCTTAGCCAAATCAATGTACACGAAGGTGACATGGTAAAACGCGGCCAGGTCATGGGCCATAGCGGCCAGACCGGAATGGCCGGAGGCGACCATATTCACTTTGCCATGCAACTCGATGGCACCCAGATTGACCCGAAGGAATGGTGGGACCCACACTGGATTCAGGACCACATTGCGAAGCGCGTAGACCTCCCAGGGTTTGGAAAATGAGGTAGCGGTGCTCTGGCTATTCGGCTCAGGAAACAAGTAGAGCTGCACACGACTCGAATGGACCAGGTTACGGACTGGGACTTCTCCAATGGCGCCGAATAAAGCCGAGGATGTGAACACGCCCTCAGCATCGTGCTTGACGCCAACACCCTTCGGAATCGCGGTTGCATCTTGTGCGTATTCCGGTGAAGTAGTCCGCTGAGAGGTCATCCAGAGCGCTTCGACACTCTTCTACGGCGCAGTCGTGGGCTCTTGCCCGATCCATTTTTGAATCCTGGGAGGACCGGCGAAGCGTTTTGCGGGGATAATGCTGTCCCCGCTTGGCGGCCAGTGCCTTCAGCTTCGAGGCTCCAGTAATTCCGGATCATTGTTGAGCACATCCCCTACACGGTCACTGACCGGCCAAGCCTGCATCCGTTCTGCTGGGTATGGGCGGAGCAAGTCCACCGGGGGCCTTGCGGGATTCCCAGCATCGAGCCAGCGGTCATAATCCCTCGGCTCCAGGATCACCGGCATCCGGTTATGTATCGGTGCCATTACCCCATTGGCCGCGGCTTCCGGGGATGTTCTTGTCCAAAACAACGCCCCACCGCTGGGGCGGGGAAAGGTTTAAGAGCAGGCCGAATGCTATTGACTCGGAGGATGAACCCCGCCCATTCCGCCCATGTTTTGCATGTCAAACTTCTTGTAGCCCGGAGGAACCTTGAAAAGACTGCCGGGCTGAGGGCCCTCCTGCATGTTGGTGAGTTCCCTCTGCGGCGGGGAACGGATAGAGTCAAACATCCCAGAGCCTTCCTGTTGCCATGGTCTCGTCCATTTCCGCGTATTTTTTCAATACCTCGGTGCGATACCCGGGCGAGATCGAAACTGCCTGCGCGGCAATCCGCTCGCAATAGCCGCAAGCCTGGCA
>Ga0224558_1004925_pt1 | contig 10078 bp, 9 predicted proteins | sample 714S32024metaG_FD_180682 | JGI IMG/M metagenome (GOLD analysis project Ga0224558, IMG submission 180682) | Peat soil microbial communities from Stordalen Mire, Sweden - 717 S3 20-24 | ecosystem: Environmental > Terrestrial > Soil > Wetlands > Peat | place: Sweden: Norrbotten County, Stordalen... | reverse complement strand
CTTACGGTGACCGCACTGAATCCTCCGCCCGTGGGTGGCGTCACGCCTGCGTTGACCGTCACGGTGCTGCCATTCAGTGCGGTCACCGTAAGACTGTTGAGATTGGCAAGCACGGTAGGAGCGATGGGCGCCGGCAGCCATGTATCGGCAGGCACAGTCTCGCTGGTCTTGATGGCCAGATCGTCCGCCCAGTCGTTGGCAAAAGCAATGGCATACTCCACTAAGTCAGGATAGCTTGCCTGATAACTCACCTTGACCGTCCGCACCACCACTTGCGCATCAACGCTGGTTGAAGGCGCATTCAGCAGCAGCGCATCGCCCGGCCATACATCGCTGGCAAAGCTCATCCTGCTTCCTTTGTAGACGCCGCTCCACAGCGCGCTCACGCTTGCCGCCGCCTGCTCGATCACCAGTGCCGCGTTTCGGCAGTCCGCTGAACTACGCGCCGGCGGACTGGTTACCGAGCCAATCCATGCTGCCTCCGTGGGCATCCCTGCCAGTGCAAGCGCCGCCTGAGAAGCGGTGTTGACCGCTCGTCCCACAGCTCGGCCTACCGTGCGATAACTTACCGCAATCTGTTCGCCGGATAGCGGCACATACCCTGTATAAAACACCACCTTGCCTGAACTCTCCAGTTGACACTCCGCTCCCTCGCCGGTCGTGCCAACTCGCCGCGTATAAGATCCTTTGTTCGGCGGCGTACTTACCACCCAGCCCGATCCAAGATTTTTCAGGTTCAGCGCCCGCATCGTTCCAATTAGATTGATACTGCTCGCAGCTACCACATTGCAAGCTCCTGGAATGCTGGCAATTGTGCCATCATAGAGCGTTACCGGCGTTGCGCCCACGCCATTGACAAACTCCTGAATATCTATCTGTACATTGCCCGGAGCAGCGTTCCAATCCCCGCCGTACGTGATTTGCCCGCTATCCCCAGAAGAGCGATAGATTGCCAACTCCCGCTCATGCTCCGGGCAATGCACTCTTACGCGCAATGTGTATTGGTAAGACGAATTGATTGCACAAGCCGTACCGACTGCGCTTCCTTGAATAAGTGGTTGCAGCGTAACGGCTCCGGTGCCTTGTTGCGCGGTCGCTTGAAAACCAGCAATGCAGTTAGTCTGCTTGTTTAAGCCAACGAAAAAACCTGCGAGTGCTCCTGTGCTGCCCGCCGAAAGAGTTACACCCACCGCCTCCAGCAGCAGCGTTCCGCCCATCTCGACCGAATCGATCCAGGTCAGCATTGTTTGTCCATCGATTCCATTGCCGCCGTCCATCACCAGTCCGCCAGCCCCCAAAGAGAGAGAACCAGACCCACCGGTCTTGCTCCACACGCGCTCGTCAATCTGGGTCTCATTGAAGAGTTCGCTGATGATGGTGGCCTTGGAGGAGGCAGGAGAGTAGGGATCTGCTGCCAGATAGAATTGTGTTGTGCTTCCGTCGCCCTGAAAATATTCTGTCACATAGGCAACCGGCTCATGCTCGCCGCAAACGGTTACATCGTTTGCCAGAGCGCGCTTGACGCTGGATGTAAAAGACAAAGAGGAAAGGTTCAGACTGCCGTCGGTCTCGTTCAACGGATGCACTGTACTTTGCACAGGAGAAGCTTGCAGCGTCCCATTGATTGCGCGATACGCTGCCCGCGCCATGCTTGCTACCTGTCCTGCGCTTTTACTCCAAGACGCGCCTGGAGCGGGGACAAAGTTGCTCACTGTCGCACCCAGTGAAATTCCTTGAGTCGATAGCCTGTTGGATCCAGTGCGAGTTACCAGAGATGTTATCAGCGCCCCGGCGCTTTCTCCTGTTGCCCCTTTGCTGGAAGGCATCAGCAATTGATCCAGCAGCAGTTCGTCACTTAGCGCCTGGAGGTCGATCCGGTAGCGCGGACCTTCAATAGCCATGCCTGCATACTCAGGCAAAGGAGTTACTGCAATGTAACCTGTGAAATAGTAAGTCCCATCGTCACCTATCACCGCCAGAGACTGGTTACGCAGGGGCATTGTCAGGCTGCCGTTGTTCGGCAAGCTTAGCCACAGTTGGCATATGGATGGCTCATTCAGTTTGCGCTTGATCGTCAACGGCTGCGCTGCGTCGAGTGCGGCCGTGTAGTCTTGCCCGTTGATCGTAATTTTCATTGTTACCTGCTAACTTTTGGCTCGGCAAAGAAAGCTCTGAACAAGCCAATGGTTTGAAGGGTACGGGCTTTAGCCCGTACATAGAATCAGTACAATTGACGAGGGCTTTAGCCCCCGAGGGAATGCTGGCATTTCCAAGAACTTGTTCAGAGCTTCCCTTAAGAATCACTGAGTGAATGTATGTATTGACGGGGACAGGCGTAGCCTCAGGTGAAATAGATCTCACCAGGGAACGTTCTCAGAGTCTTCTCTAAACCAGAGTGTTAGTTGCTGGCAAGAAACTCCGGTAGCACACCACCCGTTCCCCATCCAGTGGATCGGTCACGGGCAGCGCCAGAAACTGTCCTTTGAGCAACACCCTCTCTAAACCGTCCTTTTGCTTGCTGTCCAGCGGCAATGCAGTTTCTTGCGCACTGGCCACGGCTTGCAGACGCGGATAGTGAAAGAATATCCGTTCACCCTGGCTGCCTTGCATGACAAACAACGCCGACCACTCTTGATAGAAGCTGCCGCCTTCGCGATCTACAAATCCTTTAACTGCTTGCAGCTTTGAACCGGAAGCAGGAGCGCCGCCCGGCAACGCTTCGGCAAGTGTCAGCCCGGCAGAAGTTACCCCAGAAACCAGCGCAATGTTAAAGGTCACGCGGCGGATATAGTCAACATCCGTGAGCGCCGTTCGTACATAAGCTCCCGATATAGGCGTGCCTACATAGCCGGTCTGCCCAGTGTAATCCTCATCCAGCGCGATAATCGCATTCGCCGAGAATTTAGCCGCGTCGGTTGCGGACAGCGCTACGAATGTAGATGTCGATCCGCTTGTCACTGTAACTGCTGTTGCAGCCGCTGCCCCATTTGCGGCCAGAGTCGCCCCACTTGCCGCAGTTAGCAGGTTCATGTGCTGCGAGCCCGTGGCCAGCGCCATGGTCAGCTTTGTCCAACTTAGAAATTCAAAACTGACCTGCGCCTCAATCGTTTCGCGCACCTGCTCCAGCGCCGCAGCGGGAATGCCCGTCAGCACCGCAGTGGTTTTGCTTCCCGGCTTGCGTGTAAATCCTTGAATCCAGCCCAGGCTGATCCACGGATTCGGCGGAGCGTTGAGGCTGAATCCACCTTGCTCCGCAGGATCGAAGAGTACGGGTGTCTGCGACGTCCGGCTCACCGGCGCAAAGTACCCCCGTACGCGCCGCGTCACGGGTGCTGGAGCTGAAAACCAATTCACCGCCATTTACTCCCCCTGCTCCTGATAGCTGTAAACCATCACAGTTGCGGAACGGCTCAGCCGGTCCCGCTGCGTCACGACCGGCGTAAAACCCGGCTCATCCCAGAAGACCTTCGTCAGCATCGGCGTCGGTGGTGTTGCCGTGTAGTCAAGCTTGGCAGTATAGAAAGGCTGCAGGATCGACACTAGTTCCTCGTCCATCTTGCTTAGTGACCGGCCACGATCGAGCCCGCCAAAGCTTTGCGTCCCGCATGTCTGATAGAGGATCTCGCACTGCTCGGCCACCATCGTAGACCCAAGACTCAAATCGACTCCCACGCTTGACCAGCGTAAAACGAATACGTCGTTAGGAGGTTGGCTGAAAGGCGCTTCTGCTTCCTCCACTAGAATTCCTGGACGCACTGTACCGCGCAGTAGGATCGTCCGCCTCGGATTGATCGCCGCCAGTCGCGTGCGGAGTGCAATATAAAACGAGTCTTTAGCATTTTGCATGTTATTCTCCAGTTCACAGCCAGCGGCTCATTACTCAAGATTGGCAGCAAGTAGCTGTTAGCCATTAACTGGTTACGCTGCCTGTTGATGTGCTTCCCGCAGCAGTAACCGATACAGATACACTTGGCCGAAGGCTTCGTTTGAAGCGACCGACTCAATCAGGTAATCCTGTCCCGCAACAGTAACTGTTAGAGTCATTGCAAAGAGGGCCTGTGCTGATTCAAGATCCAGCGCATTCACCTGCTGCTCAACTCCGCTTGCCGAAAGGATCAGTTCCCACTTTGACTCGCCGTTTTCCTGCCAGGTCGGCCGCAACTTGCGCATCACGGCCGGGCTTACCACGGCTTCATAAAACGTCGTTGCCACCAGTCCCACTTCGGACTGACTGGTCGCCGTATTTGTTCCTGTCACCCGCAGAAGAGCCGTCGTCCCTGTCATGCTTCGCAACAGGGCATCGGCCAGCATCCGCGGCGCTCCCACCGGGTTGCGCGGCGCCGTATCGCTCATCGCTCACCCCAGCCTGTTCGCTATATAGGGACGCAGCCAGGCCTGCACCGTTTCGTCCACCAGCGAACTAGAGAAATATTCCATTTGCATTGTGTCGATCTTGGTCTTGCTGGCGTTCAGCGCCGGCGTTGACTGCGCATTGCGCACAATCTGCGCGCACGCTGTCTTTACATCGTCGCCTATCGTCGTTAGGCCTGCCGTATAAGTCACAGCTACCTCGTTGTAAGGCAACCCCAACACATTCCACGGCAGCGTCAACTCACCCGTGACAGAGTCATAGTCCACCGAGTTAGGATTGATCGCCGTCCACTGCCCAGGCAGCGAGAACACCTGTGCAATTTCCAGCAGCGGGTCGTTCGTCAGCTCTCCGCGCCGCGGTTTCGTATAGCGGCCCTTGATGCTTACAAGCGGAGTAGTGGTTGTTCCAAGAGGCGCCAACGGTAAATAACTCAACAACACGGTCTGCGATCCGCTGGTCAATCGCAACCGCTCTGTATACTGGATTACGTTCAGGTCCGGCCGCCTGCAGTAGCTGTTAATCAATGCCGTGGCGGTTGTAATCCAATCCGCCGTTGTTCCTGCCGGCAAGCCATAATTCTGGTAATCCGCTGGCTGCAGATATGCCATGCGTTTCCTTCTTTCAGTCGTCAGTGATCGGTGGTCAAAACAATTAGAGCGCAGTGAACAGCGGTCAGTTGTTACTCTTCACTGACCACTGTTCACTAACCGCTGCTTTCGTTTACCGCTCCACCAGCACCTGGTAGTGTGCGTAGTTAGCGCCCTTTACCACGAGGCCGCCGAACTTGACCGCCACGTACTGGTAAGCCAGCGAGTTCGGCAGACCGAGTTGGAAGATGCGCGGCGTCGGATCGCCGAGCCAGTGATACTCGATTAGATCCTCCGTCACGATGTAGGCCGGCAGAACCGCTGTACCCGAACCCGGCGTACCCGTGTAGCTCAGGCTCCAATCCGGGATCAGCGGCAGATCGCCCGCCTGCGTCGAGAGCATCTTCACCCTGACACCGCCGGTGATACTGTCGGTGTTCAGCACCACGTTGAACTCGCTCTTCATCTCCTGGTCGATCAGGTCCAGCAGCACCGGGTTGGCATAGATCGCCGTCGGCCGCACATAGTAGCCATTGTTGGCCACCATCTGAGCCACCGCCGTCTTCAGGCCATTCACGATGGAAGCCGCCGTGCCGATGGTCGTCGTCTGGCCGCCCGCCACAATCTGCTTGATCGCGCCCATGTACTGCGTGGTAGTCGGCGTGCTCAAACTAGTGTCGTTGCCGTTCCACAGAGCAACGTCGTGCGCCACCATCACACCACTTACCGTATCCACCAGGTCTTTGGCCTGCAAATAGGCGAACTGCTTCTGCTGATCGCCCAGTTCAACGTCGAACAGGTTGTAGTTGATTTGCGAGACGAGCGCCTTCAGTGGCACACTCCGCTCCACGCGCGTCGGACTTACCACTGTTGGCGCAATGCTGCGTGGATCTACAAAGCCCGCCGTTCCCGGAGTCGGAAGCGCCGTCTCCTCAAAGAACCGGGACGGATGTCCGGTTGCCGGAACCTGTTTGATGCGTTGCCCAAAGGGGCTCGAACGCCGGCAGATGTCGAAAATCTCGGTCTGATACAAAGGAACTTCGACGGCGCCCGGCCCGATGAAATCTGCTGCCGCGTGAATGTCTGCAAAGGTTGCGTTCATAAGCTCTTTCCGCCCCTTTCATGGGGCCAGTCGTTGCTCGAAGAACAGCTTCCAGCTACTAGCTTCTAGCCGTTAGCTCTTTACTTCGGGCGGTCATTTCATCATGTTTTCGGCAGGAATGTTTCAGGCTTTTTATGACCAAGTCAAATCCGTGCCGTATAGTCTCGGTTTTTTGCAAGTACCTGACCGAGTGCCCAGTAGCTTTTAGCTAGAAGCTAGTAACTAAAAGCTAGAAGCTGCTTTACGCGATCGCGCCAGCCCGCAACAGTTGGCTCTTTACCGCGATGCGCTGTTCCAGACTTAGGCCAGCCAGTGCCGCGTCCAGAGTCCGAACATCCACCGGACCTTCGCCGATGCCCTGCTTGGCCAGCATCTCGCTGGTTGTCGAGGGCAACGTCCTGCGCAATGGATTTAACACGTTTTGCGCGGCTCCAGCCTTCAACTCCGCCAACTCTTGTTCAGCCGCTGCCAGCTTTTCTGCCAATTGTGTCTCGCGCAGGCTTTGTTCGACGGTTGCGGAAATCTTCTCCACTTCGCCGCTCAAGGCGCCCTGCCGCTCTTCAAGCCAACTCAGCGTCTGCTCCAGTTGAGCCGTCGCAGCTTCCAACCGCTCCGTAATTTCCTGCTCTTTGTTTTCCATTCCATTCCTTTCTTCAGTTGTAAGCTCACAGCTGACAGTTACCCGCTGTGAGTTATCAACTTTGTTAACTGTTAGCTGTATGCTGTTTCCCGCTAACTTGCCATGCGAAAGCTCGTGTCCCGATACGCCGCCTTGTCCCTGAGCAAAATAGCTGCTCCGGTAAAGGTCACGCGAGTTAGCTTCCACACTTCTGCCCGCATATCTTCCACCCGCGCGTCGGCCAATTCATAACTCATGCCCATTGCCTCGGGCGACTGTGCCTGAATAGCTCCAGCCACTTCGGGAAAATCTCGCGCATAGAGATATCCGCGCACCATCAGCCGCTGCCCGATCAGGTTCGCCTCGGTCAGCAGTCCGATCTTGCGCCGCGCGTCGTGCCCGTCCCATCCAGGTCGGTAGTCCACCGCCATGCCCAGCAGCGAAGGCAACGCTTTTTCCGCCGCCTCCCGCGTCAGCATCACCCTGTGTCCGCGCGCCCCCGCTGGCGCCTTGTCGCTGGCTGCATTCACCGTCGTCAGCACCCCTTCGAACGCCACCCGGTTGGGGTGCCCGTCCACAAGGGGAATCTTTACCGCCATCGCTTCCAGTCTCATACGCTCTCCGCTCTGTAGTGCAGGGACTAAGGGACCAGAACCAATCTAGGTTCCTAAGTCCCTGTTCCCTAGGTCTCTGACAGCTTGAAGATGTACCAGAACTGGGTGCCCCAGGTCCCGATTTTGGGACCTGGGAAACGACGAGTTCAAGGTACGAAATTATATTGTCAGAAACCTAGTTTCTAGTCCCTGTATCTGTCCCTTCGCCCGTTAACTGCACCGCTCCATCCTGTCCCAGCGGTCCCAGACCTCGCATTGCCCGCACCTCGTTCACCGTCAACACACCGGCTTTCAGCAGTTGCACCTGCACCGCCAGTTCTGTCTCCTCGTCCCTCGCATTGAGTTCGTTGAAGACAAACTCAAACTCCCGCCAGCCAATGCACTTGCCGAAGAGATCCCGAGTAATGTGTCCGGCCAGCAGCATCGCCAGCGGAGAGATCGCTCCGCGGAAGGCTTCGTCGTTCATCTCCGATGCGGTTGACTGGTTGACATCCGCTTCCAGTCCCAGCATCAGCGGAGGAAGCCCGAAGGCGTTCGCCACCATTCGGATCAGAAACTCCTGCCAGGCCAGCCGCATGTCCGCGTCAGTTCCCTGCGCGAAGCGCAACACCTCCGGCTTCTGCTCGGTTGAGATCAACGGCACCCGCCCCGTTCCTTCGATCTCGTCCTGCCACCAGCGAATCAACCGGTCATGCTGCGCGGGCGTAGCCTCGTTCAGCCAAAGCGCATACTGCGCCACGGAGTTCGCCGCCAGCTTTCCTGCAAACCGGTGCGCGCTCAAAAACTGGTTCACCGTCTCGAAGGCCACTTCCAGCGGTCCCAGTCCGAACGGCGTAAAGCTGCGCGGATTCATACGCACGTACATCAGTTGGTCGTCGCGCAACTCGATCGCGCTTGACTCCAGTTGCCCCGGCATCGCCTGCGCATACCGTGGCGTCTCCGGCTGCCCATCCCATTTTGGATTGACCCGAATCGACGCTCCATCCACGGCCCATAACATTGCCGGCCGCTCTGTGTCGCCGGTCGGCTCCATCTCGATGGCTCCGTAGCCGCCCGTCAGCGCATCCTCGATGACCTGCTCCATCAGGGTTCGAAAACTATCCGCGGCGTTCGGCTCTTCCAGCGTCCGGCGCAGCGCTCTCAGCTTTCGTTCCGCAAAAGCCAAATTCCCCGGCCGCACCCCGCGCCGCACCCGCACCTGCCAGTCCATCGCCGCTATCCGGTCCTTGATTACGTTGATCGCCCGGCGCACCATCGGCGTCTCCGCAAACCGGCGCAAATTCATCGGCGTCGGCTTGGGCAGCAGGTGCCCCGGAAACTGGACCGGACTCAAAACAGCGGGTAACGCCAATGTCTTGCGTTCCGCCTCCGCATCGGCCGCTTCTGCTGCTATCTCCGCCTTCCGGCCGCTTCCGGTTGCCTGCCGCCATATCTCCCGCAATTGCTCGCCTACCTTCACGCGCACCTTCCTCTTTCCGCCGCCTCAAAAACAAAAAGGCACGACCCCGGAAAGGGTCATGCCTTTTTCTAGCTGACAGTTGGCAGCTAGCAACTAACAGTTATCGGTTCCATCCATAACTTGAAGGCTGGAAGTTATCAGCCAACAAATACAAGCTTTTTACTTACAAAATCAATCCTACAACAAACCTTAGAAACTATCTGCAAACTTCCGCCAACTATCTTGTTAGTTCTTGGCTAGAAGCTCGTGGCTAGAGGCTGCTTCTCTCACACCCGCAGTTCCCGCCGCGCTGTCTCCGCCACCCGGCCCAGGTCCGATGTCGTCAGCACCCGAATCTGATGCTCTTCCATCGTCTCCACGCCAAACCGGTACATCTCCAGCCGTTCCGGTTCCTCGTCCGTCGCGCCCAGTTTCAATGCCGGCTCAATCACGGCAGTCAATTCCAACTGCGCCTTCTCCACCCGTTCCACGCCAGCCCGCAGTCCCGCCGAGGAAAAAGCCAGCACCTTGGCCATCTCCACGCCCGGTTCCAGGCTTATCGCATGAAACATGCGAATCAGCGGGGTTCCTTCCGCGGTGTGGCTCAATCCGTTTGGCCTGTATCCCACGTCAATCCGCAGCGGATCCCCCGGCCGCGTGTATTCCGAGGCCGCGATCTTCTTTCTCAGCAAGTCCCATACTCCGGCCCGCTCGAACTCCGTCCGCATCTTCGAATGAATCGCCGCTCGTCCGCTCAATCGCGGTACATGCGCCCTTGGCGGCGGCTCCACATAGAGCCGCATCAGCTCTTCCATTCCCGCCGGAAGACTCTCCGCCAAGTAGGCCTTGGGCTCGGTCATCTGCACGCTCAGGGAAAGCGATTCCGTCAGCAAGTGCATCAGCTTTCCATCCGGCTCGGCCTCGAAGCACTTCCGCAGTTCGCTCTCCATCCCCTCCAGCAACGCGGTGTCGGCCTCTGGATCGAGGCAGCGCACCCGCCGCCAGTCGTGAGTAAACCGCACCTGGGCCGGCTCACGGCTCCCCTGCTCGCGCAGGATCACCCCGATATGCACATACTCGTTCCGCACCGTATCCGGCACATACCGGAGCAGTTGAAACTCGCATGCCCGCCGCTCATTTCCGTTACTCATCGTCAGCCTTTCGCCCGTTTCCGTTCCTCGTACAAAACCCTTCTTACTTTCCCCCTAATTCACTCTCCCGGTCATGTTAGTCCCCCAGCGCATATCCATCCAATCATCTTTCTCTATTTTCTTTCCCATTCCCACCCATTTTGGAAATGGTTGTCGATCCGACTTTCCGAATTCCTCAATCAGTTACCGAATCCG